>Ga0160490_100016_pt1 | contig 364872 bp, 326 predicted proteins | sample DIDnMG_7_FD_108210 | JGI IMG/M metagenome (GOLD analysis project Ga0160490, IMG submission 108210) | Enriched soil microbial communities from UW Madison campus, WI, USA - DID2934_E24_Lignin MG | ecosystem: Environmental > Terrestrial > Soil > Unclassified | place: USA: Madison, Wisconsin... | reverse complement strand
TCTCGCATCCCACGGCATAAGCGACTCCACAGACGGGTTCTTATGCCTTAGTTGTAAGTGTCTACCATGTCCCCGAACAAGTGTTCATGATGTCCCCGGACCGTACACCCTCAAGGGAGAGGGAGCAAAAGGCTTAACGCATTACGCGGTCATCGACATACTGGCGTTTATCCGGTGCCGGTGGGAAGTAGTGATACAGCCAGGTTTCGCTGATCGCCTCGCCCTGGCAGCGCAGGAACATACGCATATCTACCGTATCGGTGGAGTCGCTGGTCGGATACCAGTCAAACAGGATGCGATACCCGTCGAATGGCTCCACGTAGAGGATCTCAATCTGCTTCGCTTCGCCGCTGGAGAGGGTGATCACCGGCTCGATCCCTTTTGGCGCAGCCGCTTTGAGATCGCCGCCCACAAAATCAACCGCGAATCGGCGTGCCCACACCTTCGGGTAGTTCTCGCCTGGAGCCCAGCCTTCCGGGAAACCGCCCATCCCGGTGCGGGTGGCCAGCACGTTCGCCAGCGGAGAACGGACCGGCGGCTTCGCGCTCCAGTAGAGACGGTACTGGAAGTCCAGCTTATCGCCCGCCTTCACCGGTTTTTCCGGCTGCCAGAAGCAGACCACGTTATCCAGGGTTTCGCCGGTGGTCGGGATCTCCATCAGCCCTACGGTGCCTTTGCCCCACTGGTTACGCGGCTCAACCCACAGGCTTGGACGTTTGTTGTACCAGCCCATGATGTCCTGATAGTGCGAGAAATCGCGATCGAGCTGCAGCAGACCAAAGCCTTTCGGGTTCTTGTCGGTATAGGCGTTGAACTGCAGCTTCTGCGGGTTATTCAGCGGACGGCAGACCCACTCGCCGTTGCCGCGCCACATCGCCAGACGATCGGAGTCGTGGATCTGCGGGTGAATGGTGTCGCACATGCGGCGCTCGTTGTTGCCGCAGGCGAACATGCTGGTCATCGGGGCGATCCCCAGCTGCTGGATCTCCTTGCGTGCATACAGGTGGTTTTCGACGTCCATGATCACCTGGGTCTTCTCGCAGTGGATCACGAACTTATAGGCGCCGGTAATGCTCGGGCTATCAAGCAGGGTGTAGACCGTAAAGGTGGTCGCGCCCGGTTTAACCGTTTCAAACCAGAAGGAGGTAAAGTCCGGGAACTCCTCTTTGCTGTCGGCGTAGGTATTCAGCGCCAGACCGCGAGCGGAGAGCCCATACTGGTAGGTATCATCCACCGCGCGGAAGTAGCTTGCGCCGAGGAAGGAGACGATATCGCGACGCGCCAGCTCCGGGGATTTAAAGGCGCGGAAACCGGCAAAGCCTAAATCGCTCTGCCCTTCCAGCTGTTTCGTATCAACGCCCGCGTCGTGGTAGTTGAACAGCTCCGGGCGGAAGTGGATCTCACGCGCCTGGGAGGTCTGGCTGTCCAGCGAGAACATGCGCACCCGGCGGCGGAAGCCCATCCCGACGTGGAAGAACTGCACGTCGAGTTGGCGGTTTTCGATGTTGTTCCACAGCGACTGCTTCGCATCGTACTGGATGCTGTTATAGGCCTGCGGCGTCAGCGTTGCCAGAGTATCCGGCAGCGGACGCGGCGCCCCGCCCCACGGTGTTTGCGCCAGGTCGTGCGCCATGGACTGCAGCACAGAAAAGTCGAAACGACGGCTCGTACCGTCCGCAATATCCGATTCAGCCGCACTGGCCGCCCGGGAAAAAAGCGCGGCGAGTCCGGAAGTCCCGCTCAGTGCGGCAACGGCCAGGGAGCCTTTTAAAAAACGTCTGCGATTCATGCCTGGAAAAACGTCCTTATGGTCGTGGGGTGGTGGGTTTCGCTCAGGGCGAAACAACGGCAAGAAAGAACATCATTAAGAGGGCACAGCCTAAACAAAAACGGTTAAGAATCCAATTATTGACAGGCGAGAATATGCGCAAAGGGAGAAAGATTTTTATGTCGAGGAGAATTGCCCTAAAGGCAGGTAAAGAAAAGTATAAAAAAGCCCCTGCCGGACATCAGCGGCAAGGGCTAAAAGGTCAGATTGTTGTTATTTAACGCTAACATCGATACCCGGGAAGTACTTCTTCGCCAGCTTATCGATAGTGCCGTCAGCGCGGACTTTATCAATGGCGGCATCAAGCTGCTTTTTGGTGGCCTCATCGCCTTTACGCAGGCCATAGCCAATTCCGCTGCCGAGGATCGTGTCATCTGATACCGGCTTGCCGATAAAGCCAAAGCCTTTCCCCTGCGGCTTGCTCAGGAAGCCGGCCTGCCCGGCGGCAGACATTACCAGCGAGGCGTCGATACGGCCATTGAGCAGATCGCCCCAGGCCATGTTCTGATCTTTGTACGACACCACGGTGACGCCCTGTTTTTCCCAGTGCTCCTTAGCGTAGGTCTCCTGGATGGAGCCCTGCAACACACCAATGGTTTTGCCTTTCAGCCCTTCCGGCGTGGCGTCTACCGCGCTGCCGGTTTTGCCCACCAGCTGGGACGGAATACGGTAGATCGGCTGGGTAAAGTCGATGCTCTGACGACGCTGGTCAGTGATGTTCATCGCCGAGTTGATGGCGTCGAATTTCTTCGCCACCAGCCCTGGGATCAGCGCGTCAAACGAGGTTTCAACCCAGCTGCATTTCAGCGCGGCGGCGGCACAAATTGCGTTGCCGAGCTCAATATCAAACCCTTCCAGCTCACCCGAGGCGTTGCGGCTCTCAAATGGCGGGTACTCGGCTTCAACGCCGTAACGTAATTCTGTTGCCGCCAAGGACGAAAACGAACACAGCAATCCCAGGCCGACAACGAAGGCTTTTAATTTCATGACTGAACTCCTTAGCGTGGTGTTACCCGACACAGGGCCTGCGCACCTGCCCGTAATGTTGCCTCATCTTTCGCAAAAGAGAGACGGATTAATTTGTTATCTGTCCCGTCGGTATAAAACGCCGAAAGCGGGATGGTGGCAACGCCGTAGTCAACGATCAGCCGTTTCACCATCTCGCTGTCGCGCTCGTCGCTGAAGTGGCTGTAATCGGCCAGCAGGAAGAACGAGCCTGCACTCGGCAACAAACGGAAGGGTGAATCCGCCATCAGGTTGACCAGCAGATCGCGTTTGCGCTGGTAAAAGGCCGCCAGCGACAGCCAGGTTTGCGGATCGGCCATGTGCTCGGCAAAAGCGTACTGCATAGGAGTATCGGCAGAAAACATTAAAAACTGATGGATCTTGCAGATCTCGTCCATCAATTCCGCCGGGGCCACGCAGTAGCCGACGCGCCAGCCGGTGACGTGGTAGGTTTTGCCAAATGACGAGACGATTACGCTGCGCTCCGCCAGCCCGGGATGGGTCGCCATGCCGTGATGCGGCACGTCGTCAAACACCACGTGTTCGTACACTTCGTCAGAGAGAATAATGATATCGGTGTTGCGGGTAATGGCCGCCAGCTGCTCCAGATCCTCAGCCGAGAAAACCTGCCCGCTCGGGTTATGCGGCGTGTTGATGATGATCATCCGCGTGCGCGAGCTAATGGCAGCGCGAACTTCATCCCAGTTCACCGCAAAATCCGGTACCGTCAGCTTGATGGCGACCGGCGTGGCGCCCTGCAGACGCACAATAGGCGCATAGCTGTCGAACGAGGGTTCAAAGTAGATCACCTCATCGCCAGAATGCACCAGCCCGCTGATGGCCGAGTAGAGCCCTTCGCTGGCGCTGGCGGTGATCAGCACTTCGCTGGCGGGATCGTATTGGGTGCCATACAGCGAGGCGATTTTATCGGCGATACGTTCTTTCAGCGGTGCCAGCCCGGTCATCGACGCGTACTGGTTGTGACCCGCCTGCATCGCCCGGTGTACGCCGGCAATCAGCGCCGGATCGCAGCCGAAGTTCGGCGCGCCCTGAGAAAGGTTGATGGCATTGTGTTCAGCGGAGAGCTGGCCGATAACGGTAAAAATGGTGGTGCCAACGTCCGGCAGTTTGGAACGGGGTTGTATCGGAGTACGCAGCGTCATCGGAAAATCCTCTGGTAGAGATGCATAACTATTCAACCCGAACGCTATTGTGGCGACAATCGAATTGTTGTCATAATAGCCATGACAAAAAATCATACCTGGAGGTTCCGTGTCGCGTCGTTCGTTCCCCCTTACCGCCGTTGAGGCTTTTATCGTCACCGCGCGGCATCTGAATCTGACCCATGCCGCCAGAGAGCTGTGCCTGACCCAGGGGGCGGTGAGCCGCAAGATCGCCGCTCTCGAAAGCTGGTTCGGCTTTCCGCTGTTCGAGCGCCACGCCCGCGGGCTGCGGCTCTCCTCCCAGGGCAGCGCCCTGCTGCCGGATCTGCGCGCCTCCTGGGAACACTTTCTGACGGTGGCAGACCAGGCGCGTGCCCAGCAAACCGTGGTGCGCCTTAAAGTTCCTACCTGCGCCATGCGCTGGCTGGTGCCGAGGCTGCTGCAGGTGGAGCGGGAACAGCCCGAGCTGCAGATTGCCCTGACCGCCACCAACGAGCACAGCGTCAATTTCAAAACCGAATCCTATGACGCCGCCATCGTGTTTGGCACCCAGCTCAGCGCCGGGGATCTGCTGTTCGAGGAGGCGTTAACCCCGGTGCTGAGTCCCCTGCGCGAAGGTTCTGCGGTGGAGTCGCTTACCTTCCTGCACCCGACCCGGGATAAGACCGACTGGTCGCTGTGGCTGGAAAAACAGACCGCGCAGCCGCCTGTCATGCACAAAAATCAACACTTCGACACCATGGATCTGGCAATCACCGCCGCCATTCAGGGGCTCGGGGTCGCCATTGCCGACGAGACGCTGGTGGCGGAGGATATCCGCGCCGGGCGGCTGGTGCGGCCTTATGCCAGCAGCGTCAGGACCGGCGCCAGCTACCGACTGGTGCTGCGGGAGTCGCGCGGCAAAGCGGCCGGGCTGGCCGCCTTTCGCGAATGTCTGCTCAATCCAGACTGACGTGGTGCTTCATCACCCGTTTAAACAGCGCCATGCGGGCGCGCATAAAGCGGTTTTCAAGCTTAAATCCCGCATGTTTATTCACTCCGATGCGTAACAGTACGTCCCGCCCGTGATGACAGGCAGGCCAGCGCGTCGGGCCATCAAGGATGTCGCACTGCCGGCTGGCATGGCGGGCGAAGTTGACCCAGTAATCAGCAACCTGGGCTGAGAAGGCCAGGTCGTTATCATTCACGTAGCGCCGGGCGGGCTCGGCCAGAGTGAGCGTATCAAACACGTACGGCACCTCGTTGCCATGCCAGGCCCCGTTAACGTAGGTAGCGTGCTCGGCTTCGGCCACGTAGTCGAACCAGTAGCGCCAGCACGGCTGCCCTACCCGCCGCTGGGCCTGCATCACCACAAACCCCAGGGTGGTGAAGGCCATATCCCGGCACACCTGGCGCCCTAACTCGGCATCGTCTTTGATGCCGGGATAGAGCAGCTTGATTAATCCCAGCCCCAGCCGTCGCTCACGACGCAGCTTCTGGATCTGCCCCGCGAGATCGATACCAAACACCGCCATCACGCTGGCTTCATCGCTGTTGGAGCCCACCATGATCGGCACCGGATGATGGCGGGCGGCAAAAAAGACCTCCAGCATCGGCTCCGGCAGGACGCAATCCCCATTGATCGGCGCGGGGGCGATGTTCAGCGGGGCCGTCAGCGGCCAGAGTGCCTCGGGTGGGATCGCCCGCAGCTGCTCCGCGGTAGCGTCCTGCAGCCCAAAGTGGGCCGCCAGCGCCTCGCCTTTTTTAAGCGCCTGCTCCCGGGGCGTATCCGGCAGGGTGTACCCGCTCTGGATAATCGCCTTATGAAACAGCCCCTTTGCCAGCGGCGAGGCCAGCAGTGACAGCACGCTGCGCGCCCCGGCAGATTCACCAAACAGGGTGATGTTGTTCGGGTCGCCGCCAACCTGCGCGATGTTGTCCCGCACCCACTCCAGGGCGGCGATCTGATCGAGCAGAGCAAAGTTATGCACCACCCGCTCTTCTTCTCCTGCCAGCGCCGGATGGGCAAAAAAGCCCAGATGGCCCAGCCGGTAGTTCAGCGTCACCAGGACCGCCCCGCGCTGTGCCAGCGCCTTCCCGTCATAGGGCGGTAACCCGCCTGCGCCGATGGTAAAGCCGCCGCCGTGCAGCCAGACCATCACCGGCAGCGGCGTCGGGCGCTGAACCGGAGACCAGACGTTGAGGTAGAGGCAATCTTCCGAAAAACGCCCTGGATCGCCCCCACCCAGCTGCTGGCAGTACTCGCTGCTCTGCCAGCTCGACGGCGAAAAGGCATTGGCCTGCCGCACGCCCTGCCAGCGCTCAACCGGCTGCGGTGAACGCCAGCGCAGCGGGCCCACCGGCGGCGCGGCGTAGGGAATGGCGCGCCAGACCTGCACATCGCCATCCGTGATGCCGGACAGTGCTCCCTGGCGCGTCGTTATTATCGGGAATGCGTCGTTATCCATACTGACCTTCAGTTGCAATCACATCCCCGCAGAGTACCGTTTTCAGAGCAAACCGCAACGCCGCTTGCTGCGCTCTTCCGCCTCCCGGTAGAGGGTGAACTCATCCAGCACCGGACAGCCCAGCGCCGCTTCAAAGGCATCGCGGCTGGCGTTGCCGTGGGTGCGGGCCTGGGTCTCGTTGCCGAGGTTCGACTGGAAGATGCCGGCAGCGCTCACCGGGAGAAAATCTTCATAGGTGATGGGCTGGGCCACCACCCAGCCGCGCTCAATCAGCGGCTGCGGATCGTCGCCAGGGCCAAAGGAGTGACGGTGCGACTCCCCGGCCGGGGTCAGGCGGTAGCGGAACCACGCCAGCCCCTGACGGCGCAGGAAGATGTCGCTGTCGGGAAACGCCTGGAACACCTCCTGCAGGTGCAGCTGGTGAGTCAGGTTGTCCTTACCCGTTCCGGCTTCATTAAGCAGGCGATCGTAAAGCTCGCGCCCTTTCGGCGTTAATGCCACCCCGCGCTGCTCGATCTCGCCGAAGCGTGCGGTGTGGGTGCCGCGCTGCTCGCCCGCAAACAGAACCGGCTCTTCCAGCGCTTTAAAGCTGGTCTGGCGCAGCAGGAGCGGCATCTCCCGACGCGGCGGCCCTTCAATCACCATCTTCGGCTCAATGCCGTACTCCGGCATCAGGGACTGCACCCGATCGATATCCAGGGTGCGCGGCGTCAGGTGGTTGATGTGACAACCCGGGAAGCAGACCACGTCGGCAATCAGCCGGTGTTCGTTGTGCAGCGCCTGGTAGGTCTCATGATCGACCGTGGCATGGCGATGCCAGCGGAAGGTCTCCAGCGCCTCCCGGACAAACTCCTCGGCCTGCGTCGGGGTGAACGCCCCTTCCGCTTCGTGGAGAGCGATCAGCTCCAGACAGCGGCGGGTAAAGATATTACGCCGGGCAAGGATCGCCGCCGCCTTTTCCCGCAGGGGAACGTTATCAATCAGATCCAGGCGCAGCAGCGAGGTGAAGATGCGAAACGGGTTGCGGCACAGGGCGGCATCGTCAACCGGACGAAACGCGGTGGAGTGGACCGGCACCCCGGCCTGGGAAAGGTCGTAATAGCTGACCGGGAACATCCCCATAATGGCGAACATCCGCCGCAGGGTAGCCAGTTCCAGGGCCGTGCCGACACGGATCGCCCCGTGGCGTTCGAGGTTAAGGCGAGCCAGTTCATCCGCGTTGGCCAGTTGTTCATGCAGCTTCGGGTTATTTTCCAGTACCGCCAGATTCACATCCGCGACCAGCTCCAGCAGCGTCCCGTATTGCGGAACTTCCTGCTGATACATTGCCGACATCGCCTGTGAAAACTGCTCCCGAATATCATCAGCCGTGATGTTGTTCGCCATGATGTAATGCCTCCAGTGAATATTACCTGGAGTGTAGAGAAGGCCATTGAGACCGTCTGGAAGAATTTACAAATTGTGATCCAGATGGATAGGTGCTCATTTCCTGACTCGCGGCGAATTAAAGCGATTCAGGCACCTGCACAACACTTTCCGGGCAGTTCCAAAAAATGCTTGTTACTCAATTAGATTGAATGTTAATAATAATTTGCTAGCAGGTTATCAAAATTAAACAACTTTACTTGTCACTTCGCTATCTCTGTTTTTAACATCGCCTATGGAAAAAAATGGTTTGTTTAGTCAGCGCATTCGTCTGCGCCATCTGCACACTTTTGTGGCCGTCGCTCAACAGGGAACGCTGGGGCGCGCGGCTGAAACTCTCAATCTGAGCCAGCCTGCGCTCTCAAAAACGCTAAACGAGCTGGAGCAGCTGACCGGTACCCGCCTGTTCGACCGTGGACGACTGGGTGCACAGCTCACCCTGGTGGGCGAGCAATTCCTGACCCACGCGGTCAAAGTTCTCGATGCGCTTAATACCGCGGGCCAGTCCCTGACGCGGCGCAACGACGTGCCGGGTGATGTGGTCCGCATTGGTGCGCTGCCTACCGCGGCGCTGGGCATTCTGCCTGCGGTCATTGGCCAGTTCCACAAGCAGCAGCGCAACATCACCCTGCAGGTCGCCACCATGAATAACACCATGTTGCTGGCGGGGCTGAAGTCCGGGGAGCTGGATATTGGGATCGGCAGAATGTCGGACCCGGAGCTGATGAGCGGCCTCAACTATGAGCTGCTGTTCCTCGAATCCCTGAAGCTGGTGGTGCGCCCGCGTCATCCGATCCTTAATGATACCGTGACCCTCAGTCGGGTGATGGAGTGGCCGGTGGTGGTCTCCCCGAAAGGCACCGTTCCGCGCCAGACGGCGGAAACGCTGCTGCAAACCCAGGGGTGCAAACTGCCGTCGGGCTGTATCGAAACCCTGTCGGCTTCCCTGTCGCGCCAGCTGACGGTGGATTATGACTATGTCTGGTTTGTCCCCTCCGGTGCGGTGAAAGAAGATCTGCGGCAGGGCTCGCTGGTGGCACTGCCGGTGACGACCTCCAGCCCCGGCGAACCGATTGGGGTATTAACCCGCGTTGAAGCCCCGCTCTCCACCGCCACCCAGACGCTGCTCAGCGCAATCCGTAAATCCATGCCGGTGTGATCACACTTCCTCTGTGCCCGTCTTGATGACGGGCTTTTTGTTTCCGTTACTCAAATAATGCGAAATCATTCATTAACAATTGCGCTAAACAATTTAACAGATTTATCATACCCGCCGAATTCACCAAATGGTTCATTCAAATAACGCAGCGGTGAATTCTCAGGCGCTATAACGGCGTCATGCCCGACTTTTTCATCAAGGATCTTTTCTTCTGTTACCCATTTGGTTCAGGCCTGACTCTGCCTGTCCAGTGAAGACAAGATTATTTCAGGAGACAGAAATGGCTATAGGTAATTCGCTACGTGGGTTCCCCCGGATCCTGCTGTGGCTGCTGGTTGGTCTGATGACGCTCATCGGGCTGGCCGTCGGTGGGCTGGGCTTTAAGCTCGCCACCGTAGGGGGAAGCTGGTACTTCCTGATCATGGGTGTGGTGATGCTCATCTCCGCGTTCCTCATTGCGCGTCACCGCACCAGCGGCATCATCCTCTACGCGGTGGCGTTTATCGCCTCCGCGATCTGGGCCGTGAGCGATGCGGGCTGGGATTTCTGGCCGCTGTTCTCACGCCTGTTCACCTTTGCGGTGCTGGCATTCCTCGCCGCCATCGTCTGGCCGTTCCTGCGCGGTGCGGGTCAGCCGGTTAACAAAGCCCCGGCGTTTGGTATTGCTGCCGTCCTGGCGGTGGTGATGCTGGTGAGCGTCGGCTGGATGTTTAAGCCGCAGACGCTGGTTGCCGCTAACGAACCTGTCCCGGTTAAACCGGTCGCCGAAGGCCAGCAGCAGAAGAACTGGGAGCACTGGGGTAACACCACCCACGGTGACCGTTTTGCTGCCCTCGATCAGATTAACAAGCAGAACGTGAACGATCTAAAGGTGGCCTGGATTGCCCATACCGGCGACATTCCGCAGAGCAACGGCTCCGGCGCGGAAGATCAGAACACTCCGCTGCAGATTGGCGACACGCTGTATGTCTGCACCCCGTACAGCAAGGTGCTGGCGCTGGACGTGGACTCCGGGAAAGAGAAGTGGCGTTATGATTCGAAAGCCACTGCGCCAAACTGGCAGCGCTGCCGCGGTCTGGGCTACTTCGAAGACACCACTAATGTGACAACGTCACCAACAGAAACACAGCCTGCCGCCTGCGCGCGCCGTCTGTTCCTGCCGACCACCGACGCCCGTCTGATCGCCCTTAACGCCGATAACGGCAAGCTGTGCGAAGACTTTGGCGACCACGGCGTGGTTGACCTGAGCGTCGGCATGGGCGAAGTGAAACCTGGCTACTATCAGCAGACCTCCACCCCGCTGGTGGCAGGTAACGTCGTCGTGGTAGGCGGTCGCGTGGCAGATAACTTCTCCACCGGTGAACCGCCGGGCGTGGTACGTGCCTATGACGTACGCACCGGGAAACTGGCCTGGGCCTGGGATCCGGGCAACCCGAACCTGACCGGCCTGCCGCCGGAAGGCCAGACCTACACCCGCGGGACGCCGAACGTCTGGTCAGCGATGTCCTATGACGCGAAGCTGAACCTGATCTACCTCCCGACCGGTAACGCCACCCCGGACTTCTGGGCCGGTGAACGTACCGAACTGGACGATAAATACAGCTCCTCGATTGTGGCGGTGGATGCCGCGACCGGTCAGGTACGCTGGCATTACCAGACCACCCACCACGATCTGTGGGACTTCGACCTGCCTTCTCAGCCGCTGCTGTACGATCTGCCGGATGATAAAGGCGGTACCACTCCGGTGCTGGTGCAGACCAGCAAGCAGGGCATGATCTTTATGCTCAACCGCGAAACCGGCGAGCCGGTTGCGAAAGTGGAAGAGCGTCCGGTGCCTGCCGGAAATGTCGAAGGCGAGCGTTACTCTCCTACTCAGCCGTACTCGGTCGGTATGCCGATGATTGGCAACCAGACCCTGACCGAATCGGATATGTGGGGCGCGACGCCGGTTGACCTGCTGCTGTGCCGCATTCAGTTCAAAGAGATGCGCCACCAGGGCGTCTTTACCCCGCCGGGCCTGGATCGCTCCCTGCAGTTCCCGGGCTCGCTGGGTGGGATGAACTGGGGCAGCGTCTCGGTTGACCCGAACAACAGCCTGATGTTCGTTAACGATATGCGTCTGGGACTGGCGAACTACATGGTGCCGCGCGCCAATGTCGCTAAAAACGCCAGCGGGATTGAGATGGGGATCGTGCCGATGGACGGTACGCCGTTCGGCGCGATGCGCGAGCGTTTCCTGTCGCCGCTGGGCATTCCCTGCCAGAAACCGCCGTTCGGCACCATGTCCGCCGTGGATCTGAAATCCGGCAAACTGGTGTGGCAGGTACCGGTGGGCACCGTGGAAGATACCGGCCCGCTGGGGATCCGCATGCATATGCCAATCCCAATCGGCATGCCGACCCTGGGCGCGTCGCTCTCCACCCAGTCCGGTCTGCTGTTCTTCGCCGGTACTCAGGACTTCTACCTGCGCGCGTTTGATACCGCCAACGGGAAAGAGATCTGGAAAGACCGTCTGCCGGTGGGCAGTCAGTCCGGGCCGATGACCTACGTGTCACCGAAAACCGGGAAGCAGTACATCATCATCAATGCGGGTGGCGCACGTCAGTCACCGGATCGCGGGGATTACATCATCGCGTACGCCTTGCCTGATAAGAAGTAATGCTCCAGCCGGCCACCTCGTGTGGCCGGTTTTTTTTATCTTTATGGCGTGCCTGACAAGGAATTCTGCATCCAGGTCGCCGTCTTGCCGCCCTGGTAATTGATTACCCAACTCTGCCTGACGCCGGCTGGCCAACAGCTGCGCATCACCGCTCGTTTCGTCTCTTCGAAGAAAGGTTTATCCCCTGCCGCCTCGTAGTCCGCCGCCCGCCCGTTGAGCTTGACGTTAAACGAGACCGTCACCCTGCCGGAGTAATTCTGCGCCGCCGCCTGCTCGGGATAACGCGGCTGTACGCGATAAACGTCGCCTTCGCAGTCTGCCTGCCCGCTCTCTGCGGTCGACGTGCTGCCGCCGACCGGAAACGACAAGCCGACCCCCACGCCGCCGCTGCCACCGCCCCCGCCTATGCCCACACCGCCAATCCCCACGCTGCCGCCGGAAGCACAGCCAGCCAGTAACCCTGCGGCGCATACTACCTGCATCAATTGTTTCATGACCCTGTTCCTCTTCAGCCCTTACAACCAGCATAGCGGGGAATAAAAAAAGGGTTCATGTCGAAACATGAACCCTTATTGCCCGGCGGCGCTTTGCTTGCACGGGCCTACGGTTTTGTAGGCCGGGTAAGCGCAGCGCCACCCGGCAGGGAAATCAGAAGGTTTCCCAGTTATCACCATCAACAACCGCCGGACGCAGCGGTGCGGCAGGCGCGGTCGGGGCAGCTTTGTTGTTGCTGCTCCGGGTCTGGGTCATACCGTGCAGACGGAAAGTGCCGACCGCTTCGGTCAGACGGGCAGCCTGATCTTCCAGCGAGGCCGCCGCCGCGGAGGCTTCTTCCACCAGCGAGGCGTTCTGCTGGGTCACTTTGTCCATCTCCGAGATCGCCTGGCTCACCTGCACAATGCCACGGCTCTGCTCGTCGGAGGCGGCGGCGATCTCCAGCATGATGTCGGTAACGCGTTTCACCGCTTCCACGATCTCGCTCATGGTATTACCGGCCGCAACCACTTCGCCGGAGCCCTGGTCAATGAGCGACACAGATTCGTTGATCAGCCCTTCGATTTCTTTCGCGGCGTTGGCGCTGCGGCTGGCCAGGGTACGGACTTCGCTGGCGACCACGGCAAATCCACGGCCCTGCTCACCGGCACGGGCGGCTTCCACCGCGGCGTTCAGCGCCAGGATATTGGTCTGGAAGGCGATGCTGTTGATCACCGCGGTGATCTCAGAGATTTTCTTCGAGCTGCTGGAGATATTACCCATGGTTTTCACTACGCCGGAGACCATCTGGCCGCCACGGCTGGCTTTACCGGAGGCATCTTCCGCCAGCTTGCTGGCGTGATGGGCGTTATCGGCGTTCTGCTTCACGGTGGCGGTCAGCTGTTCCATGCTGGCAGCCGTCTGCTCAATGGCGGCAGCCTGCTGTTCGGTGCGTGATGAGAGGTCGGTGTTACCGGCGGAGATTTCGCTGGTGCCGCGATAGATCTCTTCCGCGCCCTGGCGCACGGTGCCAACGGTACCCACCAGCGAACGCTGCATGGTTTGCAGATCGTGGGTCAGACGGCCAATTTCGCTGCGCCCGGTCAGGTCTTCGGCCAGGGTCAGGTCGCCTTTGGCGATATGGGCGATACGGTTCGCCGCGCGCTGCAGCGGGTTAATCACCGTGCGACGCAGCACGATAAAGGTGATGACCGTCAGGACCAGCGCCAGACCAAAGGCACCGATCATAAACATCAGCCCCATCTGGGTGCGGGTATGCGCCTGCTCGGTCAGCATATTGGCGCGGTCGGTACGGATCTTGATCGCCTTCAGCAATACTTCGTTGTAGGCGTCATCCAGCGGACGCGCGTTTTCGTTTTCGTGGTTGATGATGGCTTCGAACATGCCGTTTTTGGCATATTTCAGCATCGGCTTCATGCCATCAATGTAGGCCTGGTAGCTGGATTTCAGCTCGCCATCCAGCGCTTCATCCGCCGGAGTACGAACGTTACGGTTCATATAAATGGCGAAGCTGTCCTGAGACTGTTTGATCCGCTGTTCGGCTTCCGCGATGTTCTTTTTCATCGCGTCCATCTCGGCAATACGGCTGGCGGCACCCGCGTGGATCATGTTGATACGCGCCGTGCGCAGGTGGTTGGAACTGTTTGATAACCCGGTACGCACCTGAATTTCAGCGGTCACATCCTGCAGATCGTTATCCGCCTGCAACAGAAAATAGCCTGCCAGCCCGGCGCTCAGGGCAAACAGCAAAATAATACCACCCAAAATCGAGGAGATAAGCGGGAGCAGCCTGATGTGATGCAGGAAGCCCAGCTTATGTTGCGCCCGAACTGTTGTTGTTTTGTCCATAGCCGTTGACTCTCTCATAGGTAAGATGCGTGGAAACACGCCTGTAAAATAGTCATCGGCACTACACTGGATTTGATTACGGCTAAAATCGCAACACTGGTCACACTTTCGTAATGATTTTCAACGAAATGGCGTCCCGCTGCCCATAAAGGCGCAGCGGGAGTGAGAGGGTCTGTTAGTTATCGCCGAAATGGATAACGGTGCGGATGGATTTCCCTTCGTGCATGAGGTCGAAGGCGTCGTTGATCTGCTCCAGCGGCAGGCGGTGAGTGATGAACGGATCGAGCTGAATTTTGCCCGCCATCGCATCTTCTACCATGCCCGGCAGCTGGGTACGGCCTTTCACGCCGCCAAAGGCGGAACCACGCCAGACGCGACCGGTGACCAGCTGGAACGGACGGGTTTTGATCTCCTGCCCGGCCCCGGCTACGCCGATGATGACGCTTTCGCCCCAGCCCTTGTGGCAGCACTCCAGCGCCGCGCGCATCACGTTGACGTTACCAATACATTCGAAGCTGAAGTCCACGCCGCCGTCGGTGAGTTCAACAATCACGTCCTGCACCGGCTTGTCGTAGTCGTTCGGGTTGATGAAATCGGTCGCGCCCATCTCACCGGCCAGTTTAAATTTCTCCGGGTTGGTGTCCACCGCCAGAATGCGTCCGGCTTTCGCCTGCACCGCACCCTGGATCACCGCCAGACCGATCCCGCCCAGACCGAACACCGCTACGGTATCGCCCTCTTTCACTTTGGCGGTGTTGTGTACTGCGCCAATCCCGGTGGTGACGCCACAGCCCAGCAGACAGACTTTATCCAGCGGGGCCTGTGGATTGACTTTCGCCAGCGAGATTTCGGCGCACACGGTGTATTCGCTGAAGGTGCTGGTGCCCATGTAGTGATAGATCGGCTCACCGTTGTAAGAGAAACGGGTGGTGCCGTCCGGCATCAGGCCTTTGCCCTGAGTCGCGCGAACCGCCTGGCAGAGGTTGGTTTTACCGGATTTACAGAACTTACACTCGCGACACTCTGCGGTGTACAGCGGGATGACGTGATCGCCCGGCTGCAGGCTGGTCACGCCCTCACCGACTTCCACCACCACGCCGCCGCCTTCATGGCCGAGCACCGCCGGGAAAACGCCTTCCGGATCGTCACCCGACAGGGTGAATGCATCGGTGTGGCACACGCCGGTATGGGTGATTTTGACCAGCACTTCACCTTTCTTTGGTGGTGCCACATCAATTTCAACAATTTTCAGCGGCTGGCCTGGGCCAAATGCAACAGCAGCACGTGATTTCATCTTGCTTTCCTTTTAGTGATGTCAGGTTTTTATTTTAGATAAGAGCGCAGCAAATGACCGACTTCTGCCATTCTCACGGCCCGCTGATCGGCGGTGGTCTCGCCCGTCACCAGCTCATCTTTGAGGTGGATCTCAACCATCTCGCCCATCAACCCGTTAGCCGCCCCGCGCACCGCGGCGATCTGCTGCAGGATGGCGAGACAGGGTTCGCCGGATTCGAGCGCCCGCTCCAGGGCATCGACCTGCCCGCGAATGCGGCGCACGCGCGTCAGGACACGTTTTTTATCTTCAGGTGAATGTGGCATGGGAGAGGCCTCTTGATACTGTAGGGGGGTATGGTATGTGATTTTGCATACTCATGTAAACATTAAAGTTTATGCGGTTATCAGTCACTTAGCGCTTAAGGGCAAAAGCTATAACAGGACATAACAGGGCTTTTTCATGCCCCCAAACAGAATTTTGCTCCCAAATTCGCCCCTATTTTTATACCGCAACAGCAGTTTTTACGTACTACCAAGAGCCCGATACAATCGCCACTAACTCGCTAGTCAGAATTAGTTTTCCAGTGGCTTACCCACTCTATAATTTTGTCGTGTCTTTTACTGCTATTTTCTCTAAATTACCGTTTTACACAAATATATAGCCTTAAAATTTTCTACCAGCACTGATCAATAAGGTGTAGTCATATAGTATAAGCTTACGACCCAATCACTCGATACAAGGTGTAAATATAATAAAATCTTACCGTCCACCGTTAACGCCGAAAAGCTATAGATTGCCTCACAGCTTCGAGCTTAAACTCAGTATGATAAATTAAGACGCAAAAATCATTTTGCACGTCGATACTACGGTAATATGCAGAATTATTACCGTACAAGGACAAAACCGTATAAAAAACATCTATTTTTTACGATTAGCTTGGGATTAATTATATTTACTTAATAGCGAAAACCTTCACCGAATAGGGGCGAAGTGTGGGTGGGTTGTCATCTTCACCTCGTAAATGTCATAGGGGTTGATGATGCGCTTGCTCAGAACATAGCATTTTGGGTAGTCGGCGGGGTGATTATCAGGCAGCCATAGTAGCGGACAGAATGCAGCAAAGCTTACACGGCGACTCTCCTCCACCTCCTCGCCCCCAAATGATGTGATGGATATCTCTTGGTTTGCTTTTCTAGTTCTTATGCATGGTGACTAAGAATAGTCTCAAGTGTAAGATACCAAAAAATACTTAACACAGGGTTGTGCCATGCTTGATTTCGTACGTGACATTTATGCTTCTTTTCGCCAAACGTCCTTAGAGAGAGTTAAAAGCCCATTTCTTGGTGCATTTGTGTTCTCATGGGTAGGTTTTAACTGGCAAATGCTATCTATTCTTTTTTTTAGCAAGAAAGAAATCGAAAAGCGAATTGAACTCATCAACAAAGCTTATGACATTGGCAATTATTTGTTGGGCCCTATCTGCACAACTGTTCTCATCGTCATCATGCTACCACAAATTAATAAGTTAATTACTAAAATTCAGGACAAACCTAATTCTGAAACAGTTGAACTCAGTCTTTCATCTAAAATTAAAATAGCGGAATTACAACAGTCAATAGCTGAAATTGAAGCAAGAAAAAAACTTGCAGACAAAAAAGAAGAGCGAAACATAGAAGAAGGCATCGCTAATATAAAACTTAAACTAGAACAAACGACTAATAGTTTACATGATAGAAATACGAAATTGCAAAATTCGATTATGGAGATCAATAATCTTCAAGGTAATCTCGCTAAAGCTGAAAGTAAACTAACTCTTGAAAAAGATTCAAAAAATCAACTACAAAAAGAATTAATTTATGAAAAAGAGAACAACCATGTCTTGGGTAAAAAAATACTAGATACTGCTGCAGAGGCAAATAAGTATCAGGCCGATTTCGCAAGCGCACTAGAAATGCATCAAAATGCAGTTCTACAAAATAAGAAATTAATTCAAAAAATAGATTCTTTGAGGGTTATGATGGATAGCTACGTAGATGCTTTTCCAGAACTTTTTCAAATTGAAATAATTGATGACACTTCATTCCTAACTGTCAAACAAACTGCTAGCCCACTCTTGCGAAATGTTAATAAATCATTAAAATCTAGAGAGTTAAAAAAAGCCATTCACGAATCTTTTTCACCTTAACTTTGAAGTTTATGGATTTGAAATCAGCTCTTTTTCTTACGCTTTACAGAGCAGGTTCGGTTTCATTTTCTTCAACAAAAGTAGGTCTTTACTATTTTTCTTACGAATATTGTTACTTGGAACATATATTTGAATCTACTCACATTATTAGTTAGCAAGTTTATCACGATTGTATTTTAATACATTTTGCAATTAATTGAATCACATTTAACACTATTGCTGCGGGGCTATAAATGAAAGATTACTTCAAAGGATTTTATGGTTTATCCGAAAATGAAACTCAGGAAATATGGAATAATGATGATACAGTATTCGTCTTCGATACGAATGCTCTTTTACTTTTATATCGTTGCGAAAAGGAAACACGTGAGGCGTTTTTTGAACAATGGTCAAAAATAAAAGATAAAGTTTGGCTTCCTTATCATGTCTGTTTGGAATACCAACGCAATAGGCTGGCAGCGATTAAAGCTCATGTGCTTGAATTAGAGGCAACAGGAGAGCATTTGAAAACTCGTATTTCTGCGGCCGCAGAGCTTAATAATTTTGATAAGAAACACAAGGAAACCATTAAGCGGTATGACAAACTTCGTGGTGAGTTTGCTCAATTGGCAAATCAACTATCAACATTAGTTGATACATTCGTTTCAGAGCAAATTAAAAACCGTGTTGAAGACGCTGACTTCCTAGCTAAACATGATACTGTGAGAGACAGAATAAGCGATTTAATCGGAGAAAGAATTGGCTCCGCACCCGACCAAGCAAAAATTGACACTCTGCAATCTGAAGGTAAACGCAGATATGCCTTACAGATCCCTCCCGGTTTTGAAGATGCAAAAGAAAAAAAAGAAACCACTTTCACATATAACGAAATTACATATCAGAGACAGTATGGCGATTGGTTTATTTGGAATGAAGTTTTGGTGTATGTAGAAGCAAATAATAAAAAAAACGTGATCTTTGTTGGGAATGATTTAAAAGAAGATTGGGTTTTCATTACAGGAGGGCAGACCAGGGGACCACTTGAAGCCCTAAAAACTGAAATGGCAAAAAAATGTAATGGTGCAGAGTTTCTTCTTTACACATCATCTTCCTTTTTATTTAATGCAAACAAACATCTTAGAGGAACTAAAGCGAGCACTGCTGCGATAGAGGAAATGGAAAATATTGCTATTCAGCACTACCACACCTATAAATCTCATGACCTCTATAAGAGCATCCTTAAATCTCATTCAAATAGTAAGAAGTGGTCAGAGTATATTAAGTGCATTGAGCCAAACTCAAGCTTCATAGATGAAATCAATGAAGCTTGTGAGAATAACTCCGATAAATTAAGGTTGATTGAGTCTTTGATGTCCTCCCCTGACATATCTCAAAACTTAAAATTGCTTTTACTTCTTGAGAGAAATCAAACTCGAAAAAAAATACGCTATGACGACTATTTTAGAAGTCATTCAAACAAAGAAAATGAAGTTAAAGATGACGATGATGACATTGAAAACGATGGGTGAGCATAAAAAATAGCCAAATCAATTTAACCATTTAATTCATCAACTCATGAGACCCATTATTGGGTCTCATGAATATCACACCGCAACATTCTATTTAATTTCACCCATTTTTTATAAAAACCCCACGCTCTCAGTTTAAGCATTGGTGATAGTGGTAAAAAAACATCGTTGACAAGCTTTACCCCCCCAAGCCTTCGTCAAGGCTTTCACCGCTGGCTAACTTCCGCCAGAAGTTCAATCATATTTTCAGCAGTTGCCTGAGCCACCTCGAAGATATAATCGTACAGATGGAACGTTAACCATTAATCGTTTATTTTTGAAATACATCCGCATTTCAGTTTACTATTCTGGGTGGGGTGTTCTTGACATTAAGTAACATACTTATTGTTTAGCCTATTGATTCGTTTTAATTGTATTAAGTTCATCGAGAATTTCTGAAACCTCGGCAATCCGTCATTCATCGCGGCACAACTAGGGCATGAGGATGCGGAAATGGTGTACCGGGTTTACTCAGCGTGGATTAAAGAATTTGACGGGGAGCAGGTAGACTTGCTGAACCGCAATTTAGGGTTTGCCCCCACTGTGCCCCCAGCGAATAAAATCACGAAAATTAGATAATGAAATCATGATGTTAAGTTAACCCTACAATACCGTAGGGGGGTATACTATTTTATTTTACAGAGGCCTGTAAACGACAATGTTTATGGGGTTGTTACTGGGGGGATGTTTGATGAGACTTCAGGACAGGTCACTGCCCTTGTTAAGGGCAGTTTGCGCGAACATTAAGGCTTAAATATCATCCCGCGTAAAACCAACAACGATTTCGAGCGTATTTCTTATCACATCGGCAGCCTCTTGATCCGATGTTTGTTCAAGCGCATAAATTAACTGCAGAATAATTTGTTTATTACTTAAATTATCGCCACTGAGCATAATACATCTTATTGCTGAGCCTAATATGGCTGACTCAACACTCAAGTTACCCCCCGCAGAACGGAAGTACGACGCCAGCGCCTGATCCTGGAGTGCATTGAATTGCTGTGTGTACTGAGAGATATTGGGTTTCATATCATTCACTCAAAGATTAATGTTTTTTATCGTATTTATGCTGCGTCGTGTTCACCATAAGATGGTGCATGCTGTTGATATGACAATTTTTTCTGACGTCTGAATGCATGCCTCCGCTGGATTTAACCTTTTGCTCAACCTCTGCGACCGCCGACGACAGCGCGCTTCGTCTTTCAACATCACTTTCTGTACTGGCCATAATTTTCAGTTTAACGGCAAGAGACTTAAAATTTATTGGACCGTTGTCTTTCAAAATTAATAAAACAGCCTCACCAATAAGATCGTCTTTTAGCTTTTCACATCTCGTTCTATGCATAACTTTTCTCACATTGCTGTTGAGCTAAAGCAGCGCGTGACTTGTTATCGTTCAAAAAAAAGGCTTATTAGCTCGTTATAGTGCGCTATTTCTGCTTCATCTTCCGTCTGTTCCACCCGCCGTAATAACTTTGTACAGATAGCCAGTCGGCTCAGATGACGTCCTTCACTCAGTATCTCACCCACAATTAAACCCAGCGTCTCCTGCTGGCTACGCATACTGGCTTTATTAAAGTAGGCGGTAATTGCCTGAGCTGAACTTTGGCGCGAACTGTTCCCTCGCATGGGTGCTCCGTGTTGATATTAAGGGGTTAAACAGATGCTAAAAAAATATACTAATTTGTGATAGTTGTACACTCTAATTGTACAGGTTTATGGATTTTTAAATGCCCGGCTAAGTAATTCCTAAAAATAACGTTTTTTAACAGAGACTTGAAATGAAAATATATTTTCGGGTCATGCCAGAGTAGAAAACTCTTGCCGAATTGCGCCTGACGTTTAGCCGCCGCAGTCTGTAACGACATACTGTTATCAGGCGCAATCCCAGGTCTTATACCGGCTTAATATTCTGATTCATCCGGAACAGATTTGTCGGGTCGTACTTGCTCTTCAGCTCCACCAGCCGGTTCCAGGTCGCCCCATACGCGAAGGCGATGCGGTCGGTCTCCTCCTGGGTGAGGAAGTTGATATAGGCCCCGCTGCTGGCAAAGGGCTGTGACCTGGCGAAGAACTCCCGCGCCCAGGCGATGCAGCGCTCATCCTCGGCGGCGGTTTCCCAGCGGCCGTGCACGTTCATCACGTAATTCGCATCCCGGCTGGAGTAGGCCATGGCCTCGGGCGCGACGCGGGTCGTCTGGCCGCCAATCGTCCCGATGAATATTTCACAGTGCGGGGACGGCAGCCTGGCCGCGTATTCGATGATGGCATCGATCACGCCGTCACTGATTTGCGCAAAGTTGTGCGACTTCCAGTAGTTGCGCGCCCCTTTCGCCAGCAGCGGATCGAAGGCCTGCTGCCAGGCCGTATAGGGTTGGACGCCGACGTGCTCGCCCAGCACCGTGCCGAACTCGCGTAGCGGCGCGATAAGCCTTTCCCCCTCTTCCGGGTCGCCCACATAGCACAGAGCCAGCGCGATCATCTCTCTGCCGTGAACCTCTGCGGGCAGGAACGGCAGCGGCGGCGCCTTGCGCGTCACCATCCAGACGTTGAGCTCCTCCGGCATGGTCTCGGTGAAGCGGGCAAACTGCGAGATCACCGATTTGGCCTGCTCAAACGGGAAGACGATGAGCCCGCTCAGCACGTTCGGCCCGACGGGATGGAGCTGGAAGTCAAAGCGCGTCACCACCCCAAAATTGCCGCCGCCGCCCCGCAGCCCCCAGAAGAGGTCCGCGTTTTCCGATTCGCTGGCGTTCAGCTGCTGGCCGTCTGCCGTAATAACTTCGGCAGAGAGCAGATTGTCGATGGTCATGCCGTATTTACGACTCAGCCAGCCGAACCCGCCGCCGAGCGTCAGGCCCGCCACCCCGGTGGTTGAATTGATGCCCAGCGGCGTGGCGAGGCCATGAGCCTGCACCACCTGATCAAAGTCGCCCAGCGTACAGCCGGGTCCGACGCTGGCCGTGCGGGTAGTCAGATCCACCTGCACGTCTTTCATCAGGGAGAGGTCGATCATCAGACCGTCGTCGCAGACGGCGTTGCCGGCGATGTTATGCCCGCCCCCGCGGATCGATATAAGGAGATTTTGCGTGCGGCCAAACTGGATGGCGCGAATAACATCTTCCGTGGACGTGCAGCGTGCGATTAACGCGGGTTTGCGGTCGATCATGGCGTTCCAGATCTGGCGCACCTCGTCGTATCCTGCATCGTCCGGAAGAAGCACTTCCCCCTGGAAGTGCGTTTTAAATTCGTCGATATTGACCTTCATGATTGTCACCTGGCGTTGTTTAACCCTACTAATTATGGTGGGTTTTGCGCGCCGTAGCAGGTTAATTCGCCCTCCTCTGTGTGCCCCTAAGCGAAACATTTTCAGCATAACCTTAAGGCAACGCCTGCGCGGATCGACCAGACTTAACCTTTTTGTTTATAAGGATGCCAAACGATGAGACGTCTGGTTATGTCGATCTTCTCCAGCCCGGAGTCGTTGCTGCAGGTGATGAGCCAGCAAGAAATTATTGAAGCCGTCGAGGACGGGGACCGCATTATTATCGATCAGGATGGTAACGCTTCGGTCAATTACAAAAGCAAAGAGGTGCGACAGGACTTTCTGCGCCATGTTAACGCGCTGAAGAGGGCCTGATATGGGAACGGCGATATTTATGGTGCTGATGGTGAGCGGATACTGGTACACCAGCCGCGACCTCTCCACCCGGTTTAAAATTAAGCGCTCCTTCGGCTGGGATGTCTATTTTCTGGTTGCGCTGTACGGCTGTATTTTCGTACTGCAGGGCGTGATCGCCACCGGCCTGCTCTGGCTGGTGCTGCTCGGGTGCTCTTATGCTGCCAATACGTTCCACTTAACCGCCCAGGACAATGCCAACTGGCAAGTGGATTTTATGAACTGGAGCTTTCTGGGCATCCAGGCGCCGGTAGTGGTGATGCTGGCCTTTGCGATCCTGTTTTGCCTCTATCGCTCTAACTGGGCGGGCAGCGCCCGGCTGGACGGTGAAGGCCGGAAACAGCTTTATAAGCGCCTGTCGCAATCCAGCGGTATTGAACAGCTGCTGTATCAGTGTATGGAGGAAGGCGAGCTGGCGCTGGTGACTCTTAAGTCGCGGCGCATTTACGTCGGCATGATCCATACTGCGACCCTCGAATATGAAAAGACCGCCAATATCGTGCTGATCCCGATGCTCAGCGGCTATCGCGACGGTACGACGCTGAACCTGTGCATTGAGCATAACTACAGCAAGTGGTATGCCGACCATGACATCACTCTCGATTCGCAGCCGAGAAGCGCGATGGCCTTTCGAAAAGTGATTATGCTGGATCAAATTGAAAGTCTTTCACTCTTCGATCCGGCCAGCGCCAGCGCGCTGGATCTGGAGCAGCGTGCGGAGAAAATTGACTGATCGGTTCGCCGATCATGAAGATGGCTCATGTTGTAGTGAAATTTAGTCGCTTTCACTCGCTCAGGGGCTCTGGCATAAAAGATGCATTAACGTATCAGCAACATAAAAACTGAAGTTAACGAGTTTCAGTTTTTATGCCAGCGCTCAGGAAGTGAGATGACGATGAATAAAGACTTCACCTTTACGATCAAACGCAGTCGTTTCGATGAGAATTATAACCCTTCGGAAAACACGCGTATTACCACTAACTTTGCTAATCTGGCCCGCGGCGATAATCGCCAGCAGAACCTGCGTAATACGTTAGTCATGATCGACAACCGATTCAACGCCTTAGCCCACTGGGATAACCCCAAAGGCGATCGTTATACCGTTGAGCTGGATATTATCTCTGTCGAGATGAATATTGATGCGGAAGATAGCCGCTTCACCTTCCCGGCCATTGAAATATTGAAAACCAATATAGTTGATAAACATACCAACGAGCGCATTGAAGGTATTGTCGGGAATAACTTCTCTTCTTACGTGCGGGATTATGATTTCAGCGTATTGCTGCCGGATCACAATAAACATCAGGCGGAGTTCAGCATTCCGCAGGATTTTGGCGCGTTACATGGCAATATCTTCAAACATTTTGTGAACTCTGAAGAGTACCAGCAGAACTTCAGCAAGCCGCCGGTGATCTGCCTCAGCGTCTCCAATAAAAATGTCTATCAGCGTATCGGGAATGAACATCCGGTATTAGGCATCGAATACCAGCAGCAGGGTTCGTCACTGACCGAAGCCTACTTCAAAAAAATGGGGCTGCAGGTTCGCTACTTTATGCCGCCAAACAGCGCCGCGCCGCTGGCGTTCTTTTTCATCGGCGATTTACTGAGCGACTACAGCTTTATTGAGCTGATCGGCACCATCAGTACGATGGAGACGTTCCAGAAAATTTATCGTCCTGAGATTTACAACGCGAACTCGGTCGCCGGGCAGCAGTATCAACCCAGCCTGACCAACCAGGATCACTCCCTGACCAAAATTGTTTACGATCGAGAAGAACGTAGTCAGTTAGCAATTGAGCAGGGAAAGTTTACTGAGAAACACTTCATCAAACCGTACAAGAATATTCTTGAGCAATGGTCTGCTCAGTACGCGCGTTGATTAATTAAAACTATAAGGTCACCTGTTATGAAAACATTGCTCCCCACCTCCACGGCCGGCAGCTTGCCTAAACCGTCCTGGCTCGCGCAACCTGAGACCCTGTGGTCTCCCTGGAAGCTGGAAAATGAGGAATTACTTGCCGGTAAGCAGGATGCGCTGCGTTTATCCCTCGACGATCAGCTGCGGGCGGGCATTGATATCGTCAGCGATGGTGAGCAAACGCGTCAGCATTTCGTCACCACCTTTATCGAGCACCTCAGCGGTGTCGACTTTGAGAAACGCGAAGTCGTTAAAATCCGTAATCGCTATGATGCCAGCGTGCCGACCGTGGTGGGCGCCGTTGCCCGCCAGAAGCCGGTGTTTGTTGAGGACGCTAAATATCTCCGTCAGCTCACCACCCAGCCGATCAAATGGGCGCTGCCGGGCCCGATGACGATGATCGACACCCTCTATGACAACCACTATAAGAGCCGTGAAAAACTGGCCTGGGAGTTCGCCAAAATCCTCAACCAGGAAGCCAGAGAGTTAGAGGCGGCGGGTGTGGATATTATCCAGTTTGATGAACCTGCCTTTAACGTGTTCTTCGATGAGGTGAATGACTGGGGCATTGCCGCCTTAGAGCGCGCCATCGAAGGGCTGAAATGCGAAACGGCGGTGCATATCTGCTACGGCTATGGCATCAAAGCCAATACCGACTGGAAAAAAACGCTGGGCTCGGAGTGGCGGCAATATGAAGAGGCGTTCCCTAAACTGCAGACCTCGAATATCGATATCATCTCCCTGGAGTGCCATAACTCCCGCGTGCCGATGGATCTGCTGGAGCTGATCCGCGGTAAAAAAGTGATGGTGGGCGCCATCGACGTGGCAACTAACACCATCGAGACGCCGGAAGAAGTGGCCAGTACCTTACGCAAAGCGCTGCAGTTCGTTGATGCCGACAAGCTCTACCCTTCGACCAACTGTGGGATGGCACCATTATCCCGTCAGGTTGCCAACGGCAAGCTCAATGCCTTAAGCGCCGGGGCAGAGATTATTCGTAGAGAGCTGTAAGGTTTAGTTCGAGCGTAGGCCGGGCAAGCGAAGCGCGCCCGGCTTTTCCTTTCTGTGCCGCCGTCACTCCTGCCATCTTATCCCATCCTTACATTCCATTTCGTCACGACTGTATTACCTGAACAGACAATTGTTCGATGCGCTTCTCAGGTCTACCCTTGAAGTTCTATTCTCATGCCGTCTGTCCGACTTTCTTCATCAGAACGGAACTCTCAGAGGAAACCATGACATCAGAAAAACGATCAGCAAGCATAAGCGTACAACCTCTGGTTACCCTCGGCGACCGCGTCTGGGTTGGAGGTAAATCGGTAATTCTTCCGGGAGTAAAGATTGGCAATGATGTTGTTATTGCCGCAGGCAGCGTCGTGACCGGTGATATTCCTGACAGGGTTATAGCCGGTGGGGTACCCGCCAGAGTGTTAAAACATATTCAGTCTTCCATAATAATATTGGCATTCAGGGGACCGGTTACGGTAGATATTATCAAGCCGGGACGGAGAGCGCTGCGGGGCATGAGGAGTCAGGTAAGCTGTTGAATACGTTAAACTGCTTAACAGCTATACTGATTTAATTCTGAGCCGCATTCGTTGCGGTCAGCCATAACCATTTTTGGAACCGTTATGTTTAAATCGTTCGCCTGGATAAATGAGCCTGCAAAGTGGCAATGCCAGAAAGGCACTCTACAGGTCACCACCGATGACAAAACGGATTTCTGGCGCGAAACCTGGTACGGGTTTGAACGCTTTTCCGGTCATATCTTTGCCACTGAGGTTGAGGGAGATTTTACTTTCCAGCTCAAGATCTGCGCAGACTTTACCACGCTGTACGATCAGGCCGGACTGATGATGATATGTGATGAACAGCACTGGTTAAAAGCGGGGATTGAATATAACGACGGCGCGCCCGCCATTGGCAGCGTGCTGACACTCGGCCATTCCGACTGGGCTACAGGCATTTTTCCCGGCGATGCGCGAGCGTTCTGGCTGAGGCTCACGCGTAAAGGAGACAGCCTGAGACTACAGTATTCAACAGAGGGACAGACGTGGCCTTTAATACGCCTGAGCTATTTTCCGCCGGGCCCGGTCAAGATCGGTACAATGTGTTGTACTCCGGAGCGGGCTGGCCTGGATGTCGTGTTTCAGGACATCCTTTTAACGCCGCCGCTGGATAAGGCACTACATGATTTGAGCTAATGTCACAAGGCCATCAATAAAAGGCGACTACGTCGCCTGTCTGCTTCATAAAGATGTATGAATCAACGGGGAGCAGGTCAGGTATTAACTCGTCGAATACCTTACGCGACTCGACGGCGTAACCGGTCCAGCCAGCTGCCCTGGTCCTGATAACCCGCCATCATGCGCCCGCGCAGACTGCCGTTTGAATATAAAAACTTTATTTATCCGGGAGATAACTGATGAAAATGACCGATTTTGTTTATTCCGCCCTGATTGGCCTTGTCGCCAGCTGCCGTTCCATGACGCCGATGGCGGCCATTGCTGCAGCACGCCTTAGTGGGCGCGACACCTCGGGCAAGCTCTTGCTGCTGGACCGTCCGCTATTCAAATTTGGCGCATTAGCGATGGGTGCAGGTGAGCTGTTTGGCGACAAGATGAAGTCAGCGCCAGACCGCACCGTCTTTTTGGGGTTGTCCGCACGCGTGGCCAGCGCAGGGATTGCGGGTGCTGCGCTGGCACCTCGAGGAGAAGAAAAAATCGGGGCCGCTATCGCCATCTCTGCCGCGGTGCCAATGGCCTATGCAACGCTTGCGGCACGTAAAAAAGCCATGGCACAGATAGGCCAGACCCGAAGTGGCCTGATTGAAGACACGCTTATCGTCGCCCTTGGGGCAGCGGTGGTCTTCCTGGCAACGCGCTCAGACCGGAATTAAATGCCTCCTGGCATGGATTTTCTGAAAGGGCCCTCGCAAAGTCTGAAATAACCTTATGTAATGAATTAGGGTTGGAACGTTCTGGAATTTGAGATTTTATAAGCTGACAACAGCCATTTTTGCGTATGAGAAACCATGAATGTCCGCTGTGAGCGAGAAGCGGACGTTCAGTCAGCTTATCTCAGGAGCTGGACACAAATCTTCTGACGAAGCTCCAAGAGCCCAAAATCATCACATCTCATATGAAGTGAAATAGTGCACTATCCTGAGACGTTTCCGTGTTAAAAAGAAGATTACCTTACATGGAGATGTTGTTATTTATGGCTTTTTTTTCCGGAATCACTGGGCGGCTGTTCCTCATAAACGTAATGACCGCCATTTCATACGCCTTCATATTGCCTGTAATGAGTCTTTTTTTAATAAACGGGTTACATGCTAGCCCGATTTTTATCACTTTCTACAGCCTGGGGTTTGCCCTGTCAGGATTGTTTTTCAGCCAGCTGATGGGATCTCTTGCAGATAAGGGACATCCAGTCAGGCAACTTTTCATGATTTCTGTTACGTCGCTTTTTCTGGCGGGTTTAGCCTTCAGTTTCTGTCGTGAACCTGTCGAGGCTCTGGCCATCGGCATTTTCTTGATGGGGCCAGGCAATGCGTCTATCCCGTTACTCCTGTCGATGATCCGAAAGCATTCACTAACGGCAGGGCTTAACGCTACGCGACTCAATACGCAAATGCGTTCAGGCGTGTCAATTGTATGGATTGCCGGACCGGCTCTGGCATTTGTCTTCGCCGACCGATTTGGCTTCACCTTTAATTTTCTGGCCTCAGCCCTGCTTGCGGCCATAACCTTACTGGCAAGCCAGTTTCTGCTTTCGAAGGATAAAAAAACTGTCAATACAGGCAGACCAGAAACAACTCAAGCCAGTAAAGCTCCTGTTACGGGTATGATTTGGGCCCTGGGCGCAGTAATGATGCTGGCAAATTTATCCAATAACATGTACCTGACCATTATGCCGCTCTACCTGGTACACGAGCTTAATTTACCCGCTTCGTTTCCGGGCTTTCTGCTGAGTGCCACCGCGATAATGGAGATTCCCGTTATGCTTGCCGCAGCTCATCTGGCAGAGAAAACAGGGAAAGAGCCACTGATTATGGTCGGATTTCTCTTTGCTGCCGTCTATTACAGCCTGCTTCAGCTGGCCACTAACATGACCGAACTGATTGTGCTGCAACTTTTTAACGGATTATTCTTTGGTATTTTTGTCGGCTTAGGCATTTCTCTTATTCAGGATGCGTTGCCTGAACGTAGCGGCTTCGCATCAGCATTTCACTCCAATGCCATGCGCACAGGCATGATGACTGGCAATGGTATTGCCGGTCTGATGGCGCAAGTAGCAGGGTTTAAAATGACGCTGCTTGTTCCATTGTTATCAGTGTCTTGTGCTGCTTTGCTAATGCTTTGCATAAAGAGAAATCACGCTATAAAACACAGTTCACCAATGGGCTGACACTGCTCATCAATATACGTACAAACCCGATTAACCGGTGCCTTCCGTCATTTACTGCCGCCCGCTGACCAACTGCGGAATGGCGCCGTTATCCCGCCAGGTTGCTAACGACAGGCTCAATGCCTTAAGCACCGGAGCGGCGATGATTTGCAGAGAGCTATAAGGTGTAGTTCGAGCGTAGGCCGGGCAAGCGAAGCGCCCCCGGCTTTTCCCCCCAAAAAGTCAGCCTGCGATCGCAAGGGCCGTGACATAAAGTCCGAATCCATATGCCGTATGCGTGAGCAGACTCAGCAGGCGAGCCCGCCACGGGTGGGGCATGCGTGACGCGGCGATGCCAAAACCAAACGCCGGCTGCAGGATGATGAAAGGTGCAAATAACGTTAACAGACCCGCCAGCAGGCCTGCTGAAAAAGAGGGCTCACTGAGCCAGACAGGGCCGTTCAGCAAAAGCGGTAGAAAAGCAAAAAGTATCCCGGTCAGATAGTGGAATACCCAGCCAGCAAATAACTCCCCCGGCATTCGCGGCGATGAGGCAATCGTATGATGGTAAAACGTTCCCCCGGGCAAGCTTAATATCCAGCGCCCCACCAGGGCATAGTTCAGTGGCGGAACCTTAAGGACATGTTTTTGACACCATGACCACAAGTCCATTACCAGCGTTGCACCAATGCCCGTTATGACAGTTTTAAAAACAATCATCATGTCCAATACCTGATCCCTTTTTTCAGTGAAGTGATAAGCTGTTTGCCAGTGTGCAACTTAAAGCGCGGTTTAAGTCAATGATGAAAGAACTGGATATCGGAGCAATTGCGGATCTGTCCGGGGTTAGCCCCTCAGCGTTGCGGTATTACGAAAAGAAAGGGTTAATCAAACCTGTTGGCCGAAATGGTCTGAGACGGCAGTACCATGAAAATGTGCTCGGTAAACTGCAACTGATTGCGTTGGGACAGGCGGCGGGATTTACGCTGGATGAAATTGCATCGATGTTCGGGACGGAAGGTAAGATAGCGTTGGATCGCGATCGACTTACTCAACGTTCGAGGGAGATTGACGCGACCATTCGCAAACTTCAGCTGTTAAGTCGAGGGCTAAAGCATGTTGCGCACTGTACCCAGCCAGAGCATACCGATTGCGAAGAATTTAAAAGAGTGGTTGCGAAAGGGCTACGGCTGGTTGGATAAATCCATTTCATACCCTAAGGTTATCCCGCAATCTTAAAAGTCCAACCGCATCCCTACGCGCCGCGCCGGATCGAAACCTATTTCAACTTCCTCTTCTTTCTGGCTTCTCAGGTGAAGCGGGCACGATTCGCCTTCCACTATCTCAAAACCCAGCGTGGCGTAAAAAATTGCATTAAAGGCGGCTATGTTATCTGTTGTCAATGTGGCACCGGCCAGGCTGCGTTGTTGCCCGATAGAGAGCAGTGCCTGCATTAATAATCTGCCGATCCCACGGCGCTGCCAGTGTGGATGCACATCAATTTCGGCAATATGCAGCCATCTGTTCTCGAATACGCCTGCGACAAATCCTACGGGAGTACCATCTGGAGTAAACGCGGCGAGCAGCAAACCGTCGCGGCTGAAATCAGCAAAATCTTTCAGGCTATTTGCGACAGCCTGCCCCGTTACCGCCCCTGCTTCGCGCAGTGTCTCAAAAGCCGCTAATTCAATGGCGCGTAATGCAGCAAAGTGTTCCGGCCGCGCAGGGCTGATAGTGATGTCCGGGCCTGGGTTTTCCATCTGTTCCTCCCCACTCAGTAAGACAAAATTATGCCTGTCCGCTACCCGCGCGTAGCCTGCATATCGATGACAAAGCGATACTTAACGTCTCCTTTAATTGTGGTTATGATCTCTGAGAAAAACGGTCAGTACATCCTTAGGAGGGGTGATGCCACTTTCTGAAAGCAGCCAGCCCACCGCGCCCCGATGATATGTTCCATGAAACAGCACATGATTGAGCATATCGACAGCTTTCATTTCTCCCTGTCCGCCATCGACAAACTGGAATTTTATGGCTTCTGCAAGGTCAGCGGGGGTCATTGAATCGACATGTTGAATGTACCACTCTGTACATTCAGTCATCTTTGACAAAAGTTCATCTGCAGAGGGGGTTTCTGCCGTATTCAGGGCAGTGTAGTCGTGCTTCTGACCGGTAATGTTAGCCCGAAAAATCATATCAACGACATAGATGTGATTCATCAATCTGAGCGTCAGATGGCGCTTTTCTGCATTAGCAGAAACATCAACTCTTTTAATCGCTTGTAAAGTTTCACTGTCTATCCAGCGCTTATATCTAAACAACGTAGCTATCTTGTCTGTGCTCATACGTCACCTCTTCTATACATTTTTCTATTATATCAGCAACATAACAGGGTACTCCACTCACTTTTGTTTCCGGCTCTTCACCTGCGTCATTTCCTGCCGCCCTTCCTCCAGGACAATAGCTTAATCTGCTGCCGCAACCCTCCCATCCACTATACTGACCATTGCAGTTGTATTTTAGTCAGCAGGATATGAAAGATGAATGACTTGACATCTACCCTACCCATGACCATCAGGAGAACAACATGCAAAAGCGTAACAACCTGAAAGTACTGCTGATTGCATCAGCAGTCGCAGCGATGTTCAGCACTGTCGGCGTGCAGGCCCAGTCAACGAGCGCCGCGCAGAGTGACGCCTCAGCCCAGACCAGTTCGACCGGATCGATGGCTAAGCTCAGCTCCGGCGACGAAAAAGCGTTAAAAGATATGGCGCAGGCCAATATCAACGAAGTTGCCGCCGCGAAGATCGCCCTGAGCAAGGCCAAGAGCAGCGAAGTCAAAGCCTTCGCCCAGAAGATGGTCGATGACCATGGCGATGCCCTGACCAAAGTCCAGACGGTCGCTAAGCAGAAGGATGTGACATTGCCGACCGAGCCGGACGCTCAACACAAGGCCATGGCCGACAAGCTGGAAAAAGAGAGTGGCGACGCATTTGACAAGATGTATATGGAAAACGCCGGCACCAAAGATCACCGGATGGTGTTGTCGAAACTGCAAAGTGATGCCAAAAACATCAAGGATCCCGATGTCAAGGCCCTGGCCGATGCGCACACGCCGGTCGTTGAGCAGCACCTGAAATCAGCTGAGCAGATGAAGATGCCAGCAGATAAATAACAGGTTGTTCGGTGGTCACAGGGTCCTGCGACCCGGACTGCCGTCAGGCAGCATGGCGCTAACATTACGAAGGATCCCTTCTGTTACTGTAAGGGCGCATGCTGTCTCCCCCCCTCCAGTCGATCGCTTCGCACCAGATTCGCCCCTCTGGCCTGCTGCAGATAGCTGATTTCTCAAATATTCCGCCTGAAAGCGCGATATCCGTCACATTATGCCAGGCTTTATATTCATCACCGAAATATAAGGAGCCTGATATGTCGCATAACAACTCACCGGATCAGTACCCTCGCCCTCCCTTCCCTGAGCAGCTTCAACCCTGGCCGGGGCTCGCCTCGCAGATGACGCCTCAGGCCGATCATGGCGAGACCAGCTACCGCGGCACCGGCAGGCTCGCAGGCCGCAAAGCGCTTATCACCGGCGGCGATTCGGGGATTGGTCGGGCCGTGGCGATTGCCTACGCGCGTGAAGGTGCAGACGTGGCCATCAGCTATCTGCCTGAAGAAGAGAGCGACGCGGCAGAAGTGATCAAACTTATCCAGGCGGAAGGCCGTAACGCCGTCGCGATCCCCGGCGATATTCGCACCGAGTCCTTCTGCGAAACCCTGGTGGAACGCGCGGCCTCGGAGCTGGGCGGGCTTGATATCCTGGTGAACAATGCCGGGCGTCAGCAGTTCTCCACCTCCATTCGCAACCTCTCTACCGCCGACTTTGATGCCACCTTCAAAACCAACGTCTATGCCATGTTCTGGATCACCCGCGCCGCCCTCAACCATCTTTCAACGGGCGCCGCGATCGTTAACACCTCGTCCGTGCAGGCGTTCGATCCAGACGCCATCGTGCTGGACTATGCCCAGACCAAAGCCGCCATTGTGGCCTTTACCAAATCGCTGGCAAAACAGCTGGCCAGCGAAGGCATTCGCGTTAATGCCGTGGCACCCGGTCCCTACTGGACGCCGCTGCAGGTAAGCGGCGGACAGCCGCAGGAGAAGATCGTCAGCATGGGCTCCGGCACGCCGATGGCACGCCCGGGGCAGCCGGTAGAAATCGCCTCGCTTTATGTGACTCTGGCCTCGGATGAGAGCAGCTATTGCTCGGGTCAGATCTGGTGTGCAGACGGTGGCAACGGGACGCTTTAATTATCCGTAACGAGAAGACAACGCGGCCTGCTGCGCCAGACTAAAGGGATGACTCATTTGAAAAATGCTAAGTACACAATGCCGTTACGCGAGGAAGGATTTATTGGTCTGGGAGATTATGCCGCCATCGGTGAGGGCCGCTCCGTGGCGCTCATCGCTCCGGATGGTTCGATTGACTGGTGGAGCGCGCCCAATCTGGACTCACCGCCGCTTTTCGACCGGCTGCTTGACCCGAAGATTGGCGGATTTTTCAGCCTGACGCCCGCGGTGGACTATACCGTCTCACGCGCCTATCGCGAGGACAGCAACGTGCTGGAAACCCGTTATGAGACGGATGACGGCACGGTGCTGTTAACCGAATCCATCAACAGCACCCTGGCGGGGCGTCTGCCCTGGAGCGAGCTGGCCCGGCGGCTGGAAGGCGTGCGCGGCACCGTGCCTTTCCGGCTCCATCTGCGCTTCGGGACGATGGTCGAAACCCGTTCGCCATGGCGGTCCGACACCTTCAAGGGCAGCGTTTACCATATCGGCGATCTGATGGCGATGCTGCACACCAGTGAAAACGTCGTCATCACCCACGCCGATGACGAGGAGATCGAGGCGGAGATCACCCTTAAAAAGGGAAGCCGGGAGGTTGTCGCCCTTCTCGTGACCCAGAGCGAACCGCTGGCCGTGCCGGACATTCAGGCGATTGATAACCGTATCGAAACCAGCCATGCCGCCTGGCGGGACTGGGTGCAGGGGCTCAAATACGATGGCCTCTATAAAGATCACGTCATCCGCTCCGCGCTGGCGCTGAAGTTCCTCTGGTATTCGCCAACCGGCGCGCTGGCCGCGGCGGCCACGACCTCCCTGCCGGAGGGGATTGGCGGCAAGAAAAACTACGACTACCGCTTTGCCTGGGTGAGGGATGCCTGCCTGATCATTAAAGCCTTTACCTATCTGGGCACCCTTGAAGAGTGTAAGGCGGCATTTTCCTGGCTGTCGAAAACCATTATCAAGCACGGCCCGGAGATGCAGGCCTGCTATACCCTCGAAGGCGAGCTGGTTCCGGAAGAGAAGTACGTGGAACTGCAGGGCTACCGGGATTCGCAGCCGGTACGGGTGGGCAATAACGCCCGCAACCAGCGTCAGCTGAGCATGTATGCCGATATGCTTGGGGTGGCAAAGCTGTTTGTCGAAGCGGGCCATATCCTGGACACGGGCACCTCGCGTTTCCTCGGGCACCTTGCCAATCAGTGCGCCGACCGCTGGCGCATGAAGGACTCGGGGATCTGGGAGCTGCCGGAAGAGCGTCATTACACCCACTCGAAAATGTCCTGCTGGCTGGCACTGGACTGCGCCGTGGTGCTGGCGGAGCACAGCCATATCGAACCCACATGGAAGGCGCGCTGGGAACGCGAGCGGGACCGGATCCGCGACTGGGTTGAGGAGCACTGCTGGTCGGAAGCCCATCAGTCTTACTGCTTCTACGTCGGCGACGGCGGGCAGCTGGATGCCTCGCTGGCGCTGGTTTCACGCTACGGTGTGAAGGTGGATCCGAAACGCATGAAGCTGACCTATCAGGCTATCCACCAGCAGCTGGGCCATAACAGCGCAATGGTCTATCGCTACAGCGGCGTTGAGCAGGAAGAAAGCACCTTTATTGCCTGTTCATTCTGGCTTGCAGAGGCCTGGGCATCGATGGGCGAACCGGCGGCGGCCACCGAGAGCATGGATGAAATACTTAAGACGCTGTGCCACCGCGGCAACGTTGAAACTTTCAATGAAATGTTTGATACCCGCACCGGCGAGTGGGTCGGCAACATGCCCCAGGGCCTGAGCCATCTCGCCTTGATCTGCGCGGCGCAGGCCATCAGCGAGCATCAGCGGGAGAAGAAATAATCTACTCAGGCGCGGCCCGCCCGGATCACCATCATGATGCCGAGCAGCACGGCACACATCGACAGCAGCATGCGCAGGCTGAAGGTTTCGCCAAGCAGTACCACGCCCCCAAGGGTGGCAAGACAGGGAACGCTCAGCTGCACCGTGCTGGCGGTCATGGCTTTCATCCTCGGCAGCAGCGTATACCACAGGGCGTAGGCCGCGCCTGAGGCCAGCGCCCCGGACGTCATGGCTAACAACAGTCCGGGCGCGCTGGCGAATCTGTCCACGGACGGCAATAGAGAGAGAATGAGGGTGAAGGGTACGGCGAGAATAAAATTCCCCGTCGTTGCCGGTATCGCCTCCGGCATGCTTTTCCCTTTCACCGAGTAATACGCCCAGGCCAGCCCGGAGCCGATCATCATCAGCGCACTGGTCAGTTCCGGAGCATGCGCGCCGGGGAGCAGGAGCAGCACCGTGCCTGCCACTGCCAGAAACAGCCCCGCCCCCTTCAGCAAGCCGATGTTTTCGCCCTGCCGCCAGCCGTAGATGACCATGGCCGTCTGAACGGTACCGAACAGCAGCAGCGCCCCCGTCCCGGTATCGATCTGCAGATAGGACCAGGACATCGCAAGGACATACAGCGTCAGGGCCAGGCCGCTGCGCCAGTCATAATGGATTTTTGATGTCGGCTTTTTTATGACGCTCATCAGAACAACCAGGAACAGGGCACCGCTGACGATCCGCACATCGCTAAAGGTCGCCGGATCGATGTATCCACCGGTCAGCGCCACCCGGCACAGGACGGAGTTCGCGGCAAACGCCAGCATGGTGAGTATTATTTTTCCTGTCATACCCTCTCTCACAAGTGCAACCTGCCCCTTTCCGGAACTTCCACAACCTATAATAGTTAAGTAAAACACCGGAGGTGATTATGTGTGGACGTTTTGCCCAGGCGCAGACCCGGGAAGAGTATCTTGCCTTTCTGGCCGATGAAGCGGAGTGCGATATTCCCTACGACCCGCAACCTATCGGGCGCTATAACGTCGCGCCCGGCACCAAAGTATTGCTGCTCAGCGAGCGCGAGGATCTGTTGCATCTCGACCCGGTCTTCTGGGGTTACGCCCCCGGCTGGTGGGACAAGCCGCCGCTGATCAATGCCCGCCAGGAGACTGCCGCCAGCAGCCGGATGTTTAAACCGCTGTGGAACCATGGTCGGGCGATTGTCTTTGCCGATGGCTGGTTCGAGTGGAAAAAAGAGGGAGATAAAAAGCAGCCTTACTTTCTCTATCGCGCCGACGGGCAACCCATTTTTATGGCCGCCATCGGCAGCACGCCGTTTGAACGCGGGGATGAGGCTGAAGGGTTCCTGATCGTCACCGCCGAGGCGGATAAAGGGCTGGTGGATATTCACGATCGGCGTCCGCTGGTGTTAACGCCCGAGGCGGCGCGGGAATGGCTGCGCGAGACGGTGAACGGGCAAGAAGCAGAAGAGATCGCCCGGACCGGCGCAGTACCTGCAGACCAGTTCCACTGGCATGCCGTGACAAAGGCGGTGGGAAATGTGAAAAATCAGGGGCCAGAATTGATCGATGAAATCAGCGGCGCGTAAAATAAAGCCGATAATGTTGCTAACCGTTATTTACCGGAATTTACTAACACCCTACAAATATAAAAAAGTGTCGTAAGCGAAGCGGCAAATAATATTCAGGAGGGCCAAATCGGCCCCCCCGCTTTACACTTAAACAACCTGTTTTGGCCAGCGTCTCCTTTTTGGGAGTGGCACGCATGAGTGGGTGGTGAGACGGGTTCCGCAGACGGAACAAACAGCACCATGAGGTTGGGTTTGCGCTGGGCTAAACGTGGTAAAACGAAATCGCTTACTTGTGCAAACCGGGCACTCAAATTTTAGGTTGGGAATAGCCCCTCCGGGCAAGTGAGTAGAAAGACCACCATACAGTAATTATTAACCGAACAGGGATATATCGTATAAAAACGCCCTGTTTCGCCTATATTTCTTTTCTCTATCCATAATATTTGAGAAATAAAGCGTTATCTCACCTGCAATAAATCAGAAAAACGCGTGGTATATCGCGGTGATAGCATCTCTCTTTTCATTTGCCATTGCTGTTCAATGCCCTGCCCCGCAAACCAGAGGGTGCCGCGCCCCTCTTTTTTATTAAGGGTGTCAATGACCGCCATCAGCTCTGCGCTGTTGCGCCGGGGAGGATTTTCATCAAACAGATTGAGCTGCGCGACGCCGAGACTGAAAAAATCCCCCAGCATCACCCCGGCCTTCTGATAGCGCAGCCCTTCCCGCCAGATGGCATCCAGACAGCGCGTTGCCGCGTTAATAATATCCCGGCTGTCCTCGGTGGGCGTCAGCAGTTTGACTGAGGCGCTGTTGCCATAATAGGGCTCGTTCAGCGCGAACGGCGAGGTCTTCACAAAGGCGGAGATAAACCGGCAGTACTGGTGCTCGGTCCGCATTTTTTCGGCAGCACGGGCGGCATAGCTGCAGATGGCCTGGCGCATCGACTCATAATCGCCGATCCGCTCACCGAACGAGCGGGAGCAGATAATCTCCTGCTTATGCGGCGGATATTCCTCAAAACCGAGGCAAGGCTCACCGCGCAACTCCCGCACGGTGCGCTCCAGCACCACGCTGAAATGTTTGCGGATAACGGCGGTGTGGGTGTCAGCCAGATCCAGCACGGTTTTAATGCCCATCGCATCGAGCCTTTTACTCAACCGCCGCCCGACGCCCCACACCTCTTCGACGGGCAGCGCCGCCATCAGTTTACGCTGCCGTTCGACGCTGGATAAATCGAGCACGCCGCCGGTCTGCCGCTGCCATTTTTTCGCCGCGAAATTCGCCAGCTTGGCGAGGGTTTTAGTGGGGGCAATACCGACCCCCACGGTCAGGTGCGTACGTTGCAGCAGCGTTTGCCGAATTTCGCGGCCAAAGGCCTCCAGATTAAGGCAGTTGCTGACGCCGGTGAGATCGCAGAAGGCCTCATCGATGGAGTAGATCTCTACCCGCGGAGCGATCTCCTCCAGGGTGGTCATCACCCGGTTGCTCATATCGGCGTAGAGTTCGTAATTACTGCTGAAAGTCACAATGCCGTGGCGGCGGAAAATCTCGCGCTGTTTGAAATACGGTGCCCCCATGGTCACCAGCCCTTTCGCTTCGGCGCTGCGGGCAATGACGCAGCCGTCGTTATTCGACAGCACCACCACCGGACGCCCCTTCAGATCCGGGCGAAACACGGTTTCGCAGGAGGCATAGAAGCTATTCACATCGACAAGCGCAAACATGATTATTGGCGCTCGCTAACAGGCGCGGTACGGCGCGGGAGGATGAGTTGCATAATATCAAATCCATTTAACTGTATATATATACAGTATTCATGAATTGATGGATAAATCAAGGTCCTGCCCGCAACCTTTCTTCTGGTGCGGACAGGACGTATGGCCAGAGTGGCTTATTTACAGGCAACCAGATCGGCCATTTGCTCAGCATCAGGCAAGCCGATGATTTGTTGCAAAGTACGCGCCTTATTCAGGTAATAAATGGCAGGCGTACCGCTGGCGCCTGTCTGCTCCATAAGCTGCTGATTGTGCTGTATCTGCTTAAATACGGCAGGCGGGGTGCTACCTTGCAGCGCCGGCTTTGTTTTTCCGTCGCTACTCTCAAGGTCATACCAGACTTTAGCCGGATCCTTCGCGGAGAGAATTGCCGCCGCGTACTGCGCGCTGTCCGGGCGGATCACGCCAACCAGCAACGTTTTGGTACTGATGCTTTTATCTTTAATAAAAGGCTGGGCCTGGTGCCAGAACTTATTGCAGTAGGGGCAGAAGGGATCGGCAAATACAACCACCTGACACTTCGCGTCCGCGCTGCCTTCGGCGATCCCTGGCGCGGCGGTGAGCTGCTTCCACATCTCGCGCCCGGCAGGAATATAAATCTCATCATTAATGATTTTCTCGCTCAGGTTATTTCCCTCGGCATCATACATATAGCCTGAAATCACATGCTTTTTATCCGGGGTGAGATAAAGCGTGACGCCCATGTCCTGGTATTTACCCAACCACCCTTCCACACCTCCGGGTGCGCTGAACGGCTTAATAATTTCAATGCCCTGCTTCTCCATTTGTTTAACCGGTTCGGGTAAGTCAGCGGTCTGCGCCTGACTGGTCGCACTCATCAGCAGAATTAACAGTGACAGGATCTTGTTCATTATTTTTCCTCAGTGAAATCAGGTGACGGGGCCGCACTCGCACTCATCAGGGTGGTCAGCAGCGCGTCTTTGCTAAGAAGGGAGGGCAAAACATGCCCCTGCGGAATTGCAGGGCCAAAAATGGCGTTAAAAGGAATGCCGCTGGCGCCGTAGCGGCGCAGGAATTGCTCGATTTCAGCAGAAGGCTGACTCCAGTTACCCTGCAGCAACACAACGTCGTCGCGGTTTAAGGCAGCAACCACCTCGGGGCGATGAAGCACCAGTACTTCATTAACCCGGCAGTTCAGGCACCAGTCGGCGGTAATATCCACCAGCACGCGCTTTCTGGCATTCAGCGCTTCGCTGAGCGCCGCTTCACTGAGCGGTTGCCAGTTCAGGGGGGAGTTGTCCTTCCCCTGAGGCTGGGGAGCCAGAAAAGCATACAGTCCCGCACCAAACAGCACGCCAAACACCAGGCTGCGCAGATTCTCACGGTGGTTCGGCATGGCCTTCGCGCAGCGGAAAAGGAAAAACGCCACCATCAGACCGCCGCCGATCAGCACATAGCGTGCGCCCCACTCTTTCACCAGCAGCGACATCAGCCAGAGACAGGAGCCCAGCATCAGGAGCACCAGCCCCAGACGCAGTTTTCCCATCCAGGGGCCGGGTTTAGGCAACCAGCGCGCCACGCCGGGAAAAATACTGATTGCCAGCCAGGGAAGACTCATTCCGACACCCAACGCAAAAAAGATGAGCCACAGCTGATGCACGGGCGCCGCTAACGCGAACGTCACGGCAGTGCCAAGGAATGGCGCCGTGCAAGGGGTGGCAAGCAGGGTCGCAAACGCGCCTTCAAGAAAACTCCCGCCGATACCCTTCCCACCGGCGGTAGCCAGCCGGGTGGACAGACCGGAAGGGAGGCGGATCTCAAGCAGGCCGGCCAGGCTGAAACAAAAAATCCACGTCACCAGCACCATAGTGGCAATGAACCACGGGCTCTGGAACTGAAAGCCCCAGCCAATCCAGGCACCGGACAGCCGCAGGCCGGTAATGACCGCCGCCAGCACCAGAAACGAGAAAATGATCCCAGCCGCCGTTGCCAGAAAACGCAGCCGCGTCTGACGGCGGCTACTCTCTGCCAGAGTCATCAGTGATGCGAGTTTTATCCCGAGTACAGGCAGAACACAGGGCATCAGGTTGAGGATAAGGCCACCCGCTAACGCCACGGCCATGATCTGCCATAGCATCGTGGACGGGCTGATATCAGCCCTAAGCTGCTGACTCTGCGCACCATTGCTCACCAGCAGAGAAAGCTGCTGCAACCGGGAGGCCTCCAGCGGTTTGCCCTGCTTATCGCTGACGCTAAACCGGGCGGTCAGCGTGTCACCAAGGATCTCGATTTGTGGCGGCGACAGACTCACCCCGGTCGGGTTGTCAGGAAAGAGATCGGGCTGAGACCAGCCCTCCGGCGAGGTCAGTTTGACGGTCAGCGTGTCATTGTCAGCGGTGACGGATTTGAGAGCCACAGTGCCGTTATCTGGCGGAACAGCGCCCATCGCGTTGTCCCAGGCCTCGGCAAAGTGCGCTGACGAACCGGAGGCCAGGTTAATATCCAGCGGGAAGGTATTGACCACGCAGAGATTGCTGCACAGCGAAAGCGTCAGTTTTCCGTGCAATCGCTGCAGCTGACCGGTGGTCACTTCCAGCGGAAACACGACGCGGCGATCGTAGCCGACTGAGCTGAAGCCGGCGGAATCAAACCGGACCGGCCGGGGCCAGTGCCACTGCGTTTTTGCCTGCGGTTCCCACGCGATGGTTGGCCGAAAGCCGCCGTCACCGGGGGTTCGCCAGTAGGTTTTCCACCCTTCATTGGGGGTCACGTCCAGCAGCAGGCGAACTTTCCCCTCTGCGGGCGCATCATGCCAGACATGAACCTGAGCATGGAAATTTTCAGGTTTCATCGACCAGCCCGGTACCGCAGCTGAGGCCGCAGACAGGCTGAATAACAGGAACCACAGGCTCCTGAAAAAGGTTTTCATATATTTTCTCCGTGAAAAATTAACTAAACAGGAACGTCCTGTTCAGTCATTCACGGAAAACGCAGTTTTTGAGGTGTATTCGCAGTAAAGGGGGTCGAAAAAGGATCACCGGTCTCGGCAGGACGCTGATGTTGATCAGCACCGCTAACAGCAGAACCAGCAGACCGGGTAAAAGCAGGACGGTATCGAAATGGAGGGGCTGCGCGGTCAGCAGCGAGTGGGCACTGAGCTCACAGGGGGACAACCCTGGCGACGTAAGTTCCTGCGGGCTGTTGTCAGCAGTCAAAGAGAGCGCGGCGGCTTTGACCTGCATATGATGCAAAATACTGGCCCGCTGGGTCAGACAGATCAGCATGACAAAACAGGCAACCACCAGAAGCACGATCGCTTTTAGTTGCCTGTTTTTATGATGAGTCGGACCTGTCAGGATAGTCATGGGCAATGAGAATAGTGAGCGACCCGGCTACGGGCAAGCGGCAATTTGTAAAGTAATGCCAACCAGAGTGGTTGATTCCCCCTTGTCACAGGTTCCCTTTCAACCGCTACTGTCGCCATAAGCGGGAAACTGCTTACGGCTTTTTTGGTTGCAGGCAGGGATCCACAGCGGATTCAGACGACGCCGCCTGATAACAGGCCTCCATTTCATCCAGTGCGGACTGATTATCTAATCCCCACTGGTACATTTGCTCAATGGGTTCGGCAAAGGTTCTGCCAAGTGGGGTCAGGCGGTAATCGACTTTGGGTGGGATCACGTCATACACATGGCGGGCAATCAAACCCCGCATCTCCAGCTCTTTGAGCGTCTGGAACAGCATTTTTTTGGAAATCCCCTGCAGGCTACGCTGTAACTCACCCGTGCGGGCGCGTTCATCCGGCCAGTGATACAGCGCGTGCAGCACCATCGTGCTCCACTTAACTGAAAAGAGTTCCATCAGGCGGCGCGGCGGCGAGTCCGCATAGAAAAAAAGTTTACCCTCAACCCAGGCTGGCACTGTTCTGTCCTCTGCTTATGGTCACCAAATGGTGACTACTATCAATATGGAACCTCGTTGACTATAGTCTGCCCCCTTGAGTTAGCGAGAACCAGCACAGTCCTGAGGTAAGATGAAAATCAACGCATTAGTCGCCCATGACGCGGCACAACCCTTAACATCAGGCCAGGTTACGCTGCGCGCGTTACAAAAGCAGGATGTCAAAATCGAGATCCTCTTTTGCGGCGTGTGCCACTCCGATCTTCATATGGCGCGTAACGAATGGGGGGTGAGCCAGTATCCCCTGGTGCCGGGACATGAAATCGTCGGACGCGTCGTGGACGTTGGGGACGAAGCCACCCGTTTTAAGCCCGGTGATATCGTCGGAGTGGGCGTGATGGTCGACTCCTGCCGCGAGTGCCATTTCTGCAAGCATCACGAAGAGCAGTACTGTGAGGCGGGTTTTACGGCGACCTACAACGGCATGGATAAATATACCGGCGAAAGAACACGGGGCGGCTATGCGCAGAGCGTGATTGTCGATCAAGATTTTGTTGTTTCTGTCCCGCAAAACCTGCCGCTTGCCGGAGTTGCGCCGCTGTTGTGTGCGGGCGTCACTGTCTGGTCGCCGCTGCGCCATTTCAACGTCAAAGCAGGCGACCGTGTGGGTGTTGTGGGGCTGGGTGGATTAGGCCATATGGCAGTGAAGCTTGCCAGTGCGATGGGAGCGGAAGTGACGCTGTTTACGACCTCCCCGGAGAAGGGAAAAGATGCCCGTCGACTGGGGGCAAAACGGGTCGTGGTATCGCGCGATGCCGCGCAAATGGCTGCCTGCCAGACCTCGCTGGATTTTATCATTGACTGCGTAGCTGCACCGCACGATCTGGATCCTTATCTGGCCACGCTGAAAACCAACGGTCGTCTGGTACTGGTGGGCATTCCGGACCAGCCGCACGACGCGCCGAACATTACGCCGATGGTGTTCCGACGTTTAAGCATCAGCGGTTCGTCGATTGGCAGCATTCAGGAAACCCAGGAGATGCTGAACTTCTGCGGCGAGCATAATATTACCGCCGATATTGAAACCATCGCCGGCGAGGATATCGAAACTGCCTTCGCCCGTATGCTTAAGGGGGATGTGAAGTATCGCTTTGTCATTGATATGCAGGCAACGAACTGGTAGTGACAAGACAGACTCGTAGACGTTCCAGGCGGCCATTTCAGGCCGCTTTGTGCCAGGAGCGAACGTTATGCTAATCATCGATGAGATGATTTGGTTGGAGCGTACGCTTAGCCAGTTTCTTTTGCAGAATAATAACGATGATGGGGAACCCTGATGCGGAAATTGCACATACCCCCAGCAACGTGTTCATATTTTGTGGTGATATGGCGTGCCCACGTAATAGAAAAGCAGAGAGAAAAAATGCGACTGTTGTGATCAGGTACATTATTGATGACTGCAATGAAGAGAATCCCGCTCGTTGCATGTCATCAGGAAACTGAATGCTCACCGCCGCGGAGGAAACCAGACGACTGTAAGATGCACCGAGAAATAAAATAATAAATATCGCCGGATTCGAATAGCCCATAGCAGGTATTAGCAAAGCGAGTAAAAAAACGAAAGTTGACGCTGTAGCCAGACTCACAGCAGAAAAATGCGGAATTAACGCGCCTGTCATTTTTGTTGACAGGTATCCTGAAACGCCCCCGGCGAAAAACAGCCATGGCAGCAGGTATTGAGAGCCCCCCAGCTGTTGGGTCATTAATGGTACCAAAACAGGAATGACCAGCATCGGGCTAAACTGTACCAGCGCATTACTGGAAGCGAACAGTAAAGTATTAACGTCGAGAGGCAGTGCGTGGGGTGTGTCGAAAGAGACTGGATCCTGAGGGATGATGGAAACAATCAGTGGCAATGCCAACAAACACAGCGTACTGATTAGCCACAAAGCGACATGCCAGCCGTAATGAGCACACAAAAATAGTATCGTGGGCATTCCGACAATGCTTACCATCGAAAATGATGCAATTACCGTCGCCAACATTTTTCCTCGCAAGTGAGTTGGTGCGAGATTTATCAATATACTGATACTCACCCCCATAGTTGTGCCTCCAACCAATCCGGCACAGAATCGTAATGTAAGCAGAAGGCTAAAGCTGGAGGTAAATGTCGTCAAAAGTGTCAATAGGCCGAGTAGTGCCATATTGGCGATTAAAAAACGTTTCTTATTGAAACGACCAATCCAGTAAAAGGCGATAATTCCCGACAGGACCGCCCCGGAGGTGTACATGCCGGATACGTAGCCTGAGAATGATACGGGAACGGCGAAGTCTGCTGCCATAAAAGCAAAAACAGGATTGAACATCATATATTCCAGTGCATTTGTGAACTGGATAAAAGCCATGACAACCGCTATCCGGATGAGGGCTTTATGATTAAATGTTGTTGTGACTAATGACATAGCAAGCGACCTGTGGATAAAAGATATCCGAGTTTAATTGCTATCAATCTTGTTCAGTAGATGGTAAAAATGGCATTTATTGTTATCATTTGTGGGACAGTCGATGCGGCCAGCTCTTGATTTTAATACCCTGAAAGTTTTCATTGCGGTGGTTGAAAGAGAAAGTTTTGTTGGGGCATCTAAAGTCCTTGAAATGCCGACATCAAACGTGAGTCGTTGTATTTCTCAGTTAGAGGACAGACTGAATCTTCAGCTCATTGAGCGCAGCACCCGACATATGAAACTCACACAAGCGGGGCACCTGCTCTATTCCCGGGCGAAGCCATTAATGGATGCACTTGAGCAGACTGAAACAGAATTAACGTTGCAACAGATGCAGCTCAAGGGGCCACTCCGTATCTGCATTCCCAATGAAATAGGTCCTGCACTGCTGGGTTCTGTGATCGCCGATTTCGCCTGCCAGCACCCGGATCTGGAAATAAACTGTGTCACAAATTTGTCTGGTCTTGAATCCCTGAGAGACGATCTGGATTTAGCCATCATCGTGAGCCGTGGCCAGATGGATGACGGTGATTACATAGCCTGTCATCTGGTGACGATCCCTTGCACTATCGTTGCAGCCCCCTCCGTCATTCAGCGTTATGGCATACCTTCTCGTATACAGCAATTTGAAGAATTACCCTGTATTACCACGGTGAATGCACTTAAAGGTGCTCCCTGGCAGTTTGTGAATAAAAAGGGGGGATTCGAGACTATAAAGGTTAAAAGCCATTACCGGGTAAACAGTGGAGAGATGGCAGGACGCGCAGCGGTAGCGGGTGTTGGTTTCGCTATTCTTTCGAAACAGGCCTGCCAACCCTACATCGACGATGGACGGCTGATCGAGACTAAGTTGGAACAACCGCCAGCCCCACTTCAATTGTTCGCACTTTATTCAGACAGGCGTTATTTGCCAGCTAAAACACGAGCGCTTATTGAATACATAAAGCAGAATTTGAGCAATACATCCTTAGCAACCTAAGGATACATTAAACAGCCACAGAGAGTCCGAGTGTTACAATGATGTTATTTTCTTACACGTCGGGAGGAAGCTTTTGTCTCAAATGATCCTGCATATTCTGGATGCTCAGAAGAAACTCACCGCTCACAGTCAATGGCTTCATACCTGCCTGACTGCTACTCACGAACAAGCAAAAAGAGTAATGCAGATCCCTCCACTTGATGTGGTGGTAAAAACGGGAAAATTTGTCATTCCGGAAAAAGGGCATCTTGGATATTGTCCCGAGCCCGGACTGGTGTATTTAACTGTTGATCCTGAAAACCCTGCCTTGAGAAAAAATGCCGCTAAGTCTTTTGAACGCATGTTTGCTCATGAACTGCACCATGCGGCAAGATGGGCTGGGCCTGGATATGGCGTAACCTTGGGCGAGGCTATGGTCTCTGAGGGCCTGGCAGGACATTTTGTTCTTGAGCTTTTTGGCGGTGAACCGGAACCCTGGGAAAGCATTAATTCAGATATTGTTCAAACCTACAATTCACAATTCAAAGCATTCTGGGACCGTACCGATTACGATCACAACAGGTGGTTTTTCGGTACGGGTGATTTGCCACAGTGGTTAGGGTATACCGCAGGGTTTAATCTGGTTTCCAGATATATTGCAACGACACCCCATCTGCGCTCCTCAATGCTCTCGAATGTAAATGCAGATGAGTTGAAAGCATTTCTTTAATCTTCACGTAAGAGGAACAGCAGATGGATTTAGAAACACCCCGTTTAAAACTTGAACCCTATGATGACTCTCATTACGAAGGCTTGAGGGTAATGGATAGTGATGCCGGTGTGATGCGTTATATCACCGGAGGTATCGTTAAAACGCCTGAAGAAACCTGGGAAGGTATCAGAAGAGTCCAGGCTCGTTGGGATAAGTACAACTTCTCATGGTGGGCTATCAGAGAGAAGTCCTCTGGCGCGATCGTTGGTGCAGCATGCCTCCAGCACCTGGCAAACGTGGATGGCGCACCATTAGAGATTGGCTGGCGTCTCGTCCCGGAACACAATGGCAAGGGCTATGCAACAGAGGCAGCTAAAGCGATCGTTAATTACGCGGCGGAACAGGTAGGAGCAACGTATCTGGTTGCTGTTGCCGATCCTGAAAATATCCCCTCGCAGCGTGTGATGCAGAGGTTAGGTATGACTTACAAAGCAATAGAGCAGCATTACGATGTGCCATGTGTGGTATATGAGCTTAATATACGCAGGCCTGCTTAAGTATTGGCTATCCCGTACAAACGAGGGTTATGCCATTTCCATAATGCAACCGAATCGTCACTATTTCAGTTGGTGGCTTATTCACTTTAAAGAAGGCCTGCGACATGAGTAATGTAATAAGAACGAACTATCCTGAATTAGGTGAAGTCAAAGCACCGTATGCCCACTCAGTAAAGCATGGCAACACGCTCTATATTTCCGGTCTTACTGCCTTTGGCACCGCGGCTCAGCATCAGGGTATTACTGAGCAGGCTGAAGAGATATTCAGCCAAATCAGGAAAATCGCCAGCGCAGAAGGCACTGATTTTTCCGCCCTGATTAAAGTGACGATATTCATCACCTCTTTTGCGGAGATCGACGCGCTACGTAAAGTGTTGTACCGAAATTACGGCGAGCACTTGCCGGCCAGTTCGCTCGTGGAAGTGAGCCGCCTCTTCTCTCCGGATCTCACCATTGAAATTGAGGCTGTATTCGACCTTTGATTCGTTGATCGCGCCCTGCTCTTTTAACCGCCACACACCTCTACCCGCGCCCCTAATCTCCGGGCTAACCCTTTTGCGCCGTCGCGCATCACCCTGTCGTGGTTCCAGCGAAAAACGGGCCCTGCCAGCGGCGCAAGAAGGTTCATCCAGCGGGTATTGGTGCGGATATCCCAGTCATAGCGAACAATCGTCTCCCGCCCCCGTTCGGTCAAAGACCACAGGCCACGCCCTTCCACCTCGCCGCTGGCCTCCCCTTCCAGCAGGCATAACGGCTGGATCGTTAAGACATGGATATCAAAAGTGATGCGATACGGGAGCGCGCCCTTCCAGGTATAGCGATGCAGGGCACCAATCCCCCGCACATCGCCTTTCCTGATTTCGATAACCTGCACCAGACTTCCCCACCATTCGGGCCATAAATCCGGATGGGACAGGATCTCCCAGACCTCCTGGACAGACGCCTCAACCCGCCAGATGGTGGAAAACCGATAATCAGCCATAGCGCTCGTCTCCCGTCAGGGTGCGAAGAAATCCGGTGGGAAACGCACGTTGATCGTCATGGCCTCCATCAACACGGTTTCCAGTAATTTGCCCCCCAGCCCATAGCTGACCACTTTGGCAGGCAATCCGGATTGTTTATCGAACCACACCTCATAGCGATGAACCGCATCGACGGCCTTACCTTCGGGGCCGACCACCGACAGATGTATGGTCGGTTTCCCGGCGACCGTCTCTTCACCGGGAAGAGCGGTGGTGCCCCCCTGCTGCAGTCGACGAATGTTATTCAGCAGCACGCCAATGTCGGATTGATCCACCCGATGACCATTTTCATCCGTGATCAGTGAATCCGTGGGCGACAGGTTCAGCACTGGGAATGTCCCCGCGCCAAACGGCCACAGCTTCACTTTGCCATTAGCCGGATTATAGATAAGCACCGCCCCGGCATGGGGAGTGGAAAAATCCATCCGCACATAGCCCGGTTTTCGGTAGCTATAGCGGATGACTTTGGTTTCATCCTGCGAGGAGACGGAACGCACCATCACCTGGTAAGACTGGAGTTGGGCAAAACGTTGCATGGCGCGCGCAACGGGATCGGCGGCGGTCGAGCCCTGCAAAAAAGCTGCGGCCACCACCATCCTGTCCGCGGCGTGCGCAGGCTCGTGAACGCTAAAGAGCAGTAATGTTGTCAGCATGACTGCCACAGAGAGAAAGCCGCTGATGATGGTCTCCTGCAATAACATGACCGGGAATAGGATCAGTATGTCGGATAACCGTTGAATGTGCCGGGCAGGTCGTTAAACGCGGTTCCCTGCCATCTCCCACGCATCCTCTCCGGCGGGTAAACGGATTGGCGTATCCGGATCGTTTGCCATCTGCCAGATGGCCTGTGCCACCTCCCCGGAGCGGGTCACCTTCGCGCGCTCATCCTGCATGCCGCGGAAGATTTGCTGGCTAAACGCGGCATACTCCTCGGGGATCGCCCCCATGACGCGTTGCGCATTTTCGCCGAAACGGGTCTCGGGCGAGCGTCCGGGCAGAACCAGGCCCACGCGGATATTAAAGGGCGCAAGCTCAAGCGCCAGCGATTCGGTGAACGCATTAACCGCCACCTTACTGGCGCTATAAACCGCCAGCAGCGGCAGCGGTTTCAGGGTGACAGCGGACGTGACATTGACGATCGTGCCAGAACGTCGTTGCCTGAACTGCGGGAGTACCGCCCGGGTCATGGCGATGGTGCCAAGCGTGTTGGTTTCAAAAACCTCCCTCACCGCCTCCGGGGAGACGCCTTCCAGCGCGTTTAACATGCCGACACCAGCGTTGTTTACCAGAACATCGATATCGCCAGCGTCCGAGACAGCCCGATCGATACTCTGCTGAGAGGTGACGTCGAGCGCCAGGAGGCGCAAACGATCGCTTTGTGGGAGGAGCCCCTCCTGCGGGGTGCGCATTGTCGCAATCACTTTCCAGCCCTGCTCAAGAAAGTAACGCGCAGTTTCCAGACCAAAACCGGATGAACAGCCAGTAATCATTACCGTTTTCATATTCACTCCTGATGGGGGTTGACCTGAGCAAATAATAGACAGCTTTATCCGGACGAACTATATTCAAAAATCCGTTATTCATTAGCAGGAGTCCGGGAATGAACGACCCGTTAGCCGAAGCCATCGCCATGTTGAAGCTTAAAGCCGTGCTGACCAAAACGGTGACTGGCGCGGGCAGTTGGCGAGTGCGCCGTTCAGACGCCGGACTGTCATTCTACTGCGCGGTGCTTGAAGGAGCGTGTCGGCTTGAGCTGGAAGGCCACGATCCCCTCACGCTTCATGCCGGTGATTTCATTTTGATCCCCGCTGCGTATCACTTTGCGTTGACGAGCCTTGTTCCGCCTGCGTCGCCGGAGGTAAACACCACGCCCGTCGAAATCGCAGACCGGCATTTCAGGCTTGGCAATACGCAAGCTGCCCCGGAAATGCTGGCGCTGGTCGGCCACTGCATGTCTGAATCGCCCGATGCGGGGCTGCTGGTATCTCTGTTGCCGGAGTTTGTTGTTGTGCGTGATGAAAAGCGTCTTTCGCTGTTTGTCGGGTTACTGAAAGATGAAGCCCAGGCGCAGCGCGCCGGAAAAGCGTTCGTTCTGGCGCGCATCATTGAACTGCTGTTTATTGAGGCCATCCGCTCTGCCACTCCCCTCGCCACGCCCGGACTGGTGCGCGGCCTGGCCGATCCGCGTATCGGCCAGGCGATACGGCTGATACATCAGGATCCTTCCCGGCGGTGGACGGTGAACGCGCTGGCCAGCAGCTGCGCGTTATCGCGCTCGACGCTGTTTGAGCGCTTTACGGAGCTGACCGGCGTTACGCCGATGGGCTACCTCCTCTCCTGGCGCATGACGCTCGCCATGCAGCAGCTTTGCCAGACCGGCGTCACGGTCGCGGAGGTGGCAGAGCGCACGGGTTACGGCTCTGCCAGCGCCTTCAGCGTGGCCTTTACCCGCTATGTCGGTGTTCCGCCGGGGAAATACGCGCAGCATCGCGCGGCGGTAACAAACAGCGGGTAGGTTCGTCATGCCGGGGTACAGGTCCCCCGTGAGCGAGGAGCGGACGTTGTATTTGACACCTACACGCTCTGTGCCTCAGGTGTTCCCTGATGGAATACCAATTTCCATTGCCCGTTCTCAGATATTTCCCAGCATGAAGAACGAAGGGATGCACGACTACCATCTGGATTGACAGTTCTGTAGTGCAGTATTGCGAATTTATCTCCAGCGCTGATAAGCCGGAAATCACTACTAAGAATAGCTGGAACGCTATCTTCATCCGAAAGGGCTTCAATAGTTTCTGCACGATCAACTAATACACCTGAACGCGTTATTTCGCTAAATCTCTCATGGAGTATCTGTTCAAGCCATTCCCGATTTTTTCGCCTGCTGCCATGAAGAGAACATTCGAGTCTTTTTAACGTATCCAGTAGCATAGTGGTTGCCCTCATCACAATCGAACATTAACTCTTAAGGCAATAATCGCTGGAATGCAACGCCCGTTCCCGGCACAGATCTAGTTCGAACTGCGGCGCTGAGGTTTTGCTATGAGCGAGGAGCGGAAGTTAGTCAATTATTTCCGATGGTTTTTCATTCTCGGGCGACCAATACCCACCGCTGCCATGGTAAGTTTCAGCACCTAATACAAACTTAGTTCCACAGTGCCTACAAACAAAATGGTAATCGACGATATCGCCCCATATCATCTTTTCAGCACACTCTTGAAAGCTGTATTGATTCCAGTCATCCGTTGCATCAATTTCGGCCAGAACCTCTTCGCTGAGCGCATTCTTTGCAATACGGATTGCTTTACGTAATTGTTCAGGTTGGCGGATAACGTATTTAACACATAAATCCAGGCACCGATCGCAACTCATTAAACAGCCTCCATGATGATATGTTGGCGTGGTTTACCACTATAAGCCAATCAAATTATTCACAACTTCTTCTATGGTGAACTTCTGAATTGATGTTAGCAACGTCCGCTCCTGGCACCAAGCGGACATTCCGGCCTTTTACCTTCTTCTCACGTTAGTTAGCTCAGTCTTGCAGCAGGCACAAACTCTCGCACGTTGATTGGCGTACCGGCTGCCTTAATTTCCGTCTTTTTTACCGGTCAGTACAACCTGAGCCTCAATTTTTTGCCGGCTCTCCTCGGTTGCCGGGTTAAACACCAGCATCGCCAGATCCGGTCGCCCCTCCACCGCAAAGGTCGAAAACTCAAGGTCTATCGCCCCAGCCTGCGGATGATAAATACGTTTTACGCCCTCACCATGACTGGCGACATCATTGCTGCGCCACCAGGCATCGAACTCAGGGCTCTGGCGGGACAGCTCGGCGATCAGGTTGTGGGTCTCCGGCGATGTTCCCGCTCGCGCCACGTCAGCGCGAAATGCATTCACCACCAGCCGCGCGATCGCCTGCCAGTCATCCTGCGCCCGGCGCATTTGCGGATCGGTGAATAACCGGCGCAGAACATTTCGCTCCGCCGCGGGCAACCGCGAATAATCGGTTAACACGCATGCAGCAGCGCGATTCCAGGCGATTACATCCCAGGTGATGGTTTTGACGATCGCCGGGATGCTGAAGGCATCCAGAACCCGCTGCAAACGCGGCGTGATATCGGCAGACAGGGTGAACTGCGTCTCGGGTGGATGCCCGAACGCCAGAATAAACAGGTGCTCGCGCTCCGGAGAGGTCAGGCGCAGCCCGCTGGCGATGCGGTTAAGCACTTCCCGCGACGGCGCCCCACCGCGCCCCTGCTCAAGCCAGGTATACCAGGCCGGGCTGATACTGGCGAGCTGAGCCACCTCTTCACGACGCAATCCGGGCGTTCGCCGCCTGCCCGCCATAAAGCCAAACGCAGCGGGATCGAGGCGCAAACGCCGTGCCCGCAGAAAATCGCCCAGTGACTGCATTGCCGTTTGCATCGCCGTTATCCTGTTAAGATTTATACCCTGATAATGTCTCTACTTTTCTCGTCTGACTATAGCGCTACTCTGTTCCGGAACCCTAATCTGGAGGTATGTCATGCGAGTTTTCCTTACCGGTGCAAGTGGATTTATTGGCTCCCGGATCCTCACTGAACTGCTGGCGGCCGGGCATCAGGTCACCGGCCTCGCCCGCTCGGAGAGCAGCGCCCAGGCGCTTAATAATGCGGGAGCCGACGTTCATCGCGGTACGCTGGACGATCCCGATACCCTGGCCGCAGGCGCGGAGCGTGCTGATGCGGTGATCCATACGGCTTTTGATCATGATTTTCACCGTTTCGTCGAGAATTGTGAAAAGGACCGGCGGGTTATCCACGCCCTGGGCCAGGCGCTGAAAGGCAGCGATTGTCCATTGATCATCACCTCAGGCACCGGTATCGGCGATGACGGTGCTACGGCCATTGCTCAGGAGAATCAGTTTAAAGCCGGGGATCATAATCCCCGGGTGGCAACCGAACTGGCGGGCAATGCGCTGCTCGCGGAAGGCATTGATGTCCGGGTTGTGCGTCTACCACAGGTTCATGACACCCTGCGTCAGGGGCTTATGACTTATTACATTCAACACGCGATTGAAAAAGGCGTGGTGGCCTGTATCGGTGACGGTGATAACTGCTGGTCGGCGGCGCACGTCAGCGATGTCGCCGCGTTGTACCGGCGGGTGCTGGAGGATGGCGAAAGCGGTAAGCGCTACCATGCCGTTGCCGAAGAAGGGGTCCCCTTGCGACAGATTGCGGAAATCGTTGCCCGCAAGCTCAATCTGCCGCTGATAGCGATCCCGGCTTCAGAAGCGGAAGCGCATTTTGGCTGGTTCGCCATTTTTGCTGGCCTGAACCTGCGCGCCTCCGCCACCTGGACACGACAACAGTTGGGCTGGCATCCCACCGGCCCCGGCCTGCTGGAGGATTTGGAGAACATGGATTACGCGCCACTATTATCCTCCCGATAGCCGTCCTGCCCGGCACCCTCGTCGTGGTGCCGGAGATAAGCCCTACCGGTTAAACGCCCAGTCGGCAGAGGTTGCCAGCGCCCGCTCAGCGCGGAAGCAGCTGCTGTAGCGCCAGACCTGCCAGCCGCACGGTCTCCTGAAGACGCGCCAGGCTATCCCCCGCCCGGGCTTTCGCGGACAGACCCGACATCAGCGTACTGATAAAGTCCGTCAGCCGAACGGCCTCCTGCGGGTGCTGTTCGGCGATATAAGCCCGAATGCTATTTTCAGCAGCCGTATGCAAACCGCACGCCGCCTCGCGCGCTTCGGGATCGTTGCAGTGGGTGCCTTCCAGCACCAGGCACCCGGCCGCCGTCGGATCGGCAACATAGCGTCTGGCCGCCTCGTTCAGAACGTCCATCAGGCAGTCAGCCACCGGACGATCGTGACGCAAAAGCGACGTAAAGGGGATCGCGCCGGTGTGGTTATAACGCTCAAGAACGCGGGTATAGAGCCCGAATTTACTGCCAAAGGCCGCATAGAAACTGGGCGGATTGATGCCGAACGCCTTTGTCAGGTCCGCAATACTGACCGCGTCATACCCCCGGGAATGAAAGAGATATTGTGCAGTTTCAATGGCCTGCTCAGGATCAAACCGACGAGGCCGCCCTGGGGTACGACTATTTTTTGTAGTGACCACTACATTACTCCTTGACGGCACGCGTTGCCGACGAATATTGTAACCCTCACTACAATATCATGAGGCACAGATTATGGCTGCATTACAAAAGAGATCGGTACTGGTTTTGGGCGGGAGTCGTGGGATCGGCGCGGCTATCGTCCGGCGCTTTGCGGCAGATGGCGCATCGGTGGTCTTCAGCTACGCCGGCTCGCCAGACGCCGCCGCGCAGCTGGCCGCTGAAACCGCAAGCGTTGCGGTACAGGCCGATAGCGCCGACCGGGATGCGGTGATCAAACTGGTGCGTGACCGCGGGCCGCTGGATGTGCTGATCGTCAATGCGGGGATCGCTCTGTTCGGTGATGCCCTGGAGCTGGACAGCGATGCCGTCGATCGTCTGTTCCGTATCAACATCCACGCGCCTTACCATGCTGCGGTCGAGGCTGCCCGGCAGATGCCGGACGGCGGACGGATTATTGTCATCGGTTCCGTGAACGGCGATCGCATGCCCGTCCCGGGCATGGCCTCCTATGCGGTCAGCAAATCCGCACTCCAGGGGCTGGCGCGCGGCCTGGCACGTGACTTCGGTCCACGCGGCATTACGGTCAACGTCGTGCAGCCTGGCCCCATCGACACCGATGCGAATCCGGAGAGTGGTCCTATGAAGGAGCTGATGCATAGCTTTATGGCCATCAAACGGCACGGGCGTCCGGAAGAGGTGGCGGGCATGGTCGCCTGGCTGGCTGGCCCGGAAGCCTCCTTCGTGACCGGAGCAATGCACACCATCGACGGCGCGTTTGGCGCGTAATGGTTAAACGTTGAAGTGAAGTGTAACGGGGCGTACCGGCTATAGTTGTGACGCCCCGCTAAAGCTGGCGCGCCGCACATTGCTTTTAAATAAAAATAAATGCAATAATATTTTTTAAATTTGCATTTATCTCTCCTGACTCAGGGCGCCTGCATGAAAATTAGTGCACTCACTGAACGTATTTCACAGAAAATTATGGGCTTAATCGACAACGGTGATATTGCTCCGGGATCGCATCTCAGCGTGCCGAAGCTGGCCGATACCTTCGATGTCTCCCGCTCCCCGGTCCGCGAAGCCTTAGTGTATCTGGAACAGAAAGGGGTCCTGCTGCAAAAGCAAAACCGCGGGTTTTTCGTCAAAGAGGATTACGCCCCGCAGGCGGATACGAAGCAAGAGCTGTCCGAGGAACTTGATCTGCCAGAGTATTACCAGCTTGCCGAAGACTGGCTGCGGGACGAAATCGAGTCGGAAGTGACCGAGCTGTTCCTGATGAAGCGTTATAACCTCACCAAGAGCCAGCTGTCCACCGTGCTCGCGCGCGGGATCAGCGAGGGCTGGGTTGAGCGTAAACAGGGCTACGGCTGGCGTTTTTTACCGGTGGCAAAAACCAAAACCGCGCTGGAACAGATTTTCAGCTTCCGTATGGTTATTGAGCCGATGGCCATCCTGGAGCCCACCTTTAATGCGCCCCAGGAGAAGATCAATGAGATCCGCCGCGAGCTGGAGATGCTGCTGGAGAGCGGGATTGAACGTCTCTCCCCTACCCAGCTGCAGCTGGCCGGGTACCGCTTCCACGAAACCATTATCGCCTTTTCCAACAATCCCTTTTTTGAGATCTCGCTGCGCAACGTTAACCGTATGCGTCGGCTGATGGACTATCGCATCATGGATGACCGCAACCGTTATTACGCTGAGGTGAAAGACCATATGCGGATCCTGGCTCTGATCGAAACCGGGCAGCGCATCGAGGCCTCCTATACCATGAAGCAGCACCTCTCCGTCGCCCTCGATAATAAGAAAATGCGCCGAATCAGCGCGGAAAGTTAAACCCTCCCCAAAAAAAACGGCTCACTCTGTGAGCCGTTTTTCTGTTAACTGGCGACCGAATAGACGGGGTAAAGCCCCAGCAATAATCCCGATCCCAGGAAGACCATGCACAGCAGGAATGCCCACTTGAAGGTGTATTTTTGATGGTCGCTGAACTCAACCCCTGCCAGCCCCACCAGCAGATAGGTCGAGGCCACCAGCGGGCTTAACAAATGTACCGGCTGCCCCACCAGCGATGCCCGCCCAATCTCCACCGGATCGATGCCGTAGGCTTTCGCCGCCTCGGCCAGGACCGGCAACACGCCATAATAAAAGGCGTCGTTGGACATAAAGAAGGTGCCCGGGAGGCTGATCAGCGCGGTAATCGGTGCCAGATACGGACCCCAGGACTGCGGCAGAACGTCCAGCAGCGTGTTGGACATGGCGGTAACCATACCCGTTCCCGACAGGATCCCCGCGAAGATCCCCGCCGCGAGGAAAATAGAGGTCTGATTCAGCGCGGCGGGCGCGTGTGCCGCAATGCGCTGGCGCTGTGCATCCAGATGCGGATAGTTAATCAGCAGCGCGATGGCAAAGGCTACCATGAACAGCACGGAGAGCGGGAGCAGTTCCATTACCAGCGAGGCCATCAGCGCCAGCGTTAAGGCGGCATTTAACCAGAACATTTTCGGCCGACGCAGCTCATCATTCACCTCATTGATGGCCGGCAGATAGCTTTCGGCATCTTCTTCAGTCACCGAACCATGCCCATTGGTCTGAATACTCAGTTTGCCCAGCCGACGACGTTCGCGGATGCCGATATACCAGGAGAGTACCAGCACCCCGACCAGGCCGCAGATCATCGAGGGGATCAGCGGTATAAACAGCTCGCTGGATTCCACCTTTAATGACGCTGAGACGCGCGCCAGCGGGCCGCCCCACGGCAGCAGGTTGGTGACGCTCCCGGAGAGAAACACCACACAGGTCAAGGCCAGCGGGTCGAGACGAATACGTTTAAACAGCGGAAGCATCGCCGTAACACAAATCATGTAGGTGGTGGAACCGTCCCCGTCGAGAGAGACCATCGCCGCCAGCAGCGCCGTACACATCACCGCTTTGACCGGATCGCCATCAATAATGCGCAGGAAGAAACGAATTATCGGATCGAATAAACCCGTGTCGAACATGGTACAAAAATAGAGAATCGCGAAAATAACCATAATCGCGGTGGGCGCGACCTTTTTTAATCCCTCAATCATCATATCGCCCATTTCGCCACCGAAACCGGCAATAAGCGCAAACAGGATAGGAATAATAGTCAGGGCGGTCAGAGCGGATAATTTTTTGGTCATGATCAGGATCATAAAGACCACAATCATGCCGTAACCCAGTAACGAGAGCATAAGAGTCTCCGACGCAGATATTGCTAACTGCGTAATGAAGGAATTTACGTTATTAAATTTTTTGGGGAAGCAATTAACTCATGTGCATGCCGCCATTGACGGAGAAATTAGCCCCGGTGGCATAACCCGCCTCATCAGAAGCCAGCCAGGCGCAAATGGAGGCGATCTCTTTTGGCGAGCCCAGACGCCTGACCGGTATTTCCTGAACAATTTTATCGATGACCTGAACGGGGGTGACCGTTTTCAGTTTGCTGGTGGCCAGATACCCGGGGGAGACGGTATTTACCGTCACGCCGCGCGCCGAAACCTCGCGTGCCAGGGCCCGCGTGAAGCCACGCACAGCATATTTTGCGGTGGAGTAGTTAACCTGTCCGACGGTGCCAATCTGCGCATTGAGGGAGGAGATATTAATAATGCGCCCCCAGCCGCGCGCCATCATGCTGTCCACCACCTGACGCGTCACGTTAAATAAAGAGTTCATGTTGGTATCAATAACCGCCTGCCACTCCTGAGGCTGCATATCGCGAAATAACACATTGCGTGCGGTCCCGGAATTATTAATCAGCACATCCACCTCACCCACCTCGGCGCGGATTTTTTCAAAGGCTTTAACCGTTGAATTCCAGTCTGCAACGTTGCCCTCAGAGGCAATAAAATCAAAACCTAACTTCCTGTTATCTTCCAGCCAGGCATCCTTTCTTTTTGAATTGGGCCCGCAACCGGCCACGACAATAAAGCCATCCTGCGCTAACCGACGACAAATAGCCGTACCGAGACTACCCATTCCAGATGTGACATACGCGATACGTTGGGTCATACCCCTCTCCCGTTGCAGTTTATTAACATTCGCTCACTTCTTATTAACATTAAGCGGGGGACCGTGTGATTCCGCAACCTGACCTTGTTGGAAATGTGAGCAGGATCGTTCAAATTCTGCATTTAGCATCATTCAAATGCAATTTAAGCGAGGTGCCAAAAACTGCACCTGCGCTTTTGGTTTCTCTGAACAAGGCTGAATAACGCTTTAAGCCACGAGAAAAGGGAGGGCCGGCAGAGAAGTGAGAGAAATATCACAACATGTTAAATGCATTTGTTATATAAAAAATGCAAACAGAATGGGAGTAATCATGACAACCTATGCTTATGTTGGCTGCCGGACCTCGGCATGGCGCGGCGCGCGTGGAAAGGGGATCAGCGTGTACCGGATTGCGGATTCGGGTCATTGGGAACTACTGCAATGCGTTGCCTCCGTGCAGGATAACCCCTCCTGGCTGACGCTCGATCTGCCGCGTAACCGTCTCTACGTGTTGCACGGCGATGGCGACCGCGTCGCGGTATTTAACCGCGATCCTGACACCGGCCTGCTGAGCCTGTATCAGGATCAAACCACCGGCCCCCGCCACAGCAACCCGGATCTGGATCCCGCCCGCAGAAACAATCCGGTCGGAGCCTCGCTGACGCCCGACGGCAACACCCTGCTGATCGCCAATCATGAAGGAGGCAACATTGCCGCCCTGCCCGTCAGCGATCGGGGCCTGGAGCCGCCAGTGCATCTTGCCGCCATCGAAGGCCATACCGCCGCGCATGCCACCCTGTCGCGTCCGCATGAAATCGTTTTTGCCCCAGGAAGCGCAATTTTTGCCGTGCCGGTTCAGGGCCGAAAGGCCGGGAGCGGCATCGATATGATCCGCCTCTATCACTGGGAGCGGACCCGCTCCTGTTTGGCCGATGAGGTTCAGCTCCCGGAAGGTAGCTGGCCGCGTCACGTTGATTTTCATCCTAACGGCAAGTGGCTGTATGGCATCAGCGAGCTGAGCAGCACCGTCACGGTTTGTCATGTTGACCGGGAAAAGGGGACGCTTTCGCTCCAGCAAACTCTCAGCGCACTGCCTGCTGGCTATGCCAGCCGGAGCGATGCCAGTGAGATAGAGGTGCATCCGTCCGGGCGTTTTGTCTATGCCGCCAATCGGGGCCACGACTCCATCGCCGTGTTCAGCATCAATCAGCAGGATGGCTCGCTGACGCCCACTGGATGGGTGCCGTGCGGCGGGAAAACGCCCCGCTTCACCACCTTGTCACCCGATGGCGCACGCTTCTTCAGCGCCAATGAAGATTCCGACACCCTTCAGGTGTTCGATGTCGACGGGGAAACCGGGATGCTGTCAGCAACAGAGATTTCAGTTCCCTCAGCCAGCCCAACCTGCATCTGTTTTGTCTGATCCCGCAGCCTGCTCCGTCGGGAGCAGGCTACCGATAAGCGTTTTTACCGACGGAGAAGCCTGCCCGTAGTCCCGGACACCAACAAGCAGCTCCCGTTTCGCCCAGGGCTCCGCTAATGGAATGACCCTGACGCCACTGTGCAGGGTTGAGGACGCCACTTCATTTACCGGCAGCACGGCAATCCCCAGCTGCTGCGCCACCAGCTCGGCCATCGAGACAAAGCTGCTCACGCGCAGCCCAACGTTGAGGGTTTTACCCAGGGCGCGCGCCTGCCGTTCAAGGATATGGCTCACGGCGCTGTTGCGGTGCGAACCGATCAGTTTCTCATTGACGATGTCGGCAAAGGTCAACTCGCTGCGCGCGGCCAGGGGGTGATCGGGCCACACCAGCACCGAGAGGAGATCGTGCTGCCAGGGCCAGAACACGATCCCTGCCGCGGGCGTCCAGCTTGAGAAGAAGCCGACATCGGCCTCTCCTGCCAGTAACCCCTGCACCACGCTCATCCCGGTTTGCTCTTCGATCTCAATGTCGGTCTGCGGATAGAGCGACAGATAGTCACTCACCACCCGTGGCAGATGGTTCATCAGCGCCGCAGAGATGGTGTAAATACGGATATGCCCGCGGATACCGGCGGCATAATCACTCAGCTCCTCCTCCATCTTCTCAAGATTGCGGAACACCTGACGCGCATGATAGAGCAGGGAGTGACCCGCCGGGGTCAGGGTGATACCCCTCGGCAGACGCAGCATCAGCTGGGTGCCCACCTGCTGCTCCAGCTCGGCGATACGCTTGCTCACCGCGGATACCGCCGTGTGCTTCCTGCGGGCTGCATGGGTGAGGTTTTGCGTCTCCGCGACCGCCACGAAGAGTGATAAAGAGACCAGATCAAAGCGCATCGTTTTATCCATAGTTAATGCTTCAGTGTTTGCTGAATGACGTAAGGCAAAATGCCCCCGTGCCGGAGATAGCGCAACTCCTGCTGCGAATCGAGGGTCAGCGTCAGCCTGAATTCGCCCAGCAGGTCTGTGCCGCGCCGGATACGCATTCTCAGGGGCATGCAACCCGTCTGTAGATTATCCAGCCCGTCAACGTCAATCTCCTCTCGCCCGTCCATCTCCGGTAAACCCGCCGCCTCGTCAGGGGCGATATGCAAAGGCAAAATCCCCATTCCGATCAGGTTGGTACGATGGATACGCTCAAAACTGTGCGCCACCACCGCTTTCACGCCGAGCAGCGCCTGGGCTTTAGCCGCCCAGTCCCGGCTGGAGCCCGCGCCATAACGCTCCCCGGCAAAGATCACCAGCGGCGTCTCACGCTGGAGCCAGCTTTGCGCCGCGTCATACGCCGGCAGGATCTGCTGATGCTGCGCATCCCAGGCCTTGCCGCCGCCGCTGCGCTGCACCGGCGGGAGCAGGCGGTTGACCAGGGCGGTATTGGTGAACGCGCCGCGAACCATCACCTCGTGATTGCTGCGCCGCGTGGAGTAAAGGTTCAGGTCCTGCGGATCCTCATGATGGTCAACCAGCCATTGCCCTGCCAGACTCGCAAGCGGGATCGCCCCGGCCGGTGAGATATGATCGGTGGTGACATCATCGCCTAACCACAGGAAAGGATGCGCGCCGGAGAGGGTCAGGGGCGCGGCGGGATCACGGGGTAAGCGTTCCAGATAACCCGGACGACGCAGATAGGTGGAGGTCGCCTCCCAGGGATAGTGCACGCTGCCGTGGGCTTCAATCTGCTGCCAGTGCGGAGTTCCCTGCCAGATAATGTCCCGGCGTTTTACGTAGTGCTCCGGCGTCATGATCCGTCCAAGCCACATTTCGATCTCCTCCCGGGAGGGCATTAAATCGCGCATGGTCAATGGGCGCCCGGCATCGTCAACGCCCAGCGGGTCGTTCACCATGTCGTGGGAGATATGCCCGGCGATCGCCCAGGCAATCACCAGCGCCGGGGAGGTGAGATAGCCGTGCCCGAGTGAAGGGTTCACGCGGCGGGGAAAGTTACGGTTGCCGGACAGAACGCAAACCGCCTGCAGCCCCTCGCTGACCAGCGTCTCCATCGCCGGTTGCAGGGCCCCCGAACTGCCAATGCAGGTCATGCACCCGTAGCCAGTGACGTCAAAGCCCACCTTCTCCAGTTCAGACAACAAACCCGACGCGCTGAGATAGTCGGTGACCGCCCGGGAGCCCGGCGAGAATGAGGTTTTGACCCACGGCTTTGGTCTGAGCCCGTGTTTCGCTGCGTTGCGGGCAAAGAGTGCCGCCTGAACGATCAGCCAGGGGTTTGCGGTGGTGGTGCAACTGGTAATGGCGGCGATGGCCACCGCGCCCTGACGGATCGGCTCCGGGTATTCAGGCCGAGCCCAGTGGCGATCCTTCGCGTTCGGGCTAAGCGTGTCGGCGAAGCTGCTGGCCGCCTGGCCCAGCGGGATCTGTTGATGAGGATTAACCGGCCCGGCCATGCAGGGTTCGATGGTCGACAGGTCGAGCGCAATCAGCTGGCTGAATTCAGGCTGCGGCCCATCCGCCGTGCGCCAAAGGTGTTGCGCCTGCATGTAAGTCCTGATGAGGGCCTGTTTCTCTTCGCTACGCCCGGTTAAGGCCACGTATTCCTCGCTGCGTTCGTCAAAGGGAAAGAACACCACCGTCGCGCCGTACTCCGGGGCCATGTTGGCGATGGTGGCCCGGGATTCAACGGACATGCTGGCTAACGCAGGCCCGGTGAACTCGACAAATTTACCGACCACACCGGTTTCGCGCAGCAGACGGGTAATATGCAGGGCCAAATCGCTGTCGCTGACATCCGGTGACAGCGTGCCTGATACCGAAATGCCGATCACCTCGGGGAAGCTCAGAGTGACGGGTTCCCCCACCAGCGCGGCCTGCCCTTCAAGCCCGCCCACGCCCCACCCCAGAATACCGAGGGCGTTGATCATCGGAGTATGGCTATCAGTGGCGATCATGCAGTCCGCATGCAGGAGCGGCACCGGCGCGGTGGTATCCACCGTGACCACCTCGGCAATGGCCTCAAGGTTCATCAGATGGATGATCCCGGTGCCCGGCGGAATGACGCGGAAATTATCCAGACTCTTTTCAGCCCAGCGGATGAAGCGGTAGCGCTCCGCGTTGCGGCGAAAATCGAACTGCAGGTTCTCTTCCAGGGCCGAAGTGGAGGCATAGCTTTCGACAATCACCGAGTGGTCGATGGTCAGCACCGCCGGAATACGCGGGTTTATCGCCGTGGCGTCGCCGCCCAGCTCGGTCGTAAGATCGCGCATCGCCGCGAAATCCGCCAGCGCCGGTAGACAGGTGGTGTCGTGGAACATCAGCCGATCGGGATAGAACTCCACCTCGCCTTTGTCTGCCGCCCCGGCCAGCATCTGTAAAAACCGCGGGAGTGCGTGCGGGGAGCGCAGCGCGACGTTTTCCAGCAGCACACGCAGGCTGAAAGGGATTGTCTCCAGCTGCGCCAGAGGCAGCAGCTGAGTGAGATCCACAAAGTGATAGCACTGATGATCAATCACCAGATCTGAACGTTCGAGAGGCAGGGTTGATGTCATAGGACCTTCCGTCACAGCAGTATTGTTATGTTCGTATGGGGATAACGTTGCCATGCCCGGGATGCGGTGAAAATTGAACTTTTGATAAGATAGCGTTCTCCGATGGAGAACGCTAAGAGAAGAGTCACGAAACGGCTAATTCTCTGTCGATAATCTGCTGCACGCTGCCCTCCGCCTGCCATCGGGTCAGGAGCGCAACGAGGTCCTGATAGCGTTCATCGTTACCCCGCGGAACGCAGATAGCCTGGTTTATCTGACCGAAATTGTCCGGCAAGACCCGGTATCCGGGGTGTTCCACGGCGGCGCGCGCCAGCGGCTGGCGAATGCCGGCCGCCATATCCCCTTCGCCGTTAAGAAACGCATCGATGGCGGCCTGAGATGAGGCAAGCCGGTTCAACGTGGCGTTTTTCAGCTCGCGCGTCAGATGAAGATCGTAGGCCGCACCTTTACCGACGTTAATCACCACTCCGGTTTTATCCATCTGCGCCACGCTGTGCCACGGACTACTGTCGTTAACCAAAACGGTTCCCTGAATCTGGATATAGGGCTGGGTAAAGTGCAGCACCTCTTCGCGCTGAGGGTCGACCGCCAGAAACGCGATATCCCAGAGCCCCTTCTGCGCGTCGTCCACCACCTTTCCGGCGGTCGGATAGGTTTTGAACTGCGCCGTTCTGCCCCACTCCGCGGCGATTTTATGCGCCAGTTCCACCGTGATCCCGCCTGGATTGCCGTCCGGCAGTTCCTTTGCAAGTACGGCATTACCCAGATTAATGGCAAAACGCAGGGGTTCAATGGCTGACATGGGGTTCCTCCGGAAGACGGTTGCGGTCATGATTTTCGGTGTCAAAACTCAGGCGCTGAATTTTGCCGGCGACGAATAAATAACAGCACAAATTCAGGAAAGCGCAGACGCCCACGAAAATCAGCGCGCCGTTAAATGAGCCGGTGTCTTTAATAATGTAGGCAATGATAATCGGCGTGAAGATCCCCGAAATATTACCGATCATATTAAACAGCCCGCCGCTTAAGCCGATCGCCTCTTTCGGAGAGAAGTCGGAGACCACACACCACCCCATCGCCCCGAATCCTTTACCGAAGAAGGCCAGGGACATGATGGCCACCACAATCCACGCAGAGTCCACGTAGTTGCAAATCACCATGCTAACGGCCAACAGCATACCGATCACAATCGGCGTTTTACGGGCCGCGGAGAGGCTAAAGCCGCGGGAGAGCATATAATCCGACAGTACGCCCCCCAACAGCGCACCGGCGCAACCGCACAGCGCGGGTAACGAGGCGACGAACCCGGCTTTCAGAATGGTCATCCCGCGATCGTGTACCAGATAAACCGGGAACCAGGTCAGGAAGAAATACGAGAGCACGGTAAAGAAGAACTGCCCCATATAGACCCCAAGCGCCAGTCGGTTGGTCAGCAGTTTACGGGTATAGCCCTTGCCCGCGGTGTCACCCTTTTTGCTGGCTTTCAGGTTGGTCAGCCCCCCGCCAGACTGGATGTAATCCAGCTCTTCACTGTTGACCAGCGGATGGACCTTTGGGGTATCGGCCAGTACCCGGTGCATAAGCAGGGAGACCAGGATCCCCAGCCCGCCCATAAACCAGAACACCGACTCCCAGCCGAAGCGGTACGAGAACCAGCCCATCAGGGGTAAAAAGACCACCAGCGCGAAGTACTGCGCAGCGGTGGTAAAACCGGAGGCTTTGCCGCGTTCGCGCGCCGGGAACCAGGCTGCCAGAAAGCGCGAGTTGGCCGGAAGCGTCGGCGCTTCAATTAACCCCATCATAAAAATAAAGCCGAACATCATCACTCGGGTAACCCAGACGTTGTCAAACGAGGTGCTGAACCCCACCAGGAAAACGAATAGCGACCAGGTAAAGACCCCGGTGACCAGCACCCGTTTTGATCCAAAACGGTCGAGTAACCAGCCGCCCGGATACTGCCCAAGGACGTAAGCCCAGGTAAAGGTGGAGATCAGATAACCCAGCGCCACAATATCCAGGCCAGCGGCTTTGACCATATCGGTCCCGGCAATGGAGAAGGTGGCGCGATCGCCGTGGTTTAAGGCGATACTTAAGAACACCATCAGCAAAATCATATAGCGATAGTGTGTGGGTCTCTTTTTTGCAGAAACAGAGTCAGGAGTTGTCATTCTTTTCGGCCTTATCAGGAAGACGAAGCGTTAAATCCGTAAAGTTCAGCCGGGTTGTCGACAAATAATCTCTGCCGCACCCGGTCATGACTTGCCCAGTGAAAAATCCTTGAGAGGATCAGGGCATCATCGGGCATGTTCTTATTGGCACTGATGAGGTTCGGGTGTGGCCAGTCGCTTCCCCAGAGCACGCGCTCGGTGGCTTCATGTAAAAATCCTTTGATCACCCCCGCCATATCAGCCACGTCATCCCGTTGCGACTGATGGTAAAGCGCCGACAGTTTTACCCAGCAGCGCCCCGTCCCGATTAAGTCCCAGGCAAGTTTCCAGGCCGGATGCGACATCGGTTCGGGCTGCGGCAGCCGAAAGAAATGGTCTACCACCAGCCTGCCGGGGACCTGTTTAAGCAAAGAACGCAGTGCCCATAGCTGGTCAGCGGTGGCGTGGATCTGCACGTGCCAGCCGCGTTCGGCCACCCGGGACGCCAGCGGCAGCAGCATCTCTGGCGTGGTGATACAGCCCGCACCAAAGTTGAAGCGGATCCCGGTCACCCCGGCGGCAGCAAGGCCGTCCAGTTCAGCGTCGCTGACGGTATCGGTGACCACGGCTTCGCCTCGCGCCGCCGCCCCAAAAGCACGAAGCGCATCGAGCAAACAGCGGTTATCTGCCCCATAAGAGGAAGGCTGAACCAGCACATGACGCGTAAAACCCAGCCACTGCTTAAACGCGCGATAATCGCTGACGGTGGCGTCGGGTAAATTGCGCTTATCGTCCGGCGCATACGGAAAACGCCGGTCAAAAATATGATGGTGGCAGTCACAGCTGTTCGCGGGTAATACGACATCGGGCAGCACGTTAATTCATCACCCGTTTTAATTTATTTACCGCGGACTGCGGGCTACTTAATACCGCGCAGGAAACGGCAGAACTGACCTGCGGGTAAGCGATCTCCATCGAGAAATGCGCCAGCAGAATGGCGTCGGCGTCCTGATGCTGCAGGGCCGCCTCGACAATCATCTGGTTATGAAGAGGGGCATTGCCAGCATTCAGAGCATCTCGCGCCCCCGGCACCACATAACTGCTCAGCGTGGCATCTACCTGACGCGCCGCCGCCAGCTCCCTGAACTCCTCTTCCATCCCTTTAACCGCAGGCCCGAAGGTGGCGAGCATGACGATATTCCGCCCTTTCCCCAGCGCATCCTCGAACATGGCTTCGTTAGGCTTTAGCACGGGTAAGTCTTTTACCTGCGCGCAGGCCTCAATGGCAGCGCCAAAGGCCGAACAGGTAAACAGCACCGCGGCGGCATCAATGCTGGTGGCATAGTTCACCAGGGCATCAATACGCTGATACAGGCGCGGGGTGAGTATGGATTCTTTTGAGCGATCGACGCTCAGGGCGTCGTCCAGCAGATTGCTGATTTCGGCTTCCGGCCACAGCTGTTTAAAGGTGTCATTGATCGGCGTTACGGCCAGAGGGGTAGCGTGGATCAGGACAATACGTTGACTCATGGCTCTCTCCAGATAACAGGCTGCCCGGGTTCGGGCAGCCACAACCCCTACTCAGGAGCGAATAGCCGCTGCCACTTTTTCCGCAAAGGCTTTGGTGCCGCATGTGCCGCCCAGATCCGGGGTGCGGGTCGCCGGGTTCTCAAGCACTTCGTCCACTGCACGGCTGATTTCGTCCGCCGCTTTCAGGAACTTCGGCTGGTTATGCTTCTCGGCATACCAGGCCAGCATCATCGCTGCAGAGAGGATCATTGAAACCGGGTTGGCTTTGTCCTGATTTTGAATATCCGGCGCGGAACCGTGTTGTGCCTGAGCACAGCAGTGGGTGTCGCTGGCCATAATGGAACCCGCCAGGCCCAGGCTGCCAGAGAGTTCGCTGGCCAGATCGCTAATAATGTCGCCGTAGAAGTTGGTCGCCACCAGCACGTCGAAGCGTTCCGGGTTACGCACCAGGTGTGCGGTGGAGGCGTCCACCAGCAGGTCATCCAGCTGCACTTCCGGGAACTCTTTTGCTACGGTGCGCACGGCTTCGAGGAACAGACCATCCGTCATATGGAAACTGTTGGCTTTGTGGATAGCCGTCACTTTTTTCCTGCGCTGCATTGCCAGTTCAAAGGCTTTACGCGCGATACGTTCAGAGCAATGGCGGGTGATTTTACGGGTGGACAGCGCCATATCCGGGCTCGGCATGACCTCTCCCCAGCCGCGAGTCATATTACGATCCGGATAAAAACCTTCCGTGGCCTCACGCATGATCACCAGATCCATGGTTTTGCCCTCTTTCATGTTCGACGTCAGGAACGGACGTGTGCGTGCTGGACGCACGTTCGCATAGAGATCCAGACCGATACGGAAGCCCGCCGAGACGTTACGTCCACCCTTTTCAGGCGCGGGATAGTCCGCGTGTGACTGGGTACCAAGGATGATGCCATCGTAAGTTTTTGCTTTATCCAGAGACTCCTGGCGGAGCGTGGTGCCATATTTTTCCAGGCTCTTAAAGCCTACGTCTTCGTAATCAAACTCAAAACCCAGGCCGAAGGCTTTATCCAGTGAATTCAGCACTGTTACTGCTGCTGAGGTGATTTCAGGGCCGATACCGTCACATGGCAGAACCAGAATGCGCATAAAAACTCCAATAGGTTGTTTGCTTTCGATTGCATTTTTATATCAATAAATGCATATAGCACAAGGTGATGGCGATCACATTTATCTGATTAATCTTTTTTGATTTAGCATTTTGTTTACCTTTCATGCACTTGCGTACCGTAAATTTTTACCGCACCAAGCGCCTGTCTTCTCTGAACATCCCTTCCATTGGGCCACAAGTGCTCTGATGTCTCAAATAAGGTGAAAAGTGTGATCTTAACCACGCTTTAACAATCACCGCATTTGCATTTATAAATACATAAAAGCAGTATAGCAACATTAACGGGTGTATGAGGAATGAACATGACCAAGTTAGGCGTTATCGCCGATGACTTTACCGGGGCTACCGACATAGCCAGCTTTATGGTCAATGCCGGCTGGAAAGTGGTGCTTTTTAATGGCGTGCCTACGGGCGCATTCGACGCGCAGGATACCGACGCTATTGTGATTGCTCTGAAGAGCCGTTCGATCCCGGTCAACGAGGCGGTGGAGCTGTCATTATCAGCCTCGACGTGGCTGCAGGCCCAGGGGTGCCAGCGACAGCTTTTTAAGTACTGTTCAACTTTTGACTCGACCGCTCAGGGCAATATTGGCCCGGTGACCGATGCCCTGATGAAGTTCCTCAATACCCCGGCGACGCTTGTTTGCCCGGCGGTTCCGGATAATGGCCGCACCATTGTGCACGGTCATCTGTTCGTTAAAGGGGAACTGCTTAACGAGAGCGGCATGGAGCATCATCCCGTCACGCCGATGATGCACTCCTCTCTGAAAAAGCTGATGGAGGCGCAGTCGGTGGGGCTGTGCGGAATGATTAATCTGGATAAGGTGAAAAACCACCCGGAAGAAATAGCGTCTGAGATTGAAAAACAGCTGGCAAACAAGGCCCGTTATTTCATCCTGGACGTTCTCGATAATCAGGATCTGCTGACTGTCGCCCGGGCCACGGCGAACTTCCCGCTGGTAACTGGCGCCGCCGGGCTGGGTTATGCCATTGCCACCCTGGATGAACAACGCGCGTCGTCCGGGAAGCAGGTGATGCACATTGATGCCCGCGGGGCCGGGGTGGTGCTGTCAGGCAGCTGTTCCGCTATGACCAATCAGCAGGTGGATTTCTATCAGCAACGCGCCTCCTCCCTGGCGCTGGATGTGGAAAAAATCATCCACGATCCCGCTTACCTGGAGACCGTCTCGCAATGGGTTGTCGCCCATGCCGCGGAACCGCTGGCACCGATGGTCTACGCCACCCAGCCGCCGCAAATCATTGAACTTATACAGAAGCACTACGGGGCTGAATTCGTCAGCGACAGGATTGAAACCTTCTTCTCGTCACTGGCCCGGTCGCTGACCCTGGCAGGCTTTAACAAGTTCATTGTCGCAGGAGGCGAAACCTCCGGTGCGGTGACGCAGGGGTTGAACATTGAGGGGATGGTAATCGGTGAGCCGGTCGCGCCTGGCGTGCCCTGGACTCAGGTCCTCAACAAACCGCAGTGGGTCATTCTCAAATCCGGGAACTTCGGCAGCCAGGATTTCTTCCAGAAAGCACAGGAACATTATCATGAGTGAAAAACAGTTAAGAGAGGATATGGTTCGCTATGCACGCTCCATGTTTGAGCGCGGATACAGCAGCGGCGGCGCGGGCAATATCAGCCTGAAACTCCCGGACGGTCATATCCTGGCAACGCCGACGAACTCCAGCTTCGGCGATCTCGATGCGGACGCGCTGAGTAAAGTCACCATGCAGGGGGAGCTCCTGTCCGGGGAGAAAGCCTCAAAAGAGGTGCTGATGCACCTGGCGATGTACCGCCAGCGCCCGCACTGCGGCGGCATCGTCCATCTGCACTCTCCCTGGCTTACCGCCCTGTCGTGCCTGCCGGGTATCGACCCTGAAAATGCTCTGCCGCCAATCACCCCTTATTACGTGATGCGCGTGGGTAAACTGCCCGTGGTGCCTTATATTCGTCCGGGCTCGCCGCTGATTGCTGAGCACGTTGAAAAGCTGGCAGCGGAACATAATGCTATTCTATTAGCTAATCACGGTCCGATTATTTCTGGCAAAAATATCCGCGAGGCGGTATTTAATGCCGAAGAGTTAGAGGAGACGGCAAAACTTTATTTTATGCTCAAGCCTTTTGGCATGAATACCCTGACTCAGGAAAACGTCGACGAACTCAACGCCACATTTAATATGAAATAAATAATAACGAGAAGCCCCTGCGTTAAATTACGACGCAGGGTTAGCCCTGCCTGTGTCACCCAAATTATAATAAGGTCGCTTATGTCTCTTATGCTTATCACCGGGATAGTTATGTTTGTCATATTAACCTGGTGTCTTCTGAAAAACATATTTCCCCCCAGTATCTTATTTATTCTCCTGCCTACCGCTGCCGCCTTAGTGTGTGGTTTCGGTTTTAAAGAGTTAGGCGACTATGTTGCCCAGGGGCTGAAATCGGTAGTGGGAACGGCGACGCTCGTTGCTTTCAGCGCCATGTTTTTCACACTGATGAAAGAAGCCGGGGTGTTTGACGTGATCGTGCGCTTTATCCTGCGCTTCATTACCCCTTCCACCTTTTCGGTGCTACTCGCGACGCTGGTGATTGCTTCCATTTGCAGTCTTGACGGTAATGCCTACGCAACTCTGCTGGTGACGGTGCCTGCCCTGCTGCCCATTTATGAGAAGATGAACATCAGTAAAAAGACGCTGTTACTGCTGATCACCGTGGGTGTGGGCGTAACAGGGATCACCCCCTGGGGCGGCTCGCTCAACAGAGCGATCGCGGTGACGCATCTGGATATTCTCGACGTCTATTACCGGCTAATCCCGTTACAGGCCATTCTTTTTGTGCTGGGCGTGATACTTTGCTGGTTTATGGCAAAGATTGAAAACAGAAGCGGCTCGGGTATTTCCCCGGATGAGTTTCATCTTATGCGCGCCGATATGCTCACCTGCAAAACCGATCATAACCCCTGGCTGTTGAAGCTGAACTTTGCCTTAGTCATCGCCACCATCGTTATTCTGGTATCAGGCCTGGTAGCCGGGAATTATCTGTTTATGATCGCTTTCTCGCTGGCGGTCATTATTAATTATCCTGACGCGAAGAAAGCCCAGCAGAAAATTAAAGAGTATGCGCTGACAATATTCCCGGTGATCGTCATCTTCCTGACCATCGGCGTATTCGTTGGCATTCTGCAAAACACCGGCATTATTAAAGTGCTGGTTAACGAGATTGCCGAAATTTTCCCCACCAGCCTGGGGCCCTATCTGTACCTTATTCTCGCGGCCTTCAGCGTGCCAATCGTTATTCTGATAGGTTCCGATGCGTTCTACTTTGCGCTGTTACCTCTCGCGGTCGGCCTGGGCCAGAGCTTCGGCGTATCACCTCTGCACGTGACCATTGCCATGCTTATCACCGAGCAGATTGGCTTGCTGCTGAGCCCGGTGATACCGGCCACGCATCTCGGGCTGAGCCTGCTTAACCTGCGCGTTGATGAACATATCCGTCACTCTATGGCTAAGGTGTGGGTAATGAGTGTCTGCGCCCTTCTCGCTGCTTTGGCGTTCGGGATTATTCCGCTGTAAAGACAGCACTAAAAAGGGGCAGAGGACGATCTGCCCCCGCGTGCGGGTTAAATCAGAAGGTATAAAACGCCCCTACCGTAAGCGCAAAATAATCCCCTTTATCCACGACGGGACTATGGCTTACGCGGTTTGCCAGAGTGGTGTATCGCAGGTCTGCGTAACCAGACCAGTTTTGACTAAATGAATGCTGCCAGTTAATACCATAATCGACGCTGGTTAATCCCCAGTCGGCATTAAATTGCCTGAACCCTGTATTCGCACTTTGCTTTTCACTGACACCAAACCAGGTATTATTATACCGCGCATCGCCATAATTTCTGATGGTACTGACGGTGAGGGTGTCGCTGTCATCATTAAACAAAACCACATTCAAACCGATGTTATACAGCACCCCCTGACTTTCCGTCAGCGGTGCAATAATATTCCCTTCAAATCCAATCCAGGGAGCCATCCACCACCCCATGGTGGTTGTTGAGTTTAACGCTGTTTTAATTTTCCCCATGCCTTTAAGATGTTTCGATCCATCCTGCAACCATGAATCATCATCATCCGTGCGTCCCCATGTGTAGCCCAGCGCCTGCCCCAGGTATAAGCCATTATCGAAGGAGTGCGTTATCCCAACACCTTTTTCTGAATTGACGAACCAGGTTCCGTTAGTCCAGTCAAAATAAGGCGCCACCGTAGCATCATATTTATCCGCCCCGATATATTGCGGTGCATATTGCGTTCCAATACCAACGGTAATCTCGGATTTATTTATGTCAGAAGCGGCGTAAGTTACAGAGGGCAATAAAAATAGCGTGGACAGGATGGTATTTAATTCCTTCATAAAACTCCCGGAATGAATTATGCTGCTTAACAGGAACGGGAGTATGCCCACTAATAATCAAGAACTCTGCAAGACTTTATCAAGGTTTAATCAAGGTGCTTATGTGAAACGTGTCTTAATCATTGAAGACGATCTGGATGCAGCCAATGTGCTTGAGGCTTATCTTAAACGTGAACAGTTTCAGACGTCGATTGCCAGTGACGGGCAGCGTGGTCTGGATCTGATTTTCAGCTGGAAGCCCGATCTCATCCTCCTTGATGTGATGTTGCCCTCCATGAGCGGAACGGATGTCCTGCTTGCGGTCAGGCGCCGCAGCGACACTCCGGTGATCATGATCACCGCCATTAGTGACGGAGCAGATAAAATCAGCGCGCTCCGTTACGGCGCCGATGACTATGTGGTTAAGCCCTATAATCCAGGCGAGGTTGTTGCCCGTGTTCATGCGGTCCTCAGGCGTTATTCTGGCCAGCGCAGCGGGGATATTCTCCAGTTCAGAAACATTAAAGCCGATATGGACTCCATGATTGTCACCGTGGAAAAAGAGGGCGTTCCCCCGCTGCCACTGGAGCTGACCCCCACAGAGCTGTCGCTGCTGATGACGTTCCTGAAATCGCCCTCCAAAGCTTTTACCCGCCAGGCGTTGCTGGAAGCCTGCCTGCCGGAAAGTGATGCCCTCGAACGGGTAGTGGATACCCATATTTATAACCTGCGTAAAAAGCTCGATGCAGCGGGTCAGCCAGACCTGCTGATCAACGTCCGCGGAATCGGTTACAGGTTTGCCAACGCATGAACCGCACACGCTTTGCCTCAAAAAGTGAAAATAGCTCCCTGTGGAACTGGATTTGCCGCAAGGTGATTTCGCTGGCCGTCGGCAGTATTATCCTGATCGCGTTCTGTATGTGGCTGCGCTTTTATATCGACAGCAAGTGGCATGAGTATCGGATGCCAGCTGACGTCAGGGCAGAACTGGCCAGGCTGGTTAAGGATCCTGAACAGAACATCAATCGCTATCACGCGATCATCGATCGCTGGTACGGGGTTGATTACTGGACACCGGGGATGGGGATCACTGACTGGCTAATCCTCGCGGTGCTGGTCCTTATTGTCATGCCTGTCATTTTTACTCTGACGCTGAGAACCGCCCGCCCGCTTTCCGTGCAGATAAGCGCGCTGGCAAATGCCGCTAAATCGGTTGCCCAGGGCAGTTTTGGCAATAACGTCACCATCCCGGAGCACCTGCCTCTGGAATTACGCAGCCTTAGTGAAAGTTTTAACGGCATGTCGATGCAGCTTGAACGATATGAAAAGGAGCTCAAAAAATCCCATGTTGCCATGGCTCATGAACTCCGTTCTCCGCTGACCGCCGCAACAGGCAGGCTCCAGGGGATGCTCGACGGCGTATTTGAGCCCAACGAAACCCAGTTAAAAATGGTTATGCGACAGCTTAAAGAGCTAAACCGGCTGGTTGAAGATCTGCACTTATTGAAGCTTGCTGATGCCGGCCAGTTGAATCTGAACATTGTTCCTGCCGGTCTGAGTGAGATTGTCAGGGAGAAAATGGCCTGGATTGCGCCTTCTGCCGGGCGCGCTGGGATGTCTATCCAACACACTCAGAACCTGATGCTTAGCGGCATGGTAGACCCTTATCGTATCGGGCAGGTCTTCCTGATCCTGATGGATAACGCACTACGGTATGCCGCAGAGGGTGGCGTGCTTGAAATTAGCTATGAGGCTACGCCTGACACCGTATCGGTTATTTTCAGGGACAAAGGTCCCGCCGTACCGGATGAACTGCTTGACGATATCTTCACACCCTTTGTTCGGGAAGAGGTCTCCCGCTCGAGGCATTCAGGGGGTTCAGGGCTGGGGCTTTCTATTGCGCGGGCAATCTGTGAAGCCCACGGAGGAAGGCTGGAGGTTGAGAAGCATGAAAAAGGTGGACTGGTCTTCAGGGTATCGTTGAGAAAAGCGTAATCTTCCTGACCTTTGAGGGTTCCTTCACAGCAGACACACGGAATCTTGATAATCCGCTGATTAAATACATGGTAAACGGGAGTTTACCATGTATTTATTTTTCGACTGTATCAGTGCGGCGATTAATCGAATTAACGATGAAAACGTCTATATTATTGCAGGCGCCCTATCAGGTTTCGTCTTTCAACTTATTATCGTCGCCGTACTGGAGGCGCGATTGAGCAGACATGACAGAGAATAAAGGGCAACAGCGTAGTACTCATTAAAAGCCAATCACTTTACCTGTCTTCGCGGTATCGGCCCACCGTAATTTATATTCCCACTCTTGCTCATACAGCCCTATAGAGAACACCATCTCTTTTTCCTGAGCAGAGCACAGGTTACGCGCATCTGAAATATTGGCCCACATCAGCATGCTTCCCGGGCTGAATGTCGAATATTTCGGATCAACGCCGCCGTTTGGCACGTCAAAATAGACCAGGCTATCACTACCCGCACTGAGCACCAGATCAATCGCACATGGCGCATCGGCATAGAACAACACATTACCAAAAATTAGCTGCGGTACGGCGGATAGCAGTGCCTCAATCTTCTCCTCTTCATAGCAGCGCACCCTGTCCGCAAACCGCAGCTTAAACAGTCGTACATACAGCCCGGCTATCTCTTTTGGTGACATATCTGACAGGCGATAGCACTGCCCGCCCATGGCCATAAACTTTCTCAACTCTCCGTTTCGTTTCTTGCTGGTTTTGCCTGAAAACGCGGTTTTCACCCGACATATCCGCCGTTTTGTTCTGTAGAAGAAAGTTGAATTAATGATGTTGTCACGATGACGGGATGACAAACGGTTAGTCTTATCAGGCAACCAGATTTTCTGTTCTGCCGAAACAGGAAGCATGACTTCATCGAAGGATACCGGATATTCCCGCCAGACGTTCAGCCCCACCTCTTTATTATTAACTGTAAAATACGCTGCGCAGACTGCACCATTTTTACGGTATTGCCAGAAGGAAAAATCACGCTGACCTTTTCTCATAAAAAACTCAACAATGCCGGGGTGCATATTAACGCTACCGCCATACTTCTGGTATGTTTCAGCATAAACATCAAAACCACAGGACTCCCACCCTGTAATGGCGTGCTTCAGACTCATAATAATAACCTGATAGTGAGATTAACGGTTTAAATTGAATTATCCCCGCCGAGGACGGAAAAAAGTTTTATACCCTGAATCAGGTATTTCAGCCGCGCATCCAGCATCTGTTGCCGCACCGCAAGCAGCTCGTTGTTTTTTTGCAGTACCGCTTCGTTGCTGATCTGGCCGGCATCCCGCGTGGCTTCAGCCATCCGGTACTGCGCCCGGGCAGTATCAAAAGACGCTGCTGCCTGGAGGGTCTGTTTTTTCAGGGATAACTGCCCCGCCAGAGCGTCAGACACATCTCTGAACGCCTGCTGTATCGCTTTTTGATAACTGACGATCTCACTCTTTTTATTGAGTTCAGCCATGCTGAGGTTGGCCTGATTCTTACCGCCATCGAAAATAGGTAGCGCGATCGTGGGGACAAAGATCCAGTTAGCGGTGCCAGCGGAAAGCAGTTTGCTCAGGTCAGCTGTAGACGAACCGCCTTCGGCGGAAAGGGAAACAGAAGGGAAAAACGCTGCTCTCGCCGCGCCGATACGTGCATTGGCCGCTTTTAACTGATACTCCGCGGCAATAATATCGGGGCGTTTAAGCAACACCTCGGACGGGATCCCGGCTTTCAGTAGCGGAAACGCCCAGTCATGCTCCGGGGAGACAATGAGCAGCGAATCGGGCAGCGGTGAGCCGGCCAGTAGCTGAAGCGCGTTAAGATCCTGCTGCGCCTGCAACTGCATCTGATACAGACCTATGCGTGCGTCGTTCACGGCACTGTCGGCATTCATCAGGTTATTTTGGGTCAGGCCACCGGCCGCAAAGGCCCGTTGTTCCATGTGACGCAGTTGCAGAACATTGTTCAGCTTCTGGCGAGCAATATCGATGTTTTCCCGATCGGCAAGATAGATCAGATAAGCGCTGACCACCTGCTCAATAAGGCTGATTTTCAGGGCTCGGGATGACGCATCCGCCGCCAGATAGTCATTAAGGGAGGCTTCCCGGAGGCTGCGCAAACGGCCCCAGAAATCGATCTCCCAGGAAGCGGAGACCAGCTTCACGTCGTACTGATGGTAAGTCACCGACCCGGTATCAAGGGTATCAAAAATACCTGCGGGCTCATGTGCGGTGGTTTCTTCTGCCGTCAAAGTGATACCCGGCAGCCCGGACAGTTTCTCAACCCCGTACTGTACGCCGTATTTTTGCAGGTTCAGCGCCGAGAGTTCGAGATCCTTGTTGTTGGCGATGGTCAGCGTTATCAGCTGCTGTAGCTTGCTGTCCCTGAAAAAAGGCCCGGCTAAAGCCTGCGTACTGCCCTCTTCGACAGACGTCTCTCCCGCTGACCAGGATAGCGGTAACGGGGCGTGCGGTCTCTCATAGGCCGGTACCATCGTACAGCCAGAAAGTAATAAAGAGGTCATTGCCACAATGGCTGATACATGAAGCTTTATCGCTACCGGAACCACCATTTCCACTCCTGTTGTCCGTTAAATGTTCTGCAGACAACCCGATGCGCCCGCCGGGATAATTATCCCGAACTCTGTCAATGAACAATCAAGAGCCATACAAGGGGGATGCAATATGCGGCGAATTTTTGAGGAAACGGGCCCAGGTTGACCATTTCTTGATAATCCCTGAAAGGTTCCTTGTTCTTTATGCGGTTAGATGCGGAGATTAAATTTACAGAGAGCCCCTAAATGCCATACCCAACTCACGCCCGCAAAAGACGTTACGCATTATTAAGCCGCTCCCCTGTAGCCTTGCTGATTGTCACAGGTCTGGTTCTCACGGGATGCGACGAACCTGTCCGTGAGACACCGCCACAGCGTCAGGTCAGGACCTGGGTTGCCACACAGCAGCACCTGCCCGCGACAACATGGACGGGCACCATTGAGCCTGCAGAGGAAGTGACGCTGCAGTTCCGTCTGGATGGCCGGTTGGCGACCCGGCCCGTGGATGTGGGCAGCAGAGTAACAAAGGACCAGGTGGTGGCCACGCTTACCGGTTCGCAGAGCAAAGAGGATACGGCCGCTATCCTTGCGGAATATCAGGAGGCACTGGCCGCTGAGCATAGCGGCCGACTGGCGCTGGAGCGGGTACAAAAGCTCTATACCATTGGCACCGCTTCGCGTGCGCAGCTGGAGGAAGCCCGGGCATCGATGGCCACGCTTTCTGCCCGCAAAATCCGGGCGCAGGCGCAAAAATCAGCCGCACTTAATGAGTCGGGATTCAGCGCGTTGACCTCGCCATTCGCAGGTGTCGTGACGCGTTATTCCTTCTCTCCCGGGCAAAATATCGCCGCCGGGCAGGATGTGGTCAAAATTGCCTCTGATACGGCGGAAGTCGAGTTTAGCGTTCCGGCGCAAATGAGTGCACGCCTGCATCCGGGAGATGTTGTGTCTGTTAATACGGATGGCGTCTGGTCTGAAGCCCGGGTTCGCTATGTCTCTCCCCAACTGGATAACGTCACCCGCACCAGCCTGGTCAGGGCGAGGCTGGACTCCTCCGACGATGCGCCGGTATTTGGCCGGGCGGTAACGATCGGGTTGAAGACCTCAGGCAAACTCTACTTCCCCGTCCCGGCCTCGTCCATGACGCGCTCAGGGAACCACCCTGCCGTTTTTGTCGTTAACCCTCAGACCGGCAAACTTGAATTTCGACAGGTTGTTATCGACCGTTATTCAGCAGACAGGGTGTGGATTTCTCAGGGGCTGGCTTCAGGCGAGCGCGTTGTCACTGCGGGTGTGAGTACCCTGGAAAGCGGCGAGAACGTGGCGATTATCGCTGGAGAGACAAAATGAGTAGCGTTAAATTCAACCTCTCGTCATGGGCAATCGCCCACCAGCAGTTGGTCAGCTTCCTGTTGCTCATTATTATGGCTGGCGGCTACCTCTCATTCACCTCACTGTCACGCGATGAAGATCCGGCCTTCACCATCAAAACGGCGGTTATCTCTGCGCAATGGCCGGGGGCAACACCGGAGGAGATGGTGAGTCTGGTCACCGATCCCATTGAGAAGGCTGTTCAGGAGCTCCCCTGGTTCGACAGCGTGGAAAGCCAGACCCGAAAGGGTTCCACTGAAGTCACGCTGAATCTGCGGGATGATACCCCGCCAGACCAGGTCAAACCTGTCTGGCAGCAGTTACGAAAGAAGATGCAGGACATCACGGCTTTGCTGCCTGAGCAGGTCAGCCCGCCGGTGGTGAACGATGAATACGATGCGACCTACGGGACAATTTACGGTATTACCGCAGAGGGATTTTCTCTCAGTGAAACGCGGGATGTGGTTGATAATATTCAGCGTGAGCTCAGAAGCGTTAAGGATATCGGAAGAACAATCCAGGTTGGCATACAGACCGAACAACTGGTGCTGAGTTTCTCTGCCCGCCAGCTTGCCGCTATGGGGATCGCCCCTGATGAGATTATCGCCGCAATCCGGAGCAACAATGCCGTCACCCCCTCAGGGACACTGCGCACGGAGCGCGATCGCCTGAGTGTGGATGTCACCGGGACGCGACTGACTGAAGAAACGCTGAAACATATCACCCTGCGTAAGGGTGACCGAACCCTGGCCCTTAGCGATATTGTCACCGTTGAGAGAAAACCGGAGAGCACGCCGTCCCCGGTCTTTCATGTTAACGGGCAGCCAGCGATGGGGATCGCCGTCGCGATGTTGCCCGGCGGGAATATGCTTCAGTTTGGTCAGGATCTCGACCTGCAGCTGGCGAAGATCCAGTCCGCCCTGCCGCATGGAATCACCATCACCAAAATTGCCAATCAGCCCGCCATTGTGGATGAAGCCGTTGACGGTTTTCTGCATGTGCTGATGGAGGCGATTGTGATTGTTCTCGCAGTGTCATTTGTCTCACTTGGACTACGGGCCGGGCTGGTGGTTGCCGTGGCGATCCCGATTGTTCTGGCCCTCACCTTCACCGGTATGGAACTCGCCGGAATCGGCCTTCAGCGTATCTCTCTGGGGGCCTTGATCATTGCGCTGGGGTTGCTGGTGGATGATGCCATGATCACCATCGAATCTATGATATCTCACCTTGAAAAAGGAGAGCCTTTACGCAAGGCGGCGTCCAGTGCCTTCGTTAAAACGGCCTTCCCCATGCTGACCGGAACCCTGGTGATGATCGCGGGTTTTATCCCCGTAGGGTTTGCCAAATCGATGGCCGGGGAATACTGCTACTCCCTGTTCGCGGTGATCCTGATTTCGCTTATCAGCTCCTGGATTGTGGCGGTGCTTTTCTCGCCGCTGAGTGGCGTCTGGCTGCTTTCTGGCGCGAGGGTGCAGCATCATGAGAAGAGTCAGGGTCGGTTCTTCCGCGCCTGGGAGCACATCATCACGCTCACGCTGCAATACCGCCTGGCCGTTACGCTTTCATCCGTCGTGCTGCTGGGACTCTCTCTCTGGGGCAGCCAGTGGCTGAAAAGCGAATTCTTTCCGGCCTCTGACCGCCCGGAACTGCTGATCAGCCTGACGCTACCGGAGAACAGCACCCAGCAGTTAACGGAAAAGGAAACCCACCGGCTTGAGGCGATCCTCAGCAAAGAAGAAGGCGTGAAGCAGTATTCCAGCTATATCGGGACCGGTGCCGTGCGTTTTTACCTGCCGATGGATCTGTTGTCCGATGCCGAAAATATTGCCCAACTGGTTGTCGTCGCGAAAGACCTGGACGCCCGTAACGCTCTGCAAACGAAGCTCTCCGCTATTCTGCGCGATCGGTTCAGCGATATCGTGACACGCATATCGCCTCTGGAGCTGGGGCCACCCGTGGGATGGCCGCTGAAGTACAGGGTGAGCGGGCCTGACTTCAACCAGGCCCGAATCTCTGCCCGCCAGCTATCCGCTCTGCTGGCGAAGGATAGCCGCATCACGGGACTGAATCTGACCGCCGGGGATCCGCAGCGTACTGTCGATGTGAAGGTCAATCAGGCTTCAGCCAGCATGGCTGGCCTCACCAACGAACAGATCGCAAACCTCCTGAATATGTTCTATACCGGTTTGCCGGTGACCGCGCTGCGCGAACAGAACCGTCAGACCGAGGTGGTGTTGCAGGGCAATGATACCGACAGGCGCGATCTGTTTAATCTGGAAGGCACGCTGCTCACCACCCAGACCGGCGCGAAAGTCCCACTCTCGCAGGTGGCGTCTTTCTCATGGGAGCTAACAAATCCTGTGATTCAGCGCCGCGATCGGGAAGCTTCAGTGACGGTACAAGGCGATGTGACGAGTGGGCAAAATGTGGACAGCGTGGTGTCAGATTTAACCCCGGCTATCGCGCAGTTCAGACAACAACTCCCTCCCGGTTATTCGCTGGCCGTAAGTGGTGTGTCTGAGGAGTCTGACAAGGGGAATGATTCGCTGATGTCGGTTCTGCCTGTCACCGTCATTATCATGCTCGGGGTGATGATGATCCAACTCCAGAGCTATTCGCGCATCATCCTCGCCACCCTGATGGCCCCTTTCGGCTTTATCGGTGTTGTCGGTGCGCTCCTTCCGAGCGGGACGCCATTAGGTTTTGTGGCACTGCTGGGCGTTATTGCGCTGAGTGGCATGATCATCCGTAATGCCATCATCCTGATTAGCGAAGTCGATGAAAACCTCAAAGCAGGACTGGGCGATAGCGAGTCAATCCGGCGTGCCACTCTGCACAGGTCCAGGCCGATCATGCTTACTGCCTGCGCGGCGATATTTGGCATGATCCCCATCGCGGGACAGGTGTTCTGGGGCCCCATGGCGTTTGCGATTATCGGCGGACTGGTTGCGGCGACATTCTTTACCCTCACCCTGCTTCCGGCACTGCTCAGCTATTTGCTTGAGTACGAACGTGCAAAACAACCGGGAAAACAGACCCGCTGAAACGGAATTGGGTGCAGATGATATAACCCCGGCGAGAGTTATCACACAGCAGGAGGATCGGCGAGGCGCTTAACGAAGCGCTTCCTGACCTCCTGATAGCCGTTATTTTCATAAAAATGATGCGCCCTGATGCGTCTTTCACTGCTTGAAAGCTCCATCTGCGTACAGCCTTTATCAAGGGCGTGCTGCTCAGCGGCGATAAGGAGTTTCTGGCCTATCCCTGTTCCTCTTGCAGACTCATCGATCACCAGGGCGGAGATCAATGCCCACAGGCCATTCTCATGCACAGGGGTGATAAAGTTCACCACAATCACGCCGCAAACGCCCTGCTCTGCTTCAGCCACTAACACGCTGAAACCGGTATTTGCTTCAGTAATGTGTCGTTTCAGGTTCTCAGGCTCTGTCTGGTAGCCCAACTGCAGAAAAAGCGTTTGCAGAGAGGGAATATCGTTTAACGCTGCCGCCCTTATTAAGGCCATTGCCATTAACTCCTCTGTTATGAATGCTAACCGCGCATAACGTTAGCGGTTAGTTGGGCCGATCGCCGGAGAACCGCTCCACCATCCAGTCAATGAATAATCGCAGGCGCGCATTGAGCTGTTTGGTCGGGGGGTAGATCAGTGAGACCGGAAATTGCGTGCTGGTTATGTTTTCAAGAATGGGTACAAGCTCGCCTGATTCCACAAAGCGCCTGGCGACGGAAGCATGTGTTTGTCCGATCCCCATGCCGTGAAGCAGCATACCTGTCAGCGTGGCGCTGTCATTTGCGGCAATATCGAAGCGGGCGATCAGGCTATCCCCTCCCCGACCGCGGAAACGCAGAGGCCAGGCCTCACCTGTAGCGGCGCTGAAATACCCGACGATCCTGTGCCCATTTTCAAGCTCAGACAGGTTTTCAGGGACGCCATACTGCTTAAGGTAGCCAGGGCTGGCGCAGGTCAGTAAGCGATCTTTATATAAGGTCCGCGCTACCAATGACGAATCCGCCAGTTCACCGGCACGAATCACGCAGTCAACACCTTCTTCGATGAGATTTACCGGGCGATCGCCTATCCCCAGCGCCAGCTGGATCCGGGGATAACGCTCGCGAAACTCCTCCAGGATGGGGAGCAGGACAAAGTTGGCCAATGAGGAGTGAAGATCGATTCGCAGCCTGCCTTTCGCTGCGGCCCCCATATCCCGCAGGGCACCCTCGGTCTCATCCAGCTTCGCGACAATTTTGCTGACCTTGCGGTAATACTCGGCCCCCTCGGTCGTTAAGGTGATCGAACGGGTGGTACGTTGCAGAAGCTTTATGCCCAAATGTGCTTCCAGTTCCCTGAGCATTTTGCTGACAGTGGAGCGCGGCAATCCGAGGTGTGCTGCGGCCTTTGTGAAAGAGTGCGTCTCAACGATGCGCTGAAATGTGCGTATAGCTAACAGATGATCCATAAAGCCATTCTATAAGATGCCAGCCGATTGTGCACAGCTATGAATACTGAAGCCGCAATTCAGGGGATTATCTGAGTCGATAAGCCCGTTATCCTGCGCTCATCAATCAGGCAACAGGAGCACAAAACGATGACCACCCCTACCCCGACACAGCAGGCGTTGCTCGAGGCACGCTACGGAGCAGAACAGCAGAAACCCGAGAATATGCTCTGGACGCCGCAGGTCGAAGCCCTGCTGAGCCACAAATCCGTCAGGTCATTTCTGCCTGAAGCGCTTCCCGAGGGAGCCATTGAGACGATGGTCGCTGCGGCGCAGTCAGCATCCAACTCCTCTTCCCTGAACCAGTGGAGCCTGGTGGCAGTAACGGATCCGGCGCTAAAACAGCAAATCGCAGACCGGGTAGCGCGTTCGGTACCGGTGGCGCGTATTCCGTGGATTGAAGAGGCCCCCGCGTTATTACTCTGGGTGGCGGACCTGTCGCGTGGTGCCGAAATCACACAGGATGCCGGGAAAGAGCCGGTGGTGCTCGACTACCTCGACTCCTTCCTGATGGCCTCCATTGACGCCGCGCTTGCAGCCCAGAATGCCGCAGTGGCAGCAGAATCGCTCGGTCTTGGGATCGTCTATCTCGGCGTGATGCGTAACATTGCGCAAGAGCTGGCGGAGATGGTAAACCTGCCTCAGCACAGCTTTATCACCTTTGGCATGGCGGCAGGCGTGCCCGATCCCGCGCGGAGCAGCAGTATTCGCCCACGGCCTGCTCAGCCTGCGGTGTTGCATTATAACCAGTACCAACAGGATCCTGATCGTGCCTGGCTTAGCGATTACGAAGCGGCTTATCAGACGTTCCGTAAGCGTCAGAATATGAGTGAGAAAACATGGGCGGACGCCGTGGTTGAATCAGCGACCAGCATGGATTATTTAGGCGGCAGAAAGGCGTTGCGTGAAACGGTTATCCAGCGCGGTTTCTCGTTAAAATAGTTCTCCCCTTATACCGTCAGCCCCGAACAGGGCTGGCGGTATATTTATTCTTTCCTCTTTATTTGCTCATTATTGTTATCCATCCTCGCCTGAACTCCACAAAAACTCCTTATTCCTTCCATTTTTCACATCCAGAAATATTCATTCAATATGTAAATAAAAAAAGCCTTTCCAATACACTCCCAAAATGCATAATGAGAACGATCATTCTCACTTTACAGGATAGCCTTCGATGAGCACAAAACTGGAAGAACGACAGAGACAGCGCCAGGACGAGATCATCATCGCCGCGCGCCGCTGCTTTCGCGCCAGCGGATTTCATGCCGCCAGCATGTCGCAAATCGCCGGCGAGGCGAAGCTCAGCGTCGGGCAAATCTATCGTTATTTCAGTAACAAAGACGCCATTATCGAAGAGATGATCCGCCGCATCATCGACTCGCGCATCGAGGAGATGCAGGGCAAAACCCTGGTGGAAGGGATGCCGCAGGCGCTCGCCTGGCGACAGACCCTCAGCGAAGACGATGACGCGCTGATGCTTGAGATGTCCGCCGAGGCGACGCGCAATCCGCAGGTGGCCGCCATGCTGATCGAGGCGGAAGCCCGGATGTTTACCAACGCCTGTGAACATCTGAAAAAGCAGTTTCCCCACCTGAGCGATGAACATATTCGCTGCTGCGTGGAAATCACCGCGGTGATGATCGAGGGGACCATTTACCGTCGACTCACGCCGTTAAAAGTTCCCTCAGAACAATTAGAGCCTATTTATCAGAATATTCTAAAACTACTTTTCTCTGCGAAGTAATCGCACGTGAATAATTAACGGGAATAAGTTATTCCCCTTTTTGTCATTTCCGGCGCTGCCGGAGATGCGGGATCGCTGTGCCTTTAAATAGCCCTCCTCCCTGTTAAGCCATTAACAGGGCGGGCATCGTTCACCCTGGAAAAAGATTATGAAAACCAGAATCACCTCCATCGCGGCATTACTCCTCCTGACGGGGTGCGATAATGCGCAAACATCTGCCCCCCAGCGTCCTCTTCCGGAAGTGGGGATTGTCACCCTGATGAGCCAGCCGGTGCCCGTCGTCAGCGAGCTGACCGGCCGCACCACCGCCGCCATGAGCGCCGAAGTGCGCCCGCAGGTGGGCGGCATTATTCAAAAAAGGCTCTTCACCGAAGGTGATAGCGTCAAAGCCGGACAGGCGCTGTATCAGATCGATCCCTCCAGCTACCGCGCCGCGTACAACGAAGCCGCCGCGGCGCTGAAGCAGGCGCAAGCGCTGGTGCAGGCCGACTGCCAGAAAGCCCAGCGCTATGCGCAGCTGGTGAAAGACGACGGCGTATCGCGCCAGGATGCGGAAGATGCCAAATCCACCTGTGCGCAGGACAAAGCCAGCGTCGAGTCAAAGAAAGCCGCGCAGGAGAGCGCCCGCATTAACCTCAACTGGACCACCATTACTGCGCCCATTGCCGGACGCATCGGGATCTCCTCCGTCACGCCTGGCGCACTGGTCACCGCCCAGCAGGATACCGCCCTGGCCACCGTTCGCGGGCTGGACAGCATGTATGTCGATCTCACCCGCTCCAGCGCCGATCTGTTGCGCCTACGCAAACAAACCCTCGCCACCAACAGCGATACGCTGAGCGTGGCGTTAACCCTGGAAGATGGCAGCACCTACAGCGAAAAAGGCCGCCTGGCGCTAACCGAAGTGGCGGTGGATGAATCAACCGGTTCGGTCACCCTGCGCGCCGTCTTTCCGAACCCGCAGCATCAGCTTCTGCCGGGGATGTTTGTCCGCGCCAGAGTGGATGAAGGCATCATGAGTGACGCCATCCTCGCCCCGCAGCAGGGCATCACCCGCGACGCCAAAGGCGCGGCCACTGCCCTGGTGGTGAACGCCAGCAACAAAGTCGAGCAGCGCCAGCTGGAGACGGGCGACACCTACGGCGACAAATGGCTAGTCCTCAGCGGCCTCAAGGCCGGCGATAAGCTGATTGTGGAGGGCACCGACAAAGTCACCGCCGGTCAGGAAGTGAAAGCCGAAGAGATGAACACCCGCGGAGGAGACGCCTGATGTTTTCCCGTTTCTTCGTGCGCCGCCCGGTCTTTGCCTGGGTGATCGCCATTCTGATTATGCTCGCCGGGATGCTGGCGATCCGCACCCTGCCGGTGGCGCAGTATCCGGACGTCGCCCCGCCGTCGATCAAAATCTCCGCCACCTACACCGGGGCCTCCGCGCAGACGCTGGAAAACAGCGTCACCCAGGTCATCGAACAGCAGCTGACCGGGCTGGATAACCTGCTCTACTTCAGCTCCACCAGCAGCTCGGACGGTTCGGTGAGCATTAACGTCACCTTTGAACAGGGAACCGACCCGGACACCGCCCAAGTGCAGGTGCAGAACAAAGTCCAGCAGGCGGAGTCGCGCCTGCCCACCGAGGTGCAGCAATCCGGGATCACGGTGGAAAAATCCCAGAGCAACTTCCTGCTGATCATGGGCGTGTACGACAAAACCGACCAGGCCAGCAGTTCCGATATCGCCGACTGGCTGGTGAGCAATATGCAGGATCCGCTGGCGCGCGTGGAAGGCGTCGGCAGCCTGCAGGTGTTCGGGGCGGAATACGCCATGCGCATCTGGCTCGATCCGGCGAAGCTGGCCTCCTACGCGCTGATGCCGTCCGACGTGCAGAGCGCTATTGAGGCGCAGAACGTGCAGGTCTCTGCCGGTAAAATCGGCGCGTTACCCTCATCGAACGCGCAACAGCTGACGGCCACCGTGCGCGCCCAGTCGCGCCTGCAGACGGTGGATCAGTTTAAAAACATCATCGTGAAGAGCCAGTCCAGCGGCGCAGTCGTCCACATCGGCGACGTGGCGCGGGTGGAGATGGGCAGCGAAGACTATACCGCCACCGCGAAGCTCAACGGCCACCCGGCGGCGGGTATGGCGGTAATGCTCTCACCAGGGGCGAACGCGCTCAATACCGCTACGGCGGTAAAAGATAAAATCGCTGAGTTCAAAAAGTCGATGCCGGAAGGCTACGACGTGGCCTATCCGAAAGACAGCACCGAGTTCATCAAGATCTCGGTGGAGGACGTGATTCAGACCCTGTTCGAAGCCATCATTTTAGTCGTGGTGGTGATGTACCTGTTCCTGCAGAACATCCGCGCGACGCTGATCCCGGCGCTGGCGGTGCCGGTAGTTCTTTTAGGCACTTTCGGGGTGCTGGCGCTGTTCGGCTACTCCATTAACACCCTGACGCTGTTTGCGATGGTGCTGGCCATCGGCCTGCTGGTGGATGACGCCATCGTGGTGGTGGAAAACGTCGAGCGTATTATGCGCGACGAAGGGCTACCCGCCCGGGAAGCCACCGAAAAATCGATGGGCGAAATCTCCGGGGCGCTGATTGCCATTGCGCTGGTGCTCTCCGCGGTGTTCCTGCCGATGGCCTTCTTCGGCGGCTCCACCGGGGTGATTTACCGTCAGTTCTCGGTCACCATTATCTCGGCGATGTTCCTCTCCGTGGTGGTGGCCCTGACCCTGACGCCTGCGCTCTGCGGCTCGATTCTGAGCCACACGGCACCGCACAAGAAAGGCTTCTTCGGCGCGTTTAACCGCTTCTACAGCAGAACCGAACGCGGGTATCAGAACAAGGTGCTGCACGCCCTGCGCCGTTCCGGCAGCATGCTGGCGATCTACGCTCTGCTCTGCGGGGCGATGGGGTTCGCCATGCTGAAACTGCCGGGCAGCTTCCTGCCCACGGAAGATCAGGGCGAAATCATGGTGCAGTACACCCTGCCGGCAGGCGCAACGGCGGTGCGTACCGCTGAGGTCAGCCGCCAGGTGCGCGAGTGGTTCCTGAACAAAGAGAAGGCCAACACCGACGTGATCTTCACCGTCGAGGGCTTCAGCTTTAGCGGCAGCGGCCAGAACGCCGGGATGGCGTTTGTCTCCCTGAAAAATTGGTCCGAACGTAAGGGCGACGAAAACACCGCCCAGGCTATCGCCCTGCGCGCCACCCAGCAGCTGAGCACTATCCGCGATGCCACCATCTTTGCCATGACGCCGCCGGCGGTGGACGGTTTAGGCCAGAGCAATGGCTTCACCTTCGAGCTGATGGCCAGCGGCGGCACCGACCGCGACACGCTGCTGAAGATGCGTAACCAGCTGATTGCTGAGGCCAACCAGGACAGCTCGCTGCACGCCGTGCGCGCCAACGATCTGCCGCAGATGCCGCAGCTGCAGGTGGATATTGATAACAACAAAGCCGTGTCGCTGGGGCTCTCCCTGAGCGACGTCACCAGCACCCTCTCCAGCGCCTGGGGCGGCACCTACGTGAACGACTTTATCGACCGCGGTCGCGTGAAAAAGGTCTATATCCAGGGCGACAGCAACACCCGCGCCGTGCCGTCGGATCTTAATAAATGGTACGTGCGCGGCAGCGACAGCACCATGACCCCGTTCTCCGCCTTCGCCACCACCCGCTGGGAGTATGGCCCGGAAAGCCTGGTGCGCTACAACGGCTCGGCGGCGTATGAGATTCAGGGCGAAAACGCCAGCGGGGCCAGCTCCGGTACGGCAATGAGCAAAATGGAGCAGTTGGCGAACAACCTGCCGGGTGGCAGTACCTGGGCGTGGAGCGGTTTATCGCTGCAGGAAAAACTGGCCAGCGGTCAGGCGATGAGCCTGTATGCCCTCTCGATCCTGGTGGTGTTCCTCTGTCTGGCGGCGCTGTATGAGAGCTGGTCGGTGCCGATTTCGGTCATTCTGGTGATCCCGCTGGGGGTGCTGGGTGCGGCGCTGGCCGCCTCCCTGCGCGGCCTGAACAACGACGTCTACTTCCAGGTGGCGCTGCTGACCACCATCGGCCTGTCGTCGAAAAACGCCATTCTGATTGTGGAGTTTGCCGAGGCTAAAGTGGCTGAAGGCTACTCCCTGACCCGCGCCGCCCTGCGTGCCGCCCAGACGCGTCTGCGCCCGATCATCATGACCTCGCTGGCGTTTATTGCAGGCGTCACGCCGCTGGCGATTGCCACCGGCGCCGGGGCCAACAGCCGCGTGGCGATCGGCACCGGCATCATCGGCGGGACCCTGGCCGCCACGCTGCTGACGATCTTCTTCGTTCCCTTATTCTTTGTACTGGTGAAACGTCTGTTCTCCGGTAAGCACATTAACCGGAGGTCATAATGTTCCGTGTATCCGTTTTAGTCCTGGCCCTGCTGAGCGCAGGCTGCGTGTCGTTAGATCCGACTTATCAGCGCCCGGACACACCCGTCCCGGCGACACTGCCCGGCGCACACGGCGAGGCCACCGCGGTGGTGAGCCAGTGGCAGCAGGTGATGAACGACGCGCGCCTGAAAGGCGTGGTGACGATGGCGCTCAACAGCAACCGCGACCTGCAAAAAGCGATTGCCGATATCAATGCCGCCCGCGCCCAGTACGGCGAAACGCGCTCGTCGCTCTTCCCGACGGTGGACGCGGAGCTGAGTCATACCCGCAGCCGCACGCTGGCCAGTGGGGTAACCACCAGCGATGAGGCCAACGGCGCGGTCTCCAGCTTCGAGCTGGATCTGTTTGGCCGTAACCAGAGCCTGTCCCGCGCGGCGCGTGAAACCTGGCTTGCCAGCGAATTTACCGCGCAGAACACGCGCCTGACGATGGTCAGCGAGCTGACCACCGCCTGGGTCACCCTGGCGGCCGATAACAGCAACCTGGCGCTGGCGAAATCGACCCTGGAGAGCGCGGCGAACTCCCTCAGGATCGTGAAGCGCCAGCAGGCGGTTGGCGTGGCGGCGGCAACGGACGTCAGCGAGGCGATGGCGGTTTACCAGCAGGCGCGTGCCAGCGTGGCGAGCTACCAGACGCTGGTGATGCAGGACAAAAACGCCCTCAACCTGCTGGCGGGGGATACGGTGCCGGACACCCTGCTGCCCGGCACGCTGGAGAGCCTGAGCGTCAATGCCATCACCCTGATCCCGGCGGGGGTCAGCTCCAGCGCGCTGCTGCGTCGTCCGGATATTCAGGAGGCCGAGCATAACCTGTTGAGCGCCAACGCCAACATCGGTGCCGCACGGGCCAACTTCTTCCCATCCATCTCACTGACGGCCAGCGCGGGGGTCGGCAGCGATTCGCTCTCGTCCCTGTTCAGCCACGGCATGAAAGTCTGGTCGTTCGCGCCGTCCATCACCCTGCCGCTGTTCAGCGGCGGGAATAACATGGCGCAGCTGCGCTACGCCGAAGCGGAGAAGAAGGGGCTGATCGCCACCTACGAGAAGACCATCCAGAGTGCGTTTAAGGACGTGGCGGATGCGCTGGCGCGCCGGGAAACGCTAAGCGAGCAGCTCGATGCCCAGCGTGAATACGTGGCGGCGGAGCAAAAAACGCTGGATGTGGCGACCCGCAGCTATCAGGCGGGCGTCGGGGATTATCTGACGGTACTGACCGCGCAGCGCTCGCTGTGGTCGGCTAACGAATCCTTGATCGCGCTACAACAAACCGACCTGGAAAATCGCATCACCCTGTGGCAGTCGCTCGGGGGCGGCATTCAGTGATATCGTTGCCGGGCGGCGCGTTGCTTGCCCGGCCTACGGGCGCTATATCATTCAGGAGAAACAACATGTTCACCGGCTTGTGTGCTTTCCCGTTAACCCCCTTCACTGCCAGCGGCATTGATGAAGAGGGATTCCGTAAAATTCTGGCCCGCCTGACGGCAGCCCGGGTGGATTCTCTGGGTATTCTGGGGTCAACCGGAAGCTACGCTTACCTGACCCGGGAGCAGCGCCAGCGTGTTGCCACCCTGGCCAGGCAGCATGCCGGCGATATTCCGATGATGGTTTGCGTGGGCGCGGTCAGTACCGATGCCGTGTTGCGTCTGGCAGAGGATGCGCAGGCGGCAGGCGCGGATGCCCTGCTCCTTCCAGCGGTCAGTTACCAGCCGCTCAGGGAGGAAGAGGTATTTGGCCTTTTTGAAACCGTCACCCGTCATGCCTCGGTTCCGATCTGCGTCTATGACAACCCCGGCACCACCCACTTTACCTTTACGGATGACCTGCACGGACGCCTGTCGTCCCTGGACGGCGTGCGTTCGATTAAAATTCCGGGCGTCCCGGATACGCCAGCCGCAGCCGTCGATCGCGTCGCGGCGTTACGCCACCGTCTTCGCCCTGACGTGACGGTTGGGATCAGCGGGGATGCGTTTGCCGGGCTGGGATTAAATGCCGGCTGTGAGGTGTGGTATTCCGTCTGCGGAGGACTGTTCCCGGAAACGGCCAAACAGATCACCCAGGCCGCGGCGATGAACGATCCTGCCCGCGTCACGGCCCTCACCGCCCGACTGGAGCCTTTATGGGCGCTTTACCGTAAACATGGCGGAAGTATCCGGGTGATTGCCGCCGCCGCAGGCGTGCTGGGGCTGACCGATGCCGACTGCCTGCCCCGCCCGCTACAGCCGTTGCCAGCGGACGATATCGCGGAGATAGCCCGGACGATCGCCGGGCTTGAACTGCAATAACACGCCTCCGGGACCGGGTCAGACGTTAATGCGATCCTGTCAAAGCCCGACGTCCCGGAATCATCACCAGCAGCGCCAGCGCTAACGGCACCAGGGAGCCCCACAGCACGGCGTTCCAGCCGTACAGATTCAGCAGTACCCCGGACGAAAACGACCCCAGCATCATCACCCCAAAAACAACAAAATCATTCAGGGACTGGACGCGGGTTTTCTCTTCCGGCCGGTGATACTCAATGATTTTGGCCGATGCGCCAATAAAGCCGAAGTTCCAGCCGATCCCCAGTAAAATCAGCGACAGCCAGTAATGGACAATCTCCGTCCCGCAGAGTCCGGCGACAACCGATGCGGCAGAAATCAGTAAACCCGCCGCCGCCACCCGCATGGCACCAAAGCGGTCGATAAGCTTGCCGGTAAAAAATCCCGGCCCGTACATGGCGATCACATGCCACTGGATCCCCAGGTTCGATACCTGCTGAGAAATGCCGTGCATGTGCATCGACAAGGGCGCGGCGGTCATCAGGAAGTTCATCACCATATAGATGATGGCGGCGCTGAAAACCGTTCTCAGGAAGCCGGGCTGACGCACGATCTCGCCCAGAGGCCGCCCGGCGGAGGTCGTTGCCGCCACTGCGGGCTCTGCCGGGATCACCCCCTTCAGAATCAAGGCGGAGATCGCTGCCACCAGCGCCTGGCCGAGAAAGGTGATGGCAAAGGTGTAAGGCGGCCAGAGGTTCATGGTGCTGGTCACCAGCATCGGGCCGATAACGCCCGCCAGCACACCGCCACCCATCACCAGCGACAGCGCCCGGGCCCGCCGTTCAGGCGCGACCCCGTCCGTGGCGGCAAAGCGGAAGCTGAGCGCCACCGCGGCATAGGCGCCGCCAAGAAACGCGGCGAGACAAAACAGCATAAATGAACCGATAACCACCGCCAGCGCGGCGATCAGGCCGGTAATCACCCCTGCCCCGGTGCCGGCCATAAAGGCCGCTTTTCGTCCGTGCTTTCTTGCCAGCGCGCCGAAGGGCAAAATGCAGGCCGCCATCCCCAGCACAAACATAGTGACAGGCAGCGTGGAGAGCGACGCGCTGGGCGCGATGGCGTTACCGACAATCGCCCCGGTGGCGTAAAACACCACGGAGTTGGCACCGGCAAGGGCCTGAGCCGCCGCCAGGCGCATGATATTGTTATTCTGTTCAGGGACGGAAAGAGCCTGCTCTGTGGTCATGTAATGCGCGATCTCCTGGCGTTAACGACGTTAAAATGTCCCGAATGCCGCACGCGGTTTACCCCGTGAGGCGACGTTATCAGGCGTGACGACCCGCCATCACCCCACCGTCGATATCCCAGATGGCCCCGGTGACCCAGCCCGCCTTATCCGAGAGCAGGAAGGCCACGGTTTCTGCGATATCTTCCGGCGTACCGACGCGGCCGATCGGATGGAAGCTGTCGAAGCTGTTCATCACCGCTTTTACGTCGTCTTTTGGAATGAAGCCTTCGTAGATCGGGGTATGCACCACCGCCGGAGAGACAGCATTCACGCGGATACCTTTGCCGCCAAGCTCGATCGCCAGGTTTTTGGTCAACGCGTGCAGGCCCGCTTTCGCCATGGAATAGGCGGAAGATGGCGTCGCCCCGATGGCCTGCTGCGCCCACATGGAGCCGATGTTAACGATGGCGCCTTTGATCCCCGCTTCAACCATATTGCGCACCACATCGCGGGTGATAAAGAAGGTCGCGCGGTTCAGACTCATATAGAGATCGTAGTCAGCCATTTCATGTTCGGTGAAGGGTTTCGGGAAGAACACCCCGGCCGCATTCACCAGCAGGCTGATGTCTTTATGTTCGGCGTTAATCACCTCAGTGACGTGCTTCATGCCGGCTTCCGTCATCAGATCGGCCACGATCAGCGACACCTGGCCATCAGCCGCCAGCGCCTGGCGCGCCTGTTCAGCTTTGTCCTGACGGTTGCCCACCAGCACCACGCTGCCGCCGTTTTTCAGAATCTTTTTCGCGGTTTCATACCCCATACCGCTTGTACCACCGACCACTAACAGTTTTTTACCGGCAAAAGATGCGTTCATCGCTAACCTCTTTGAAATGATGTAATGAATAAGGAAACTGTGGCAGCAGAATGCCAGCGCGCATCGGGGTTGACGACTCAGAAGAAATTGCGAGACGAGAAAGAAAATCTATCTTACTGGCGTATACTGACCGGGCTTTCACGCTAAGAGGATTTTAAAAATGCGATCGCTTAACCGCCTGAAATGGTTGCACGCCTTTGAGGCCACCGCGCGACATGGCAGTTTTACCGGTGCTGCGCAGGAGCTGGGCGTGACGCCAGCCGCCGTAGGGCAGCTTGTCCGCTCGCTTGAAGCCTGGGTCGGGCACCCGCTGCTAAACCGCACCCGCACGGGTAAGGAACGGCTTACCCTGGTGGATGAGGCCCAGGAGGCGCTGCAGGACATTACGCAGGGGCTGGATAAGCTGGAAACAGGGTTAAACAAGCTGCGAGGCCGCCGGGCGCGTTCGGTGGTGGTGCTGACCGCATCACAGGTGCTGATGATGAACTGGCTGATGGATCGTCTCAACCGCTTTGCGGAGAGCCATGAAACGATCGATCTGCGGCTTAACGTGACCGAAAAGCTGATGGATGTCGCCCACGGTGAAGCCGATATCGGCATCCGCTGTGGTCAGGGAGACTGGCCCGGTGTGAACAAAACCTGGCTGATGGATGAAGAAGCCGTGCTGGTCTGCAGCCCGCGTCTGGTGCCCCCCGGGAAAGTCGCCTGCGGGGAGTGGCTCGCCACGCAAAAATTAATCCATGACGACACGCCTCACCCCGGCGCAGATTTTCCCTCCTGGGAGGCGGTGCTGAGCACGGTGAAGGCACCCGACGTCCGTGAAAGCCGGTTGCATATTAATTCGACCTCCGCAGTGATACTGGCGGCCCTCAGCGGACGCGGCGTCGCCATTGTTCGTCGCGCTCTGGTCAGTCAGCTGATTGAGACCGGACAACTCGTCCAGCTGCACCCTGACCATCGCTGGCCGCTGAAATGGTCCTATTACGTGGTCACCCCCCAGCAGTCCGTGATGCGCAGCGAAGTAAAACGCTTTCACGACTGGCTGGTGCAGGACGTGCTTGCCAGTAGCGAGCCGCTTCGGCCGGTTTAAATCAGAGCGTCATCATCATTTCATGCCACGCCATCCCGCCGTGATCGGACGCCGACGGCTTGATATAGCGGTAGCCAAAATGGGCGTACAGATCGACGTGGCGATCTTTGCACATCAGGTGAATGGTCTTTTTGTTCATCGCCTTCAGGCGTGACACGAACTCACGCATCAGCAGTGACGAATAGCCTTTCCCCTGGAAATCCGGGTGTACCACCACCGACATGATCACCGCGTTTGGCGCATCCGGATCGTGGCCTACCAGCTCTTTAAATGCTTCGTCGGACATCACCACTTCCCACGCACAGCCCGCATTGATAAAACCGATAACTTTCCCCTCCAGCTCCATGCAGAGGAAGCCTTCCGGATAGCGGTGAATGCGGGTAGCAATTTTTTCGCGCGTTGCCGCTTCATCCCCTTCGTAGGACGTCATTTCAATTTCGTAGCAACGATCGACGTCAGCTGGGGTTGCATGGCGGAATACCGGGGTGGTCATGTTTTTGCCTCTTCATCATTTTGTGGGCGACAGGTTACCTTGTTCCCGGCATGTTTGCGCTGCATGTTATGCAATAATAAACTGCATAACATGCACTTAATTGAATTCAGGGAAAACATGTATTCGCCCTTACGTAAGCTCGACATGGATCTGCTGTTGATCTTCGACTCTCTCTACCGTCACGGCAGCGTAACGGATGCCGCCAATGAGCTGGCGCTTAGCCCCTCGGCGCTGAGTCATGCCCTGAACCGCCTGCGGGTGGCGCTTGAAGATCCGCTGTTCGTGCGTACCGGTGGCCGGATGGTGCCCACCGCCAGAGCGGAAAGTATCGCAGCGAAGGTTTCTGGGGCGTTAGGCAGCCTCTCTTCCTGCCTGCACGAGCCCGGGCACTTCGAAGCGGAAAAAAGCCGGGAAAGGTTTACCTTTGCCGCAACGGACTACACCGCCGCGGCGATCCTGCCCGCGCTGGTGGCGCGCGTAAACCGGCTGGCACCGGGCATCATCATTAAGATTGTCTATTCGCGGGATTTTAATGCCGACGACGATCTGCTGTCGGGTAAGGTCGACTTCGCCCTGGGGTTCGAAGAGGAACAAAAACACCCCCGGCGCGGCATCGAATCCATGACCTGTTTTACCGATGACTATGTGGTTGCCGTGCGCCGTGGCCATCCGGATATCCAGGATTCACTGACGCGGGAGCGTTACCTGAGTGCCGGGCATGTGGTGGTGCGGCCGTGGCTGGAAACCCGCGGGGTGATCGATCGTTATCTGGAAAGCCAGCAGGTGCGCCGCCGGATCGTCGTGGAACTTCCGAGCCTGATGATCGCCCCCCTTATTGTCTCCCGCTCCGATCTGGTGATCACCCTGCCGAAAAGAGGCATCGCGTCGGTCTTTGATATGAAAGATCTGGTGGTTTTTGCTCCCCCCTTCCCGACACCGCAGTACACCCTGAAGGCGTATTACAGCCCGACGCTGGGTAACTCACCCGGGCATCTGTGGATGAGGGAGCAAATTTTAGCGATATGCGATCGGCAAGATCCGGAGCATGCAGGCTAATCCGCCGATTTAACGATATAGGTCACCACACCAAAGATATCGAGCGAATCTTCGCTGCTCACGAGGATAGGTGAATAGGCGCTGTTCATCGGATTAAGCTGCACCCGGGGCCTGAGCTGGAGGCGCTTTACCGTAAACTCGCCCTCCACCGCCGCAATCACAATATCTCCGTGCTGCGCCGTTCTGGCGCTGTCGACAATCAGCAGATCGCCGTCGCCGATCCCGGCATCAATCATTGAATCCCCGGCCGCTTTCACGAAATAGGTCGAGCTGGGGTGCTGGATCAGCAATTTGTTCAGGTCGATACGCTGTTCCACGTAGTCCTGCGCCGGGCTGGGGAAGCCGCACTGCACGACATCGCTGAAAAGGGGTAGCGCGATCACCTCGCGCAGCGCTGCAAGTTGGTAAAACACCATGATTCGTTCCTCGAATACTGTTTTTATATACAGTAGTCGTAGCGAGAAGCGCAGGCAAGTCACGGTGCAGCGGCGGCTGTTTATTGCTTAACCGCTTCGCTTATAAGTGATTAATGTGTTTGAGAATATTGATTTTGTAAATATTTCAGGGCGTTGCATGGAAGGCTTCCTCTCACTTGAGTGAACGGGACGGCTCCATTCGCTTTAGTGTATTGCTTCTACTGCGCTGTTACACGCCAACCAGGCTTTCGAGAGGAATACCAAGTTGAGCATGCAAACGGCGGATCATCGGTAAAGTGAGAGTCCGCGTTCCGTTCAAAATTTCGTAAACACGATTTGACTTACCGATGGCCGGCTCGAGATCTTTAGCACTCAGACCTTGCTGTTCCATGCGGAACTTAATGGCCTCAACCGGCGAAGGTGGTTCAATCGGATAGTGCTTTTTCTCATAATCTTCGATTAAAAGGCACATCACTTCAAAATAATCACCTTCTGGTGTATCCAGTGCAGGTTCATTTTCGAACATCGGTTCGACCGCTTGAAGGGCCGCTTCATAATCTTGTTCAGTTCGGATAGGTTTAATATTCATCGTTTACTCCAGGTCAATCGTATCCGCGTCTACTGCATCATATTCCTTATGCGTTCCGATAAACTTAACGAAAATCCATCCACGCTGATAGGCAATTGCAACTATTAATCGGTAACTGTTTCCTTTGATATTGAAGACCACGCGCCTGTCTTTAAGGATACTGGCACTGCGGTACTGTTCTTTAATTTCTGCTGGAGTTTTCCAGGCAGCTTTTGTAGCTTCATCCACCCAAGCCTTCAGCGGTTGTTCAGCATCGGGGTTCTCGGCCCAAAAATCCCTTAATATTTTTACCGATATGATCTTCATATACAAATGATAGTCCCAATATGGGACTACGGCAATCCTTTAGTCCCATATTGGGACATGAATAATAAATAGTAGCCTTTGGCAAATGGCTAACCGACGCGTTACGCCAGGAGCAAGAGAAATCGCAGAACGACAGTATATTTTCCAGGCGCAACAAAAAGATACGGCGGGAATATCGAAGTAACAAGCCGGTAAGACCATTCCCGGAAAGCGCCTCGCAAAACAGTTTGCTCGCATGTCCCCCTTCACCCTAACCCTCAGGAAGAGGGAACGGCACGACCTTCATCGGCCATATTTCCGCGAGCCAACCACACACAAAATCACCCCCAACGTAATCAACATCATCAGTGGGCTGACCCTCTCATGCAGCAGCGTGGCGGACAGCGCCAGCCCCAGAAACGGCTGTAGCAGCTGCAGTTGTCCGACGGCGGCAATCCCGCCCTGGGCCAGCCCTTTGTACCAGAAGATAAACCCGATCAGCATGCTGAACAGCGACACATAGCCAAGTGCCGCCCAGGCCGGAACCCCGATGCCGCTGAAGGATGCCGGCATCGTCAGCAGAGAAGCCAGCACCATAAACGGCAACGCTAAAATCAGCGCCCAACTGATCACCTGCCAGCCCCCTGTCTCGCGGGTGAGCGCCGCGCCTTCGGCATAGCCCAGGCCGCAGACGATCACCGCCGCGAGCATCAGCAGATCGCCCCTAAGCGACAGCGCCGCGCCTTGCGAGAGCGCAAACCCCACCACCAGCAGGCTGCCCAGCACCGAGAAGATCCAGAAGGCCCGGGCAGGCCGCTCCTTGCCGCGCAGCACCGCGAAAATGGCGGTCATCAGCGGCAACAGCCCGAGAAACACAATCGAGTGGGCGGCGGTGACATGCTGTAATGCCAGGGCGGTGAGCAGCGGAAAGCCGACCACCACGCCCAGCGAGACCATCATCAGCGGCACAATCCTCGCGGCTGGCGGGCGTTTTTCCTTTAATCCGAGGATCAGCATCAGGGCCAGTCCCCCGGCAAGGGAGGCCCGGGCAAAGGTCAGGAAAAAGGGATCAAAATCCTGCACCGCAATCCGGGTGGCGGGCAAGGAGCCGCTGAAAATCACTACCCCCAGCAGGCCGTTGAGCCAGCCTGATAGCGCGTTTTTATCTACCGCAACATCCATTCCCGTTACCTTCCCGATCTTGAGCCTCTGTTGCGCGGATGGTAGTCTCGCCAATCTAATACAATCAAATTATTGTCATGGATACATTTGATGAAAGCCCGCTACAAAGGGATCGTGGATCGCTACGCTGCGTTGATTCGCTCTGCCGGGATCCCGGCAGGCACCCGCCTGCCCACGCACCGCACGCTCGCCGCCCGGGAGCATATCTCCCTCGCCACCGCGACGCGGGTCTATGCCGAGCTGGAGAAGATGGGGCTGGTCAGCGGCGAAACCGGGCGCGGAACCTTCGTCAGGGAGATTCTGCTGCCCTCGGGTCAGGGGATCGATCAGCAGGCGGTCGCTACCGATGTACTGGATCTGAACTTCAACTATCCCGCCCTGCCGGGCCAGGGGGAGCTGCTGCGGGAGGCGCTCAGGCAGGTCGCCGCCGGAGGCGATATCGAATCGCACCTGCGCTATCAGCCGCATGCCGGCAGACAGACCGAGCGGGAGATTGTCGCCGCACATCTCGCGGGGCCGCATTTTCAACCTTCGGCGGACAATGTGCTGATCGTGAACGGTGCCCAGCACGGCCTGACCGTTGCAGTGATGGGGCTGCTCCGGCCCGGCGACGTGGTGGCGGTGGACGCCCTCACCTACCCGGGCTTTAAGGCCCTGGCGGCGCTCTATCACCTGGAGCTGCTCGCCATCCCCTGCACGGAAACCGGCCCGGATCTGACGGCGTTACGCCAGCTCTGCCAGCGGCGTCACGTGCGGGCGGTTTACACCATGCCGACCCTGCACAACCCGCTGGGCTGGGTCCTGAACCACAAGCAGCGCAGAATCCTGGCGGAGATTGCCCGGCAACACGATCTGCTAATCGTCGAAGACACCGCCTACGGCTGGCTGATCCGCCGTCCTCCACCGCCTGTCGCCAGCTTCGCCCCGGAACGCACGGTGTATGTCACCGGCTTTTCGAAAAATGTCGCGACCGGTCTGCGGGTCGGAGCGGTGGTCTGCCCGCCGGATCTGCGTCCGGCCCTCGAGAGGGCCATCCGGGCCACCACCTGGAATACGCCGTCGGTGATGACCGCCATGGTGTGTCACTGGATCCAGGACGGCACCGTAGCCCGCTTTGAAACGCTGAAACGACGCGACGCCCGCCAGCGACAGGCCGTCCTGAAAGAAGTGCTGGAAGATCTGCCCTGCATCACCCATCCCGATTCGTACTTTGCCTGGCTGCCGCTTGCAGACGAATCCAGAGCCGATCGGGTCGTTAAGCAGCTGATGGATAACAATATCTCCGTCTCGACCGCCGAGCCGTTTTCTACCTCCGGCACGGTGCCGCAGGCGATCCGCATCGCCCTCGGGTCGGTTACGATAGATAATTTACGCCAGGCGTTAGTGCAGGTCAGAGCGGCGGTGGAACTGGAGCAGAGCCGTTAAGCCGAATCGCTGATTAAGACTCGTCTTAAATTAGCCAGGAAAGTCAATTTTTCTGGCGCTTGATCACAGTAAATATCCCTCCCGAAATAATTCGCGCCGCATGTAACTTTTGCTAACTTATTTATTAGCGTCGATATATTCTCCCCCACCCACAAAAATGCCTAAAATATATTCAGACGGAGCACAAAAACGCGCCGAAAGGCTTATTGAAGTTTCTGCCGTTCTGTCTACATTTATTTCTGCACACATTTGAAGAGGTTAATTTCCTCTCAACGAATATTCTCAACGAAACACTGGAGACATGTTATGACTAAACATCGAGGCGGTTCCGGCAATTTCGCAGAAGACCGGGAGCGTGCATCCCAGGCGGGCCGCAAAGGTGGGCAGAGCAGCGGCGGGAATTTTAAAAATGACCCGCAGCGCGCATCCGAAGCGGGAAAAAAAGGCGGGCAGAACAGCCGGGGCGGCGGCCGCAAACCAGCGGCGTAAGTTCTATAATATATTCTCTGTCTGACCCATTTTTGTCAGACAATATATTTGAAACGGCGAGACGGTATAAATACCGTGCCATTTTCAGGCAGTTCGATTAATTATGCGGAGGTTATATGCTGCATTTGAGAAGAAGAGTTCGCAACGCACGTAATAATCATCGCACCAGTGATGATGTCGGCTGGATTATTCCGGGAGACGCAGAGCGTACCCGTTCGCCGGACAGTGGCCCGGCACTCCAGCTGAGAAGAGAAGATGACGCCAGCAGTGAGGTGAGGCTCAGCCAGCGTCAGTCGTATCTGGTCAACGCTATGGCGCACCGCGATCTGAAGTAAGCAGCTGTTAAGTGATGCAAACTTGTTGTGCTTTGTTATTTGCCCGGCCTTCCCCGCCGGGTTTTTTTATGTCCGCAGCGGCAGCCCGGCGGTCTCTCTGGCACGCAGCACCGTCAGGAGAGTGATCAGCGCCGCCACCATGACGTACAGCGCCGGTGACAGCGGATTGCCGGTCGCGGTCAGCAGCCAGGCCAACAGCCACGGCGTCACCCCGCCAAAGAGCGCCACCGCAAGATTATAGGCAATCGCCATGCTGCCATAGCGGATGCGGGTGGGGAACAGCTCCGCCATCGCCGCATTGCTGGCGCCGTCAAAAGCGGCAATACACAGCCCGACCAGCAGCAGCCCCAGCACGGCAGAGAACACCTCTCCGCTCGCCATCATTTTCATGGCTGGCCAGGCGACGAGGATCAATCCCAGACACCCCACCAGCATCAGCGGCTTACGGCCAATCCTGTCCGACAGATAGCCCATAAAAGGCACCAGTACGGCGACGGCCAACAGCCCGAGGGTGGTGATGGTATAGGCATCCAGCGCCGGGTAGTGCAGCGCCGCCACCAGATAAGCAGGAATAAAAGTTTGCAGCATCCAGTGCACCACCGCCTTGATCGCCACAAACCCGATGCAAAAGCCCAGCGCCCGCCGGCCGGTGGTCACGGCCCTGTGCAGCGGCGCAGGTTCCGTTTGACGGCTGTTCACCAGCGCCTGAAATTCGGGGGAGTCCTGAAGATTGTTGCGCAGATAAAGACCAATCCAGCCCAGCGGCCCGGCTAACAGAAACGGAATGCGCCAGCCCCAGTCGTTCATCGCCGCCTCCCCCAGTATCGCGGTCAGCAGCAGCACCAGGCCCGATCCGGCGACAAAAGCCATAAAGCCGAAGCTGTCGGTCCAGCAGGTGAAGTAGCCCCGGCGATCGGCCGGGGCATATTCGGCCAGAAAGGTGGTGGCCCCTGCGCTTTCGCCCCCGGCGGCAAATCCCTGGATCATCCGCACCAGCACCAGCAGCACCGTGGCGAGCAGCCCGGCCTGCGCATAGGTGGGCAGTAACCCGATGGAAAAGGTGGCACCGGAGGTCAGCAGGATCACGGTAGCCAGCACCTTGCGCCGTCCAGTCCTGTCGCCGCGGGAGCCAAACCACAGCCCGCCGAGCGGGCGTATCACAAATCCGGCGCCAAACACCGCGAACGAGGAGAGCAGCGCCGTGGCCGGGTCGTCGGCCTGAAAGAACTGCATGCCGATAATGGTCGCCAGGGTGCCGTAGAGCCCGAAATCAAACCATTCGACAAAATGGCCGATGCCGGTGGCGAGCAGCACCTTACGCAGTTGGCGGGACACGGGCTGCCCTTAACGCTTCTTCGGCATCATGCGCAGCAGGGTATTGTCTTTCCAGAAGTAGTGATGAAGCAGCGCGGCAAAGGCATGAATACCGATAATGAAGTACCCCAGGTTCGCCAGGGTGACGTGCCAGGCTTTCAGCGTGTCCACCAGGTCGAAATTGCCCTCGGCGGCGTGCGGCATCCCCAGGCCAAAGGCAAACCAGGTGTTGCCCCGGTTATACATCATCACCAGGCCAATCAGCGGCAGCGCAATAAACAGCAGGTAGATGGCCAGGTGGCCCAGATGGGATAAACCGATATACATCGGTTTTGGCTTAGGCACGATCGGCGGCGCGGGATACTTAAGGCGCACCAGCAGACGCGCCACCATCAATACCAGAATAGAGATACCGCAGGAGACGTGAATCATGTTAATCAGCGGGCGGTCGCTGCGGGGGAAAAAGCCGCGAAACTCCATGGCGCAGTAGGCCACGATCACCAGCAGAAAAACCAGCCAGTGAATAGCAATTTGCAGGCCGGTGTATTTATTGCGCATAGTCTTTCCTGATAGAAGCTAAAAAAATTTAAAATAACCAGCTTTCCTTAAAAATTCATTAACTTTTGCCCCCGACTTTTCAAAAACTTCCGTGCAGATGAGGCATCTTCAATTGCCTCGCTGGGCTTCATGGTCTAAGCCTGGATGAGTTTAACGTCCCGTACATCACACAGGAGAAGAGCATGAGTAAGATTGGCATTAACGGATTTGGTCGTATTGGCCGACTGGTTCTTCGTCGGTTACTGGAAACCCAGGACAGTAATAGCGTGGTGGCAATCAACGATTTAACCTCACCGAAAGTGCTGGCCTACCTGTTAAAACACGACTCCAACTACGGGCCCTTCCCCTGGAGCGTGGACTTCACGGAAGACTCCCTGATCGTCGACGGTAAATCCATTTCGGTGTATGCCGAAAAAGAGGCAAAACACATCCCGTGGAAAGCCGCCGGGGTGGATCTGGTGGTGGAGTGCACCGGGTTTTACACCTCGCAGGAGAAGTCGCAGGCGCATCTGGACGCCGGTGCGAAAAAGGTGCTGATTTCCGCCCCCGCCGGGGAGATGAAAACCATCGTCTTTAACGTCAATGACGATACCATCGACGCCAGCGACACCATTATCTCGGTCGCCTCCTGCACCACCAACTGCCTGGCACCGCTGGCGAAGGTGCTGCACGATTCGTTTGGCATCAAGGCGGGCACCATGACCACCATCCACGCCTACACCGGCACCCAGGCGCTGGTGGATGGCCCGCGCGGCAAAGATCTGCGTGCCTCGCGGGCCGCAGCGGAAAACATCATCCCGCACACCACCGGCGCGGCGAAGGCCATCGGGCTGGTGATCCCCGCGCTGAGCGGCAAGCTGAAGGGCCATGCCCAGCGCGTGCCGGTCAAAACCGGCTCCGTGACCGAGCTGGTGTCGATTCTGGAGAAAAAAGTGAGCGTGGATGAGATCCACCAGGCGCTGAAAAAGGCCACCGAGGGCAATGAGTCCTTTGGCTATACCGATGAAGAGATTGTCTCGTCGGATGTGATCGGCTCGCACTTTGGTTCGGTCTTCGATGCCACCCAGACGGAAGTCACCGACGCGGGCGACGTCCAGCTGGTGAAAACCGTGGCCTGGTACGATAACGAATACGGCTTTGTGACCCAGCTGGTGCGCACCCTGGATAAGTTCGCGGCCCTGTAATGCCACCGCGGACAGCCCTGCTGTCCGCAACCTGTGAGTCGGTGCTGGTTTTCATTTTGTTAACCCTGATATAACAAAGGCTTTCCAGAGAGGGAGCCTTATCATGGAAGCACTGAGCCGCGAAACACTAGAACAACAGATGGCGCAAGCCGTTAGCCGTTCGACTACCTTTACCATCTGGCCCGATCGTGAAGCCCCTGGCGCACGCATCAGCGACGCCGTCTTCACTCCCGAACCCCGCCACACGGGCACCTCCGACTACGATCGCGCCGTCACCGGCATCCGCGCGCCGGAGATCGCCGTTTACGCCCCTGCCCGCCCTAACGGCGTGGGTATTCTGGTGGTGCCTGGGGGTTCATACCGTCGCGTGGTGCTGGATAAAGAGGGCAGCGCGCTGGCCGCGTTCTTTAATGCCCGCGGCTATACCCTGTTTGTCATGACCTACCGCATGCCGGGGGATGGTCACGAAGAGGGGGCCGACGCACCGCTGGCCGACGTTCAGCGGGCGATGCGCGCGATCCGTGCCGGTGCAGCGGAGTGGAAGCTGGATCCGGCCCGCATTGGGGTGTTGGGATTCTCCGCCGGCGGGCACGTGGCGGCGAGCCTCGGCACCCGGCACGATGAAGTGGTCTATGCTCCGGTGGACGCCGCCGACGAGTTCCCTGCCCGTCCGGCATTTATGGCGCTGGTCTATCCGGTGATCACCATGGGTGATGCACATCATCATTCAGGTTCGCGCCATGAGCTGATCGGGGATAACCCGACAGACGCGCAGATCCGCCACTACTCGCTGGAGGAGCGCGCCACCCGCGACGCGCCACCAACCTTCTTGCTGCATGCCGCCGACGATCCGGCGGTAAAAGTCGAGAACAGCCTGGCGATGTTCAGCGCCCTGCGCCGCCTGGGAGTGCCGGTTGAGATGCATATCTTCGAGCGTGGAAAGCACGGATTTGGCATCCGCGATGCCCAGGGGTTGCCGGTGGCCGTTTGGCCGGAGTTGATGATGAACTGGATTGAGACAAAGGTGTAGCCTGTAACGCCGGGTGGCGGCTACGCCTTACCCGGCCTACGGCACCGGTTTGGGGTTTTTGTAGGCCGGGTAAGCGCAGCGCCACCCGGCAAGCAGGCGGATGTGCGCCCTGATGCCCTCACCCCAGCCCTCTCCCACAGGGAGAGGGAGAAAACCAATGCTGGTTCAGGACTGCAAATAGACCACCTGGGTCTGCAGGTACTCATGCAAGCCGTGCTTGCCATCCGCCCCGCCGATCCCGGATTTACGCCAGCCGGCGTGGAAGCCCTGCATCGCCTCAAAGTTTTCGCGGTTGATGTAGGTTTCACCGAACTTCAGCCCTTTGATGGCTTTCATCGCCACGTTCAGATCCCGGGTGTAAATCGAGGACGTCAGACCATAGTCGCTGTCGTTGGCCATCTTCAGCGCCTCTTCCAGGGTGTCAAACACCACCACCGGCAGCACCGGTCCGAAGGTCTCTTCGTGCATGATGGTCATATCCTGACGCACGTCCAGCAGCAGCGTTGGCGGATAGTAATACCCTTTCCCCTCGGCCGCCTTGCCGCCCAGCACCACTTTTGCCCCCTGCTGCACCGCCAGAGCCACTTTCTGCTCCACGCGCTCCAGCGCCGCCGCGTTGATCAGCGGCCCCATGGCGATGTCGTTGCGCTCGGCCGGGTTGCCAAACTGCACCGCCTTCATCGCTTCGCCCAGACGGTTCACAAAGCGGTCGTAGATGCCCTTCTGCACATACACGCGCTCGGCGCAGTTACAGACCTGCCCGGTGTTGATCACCCGGGAGTCGACAATGGCTTTCACCGCCAGCTCCAGATCCGCATCGTCCATCACGATGGCTGGGGCTTTACCGCCCAGCTCCAGGCACACTTTGGTGATGTTCTTCGCCGCCGCGGCCATGATCTTCTCGCCCGCGCCCACGCTGCCGGTCATGCTGACCAGGGCCACTTTCGGGTTCCCCGCCAGCTCCTGGCCCACGGTTTCGCCGCGGCCCAGCACCAGGTTAAACACCCCTTTCGGCAGGCCAATCTCATCGACGATTTTGGCAAAGGCGATGGCGTTGTTCGGCGTGAACTCGCTCGGCTTAATGACGATGGTGTTGCCGGTCAGCAGCGCCGGACCCAGCTTGCGGGCAATCAGGAAGAACGGGAAGTTCCACGGCAGAATGCCGGTGGTCACGCCGAGGGCGCGTTTGAACAGCAGGATGTTTTCGCCCGGGCGATCGCTCTGGATAATTTCGCCTTCGTAGCGACGCGCCCACTCGGCCATGTAGTCGAGATAGTCGGCGGTGAACGCCACTTCCACCTCCGCAAGCTGCTGGATTTTGCCGCCTTCGGCAACGATCAGGGCGCTGATTTCACTGGCGCGCTCACGAATACCGGCGGCAATTTTGCGCAGCCAGCCCGCACGCTGGATGGCGGGCAGCGCCTCCCAGTCGGCCTGGGCGCGCTCGGCGGCGTCGATGGCCTTGCGGGCATCTTCGGCGCTACCGTCGGGAATACGGGAAATGACCTCTTCGGTGGCCGGGTTGATCACATCAATCCAGGCATCACCCTGCCAGGCTACAAACTGTCCATCGATATACATAGGATGTTGTACGGGTACTGTCATGACCTGCTCCTGTAATTGCACTGTTTTTAACAAGTAAAATTATTGTTAAAAACTACAGTTCCCGATCCGCAATCCCAGTCTATCGCGCTGTTTTTGTGAGATATCTCATAAAAGAAACGGGTCAGCAGGAGGAAATAATTACAATCCGACAACAAAGTCTGCCCGTTTGCGGGAAAGTCATCGCAAACGGGCAACGAACTACAGCAGAGAGCGGCTGACCAGCGCCCCGGTAAGGATGGCGTCGTTACGCAGGATCTGCCAGGCGGCCTCCACCTCGGCAGGAATATCGACGTGATTGATGAAATCGCGGCCAAGCGGGCCATAGCCGTTAATGTCATCGCGCAGGCGTGGGAGCTCACCCAGCACCAGCGACAGATAGCGTTCCACCGGCCACAGCCCCTCGCCGCCGCCGCGGAACACCAGCCCGTCGTCGCTGTTTTGCAACTGCGGGACGATGCCCGGATGACTGGTCCACGCCGGGGCATCCGGCTTATCGCGCCAGACCCGGGCAAAGGTCGCCATGGTGCGGCGCTGCATGGTCGGATCCTGCACCACAATCCCGCGTTTCACCCGTAATTGATGATGGTGGATCGTCGCGGCGCTGAAACGGGCATTTTCGCCGCAGTTGGTGGACTGATCTTCCACCAGCAGGCGCTCGGGCGGAATAGGCCAGAACTCACGGGCGATCTCCGCCAGAATAGTGGCTTCGGCTTTGCCGGTGGTTCGTACCCTGTTGTAGCGCGGGTGCCGGGAAATGGCGGCGTATAAAAAGGTGGTCGAATGGCCGATGCCGCCGCTGATCAGCAAAGGGATGGCGAGCTCCGACGCCAGACGACAGGCCGCGTCGATAGAGGGGATGACCGCATTACCGGCCAGCACCACCAGATCCGCCTGCAGCGCGGGCGGATTGTAGGGCAAATTATCTTCAGCGAGCCAGGCCCCGACGGTATTGACCGCGGCCAGCGTTTTATCGGGCAGAGACGGGAAGATTGTGAGACTCATCGTTACCTCCTTCCAGCAATGACGTTCAGGGTAACGCGCGGGCCGGCGGTTAACAGAGGATCCCTCTGAAAGCCAAATCGGCAGTTACCTTATAAGAATAGACATTAAACTGAAATAACCAGAAACGTCCAAAAATCAGGCGGTTGCACCTGCATTATATGCTGCAATTTACGCCATTAAAAAAATTAAGCGCCAGAAAAATCCCCATCAAAAGCAGTGATTGCTGCTTATTTCAGCGTGATCTGACCAGTTTTCGCCTGCTCCCGCTTGCCAAAAGTAACAGCCATCCCTAAGTTGCTTAACAATTCGACAACCTTTTTCATTTCTGGGTTGCACCCGAAGCGCGCCGGGTGTCACCCGCTTCATCATCCACTGGGCGGGATCACGGGTATGACACAACAACACGAAAGCAGTACCGCAGTTTTACGCAAAAATAAGAAGGTGCTGGTCGCCAGCCTCACCGGCAGCGCCATTGAATGGTTTGACTATTTTCTCTACGGCACGGCCGCCGCGCTGGTCTTTAATAAGATCTTCTTCCCGATGGTCGATCCGGTCATCGGCCTGATTTTGTCCTATCTCTCGTTCTCGTTAACCTTCTTTATCCGCCCCATTGGTGGCGTGCTCTTCGCCCACATCGGGGATCGTATCGGGCGCAAAAAAACGCTGGTGTTAACCCTGTCGCTGATGGGAGGTGCAACCGTGATGATTGGGTTGTTACCCACCTATGAACAGATTGGTCTCTGGGCCCCGGCCCTGCTGATCCTGATGCGCATTATTCAGGGGATGGGGATCGGCGGCGAATGGGGCGGCGCCCTGCTGCTGGCCTATGAGTACGCACCGGAGAAGCGCAAAGGCTTCTTCGGCAGTATTCCGCAGGCGGGGGTGACTATCGGCATGCTGATGGCGACCTTTATCGTCTCGCTGATGACCCTGTTCAGCGAAGAGGATTTCCTCTCCTGGGGCTGGCGTATTCCGTTCCTGCTGAGTTCGGTGCTGGTGCTGCTGGGCCTGTGGATCCGCAAGGATATCGACGAAACGCCGGAGTTTAAAAAGGTCAAAGCCTCCGGCAAGGTCGCCAAAGCCCCGCTGCGCGACACCCTGAAATACCACTGGCGCGAAGTGCTGATCGCCGCCGGGCTGAAGGTGGTTGAGACCGCGCCCTTCTATATCTTCTCCACCTTTGTGGTCAGTTACGCCACCACCACGCTCAGCTATCAAAAATCGCAGGCGCTGGAGGCGGTGACCCTCGGGGCGCTGGTGGCGACCATCATGATCCCGCTGATGGGGCTGCTGTCGGATAAGGTCGGTCGCCAGCGGATGTATGCCGTCAGCGTTTTTGTCCTCGGCCTGTTTATCGTGCCCTGGTTTATGTTGCTCAACACCGGCACCACCTGGGGCATCGTGCTGGCGACCGTGATCGCCTTCGGCGTGCTGTGGGCGCCGGTCACCGCAGTGCTTGGCACCCTTTGTTCAGAAATTTTCACCGCCAACGTGCGCTATACCGGTATCACCCTCGGCTATCAGCTGGGTGCGGCTCTGGCGGGCGGCACCGCGCCGCTGATCGCCACCGGCCTGCTGGCGAAATATAACGGCGACTGGGTGCCGGTGGCCTGGTATCTGGCGAGCACGGTGACTATCTCCCTGATTGCTATCTTCTGCGCCAGCCGGGTTAAACGCGCCCCGGTCGTCAACGCCCGGACCAACGAACTCTGATCCCCAGGCGGCCAGCGTCGCTGGCCGCTATCATACTGACCGCTCACATTTGCTTAACCCGCGATTATCATATTCACTTGATACGGGCTTTGCGTCAGACGTAGAATCATTAGCCCTCTAACTATTCATTAATTCAATAGGTAATGACCGCTATGCGACTGCCCCAACGCGACCCCTATGCTCCTCGCGAGTGGCAGCCTCACGAAAAGCCGATGCTGTTAGGCTCCCCGTCCACGCCAGTGCACAGCACCCCAAAACGCATCGCCTACGGGGTGGTGGGTTTGCTGGTCTGCCTGACCGGAGCGCTGGGCAATGCGATGGTCGCGGCCAACCTGCAAAATTTGCAGGGCACTTTCTCCGCCTGGTCCACCGAGATCGCCTGGCTGCCGGCGGTGTACGTGATGACCAACGTGTCGATCAACCTGCTGCTGGTGAAGTTTCGCCAACAGTTTGGCCTGCGCGCCTTCACCGAAGGCTTTCTGGTGCTGTATGTGCTGGTCACCTTCTTTCACCTGTTCGTCAACGATCTCAGCTCGGCCCTGATGGTGCGCGCCGCCCACGGCATGGTCGCCGCGGCGCTGAGTTCGCTGGGGATCTACTATCAGATTCAGGCATGGCCAGCGAAACATCGCCTGAAAGCGCTCACCATCGGCATCACCGGCTCGTCGCTGGCGATCCCCATTGCGCGGCTGTTCTCCACCGAGCTGCTGCAGCTGGACGAATGGCGCGGGCTCTACCTCTTCGAGCTGGGCCTGGCGCTGATCTCGCTGGGCTGCGTGATCGCCCTCAAGCTGCCCCCCGGCGACCGGCGCAAGGTGTTCGAGAAGAAAGATTTCATCACCTTTATCCTGCTGGCGCCGGGGATGGCGCTGCTGTGCGCGGTGCTATCGCTCGGACGGCTCGACTGGTGGTTTGAAGCGCCCTGGATCGGCTGGGCGCTGGCGGGTTCGCTGGTGCTGATTGTCTCGGCGGTGGTCTTCGAGCATAACCGCAGCAACCCGCTGCTGAATACCCGCTGGCTCTCCAGCGGCAGTATCCTGCGCCTGGGGCTGATCATGCTGCTGATCCGCATCGTGCTGGCTGAGCAAAACACCGGGGTGATCGGCTGGCTGCAGTATGTCGGCCTGCAGAACGAACAGATGACCCATCTGGCGTGGGCGATTTTTGCCGGGATCCTCTGCGGCATCGCCGCCAGCTGCCTGACCATTAAACCGACTAAACTCGCCTGGCCGATTGTCACCTCGCTGGTGCTGATGATTATCGCCTCGCTGCTCGACAGCCAGTCCACCAGCCTCACCCGTCCGGATCAGCTGATGCTGAGCCAGTTTTTGCTGGGCTTCGGCAGCGCCTTCTTCCTCGCCCCGGCAATGCTGGCCGGGATCGGCGGGGTGATTGCCGACCCGCGTAACCTGGTCAGCTTTTCGGTGCTGTTCGGCATGAGCCAGAACATTGGCGGCCTGCTGGGTTCCGCTATTCTCGGTACCTTTCAGACCTGGCGCGAGAAGTACCACTCCGGCCTGCTGGCCGAGCAGCTTACCAGCCTCAACCCGCTGGTAAATGAGCGGTTGCAGCTCTACAGCCAGATGTACCAGAGCCAGATTGGCGACAGCGCCCTGCTGAGCACCCAGGCCGGGCTCCAGCTACAGACCGCCAGCACGCTGGAGGCAAATATTCTGGCTTACAACGATACTTATCTTCTGACGGCTGGCATTGCCACCGCCACGCTGGTCTGGATTTTATGGCGCTTGCTGCGCCTGCGCATCACTGCCCGTCTGGCGCTGAAAAAGGCCACCGGCAGTCAGTAATGGATAAAAATTAATGATGTTTCTGGAGAAGTTATGAGTCAGCAGGATGCCGCTAAAGAGCAGGCCAATACCCGTAATAATCTGCGCGTGGTGTCAGTGTTCGCCGCCGCCGCGATCGGCATCGTTGGCGTGCTGGTGATCCTCTACGCCTGGCAGCTACCGCCCTTTACCCGCCACGTCCAGTTTACCGATAACGCCTACGTGCGCGGCCAGACCACCTTTATCAGCCCCCAGGTCAACGGCTATATCACCGAGGTGAAGGTGCAGGATTTTGAGCAGGTAAAGAAAGGCGACCTGCTGCTGCAGATCGACGATCGCATCTACCGCCAGCGGGTGCATCAGGCCGAGGCCCAGCTGGCAATGAAAATCGCTACCCTGAACAACAACCTGCAGCAGCGTAAAAGCGCCGAAGCGGTGATCCAGCGTAACGAGGCAGCGCTGAAAAACGCCCGGGCGCAGAGCCAGAAAACCCAGGCCGACCTGAAACGGGTAAAAGACCTCACCGCCGACGGCTCGCTGTCGATCCGCGAGCGGGATGCCGCCCTGGCGAGTGCCGCTCAGGGCAGCGCCGACATCGACCAGGCGAAAGCCACGCTGGAGATGTCGCGCCAGGATCTGCAAACCGCGATCGTCAACCGCGCCGCGCTGGAGGCCGACGTCGAAAACGCGAAGGCGGCGCTGGAGCTGGCGCAGATCGACCTGCAGAACACCCGTATCCTTGCCCCGCGCGACGGCCAGCTCGGGCAGATAGCCGTCCGTCTGGGTGCCTACGTGACCGCCGGGACCCACCTCACCACCCTGGTGCCGCCGCAGCACTGGGTGATCGCCAATATCAAAGAGACCCAGCTGGCGAACCTGCGCGTCGGCCAGCCGGTGAAATTCACCGTCGATGCCCTGAACGACAAAGCCTATGAAGGCCGGGTGCAGAGCATTTCCCCCGCCACCGGAGTGGAGTTCAGCGCCATTACCCCGGATAACGCCACCGGCAACTTCGTCAAGATTGCCCAGCGTATTCCGGTGCGCATTGAGGTGCTCGGCAAGGCAGAGGACGCAGCGCGGCTGCGCCCGGGGATGTCGGTGCAGGTGACGATTGATACCCGGGAGGCAGAATGATCCGCCGCCCGCTCATCGCCCTGCTGATTGCCACCGCCCTGAGCGCCTGTCAGTCAGTGGATGTCGCCCCGGCGAAACCGACATTGCAGATCCCCGCCCAGTGGCGCGCCAGCACCGGCCCCGCCAGCCCGGCAGAACAGATGTGGTGGCGCAACTTTCACGACAACCAGCTCAACCACTATGTCGATCAGGCCCTGCGCAACAACAGCGACGTGCTGATCGCCCGGGAGCGGATCAACGAGTATCAGGCGCGGGTCTATGCCAGCGACAGTAACCTGTTTCCGACCCTGGAGGCCGATCTGAATGCCGGTCGCGCCCGCTCCCAGTCGTCGGCCACCGGCTTGCCCACCTACGGCGCGCTGTACAAAGGCAGCCTGACCGCCAGCTATGACGTGGACATCTGGGGCGTGAACCGCCGCACTGCCGATGCCGCTCAGGCGACCCTCGAGGCGCAAAAGGCCGCCGCCGCCGCGGCAGACCTGACCGTAGCCTCCTCGGTGGCCTCGGGTTATGTCACCCTGCTGGCGCTGGACGAGCAGCTCCGGGTGACGCAGTCGACCCTCAAAGCGCGGGAAGAGGCTTTTAACCTGGCGCAACGGCAGTATCAGACCGGCTACAGCTCGCGTCTTGAGCTGATGCAGTCCGACTCCGAGCTGCGCTCAACGCGGGCGCAGATCCCACAGGTGCAGAACCAGATTGCCCGCCAGGAGAACGCGCTCACCCTGCTGCTGGGCGGCAACCCGGGGGCGATCGCCCGCAGCGCGGATTTCGACACCCTGACCCCGCTGCGCATCCCGTCGCAATTGCCTTCGTCGCTGCTTAATCGCCGCCCGGACATTGTGCAGGCGGAACGCCAGCTGATCGCCGCCGATGCCTCGCTGGCATCCGCGCGCGCCAGCCTGCTGCCGTCGATCAACCTGACCGCGACCGGATCGATCCAGGATCGTACCCTGCCCGGCCTGCTGGATAATCCGCTGGAGCTGTGGAGCATCGGCGGCAGTATTCTGGCCCCGCTGCTGAACCGTCAGGCGCTGAACGCCCAGGTGGACATCGGCCAGTCGCAGCGCAACCAGGCGCTCTATAGCTATGAAAAAACCGTGCGCAACGCCTTTAAAGAGGTGAATGACAGTCTGGATGCCATCACCCGCTACGGCGAGCAGCTGACCGAGCTGGTGGCCCAGCAGGAGGTCGCCCAGGAGACATTGCGGATCGCCCGGAACCGCTATAACAATGGCTATTCGTCCTATCTGGACGTGCTGGATGCCCAGCGGACGCTGTTCTCGGTGCAGACCAGCGTGGTGCAGGCGAAAAATAACCTGCTGCTGGCGCAGATCGATCTGTATAAGGCGCTCGGTGGTGGATGGTCTGAAAACATGCCCGGTGGCGCTACGCTTACCGGGCCTACAGGATCGTAGGCCGGGCAAGCGGATGCGCCGCCCGGCGTTTTTGGGTGGCAATTCACACTAAGGGGTCAATCTATGCAACAACAGTGGTCTGCCGTCGATAATTACATGATTTCCGAACTTATTCCTCAGGATGAAGTGCTCCAGCAGGTGCTGGAGAATAACCAGCGCGCCGGTTTACCGGCGCACGACGTCGCCGCCAATCAGGGTCAGCTGCTGGCGCTGTTTGTGCGCATGACCCAGGCCAGGCGCATTCTGGAGATTGGCACCCTGGGGGCCTACAGCAGCATCTGGATGGCGCGTGCCCTGCCGCCGGACGGCAAGCTGATTACCCTTGAGGCCGATCCGGTTCACGCGAAGGTCGCGCGCCAGAACATCCATCTGGCAGGGCTGGATTCGCGTATCGAGCTGATCGAAGGCCCGGCGCTGCTCTCCCTTGAACGCTTCGACACCATCCCGCCGTTTGATCTGATCTTTATCGATGCCGACAAACCGAACAATCCTGGCTATCTGGAGTGGGCGCTGCACTACTCCCGGCCGGGAACGTTGATTATCGGCGACAACGTGGTGCGTGACGGGGAGGTGATTAACGGCCAGAGCGATGATGCCCGGGTGCACGGCGTGCGGCGCTTTATTGAGATGATTGGCGATAACCCGCGCCTGACCGCGACTGCGTTACAGACGGTGGGCGTGAAGGGTTGGGATGGGTTTACGCTGGTGATGGTGAACGGCTGAGGAAATGCCCGGTGGCGCTGCGCTTACCGGGCCTACAGGACTCCGTAGGCCGGGCAAGCGAAGCGCCGCCCGGCGTTTTGCTAAGCCGAAATCTGTTCCATCGCCTGCAAAATACGCTTGTCGGAGATCGGGTACGGCGTCCCCAGCTGCTGCGCAAAGAAGCTGACGCGCAGCTCTTCGATCATCCAGCGGATCTCCTGCACGTCTTCGTCATCGCGGCGGGCCGGCGGCAGCTTGTTCAGCCACTGCTGCCAGCGCTGCTGCACGCTCTCCACCTTCAGCATCTGCGCCCGGTCACGGTGCGGGTCGATAGCCATCTTCTCGAGACGTTTTTCAATCGCCTGCAGATAGCGCAGCGTATCGCCTAAACGCTTGTAGCCGTTGCCGGTGACAAACCCGCGATAGACCAGCCCGGCCATCTGGGCTTTTACGTCCGACAGACCCAGCGCCATGGTCATATCTACCCGCCCTTTCAGGCGCTTGTTGATATTAAATACCGCGGTGAGGATCTGCTCGACCTGCTTCGCAATGTTGACCACCGTCTCGTTAAGCTCGGCGCGCACTTTTTCGTGCAGCTTCGCAAAGCCCTCTTCGGTCCACACCGGGCCGCCCGCGGCATTGATCAGCTGATCAACACCGCAGGAGATACAGTCGTCGATCAGATCCAGCACCTTGCCGTACGGGTTAAAGTAGAGCCCCAGCTTGGCTTTGTTCGGCAGCTTCTCGTGCAGATACTTGATCGGCGACGGGATGTTCAATAGCAGTAAACGGCGCAGCCCGCGCCACATCGCCTGCTGCTGCTCCTGCGGGTTATCGAACAGCTTGATCGCCACGCTGTCGCGCTCGTCCACCAGCGCCGGCCAGGCTTTCACCTTGTAGTTGCCGCGCTTCTGCTCGTAGCTTTCCGGCAGCTGACCAAAGCTCCAGATATGCAGCCCGCTCTGTTCGATCCCGTCGTCGGCCACGGCAGAGAGGGTCTCCTGCACTTTGCCTTTCAACGCGTCTTTCAGCTCGGTGAGGGAACGGCCCTCCTGCAATTTCTTGTTCTTTTCGTCGACGACGCGGAAGCTGATTTTCAGGTGATCGGGCACCTGATCCCAGTGCCAGTCTTCCCGGTCAATGGTCACGCCCGTCATACGCCTAAGCTCGCGCTCCAGCGAATCCAGCAGCGGCAGCTCCAGCGGCGTCACGCGGCCTAAGAACGCCTCGGCGTAGTTCGGCGCGGGCACAAAATTGCGGCGCACCGGCTTCGGCAGGGATTTGATCAGCGCAATAATCAGTTCGCGGCGCAGGCCGGGAATTTGCCACTCAAACCCGCTCTCCTCCACCTGGTTCAGCAGCGGCAGCGGGATATGAACGGTCACGCCGTCGGCATCGGTGCCCGGTTCAAACTGGTAGCTCAGGCGCAGCTTGAGGTTGCCCTGATGCCAGAAGTTCGGGTAATCGAGCTTGCTGACCTGCTCCGCCCCCTCTTTGATCAACATGCTCTTTTCAAAGTTGAGCAGATCCGGGGTGTCGCGGCTGACCTTTTTCCACCAGCTGTCGAAGTGGCGGGCCGAGACCACTTCGTGGCTGATGCGCTGGTCGTAAAACTCAAACAGCGTCTCGTCATCCACCAGAATGTCGCGGCGACGGGTTTTGTGCTCCAGCTCTTCCACTTCGCTGCGCAGCTTCAGGTTTTCGCGGAAGAAGGCGTGGCGGGTCTGCCAGTCGCCCTCCACCAGCGCGTGGCGGATAAACAGCTCGCGTGAAAGCGCAGGGTCGATCTGGCTGTAATTCACCTTACGCGCGGCGACGACCGGCAGGCCGTAGACGGTAACCTTTTCGGTCGCCATCACCGCGCCCTGCGCCCGCTCCCAGTGCGGTTCACTGTAGGAGCGTTTCAGCAGATGCTGCGCCACCGGCTCGACCCACTCCGGATCGATACGCGCGGCAATGCGGCCCCACAGGCGGCTGGTCTCCACCAGCTCGGCCACCATCGTCCACTTCGGCGGCTTCTTGAATAAGCCGGAACCCGGGAAGATGGAGAAGCGGGCGTTGCGCGCGCCGGTAAACTCCTGCTTATCGGCATCTTTCATCCCGATATGTGACAGCAGACCGGTCAGCAGCGCGATGTGAATTTCACGGTACTCCGCCGGCTCGCTGTTCACCGGAATGCCCAACTCTTTCACCACCTGACGCAGCTGGGTGTAGATATCCTGCCACTCGCGCACCCGCAGATAGTTAAGGAAGTCCAGCTTGCACTGGCGGCGGAACTGGTTTGAGGACAGCGCTTTCTGCTGCTCGCCGATGTAGTTCCACAGGTTCACGAAGGCGAGGAAATCGGACTCTTTATCGTGGAAGCGGCGGTGTTTCTCGTCGGAGGCCTGCTGCTTGTCCATCGGGCGCTCGCGCGGATCCTGAATGGAGAGCGCCGAGGTGATGATCATCGCCTCGCGCACGCAGCCGTGTTTTTGCGCCTCCAGCACCATCCGCGCCAGACGCGGATCCACCGGCAGCTGGCTGAGCTGACGGCCCTGCGGGGTCAGCTTGTAGGCGGTGGCCTGTTCGTCGGTGGTGATCGCCCCCAGCTCTTCCAGCAGGCGCACGCCGTCCTGAATATTGCGTTTATCCGGCGCTTCGACAAACGGGAAGGCGGCGATATCGCCTAAGCCCAGGGCGGTCATCTGCAGAATGACCGACGCCAGGTTGGTACGCAGAATTTCCGGGTCGGTAAATTCCGGACGCGACAGGAAATCGTCTTCCGAATAGAGACGAATACAGATCCCTTCCGAGACGCGTCCGCAGCGGCCCTTACGCTGGTTGGCGGAGGCCTGGGACACCGGCTCAATCGGCAGACGCTGCACCTTGGTGCGGTAGCTGTAGCGGCTGATGCGCGCCGTACCCGGGTCAATGACATATTTAATGCCCGGTACGGTCAGCGAAGTTTCCGCCACGTTGGTCGCCAGCACGATGCGGCGGCCGCTGTGGGACTGGAACACGCGGTTCTGCTCGCTGTTGGACAGACGGGCATACAGCGGCAAAATTTCGGTATGACGCAGGTCGCGCTTGCTGAGCGCGTCGGCGGTATCGCGGATCTCGCGCTCGCCGCTCATAAAGATCAGGATATCGCCCGGGCTTTCGTTGCCCAGCTCGTCCACCGCGTCAAAGATGGCCTGGAGCTGATCGCGCTCGGTGTCGTCGGCGTCTTCCACCATCGGACGGTAACGCACTTCTACCGGGTAAGTACGGCCCGAAACCTCGATGATCGGCGCATTGTTGAAGTGGCGCGAAAAACGTTCCGGGTCGATGGTGGCCGAAGTAATGATCACCTTCAGATCCGGACGACGCGGCAGCAGCTCCCGCAGATAGCCCAGCAGGAAGTCGATGTTCAGGCTGCGCTCGTGCGCTTCATCGATGATGATGGTGTCGTACTGCATCAGCAGGCGGTCCTGCTGAATTTCGGCCAGCAGGATCCCGTCGGTCATCAGTTTGACCATGGTGTTGTCGCTGACGTGATCGCTGAAGCGCACCTTATAGCCGATACAGCCGCCCGGCTCGGTTTGCAGCTCTTCGGCAATACGGTTCGCGACGGTACGCGCCGCCAGACGCCGCGGCTGGGTGTGGCCGATCAGACCTTTGATTCCGCGCCCCAGCTCCATACAGATTTTCGGCAGCTGAGTGGTTTTACCGGAGCCGGTCTCCCCCGCCACAATCACCACCTGGTGATCGCGCACGGCTTCGAGGATTTCCTGCTTCTTCTGGCTGACGGGCAGATTTTCCGGATAGGTGATTGCCGGACGCGCCGCTTCGCGCAGCACGACCTTACCCGCTGCCTGTTCAATCTCTTTCGCCATCTCCTGGTAGATAGCCTGTTGTGCATCAGGATTTTTAACCTTCTTGACCCCGTGGAGACGGCGGGCAAACCGCTGTTTGTCACGCAGCATCAGCGTTTCCAGCTGTTGCATCAGCATCGGGAAGGTTAATTTCTGTTGTTCTGTCATAGCGTTAATGGGCAGTGCACTGCCGGATAAAATCTCTTTTTAATGATTGATATAGAGTACCACATTGGCGGTTTTTGCGCCTTATTCAAAAATTTCGAACATAGGCTTCGATATATTGCGCTATCCCTGCGACAGGATTGTGAATAGAGTGTCAGCAAGCAACGGGGCAACCCCCCTCATCAAATACATAGAAGGAATCACCCATGAGCAAAGTATTAGTTCTTAAATCCAGTATTCTGGCAGGGTACTCTCAGTCTGGTCAGCTGTCTGATTATTTCGTTGAGCAGTGGCGTGAACAGCACAGCGGTGACGAAATCACCGTCCGCGATCTGGCCGCTCAGCCAATCCCGGTACTGGATGGTGAGCTGGTTGGTGCCCTGCGTCCGAGCGATGCGCCACTGACTCCACGTCAGCAGGAAGCGCTGGCGCTGTCCGATGAGCTGATTGCCGAGCTGCAGGCGCACGACGTGATCGTGATTAACGCCCCGATGTACAACTTCAACATCCCAACGCAGCTGAAAAACTATTTCGACCTGGTGGCACGCGCTGGCGTAACCTTCCGCTACACCGAGAAAGGCCCAGAAGGCCTGGTGACCGGCAAACGTGCGATCGTGCTTTCCAGCCGTGGCGGTATTCATAAAGATACCCCAACCGACCTGGTTGCGCCGTACCTGACCCTCTTCCTGGGCTTCATCGGCATCACCGACGTGAACTTCGTGTTCGCTGAAGGTATCGCTTACGGTCCGGAAGTGGCGACCAAAGCCCAGACCGACGCGAAAGCCGCGATCGACAGCCTGGTAGCTGCATAAGATTTTACCCTCTCACCGCCCGGTGGGAGGGTTTTTGCTTTTCTGCTCTGACCACCCTTTTTCCAGGGTCGTCATATTCTTCCCCTCCACCCGTTCAACGTCAAAACGATCCACAGACAGCAGGATCAGCCTGAGCCCCCGGCCGCTTTCCGCCAGCAGCGCATCGTCATCAAACCCCTCATTCCGCGCCGCGGCAAGGCGTTCGGCAGGAAAGCGCTCGCCCGCGTCGGTAAAACGCAGCGTCACGCTCGCATCATTGACGATACATTCCACGGTAAAATGGCAGGCCGCATCCTCGTGCAGGGCATAGCGGATAATATTGGTCGCCGTCTCGCAGGCGGCGAGATCCAGCGCAAAGCGCCACGCCTCGTCGACGGGCAGCGGGGCAAGCTGTTTAGCCAGCCACTCCGCCAGCGGCGAGAGCGCGGTTAATGCGGCCGGAAGCGCGATAGCATTATCCACGGGCATATCATGGATTCAGCTGCGCAAGCGCCGCGGCGCGATCCGGACAGATGCGGAAAATGCGGTCCATCCGGGTCAGGGTGAACATATTGCGGATCCCCGGATTCAGGGCGCACAGCACCATATCGCCTTTACCGTTCATCATTTTCAGCAGGGATACCAGCATGCCCAGCCCGCTGCTGTCGATAAAATCAATTTTGCTGAAGTCGATAATCAGTGCTTTGCGATCCTCGCCGGTCTCCCGGGTGATGGCCTCCTTAAACGCCGCCGCCACCGAGGCATCCAGTCGGCGCACCGACGGTGTGAGAATGTTCACGTTGGGCTGCCGCTCTGTCGCAATATTCATCGTTCCTCTCCTGTACGCTCAATCACTAAAAGTGAAACATCATCGGCCATTGCCTGCGGTTCGCTGTTCTCCCCGTTGCGCCAGTGAATAAGATCCCGGGCAAACTGCGGCAGGAGATCGTTCAGCGTGAGGCCAGCCCCCTCCTGCAGCGATGCCTGGAGCCGCATCTGGCCAAACTGTTCGCCCGCGAGGTTTTCGCATTCGGTAATCCCGTCGCTGAACAGGCACAGCCGCTCCCCTGGTGCCAGCGAGAAACTGACGTCCGTCCAGCCGAGATCCGGCATCAGCCCCACCGGCGCGCCGCCGCTGCCGACCGTTCTCGCCTCGCCGCCCGGCGTGACGATAAAGGGGGTCGGGTGCCCGGCCTGACAAAGCTTGCCCTCCCCGGTCGCCAGATCGATAACGCCGTAAATCATGGTGAAATAGCTGACGATCTCCACTTCATCACTGCAAAAGCGGCCGTTGAGGATCTGCACTACCTCGGCGGGAGACGCCACCTCGTTATCAGCGGTAAACAGAAAACGTTCCACCGCCCTGCCGTGCAGAAACTGGCGGGCCACGGCGAGGGACATCATCGCCGCGCCGACGCCGTGCCCGGAGACGTCCACGCAGTAAAACCCCAGATGGTTATCCAGCGGAAAGACGTTAAAAATATCGCCGGAAACCCAGGCCGACGGCAGGAAGATCCAGTCGGAAAAGTAGTCCCGGTAGCGCTGCTGGTGCGCAGGCAACACCGACTGCTGAATACGTGCCGCCACCTCCAGATCCTGTTCAATCTGCCGCAGGGCCTCGCTCAGACGCGCGTTGCGCGCGGCAAGGGTGGCCTCCAGGGATAATACCCGTGCCCCCGCGTGCAGCCGCGCCCGCAGCTCGCTCTGCTCTACCGGTTTGCTGAGAAAATCATCCGCCCCGGCATCGAACCCCAGCGTCAAATCGTCCGGCGCTTCCCGGGCGGTGAGCAGAATAACGTACACATAGTGCCCAAACTGGCGGCTGCGGATCTCCCGGCATAGCGTGAGGCCGTCCATCTCCGGCATCTCCCAGTCGCTGATCACCAGGCTGACCGGCTGGCTGGCGAGGATCTGCAGTGCGGCGACGCCGTTTTCCGCCTCGCTGACGCTATAGCCCCACTGGGCAAGCATCCGCGCAAGCAGCCGCCGGTAGACCGGCGAGTCTTCAACAATCAGGACGTGCGGTGCTGACATAGCGCCCCCTAAAGCGGTAAGAACCAGATAAGGCTGACCGTGCCTTCACGAAACTTGCCGTTGCCGCTCTGGTGGCCGGGGTAACGGGTGCCGGAGTAGTTAGCATACTGAACGGAGAAGGATCCGGGCGTATAGCCGGCGTAGCCGAAGCTGTAGCTGTAGTCGCCATTCCAGGGCTGCTGCTGGCTGCTGTCCGGGTACCAGAAGGCCGTGGCACGCACGAAGAAATGTTGCTTAAAGGTGTACCCGCACCCGCCCAGCATCACGTTCTTGTTACTGCGGATGTCGTTGCTCTCGAGATCGTAGTAGCGCGGCACCCAGCTGTAGCCGACCTGGCAGATGATGGAATCACCTTTATTGATCAGCAGGCTGTTCTCCACGGGCTTCGGCAACGAGAACTTATACGCCAGGGTCACGGCCCCCTGTTCAAAATAGGTGTGGCGCTGGTTGCCGGAGGTCCAGAAACGGTTATCCCCGTAGTTGCTGTAAACCAGACTCAGGGTGTTGGCGTGCCAGTCGTCGTAGCCGAAGCTGTAGCGGAAATCGGCGGTGTAGCGGCTGGTGTCGGTAACCGGCAGACGCGATGTGATGTTGGCAAACCAGTAGCTGTAGGGAGAATATTGCAGGCTGAGGTTCAGCGTCTGGTTATATTTACGTTTCTGCTCTGCGCTGTCGGAGCTGTTAGGGATGGACATCCACTGCTCTTTCAACCCGGAGCTAAAGCTCAGGGCACCGGAAAAAACCTTGTCATTGCCTGAGAAAAGGCGTCCCCAGCGGCTGGTGAATACCCCCGCCTGCACCGGCTCGCCGTTCTTGTCGCGTAACGGCTCCTCACTCTCTTTCTGCGCCGCCTGTGCGCCCGCGGCGGCGCACAGCAGCACGCAGGCCAGTATGTATCTCTCCCGCATTTGCCCTTCCTTAGTTAGGTATCCAGCGTGCGGCGACGTTATATTTCGCCAGTAGCCACAGCACGCCCAGCGCCGCCGCGTGAACGAGGGTGTTCACCATCCAGTCCTGCCGCCAGAGATCGAAGGTGACGAACTGGCTGACCGCGAGCACGACGTAGACGTGCAAAATAAAGGTATAAAGCGAGCGCTGGCCGAGCGGGATCAGAAACCAGCCCGCCAGCCGGTAAAGGGGTTGCCAGCACCAGGTCAGCAGCAGATAGACCGCGACCATCAGGCAAATATCGTTAAGCACGCGTATGGGCCCGAGGCCGTTTTTCGCCGCCCAGGTATGGTAAAAGGCATTAAAGTCCGCCGGGGGGATTACATGCATCAGGAGCGCGGGCGGCATAAAGGGGTTGGTATGGTTCTGGGCGACAAACCCGAGGACCAGCGCGACGATCACCATCGCCACCACCACCACTTTGCCTGGAGCGGTACGGGCAAAGGAGAGGAGCTCCTCTTTGTACCAGCCGCAGGCCATGCCCAGCACAAAAATAAATTGCCAGGCCATCAGCGGAAAGGCGAACTCAAATTCCGAGGGGGTAATCCGCACCGGCCAGCGCTGCCAGCAGCCGTAAACCAGCAGCGAAAGGGCCAGTAGCCAGTATACGTACCCCCGTTGCAGCATCCCTAAAAACAGGGGGCTTAACAGCAGAAGAAAAATATAGAGGCCGAGGATTTGCGTCTGGTGAGGACCGATTTGCAGGTAGAGAATAATGTTAAACCAGGTCTCTTTTATTTGCGGCGTAACCGGATACAGCGACCAACTGGTACCGGAAAAACGATCGGTAAAGTGCGTCACTTCAAAGACGTTAATAAAAGGCAAATACCCCAACAAAAGAAAGGACACAATGATAATAATATTAACCCGGTATATTTTCCATGCCCTGAGATAAAGCCCCCAGGAAATAGTGAGCAACACGGCCTTTTGTAATCTGGCGCGATTTAACATCCCTAGCATAAATCCGGAAAGAATAACAAAACCTTCTGCGCCGGTCGTGAGACCAAAACGCTCCCAGGTAAATATATTAAATATCGACATCACCTCCGTATGCGCCACTACCATCATCACCAGCGCAATGCCGCGCATAAAATCAATACGCAGATCGCGATTCCCGGCCAGAGAATAACGCCATGTGGTTGATATCATGCTTTCTTTTTGCGGTATCGCAGGCGCCATCTGGCTCATAGGGAGTCCTGTTATTGATCCTGAAAAAGCATCGTGCCAATTATTTAGATAGCGTAAATGCCTCCATCTGGCAATTATTGCGGCGCGCAGGAATAAACCTTATTAATAATTAACTTTTATTTAAGCCGCTCTAAATTGTTGCAATTTCACCTGCTGGAATATTTTTTTGCGCGTTCTACACTTACCTTAAATTATGTTTTTGTGGACGTTATTTTCCGTGACGCTCTCACCGTCGGTAGCAGGCTTTTAATTAATCGCCATCGTGGAATCAGGATATCCTTCGCTATGGATTTTTATTTTTCTCGTTTTGAACATCGCCAGCCGCCTGAACCGCTAAAGACGCCGCGCTGGGTAATGATGACCTGGCAGGTATTAGCGGTTGCCGCCCTTATTCTTGGCGCCAATTATATTTACTGGCGCTGGACCGCTTCGTTAAATACCGACGCGCTGTGGTATGCCATTCCGCTGGTGCTGGCGGAAACCCTGGCCTGGATCGGCACGGTGCTGTTCACCATCAATCTGTGGCAGGAGGACGATCCGCCGCAAAACCCGCCCCCGACGGAGATCAACGACTGCCTCCGACCGGAGGATGCCGAGGAGTCGAGGCCGATAAAGGTCGATCTCTTTATCGCCACCTATTCCGAAGACGTGGAGCTGGTCAGGCTCTCCATCCGCGATGCCATGAAGATGGTCTACCCCGGCCCGCTGGACTTTAAGGTGCACGTGCTGGATGACGGTCGCCGCCCGGAGATGAAAGCCGTCTGCGACGAGGAAGGTGCCAACTACATTACCCGCCAGACCAACATCGGCTACAAGGCTGGCAATCTGCGTAACGGGCTGGAGCAGACCGACGGCGACTTTCTGGTGATTTGCGATGCCGATACGCGCGTCTTCCCCACGCTGCTCAGCCATACGCTGGGCTATTTCCGCGATCCGGACGTGGCCTGGGTCCAGACCCCACAGTGGTTTTTCGACCTGCCGGAAGGCGAAAATCTGGCGCGCTGGCTCGGGCGTAAGGCGGGCAAAGCAGGATACGGGCTGGGCTGGCTGGCCCAGAAGTTCATCGGGCCGGTGACCGTCGGGCGTGACCCCTTTTTCAACGATCCGCGCATGTTCTACGACGTGATTTTACGTCGCCGCAACTGGGCCAACGCCGCCTTCTGCTGCGGCGCGGCCTCTATCCACCGACGCGAGGCGGTGATGCAGGCGGCCCTGCGCAGCTACGTCTGGACCGTGGAAGAGGAGATCGACCGCCATACCCGGGACATTCGCGATCCCGCGATGCGCGAAAGCCTGCAGGACGCCATGCGCCCCCATGTAGCCTTCGACACCGAATTGACCCCCTATAAGTTTCACGTCTCGGAAGATATTTATACCTCCATCCTGCTGCACGGTGACGCCGCCCGCCGCTGGCGCTCGGTGATGCACCCGCGCATCGAGTCCAAAATGCTCTCCCCGCAGGATATGCTGACCTGGATGATCCAGCGCTTTAAATACGCCGCAGGCTCGCTGGACATTCTGTTCCACGACAATATTTTCAGCCGCCGCCGCTTTAAGCTCTCTTTACCGCAGACGCTGATGTACGCCACCACCTTCTGGTCATACATGGCCTGCGTGTGGAATACCATTTTTCTGGTGTCACCCATTATCTACCTGTTCACCGGTATTCCCCCCGTATCCGCCTGGTCTGAGCCCTTTTACCTGCACTTTTTGCCGTTTTTTATCGTGTCCGAACTGGCGTTTATGTTTGGCACCTGGGGGATTTCGGCCTGGGACGGCAGGGCCTCGTATCTCTCCTTTTTCTCGATGAATCTGCGGGCGCTGAATACCGTCCTGCGCGGGGAGCAGATCAAATTTCATGTGACCCCGAAAGAGCGCCAGACGGGCCGTTTTCTCTATCTCGTTAAACCTCAGATTGCCATCGTCGTGCTCACACTGGCGGGACTCATTTGGGGGGGGATCCAGGTGGCGCGCGGTCAGGTTGATGACCCGTCCGGTTACGTCATCAACATCTTCTGGGGCGCGGTAAATATCGCTGCCATGCTGCCGCTGATCCTCGCCGCCGTATGGACGCCAGCCGAAGAGGAGCCGCGCCCATGAGAACACGCGACGCGCTGCTGTCTGCCCGCAGCTATCTCACCATTCTGATCGGCTTTCTGCTGGGTTTCGCCATCGTCGTCTGGGTCGAGAAGCAGATGCCCACCCGCGTGGAGAGCACGGCGGGCATGGCCTTGAGTCAGGATTTCCCGCCCCTGCCTGCCCCGCGCGAGCTGACCTTCGACGAGGCGATCTGGGCCCGGGTGGCCTGGCAGTATTACGTCAACAACACCCAGCCAAACGGGCTGGCGAACGCCCACGACGGCGAACCCTGGCTCAGCCTGTGGAGCACCGGCAGCTATCTGTTTGCCGTGACCGCGGCCAGACAGCTCAACATTCTGACGAACGACGAGTTTGACGAGCGGATCACCGCAGCGCTCTTTACCCTGGGGCGGCTTCCGCTCAATGCCGAGGGGCTACCTGCCGCCTATTACCACGCCGACACCCTGCAAATTCTGGGTAAAGCGGACGCCTCCGCCATCGGCATGGGCCGCCTGCTCAACGCCCTGCAAACCCTGCTGTGGCGCTATCCTCAGCACGCCCCTGCCGTACGCGATCTCTTTAACCAGTGGAAGGTTGGCGCGCTGATTGAAAACAACACCACCACCCAGGCAGCAGCCCCGCTACACCACTGGGCGCTGGCTACCGATGAACCCAGATACAGCTTCGGCTATCGCCTGTATGCCAGCCACACGCTGCGGCTGATCGACAGCGCGGCAGGCCTGGCGGTAACCAACCCGCCGCAAGGGCAGCAGATGATCGACATCGACGGCATCATGGTGCCAGACGAAGGATTGCGCACCCCCTGGGGCCGCCAGCCCTCGCTGATCAGCCTTCCCTATCTGTTAACCGGTCTTGAGCTGGGCTTTGATGCCCAAAGCGCGGAGATCGCCTGGCGCATTATGCAGATCCAGCAGCGTCGCCACGGTCTGCGGGTCAGCAAGCCGCCCATCAGCACCGACTACGCCGAGCCCGCGCCGGATTACGTCAACGATCTGCCCGATCGTCAGCCGCTGCCAGCCAGCGCCCTGCGCGATGCGCCCCCGGAGCAGTCGGCGATCACCTCCACCCGCACCGCCTTTGCCTGGTACGCCCTGTTCCGCAACGGCTGGAGCGAGGCGCTGCGCCAGCAGGTCCAGACGCTGCAGATCCCCGGCAAGGGCTGGCAGCGCGGGCTTAACCTTAACAGCAGCGTTAACAACGTCGTTGACGCCGATACCAACGCCGTCGTCCTCGAAAGCCTGGCCTATATCGCCCGGGGGCAGATGCTCTGTCTGGCCTGCCTCGGCACCACAACCTCCACCCCCTCTTCAGCAGGAGCTAAGCCATGAAGCTGAAATCTTTACTCTTTTTTCCTCTTCTGGCCGGGCTCATGGCAATCTGGCTCTCGCTCTGTGCGGCGGAGGCCGCCACCGGGCTGCCGGCTTCGGAGTACGAGCCGCGCAGCGGCGAGCTCAGCCCCAGGGAGATGGCCATTGCCAAAAACGCCTGGCAATATTTCGTCTCCAACTTTCAGCCCACCACCGGGCTGGTCAACGCGGTCAATAAATACCCCTCCACCACCATGTGGGACAGCGCCTCCTATCTGGCGGCCATGACTGCGGCGCGGGAGCTGGGGATTATTGATAAAGCCGAGTTTGACCGCCGAATGCTGAAATTTCTGGCGACGGTAAACAAGCTGGATCTGTTCCGCAACGAGCTGCCCAACAAAGCCTACAACACCATTTCCGGACAGAAGGTGAACTACCAGAACAAGCCCGGCGAGATCGGTTTTTCGGCGCTGGACATCGGCAGGATGCTGGTATGGCTGAAGGTGATAAAAGAGCGCTATCCGGAATACAGCAACAGCATCGACAACGTGGTGCTGGGATGGGATTTTAGTCACGCGGTCGATCCCTGCGGCACGCTTTACGGCGCGTATCTGGAAAACGGCCAGCCAAAATACGTGCAGGAGGGACGCCTGGGCTACGAGGAGTACGGCGCGGCGGGCTTTCAGCTGTGGGGCTTTAACACCTGTCAGGCCAGCCGCCCCCAGCCCTACGAACTGGCGGAAATTTACTGCGTGATGGTGCCTTATGATTCGCGCGATCCGCGTCAAACCAGCCAGCATAACTATGTGGTGAGCGAATCTTACGTCCTGTACGGCATGGAGTTTGGTTTTGATAATCCGACGGACCGGGATAACAGCCCGCGCGATTACTCCCATCCGTGGATGAAAAATTTCGCTGACCGGGTCTACCAGGCTCAGGAGAATCGCTACACCATCACCGGTATTCTCACCGCCCGCTCCGAGCACCAGCTCGATAAGTCTCCCTACTTCGTTTATGACACCGTCTTCAGCGACGGCTTTAACTGGAACACCATCACCGATAAAGGCCAGTTCGTACCGAATACCGCCGCCGTATCGCTGAAAGCGGCGCTGGGGATGTGGGTGCTGTGGAATTCGCCCTACACCGACCGCCTGCTGGACGCCATCGAAAACGCCAACGAAGAGGGGAAAGGCTACTACGAGGGGCTGTACGAAAACGGCGACGGCCCGATCAAAGAGTTCACCGCCAACAATAACGGCATCATGCTGGAAGCGTTGCTGTTCAAGAAGGAGGGTAAACTGCTGCGCTTCAACACCGACAATCCGAAGAACCGCGATTTCGCCCCCTCCCTGTGGGACAGAAAGCTGGTGGATCTCTTTGAGCCGAATAACACCCCGCGCAACCGTCCTTTCCTGAGCAGCACGCCAGCCGTCAAAACCTGGTGTGAACAGACCGGGACCACGCAGCGCACCCGACCGGCCTGCCAGGCCTGCCAGTGCGCCTCCTGCAACGCGGATGAGCCTGTTAAACTGCCGCCGGTGACCGCGCAATGCTTAAAACCCTAGCCCGCTGGCTCGCCGTCGCCGCACTCCTTCTGCTCATCGCCTTCGCCCTGTTCAGCCGGGAAGGCGCCGGGTGGCGCTGGCTGACCAAAGGCGGCTGGCACACCACCGCGCGCATCAGCAGCCTGACGCCGCAGGAGCAGACGTGGGCGCGCATCGCCTGGCGCTATTTCGAGAATAACACCCAGCCGCAGACCGGGCTGGTCAACGGCAGCGACACGCAGCCGCGCGTGACCCTGTGGCAGATGGGCGACACCCTGATCGCCCTGCTCGCCGCCCGCGAGCTGGAACTGATAAAAGAGGCCGAGTTTGACGCCCGGCTGACGCGCTTGCTCGGCACTCTCAATCGCCTGGCGCTCACCGACACCCGCACCCCAGGCAGGCTCTACGCCAGCCGGACGGCAACTCCCATAGACTTCAGCGGCAAACCGGCGAAAAGCGGCTGGTCGGCTAAAGATATGGCGCGGCTGATGCTGGCCCTGCGCCTCACGGCCGAGCGTGCCCCGCAGTATCGCGAGTATCTGGACAAAATCATCCTGCGCTGGAACTTCTGCCCGGTGATGGACAGTGAGGGGGAGCTGCGATCCGCATCGTTGCAGGACGGTCAGCCAGTGGTGCGCGACGAGCTGCGGCTGGGTGAGAGCGAATACGCCGCCAGCGCCTTCCGCCTGTGGGGTTTTCCAGTGGGTAAGGCCTTTATCCCCCCGTCCCGCAATGTGATTCTCTATCAGCGCAGCCTCGCCGTTGACGCCCGGGATCCGCGCACCATCTGGCAACCCTCGCTGCTGAGCACCCTGCCCGCGATGCTGCCGGGGCTGGAGTTCGGCTGGCAGCCGCCCGGCGTGCCCTCTGAGGTGCAAAAGACGCTGCGCGAACGGGCGGAAGGGGTATGGCTCAGCCAGAAAACGCGCTGGGAGCGTGACAAAGTGCTTACCGCCCGCGCCGATTTTTATCTCTCCCAGGCGCCCTGGCACGTCGAAGACACCGTCTGGGGGAACGGGTATGCCTGGAACACCCTGGGCGACGACGGGCGGTATTATCCCCGGCTGGCCCAGGTCACCACCAAAGCGGTTTTTGTGCTCTGGACGCTGTGGGAAACCGAGTATACCGACGCCCTGATGGCGGTGACCACGCATCTTAACAACCCGGATCGGGGCTGGTTTGAGGGGCGCGTGGAGGCGACCGGGGACATCAACCCCACCCTCACCCTCTCCACCAACGCCATGGTGCTGGAAGCCCTGCTGTACAAACACAACGCCGGGCCGCTGTTTGAAAACGGGCTGGCGGATGACAACAGCTATTTCTCCCGCCGCACGACGGATGAATTTAACCCGCCCGGCCTCTGTCTGCCGGGCGAACGGGCCGTGAGGACCGCACCATGAAATTCTATCGCGACCTCTTCGAGGCAAGCCTGAACCGCGTGATCCCCGAGCACGACAAAGCGCGCTTTTTCGATGCCTTCTGGGAGACCTTCAGCCATATATCCCCCGAAACGGAGCAGCATTTCGCCCGGCGTCCGGGTAAAGAAGGCCAGCAGATGATTTTCAAGAGCTTTTTCGCCATGCTCGCCGTTGACGGCGTGCTGTTCGTGCCGGACTTTCTGGAGCGTCTGGCGCGGGAGCAGAGCGATGAAGGCCTGCGTCTGCCGCCGCGGTTCTTTGGCCTCTGGCGGGAGGCGATGCTTAGATCCGTCCGCGCCTGCGATCCCCTCTGCGATGAGGAGATCCTCACCGCCTGGGCGATGGCGATTGCGCCTGGTCTGGAATACCTGCGCCGCCAGGCGGAGCTGCACTATCAGGCCGGAGGCGAGTAACCATGCGATCCACATCCAGCTTTGACCTCAACGCGCTGCCGATGGGCGTAATGATCTACGATCGGGACGAACGCCTGCTGGCCTGGAATGACCCGGTCACGCGCTTCTATCCGGTGATCGCCCCCTGGCTGGCTGCGGGCGCAACGCTGGAAAGCCTGGCGGAGAAATTTATTGATGCGGGCTATAACATCGATCCCGGCCGCCGCCAGACGCTGCGCGAGGCGATTATCCGCAACTGCCGCCAGGCGAGCCATCGTGAAGTGCGGCACTCGGGAAAACGGCGGCTCTACGTGCAGCATCAGCGGCTGGCGGACGGCGGCATCGTCAGCCTGCATACGGATATCACCGAGCTGGACGAGGCGCAGCGATCCCGCCACCAGCTGCACGACGATTTTTTACTGACCGCAGAGTCGATCCAGATCGGCATCTGGGACTGGCAGGTCTCTCACGACAGCCTGCAGGTGAATGATACCCTGCTGGCGATGGTGGGCCAGTCGCGCGTGCAGCTCCACTATCCGCTGCGCTTTCTGCTTAACCTGGTTCACGAGGAGGATCGCGCCACCCTGCGCCAGGCGATGATCGCCTCTAAGCAGGATCATATGCCGGTGTTTGAGTGTGAGATCCGCGTCCAGCACCCGACCCAGGGCTGGCGCTGGATGTTGATCTCCGGACAGGTAGTGACCCTCAGTATGCAGCAGCAGGCCGAACGGGTGATCGGCACGTTGCAGGATATTACCCGTCGCAAGGAGGCCGAACTGCTGGCCATTGAGGCAGCGAAGGTGGCGCGCGAGGCCAACGAGGCAAAAAGCGCCTTCCTCGCCAATATGAGTCATGAGATCCGCACCCCGATGAACGGGATCCTCGGCATGACCCAGCTCTGTCTGGACACCCAGCTCAGCAGCGAGCAGCGGGAATACCTCTCCCTGGTGATGAGCTCGGCCCAGTCGCTACTGCATATTATCAATGACATTCTCGACTTCTCCCGCATCGAGTCGGGCAAGATGTCGGTGGACGAAGAGCCGCTGGAGATCCGCCCCTTCGTGCAGTCGCTGATCCGTCCGCATATGCCCGCCGCCAGCGAAAAAGGCATCGAGCTGCTGGTGGATATCTCGCCTGCGGTGCCGGAGGTGCTTATCGTGGACGGCCCCCGGCTGCGGCAAATCCTCACCAACCTGCTGGGCAACGCCCTCAAGTTTACCCATCAGGGTGAAGTCCTGCTGGCGATAGAGCCCGGCGACGGCGAGGGGCAGTGGCGTTTTCGCATTCGCGACAGCGGCATTGGCATCCCGGCGGAGAAGCAAAAGGCCATCTTCGAGGCCTTCAGCCAGGCCGACAGCTCTACCACCCGCCGCTACGGCGGCACCGGTCTGGGGCTGACCATCTCCGCCCGGCTGGTCAGCCTGATGGGCGGCGAACTGAGGGTGCAGAGCGAGCCCGGCACGGGCAGCGAATTTGCCTTTACCCTGCCGCTGGAGCACCAGCAGGCAGGTTCGACACCTGATGCCCCGATGGCGCGCTTTAACGGTGAACAGGTGCTGGTGGTGGACGATAACAGCACCAACCTGCGCCTGCTGGATACCATGCTTCGTCAGATGGGCCTGACGCCCACCTGCGTGAATAACGCCGGAGAGGTGTTGCGGCGGGTCAGCGAAGGAGCGCACTGGCCGCTGATCCTGCTGGATGCCCAGATGCCGGATATGGACGGCGTTTCGCTGGCGCTTGAGCTCTCGGTCCTGCCGCAGGCCGGGCAGAGCCATATCATCATGCTCAGCTCCATGAGCCGCCATTTTGATCCCAGGATGCTCAAACGTATCGGCATCGCCCACTATCTGCACAAGCCGGTTGCCCAGCGTGAACTGCACCAGACCATTGCCAGCGTCCTTGAACCTACCCCCCTTGCGGCTCCGCTGCCTTCGCCCGTCATGGCCCCCGTCCCGGCTCAGGCCGGGCTGCGCGTGCTGCTGGCCGAGGATAATCTGGTGAATCAGAAAGTTGCCAGACGGCTGCTGGAGCGGATCGGCCACCAGTGCGAGGTGGTGAACAACGGCCATGAGGCGCTGGAGCGCTGGCGCGAGCAGCCCTGGGACGTGCTACTTATCGACCTGCAAATGCCGAAGATGGACGGGGAAACCGCCATCCGTCTGCTGCGGGAAGAGACGCTGGCTCGGGGCCTTGACCACCAGCCCGCCATTGCCATGACCGCCCACGCCATGCAGGGCGACAAGGAGCGCTGTCTGGCGATGGGCTTCGACGGCTACATCGCCAAGCCGGTGAGCCAGCAGGCGTTGCAGGATGAAATTGCCCGCGTCCGCCCGGCGGAGAGTGAAGGCCTGCCGGACGAAGCGCATCTGTTAAAACAGTGCGCGGACGATCCCAGCCTGGTTCAGGAGCTGCTGGCGTTGTTCGAGGAAGGGCTCGACGAGGCGACGGCGACCCTCGTCCGGGCCATCGATAATGACGATCCTGAGGCCCTGCGCCGGGCCGCGCACCGGCTTCGCGGCGAAGCCGTTACCCTCGGTTTCAGCGATCTTGCCGGGCGGCTCCAGCAGCTTGAGAGCCAGGCGGCGTCGCTGGACCAGGCCGGGCTTCGCGAGCTCCAGCGCGCGCTTTTCACCGAGGTCGAACGCAGCGCAGCGTGGCTGCGTCACAGAGCGCAGGAGGTAAAGCGTGATCCCTAAACTTGGTCTGCTGCTGATGTTCAGCACCCCGCTGGCGCTGGCAAGCCAGCCGGTCACCTGGTCTCTGGCCGGGCAATGGCGGGTACATGACGCCAACGACGCCGCCTTTAACGGGGCCAGCGCCTCTGACCAGAGCTGGCGCACGCTTAACGTGCCTGCCAACTGGTATAGCGCCGGATACGATCATCAGGGTGCGCTGTGGTACCGGCACGAATTTACGCTTCCCGAACGCGCGCCGGATACCATGGCTTCCCTGGTGTTTGACGGCGTGGACTATTTTGCCGGGGTGACGCTCAACGGCAAATCCCTCGCCCGTCACGAGGGCTATTTCCAGCGCTTCTCTGTGGATGTTAGCGAGGCGTTACGCCGTCACAATCAGCTCGCCGTTCGGGTCGACAGCCCTCTGGAAGATCCGAAAAAAGTCTGGCCGCTGCACAAAACGCTGATCAAAGGGGTGCTTAACCAACACGACACCCGCCCCGGTGGCGCCTGGTCCGAGCACGGCCAGGATGCCAACTCCGGCGGCATCTGGGCACCGGTGAAGCTGCACCTGAGCCGCGGCGTGACCATCGACGAGGTGATCCTCCGCCCCGACTGGCGCGAGGGGCTGGAAAGCCCGCTCCTGCACGCCGAAATCCGCTACCGGGCGCTTGCCGACGGGTCTGCAACCCTGCGCCTGTCGGCTGAGCCGGATAATTTCAACGGCCAGCGTATTCAGCAGGCGTTCCCGGTAAACCTGGCGAAGACGGACGGTCAGGTGCAGACCCTGAGCGTCACGCTGCCGATGAAAGGGGCCAGGCTCTGGTGGCCGGTAGGTTATGGCAGGCCGAACCTGTACCGCATCCGCGCCACCCTGGTGGATGACAACGGGGTGATGGACACCGCCGTGACCCGAACCGGCTTACGCAAGCTGGAGGAGCAGCCGGATAACAAAGGCTGGAAAATCAATGACCGGCGGCTGTTCATTAAAGGCAGCAACTACATCGGTTCCCCCTGGCTCGGGACCATGACGCGGAGTAAGTATCGTCGGGATTTCGAGCTGGTGGAGGCGATGAACGCCAACGCTATCCGCGTTCACGGACACGTGGCGGGCCGCGCGCTTTATGAGGTGGCCGACGAGATGGGGCTGATGATCTGGCAGGATGTCCCCCTCCAGTGGGGCTACGATAACAGCGTCGCCTTTGCCGACAATGCGGTGCGCCAGACCCGCGAAATGGTGGAACAGTTCGGTAACTCCCCGGCGATTATCGTCTGGGGCGGACACAACGAGCCGCCCTGGAACTCACCGTGGATGGAAAAACGCTTCCCCGACTGGAATAAAACCTTAAACCAGTCCTTGACGCAACGGGTAGGCGATACCCTCGCGGAAGATACCTCCCGCATCGTGCACCGTTTTTCCGCGGTGGAAGAGCACTACTGGGCGGGATGGTATTTCGGCACCCTGCGCGACCTGCTCGGCCCCGCCAAAACCGGGATTATCACCGAGTTTGGTGCCCAGGCCCTGCCGCGACTCTCAACGCTGAAAACCATCGTGCCCCCTGACCTGATGTGGCCGAAGAGTACCGCCGCAGACGACCCCGGCTGGACGCACTGGAAGTACCATAACTTCCAGCCATTCCAGACCTTTAAGTTTGCCAATATCCCGCGAGGGAAGAACATTCAGGAGATGATTGATAACACCCAACGCTATCAGGCAGAGCTGGTCGCCATGGCGGCAGAGAGCTATCGTCGGCAGCGCTATCAGCCCGTGACCGCCCTCTTCCACTTTATGTTTGTCGAGACCTGGCCCTCAATCAACTGGGGCGTGGTGGATTACCTGCGCAAGCCGAAAGCGGGCTACTACGCGCTGCAACGCGCCTATCAGCCGATCCTGCCCTCCATTGAGCCCGTGACTGCCGTCTGGCGGCGGGGAAGCGAGGCGACGGTGCGCCTGTGGGCGATCAACGATAGCTGGTCAGCCTGCGAGGATTGCCGTCTGAGGTGGCAGGTGAAGCAGAGCGGGCAGAGGCTTGCTGAAGGCGAGACGACCATGACCCTACCCCCCGACTCGGGCAACAGGATAAAGGAAATTACCGTCACGCCCACCAGCGGCGAGCCGGTGACCATCGAGTATCGTATTGAGAATAAAGCCGGGAAAACGGTGGGTAAAAACCGGCGCGAAGAGCCTGTCGTCGCGTCGTCAGCCGGGAAGTAAACAACCCTCTTCTTGCCAGCCCTCTCGCCTGAGAGGGCTACTCTTCAGGTCATACCCGGGACTTTACGAGACGCCTCGTAGATTCAGTACTGTCAAAATTTTCCTGGCATTATCCTGGTTTTGGAGACGACCGATGTACACCGCTAGGCGTACAGAGTACACTTTTCTGGATAACGACTAATGTATGAAGAGGTGTGAAATGGACTTTTTTGACGAACTCAAAACCTCCCTTGAAGAGGCGGTGGAGATCAAAAGCGGGAAAAAGGCCCCTGCCCGTGTGACCCGCTATGAGATTGCCGATGTGAAGGCGATCAGAGAGCAGCTCAACGTTTCCCAGGCTGAGATGGCAAAAGCGCTGGGCACCAGCGTCGATACCATCAAAAGCTGGGAATCCAGACGGCGTAATCCAACGGGCCTTGCGGCAAAAGTGCTGGCCACTATCCAGGCGAACCCGGCATTCTTTTACGAACTGGCTGCGCATTAAATGGTCATTTTAACGAAGCGAACAGCGGAAATGAAAAAGCCCCAGCAATATATTTTGCCGGGGCTTTTAGGGTACTACCGATTTAATATTTAACATTCATCAACTTAATTACACTACAACTTCTAAGATGTACGTATTCTCACAGGATTACCGATTAAACAAGTTAACGCTACCTCCTTTGATAAGTATGTGAAATAACATCATTTCCTGTCGTGTACATCACCCACGCGATATATACTCTTTGATGCGTTGCCTTAATTGCGTCGCGATAGTCTCAACGCCATACTTACGTCCCCAGATCGCGACCATTACTCTTTGAAACAAGGCCTTACATCATCGCGTTTACTTCCCCATCATGCGATCGTACTGATTTACTGCATGGCCTGAAAGCGTGTTCACACTGGCGTCTACTTATTACCAGGACCCAAACTACACTACTTCGTGGCCTTTATCGCATCTCTTTACTGCTCTATTACCGCACCGTGAAACATTTATTTCTCTGTGGTGCTGAGTTCTAATTTACTCATTATAGCTGCACTGTCAACACCCGAATCACGCGCTGTTATATTTTATTGTTTAATATCATTAAAACAGATAATTACATGATCCCGGTCTCGTTTAATAAGGGGTTTTGCCGCTCAGCTGGCGGACTTTGGCCGCAGGTTCTCATCAAACACCAGCCGCTTACGATCCGGCTCTACCTCGTGCAGTGGCTCGACCTGATGCATCGTCTGCTTGCAGCGTTCCACCAGGGTCTGATACTCCCGGGTGCCCTGCTGCTTCCACGCCTTTTCCTGCTCGCTCAGCACGCGGATCGCTTTGGCCGGGCTGCCGATAATCAGATGGTCAGCAGGCATTTCCGCCTTCGCTTTTACAAAGGCGGCCGCGCCGACAATGCTGTTTTCGCCAATCACCGCCCCGTCGATGATCACCGCATTCATCCCCACCAGCGCATTCCGACGAATGATGCAGCCATGCAGAATGGCGCCATGACCGATATGGCCCTCTTCCTCCACCACCGTGTCCTGCTCCGGAAAACCGTGCATGATGCAGTTATCCTGAATATTGGCTCCGTCTTTCACCACGATACGACCAAAATCGCCGCGCAGGCTGGCGTTAGGCCCCACGTAGACCCCCTTGCCGAGGATCACATCGCCAATCAGCACCGCGGTCGGGTGGACATAACTCTCTGGTGGAACGACCGGGGTCATCCCATCGATTTGATATACAGGCACATTACCTCCTTCAGGCAGGCGTCAGGCCGCCGAAGCGTTGCCAGTAGGACGAGCCCGGCGACGGCAGTTCGCCGACGCTGGTCTCCCCTTTCTCACTGACAAACGCCAGCGCACCTGGCGCGACGCGCTGATAAATGTTGATGCACAGCTGACGGGCCGTCTGGCCTGCCCAGTGCGACGGGAGTAACTCTTCCGGCAGCAGCGGATCTTTCAGCACCACCCGGCGATAAAAATGGATCAGCAGCAGCTGGATCTGGAAGCAGCGTTCCGGCGTCAACTCCTCCGGGGTGGCTTCACGCAGCAGCGGCAGCAGCGGCCGGAACGAGTCGATAAAGGTTTCGTACATGACGTTCTGCTCGCTGAGCTGCCAGCACTCCTCGACACGGGAGCGCAGCGCGGCGCGGGAGAGCGCCAGCGGCGAATGCGCCTCAAAACAAATCACGTTCTCGGCCACGCCCGCTTCGTGCAGCAGGGTCTGTACGTCCGCCAGCTGTTGCGACGGCGAGGCCATCAGGCTGGGCGCCAGGGTGCCGAACCCCTGCCAGATCAGCTGTTTTTTCACGTCCGCCAGCGTGGCTTTGTCCATCCCTTCGGACAGCAGCAGTAGCCATTTGCCGTCCCAGGCCGGTAGCTCCGCACGGTAAATTTTCGCCTCAGCGCGGCGGGTCAGACGCAGCCCTTTGTCGCTCAGGCGATAAAAGCTGCGTCTGCCGATGCGAACCACATCCAGCCAGCCCTCTTTGTTCAGGCGGAACAACGCGGTGCGCACGAAGCGCTCGCCAAACCCCATCCCTTCCAGCAGTGATGCCAGGCTGCCCAGCCAGACTTCACCGCCGCGATGGGAGAGCGCATCACCGTACAAGGAGGAGATCAGTGAGGTACCGCTGACGGGAACGGAGCTGACCGCGTGCTGGATAAAGGCGTCGAGTTTACTCATGTGATTCATTCTGTTGTGATTATTTTCCCTGATGAATCATAGCATAGCTCTACAAGCGCGACCCTCCCCAATACGGAGAGGGTCAGCAGGCAGGGATTAGCCGTTGGCAGCGACCTTACGCAGGTCGAAGACGCGGCAGGCTTTGCCTTCGGAACGCGGGATACTGCCGCAGTTCACAATGGTTACGTCGGTGGAGATCCCCACCATCGATTTGATGCGATGGCGCAGCTCATGGCACACGTGGCAGCGCTGCTCGTGGGTCAGGGTTAAGCTGCTCTGCTTCAGCTCCACTTTCACCGAAAGCGAATCGAGATGGCCCCGGCGATTGACCTCCAGCTGGTAGTGCGGTGACAGGTGTTCGAACTTCACGATCTCCTCTTCCAGCTGGGACGGGAAGACGTTCACGCCGCGGATGATCAGCATATCGTCGCTGCGACCGCTAATGCGATCCATCCTGCGCATGGTGCGGGCGGTGCCCGGCAGCAGACGGGTCAGGTCGCGGGTGCGGTAGCGGATCACCGGCAGCGCCTCTTTGGTCAGGGTGGTGAACAGCAGTTCGCCCTGTTCGCCGTCGTTCAGCGGCGTGCCGTCGTTCGGGTTGACGATCTCCGGGTAGAAGTGATCTTCCCAGATGGTCGGGCCGTCGGCGGTTTCGATGCACTCCATCGCCACGCCCGGACCCATCACTTCGGACAGGCCGTAGATGTCCAGAGCGGTAATGCCGAGGCGTTTCTCGATTTCACGACGCATTGCCAGAGTCCAGGGCTCGGCGCCAAAGACGCCGACGCGCAGGGAGCACTGGCTGGCATCGCCGCCCATCTGGCGCTCAAGCTCTTCGATCAGGTTGAGGCAGTAGGACGGCGTGACCATGATCATATCCGGCTGGAAATCGCGGATCAGCTGGGCCTGTTTCTCAGTCTGGCCGCCGGACATCGGGATCACCGTCGCGCCTAAACGCTCGGCACCGTAGTGCGCCCCCAGGCCGCCGGTGAACAGGCCATAGCCGTAGGCAACGTGAATTTTATCCTTCGCGCTGCCGCCGGCGGCGCGCAGGGAACGCGCCACAATATTGGCCCAGGTATCAATGTCGTTCTGCGTGTAGCCGACCACGGTCGGTTTCCCGGTGGTTCCGGAAGAGGCGTGAATACGCACCACCTGCTCCATCGGCACCGCGAAGGTGTCGAACGGATAGTTGTCGCGCAGATCCTGTTTGGTGGTGCACGGGAACTTGCGGATATCCGCTAACTCTTTGAAATCGTCAGGATGAACCCCCGCCGCATCAAACTTGCGTTTGTACATCGGGACGTTGTTATAGGCGTGTTCTAACGTCCACTTCATGCGCTGGGTTTGCAGGGCCTGCAGCTCATCCAGGGACGCGGTTTCGATTGGATCCAGCTTAGTTGTCGTTGTCATTGTAGGGTACTCACATTTTTATAATTGTTCAGACACGCTCAAGGATCATGGCAATGCCCTGACCGACACCAATGCACATCGTGCAGAGCGCATAGCGCCCCTTACGACGATGCAGCTCGTTGCTGGCGGCCAGCGCCAGACGGGCTCCACTCATGCCCAGCGGATGACCTAAGGCAATAGCCCCCCCGTTGGGGTTCACATGCGGAGCATCGTCCGGCAGCCCCAGCTCGCGCAGCACGCCCAGCGCCTGCGAAGCAAAGGCTTCGTTCAGTTCGATAACGTCCATATCGTTGATGCTCAGACCGGCACGCTCCAGCACGCGGCGGGTGGCAGGCACCGGGCCCAGCCCCATCAGACGCGGTTCAACACCGGCGGTCGCCATCGCCACGATGCGGGTCCGCGGGGTTAAACCCTGCGCTGCCGCCATCTCTTCGCTGGCGATAATCAGCGCCGCAGCGCCGTCGTTCACCCCGGACGCGTTGCCTGCGGTGACCACGCCCCCGGCGCGGAACGGCGCTTTCAGCCCGGCCAGCATTTCCAGCGTGGTGTCCGGGCGCAGATGCTCGTCATGCACCACTTCGGTCACCGCCCCTTTTTTACCTTTAATCATCACCGGGACGATCTCCTGGGCCAGAATGCCGTTGGCCTGGGCCCGGGCGGTGCGCTGCTGGCTGCGCAACGCAAAGGCGTCCTGATCTTCACGGGAAATCCGTAACAATTCTGCTACATTCTCTGCCGTTTCCGGCATGCTGTCAGAACCAAATTGCTGCGCCATGAGCGGGTTCACAAAACGCCAGCCGATGGTGGTATCGAAAATTTCATTCTGGCGCTGGAAGGCGCTGGTGGCTTTTCCCATCACGAAGGGCGCGCGGGACATCGACTCCACGCCACCGGCAATCATCAGGTCGCCATCACCGGCGCGGATGGCGCGGGCGGCAAAGCCCAGCGCGTCGAGGCCGGAGCCGCACAGGCGGTTCAGGGTGGTGCCGGAGACGGTCTGCGGCAGCCCGGCCAGCAGCAGGGACATGCGCGCCACGTTGCGGTTGTCTTCCCCCGCCTGGTTGGCGCAGCCAAAAATCACGTCATCAATGCGTTCCGCATCCAGACCCGGGTTACGCACCAGCAGCTCGCGCAGCGGGATAGCGCCCAGATCGTCCGCGCGCACGCCGGACAATGCCCCGGCATAGCGGCCGATGGGGGTACGGATCCCGTCACAAATAAAGGCGTCACGCATTATGCTTCTCCTGTAATAGTGCCGCCGATGCGGTGGGATTTCCCACGGAACAGGGCAACGGTTTTTTGCTGTTGGTTAACAATTTCAATGTCGTACACGCCGGTTTGTTTCCCCTGATGGCGCACCTGCGCGGTGGCGGTGAGCTTGTCGTGGGCAAAGGCCGGACGAACAAAATCGATGGTGCAGCCCGAGGCTACCGCCGCCAGCCCCTGGCTGTTGCAGGCGTAGGCGAAGGCGGTGTCGGCCAGCGTAAACAACTGGCCGCCGTGGCAGCTTTTATGGCCGTTGAGCATTTGCGGCGTGACGGTCATGGTCAACACGGCGACGCCCTCGTCCATCTCAATAATGTCGATGCCATAGGCCTGGGCGCAGGCATCGTTTTCATACATGGCGCGGGCGTTGCGCCAGGCGTTATGACTCATAGCTACTCTCCAGAAGCGCGCGCTGGCGCAGCAGGGATGACGGGCGATAGCGTTCTTCGCCGTAGTGGCGTTGCAGGTTTTCAAGCAGGATCAGCAGACGCTGCCAGCCAAGCTGCTCTCCCCAGGCCAGCGGGCCGCGCGGGTAGTTCACCCCGAGGCGCATGGCGGTATCGATATCCTGTTCGCTGGCGACCCCTTTTTGCAGGGCGTCGAGGGCTTCGTTGACGATCATCGCCACCGTGCGCCAGATCAGCAGGCCGGGATAATCCGCCACCTGCAGGACGCGCTTGCCCTGCTGCTGCAGGTACCAGACCGCTTTCAGGGTGGCGCAGGCCGGGTTGCTGGCCGCCGGGGCAATGATGGCCACATCCCCTTCCTGTCGATCCACGACCACCACCGGCTGACCGTAACGGTTCGCCAGCGCCTGGGCGGTCTCGCCCTGGGTTTCGATCAGCAGCAGGCCGTCGATTTCGGTGACACCGTCACTTTTTCGCTGCACGCTCATGGCGCTGTACGTGTCGCCAACGGTCTCCAGCCAGTTAACGGCGGGCTTCTCGCTGCGCCAGTTGTAGACACCCTGGCCGCTCTTCTTGCCGAAGCGCCCGGCCAGCACCAGCTCCTGCTGCACCAGCGACGGCAGGAAGCGGCGCTCCTGCCAGAAGGCGTTAAATACCGAACAGGTGACGGCGAAGTTGACGTCCTGGCCGATCATGTCGGTCAGCTCCAGCGGCCCCATCGGGAAGCCCGCGCCGTCGCGCAGCGCGGCGTCGATAACTTCCGGGGCGGCAACCTGCTCTTCCAGCGCGCGCCAGGCTTCGGCGTAGTACGGACGTGCCACGCGGTTAACGATAAAGCCCGGGGTGGACTGGCAGCGCACCGGCTGTTTACCCCAGTTCACCGCCAGCTCGCTCAGCTGTTCCACCACTTCACCGGAGGTCGCCAGCCCGCTCACCACTTCCACCAGCTTCATCACCGGGGCCGGGTTAAAGAAGTGCAGCCCGGCCACGCGCTCGGGGTGTTTCACATCGGCGGCAATGGCGGTAATGGAGATAGAAGAGGTATTGCTGGTCAGCAGCGTCTTAGCCGGGCAGATCTCCGCCAGTTCGGCAAAGAGCGCTTTTTTGACCGCCATCTGCTCAGAGGCGGCTTCGATAACCAGGTCGGCCGCCGCCAGGGCATGAATATCGGTCACCGGGATCAGACGCTGGAGCGTCTGCTCGCAGTCCTGCGCGCTCAGCTTGCTACGCGCCACGCGGGATTCGAGACGAGTGCGGATCCCGTCGATGGCGCGGGAAATCGCGTCGGCATTGATGTCATATACCAGCACCGGATGCCCGTGGCTGGCCGCCACTTCGGCGATCCCGGCTCCCATGATGCCGCTGCCTATCACCGCCACGGTATGAATTGTCGTCATCTTATTTCCCCGTAAACTGCGGCGCGCGTTTGTTGAGGAAGGCGCTGACGCCCTCGCGGTAGTCGGCGCTGCGTCCGGCCAGGCGCTGATAGTCGCGCTCCAGATCCAGCTGGGCCTCGAGGGTGTTGGTTTCGGCGGCGTTGATTGCCTGCTTGATGAGCCCCAGGCCAAAGGTCGGCTGCGAGGCCAGGTGCACGGCCAGCTGGCGGGCGGTGTCGGTCAGCTCGGCGTCCTCCACCACCTGCCAGATCATCCCCCAGGCGTGAGCCTGCTCGGCGCTGATCTTCTCTCCCAGCAGGGCCAGGCCCATTGCCCGGGCGCGGCCGGTCAGGCGCGGCAGCAGCCAGGTCCCGCCGGAGTCCGGCACCAGACCGAGCTTGCTGAAGGCCATCACAAAGTTTACCGAACGGGCGGCAATGACGATGTCGCAGCCCAGCGCCAGCGTGGCACCGGCTCCGGCGGCGACGCCGTTAACCGCGCAGATCACCGGCTTCGGCAGTTTTGCCAGGCGCTTAACCAGCGGGTTGTAGAATTTTTCCACCGACATCCCCAGATCGGGCGCGGGACTGTTCGGGTCGACGTTGCGGTCGTTGAGATCCTGCCCGGCGCAAAATCCGCGTCCGGCCCCGGTCACCAGCAGGCAACGCACGCTGTCGTCGCGCTCGGCCTGCTTGAGGCACCCGGCAAGCTGCTGATGCATCTCCTCGTTAAAGCTGTTGAGACGCTCCGGGCGGTTCAGGGTGATCGTCATGACGCCCTGCTCAACGTGACTCAGAATGAAATCCATGGTTAGCGTCCTTTAAATTCGGGGGTGCGTTTTTGCAGGAAGGCGTCGATCCCTTCCCGGCGATCCTCGGTGGCCGCCAGCAGGGTAAACAGCTGACGCTCCTGGGCCAGCCCGGCCTGCAGGGCCACTTCCTGGGACTGGCGTAACGCCTGCTTCGCCGCCTGCAGCGCCAGCGGCGAGTGGCGCGCCATCAGCGCGGCCTGCTGGAGGGCATATTCCAGGGTCAGGGATTCGGGATAAAGGTCGCTCACCAGTCCGGCGGCCAGCGCCTGCCGGGCGGTGATGCTGTCGCCAGTCAGCACCATTTTGCTGGCCAGCGATTTGCCGACGCTGCGGATCAGGCGTTGAGTGCCGCCCGCGCCCGGCATAATGCCTAAAGTGATTTCGGGCAGGCCAAAGCGGGCGTTCTCCCCGGCGATCGTTACATCGCACAGCAGCGCCAGCTCGCAGCCCGCGCCCAGCGCGTAGCCGTTGACGGCGGCAATCAGCGGTTTGCTGAAAGCGTTGATCCGCGCCCACAGCTGGGGACGAATGTCGTTGAGGGTGGCGGACAGATCTTTTTCGGCCATCTCATTGAGATCGGCCCCGGCAGCAAAGAAACGCTCGTTGCCGGCGATCACGCACACCGAAACCTCGCTATCGGTTGCCGCGGCTTCCAGCGTGGTCGCCAGCTCGCTCAGCAACGCATTGTTAAGGGCGTTGCGGGCCGCCGGGCGGTTGAGGGTCAGGAGCAGTACCCGCCCCTGACGGGTGACAATCAGGTCGCTCATGCCATCCCCTTCGCGTCAAAGTCCACCACCACGTCGCGGGTCAGCGGCAGGGCCTGGCAGCTCAGAACGTAGCCCGCCGCCAGTTCGTCCGGCTCGAGGCTGTAGTTGGTGACCATGTCCACCTTTCCGCGCACCACTTTGCATTTGCAGGTAGCGCAAACCCCGCCTTTACAGGCGTACGGCAGATCCGCCCCCTGACGCAATGCGGCATCAAGAATGCTTTCGTCATCGGCGGTGAGGGTGATCTCGCGGTCGCGTCCGTCCTGGCGCACGGTCACTTTCTGCCCTTCTACCTGCACGCTGTGGGCGCGTTTCACGCTGGTGCCCGGGGTATTGAAGCGTTCCAGATGCAGCGATTTTTCCGGCATGCCCAGCGCTTTCAGCGCCTGCTCGGCGTCGTCCATCATCGCCGCCGGGCCGCAGATAAAGGCTTCGTCAAACTGGCTGAAGTCGATGAGGTGTTTCCCGAGCGCCTGCAGTTTTTCGCCGTCGATACGGCCGTGCAGCAGCTCGCTGTCCAGCGTCTCCTGGCTGAAGATATTGACCACCTGCAGGCGGGTCGGGTAGCTGTCCTTCAGATCGGCCAGCGCCTGGCGGAACATCATGCTCTGGCTGCTGCGGTTGCCGTAAATCAGGGTGAACTGGCTGTTGGGTTCGGTTTTCAGGGTGCTGGAGATGATGGCCAACATCGGGGTGATGCCGGAACCGGCGGCAATCGCCAGGTAGCAGCCTTCCCGCTCAGCCAGCGGCTGATAGCCAAAGTGGCCCTGGGGCACCATCACCTCCAGCGCCATCCCCTGTTTGATCTCATCCCGGGCATAGCGCGAGAAGCGGCCGCCGTCGATAGCTTTCACCGCCACGCTGATCTCGCCCGGCTGAACGCTGCGGCAGATAGAGTAGCAGCGGCGCAGCTCTTCGCCCGCGAGATGGGCTTTCAGGGTCAGATGCTGGCCCGGACGGAAGCGATACGCCTCCTGCAAAGCCTGGGGAACCGCGAAGGTGATGGTCACCGCATCGCGGGTTTCGGGTTCCACTTTTGCCACCGTTAAGGAATGAAACGTTGTCATGGCGACCTCAGATACATTTGAAATAGTCGAAGGGTTCCCGGCAGCTGTCGCAGCGGTAAAGCGCTTTGCAGGCCGTGGAACCAAATTCACTGATCATCGTGGTACGGGTGCTGGCGCAGCGCGGACAGGTCACCTCGGCGGGCAGATGCGCATGGCAGCTGTGGCCGGCCGGAGGGCTGATGCCGTACTGGCGCAGACGCTCCCGGGCGTCCGGGGTCATCCAGTCGGTGGTCCACGCCGGGTCGAGCTGGATGGTGATCTGCACCGGGGCATAGCCGTGGGCGGTCAGGGTGTCGCGGATCGCCCCCATCAGATGGTCGGTAGCCGGACAGCCGGAGTAGGTCGGCGTAAAGCCGATAGCCCAGCCTTCACCCTGCGGGGTAACGCTGCGCACCATGCCCAGATCGGTAATGGTCAGCACCGGGATCTCCGGGTCCGGGATCTGGCTTAACAAAGACCAGATCTGCGGGACGGCGGCGGGTGCGAGTTCGACGGCATGTTGCATAGTGCTCTCCTGCGTTACCACTGCTGCCCGGGATAGACGCGCTGCAGATACTGCATCTCTGCCAGCATCGGTCCCAGATGTTCAGTGTGCAGCCCTTTGCGGCCGCCGCTACGGTAGGCCGCTTCCTCGGGCACCCTCAGCGTCGCCGCGTTCAGTCCGGCAAAGACTTCCGCTTCCCACTCTTCGCACAGGCTGCGTGGATCGACGGCGATACCCTCGGCCACCAGGCCCAAGTCAATCTCGTCGGCCTCGAACAGCTCGGCGGTGAAGCGCCACAGGTCGTTGACCGCCTGCTGCATCTTCTGTGCGGAGACGGCGGTGCCGTTACCGAGGCGTTCCAGCCAGCCGCGGCTGAAGCGCAGGTGGTAGCGGGCCTCTTTAATGGATTTGGCGGCGATGGCGGCAAGCTGCGCATCGCGGCTGTGAGTCAGACGGGTGAACAGCGCCACGTGCCAGGCGTCGATAAAATACTGACGGGCGATGGTGTCGGCGAAGTTGCCGTTCGGCTGTTCCACCAGCAGCAGGTTGCTGAACTGGCGTTCGTCGCGCTGGAAGGCCAGCGTATCTTCGTCGCCCTCGCCTTCCAGCTCGGCGGCGTAGGTTAAGAAGTTGCGCGCCTGGCCCAGCAGGTCGAGGCCGATATTGGCCAGCGCGAGATCGATCTCCAGCTCCGGGGCATGGCCACACCAGGCCCCCAGACGCTGGGAAAGCACCAGGCCGTTATCACCCAGGCGCAGAACATAGTTCGTTAACGTTTTCATCCCCGACCTCACATGTGCTCGATGCCATCAGGGATGGTGTAGAAAGTCGGGTGACGGTAGACCTTGCTCTCCGCCGGATCGAAAAACTCACCGCGCTCTTCCGGCTGCGAGGCGACGATTTCGCTCGCCTTCACCACCCAGATGGAGCAGCCTTCGCTGCGGCGGGTGTAAGCGTCGCGAGCGTTCTCCAGCGCCATGCGATCGTCGGCAGCGTGCAGGCTGCCGACGTGACGGTGGGACAGCCCCTGTTTGCTGCGGACAAAAACTTCGTATAACGGCCAGTATGTTTTGCTCATCGTGATTCCCCTTACGCGACCTTGCGGGCGTGTTGTTTTTCTGCGTGCGCCAGGGCGGCTTCGCGCACCCACGTCCCCTCTTCCCAGGCTTTATTTTTGGCGGCCAGGCGTTCGTGGTTACAGACCCCACGGCCGTTGATGACGTCGTCAAACTCCTGCCAGTCGATCTCACCGAAACGGTAGTGACCGCTTTCGGCATCGAAGTGCAGATCCGCATCCGGGACGGTCATCCCCAGCATCTCCACCTGTGGCACGGTGTTGTCGACGAAGCGCTGGCGCAGCTCGTCGTTGCCAAAGCGTTTGATCTTCCAGGCCAGACTGCGGGCGCTGTTCGGCGAGTTGTCGTCGTTCGGGCCAAACATCATCAGCGCCGGCCACCAGAAACGGTTGATGGCGTCCTGCAGCATCTGGCGCTGGGCCTCGCTGCCCTGAGCCAGCGCCATGCAGGCTTCAAAGCCCTGACGCTGGTGGAAGCTCTCTTCTTTACAGATTTTCACCATCGCCCGGGCATAGGGGCCGTAAGAGGTACGGCACAGCGCCACCTGGTTAACGATGGCCGCGCCATCCACCAGCCAGCCAATGACGCCGATATCAGCCCAACTCAGGGTCGGGTAGTTGAAGATGGAGGAGTATTTCATCTTGCCGTCGAGCATCTTCTGGTAGATGTCTTCCCGGGCGCAGCCCAGCGTCTCCGCCGCGCTGTAGAGATAGAGACCGTGTCCGGCTTCATCCTGCACTTTCGCCAGCAGGATGGCCTTGCGGCGCAGCGTCGGGGCGCGGGTGATCCAGTTGCCTTCCGGCAGCATGCCGACAATTTCGGAGTGGGCATGCTGACCAATCTGGCGGATCAGCGTCTTGCGGTACGCGTCAGGCATCCAGTCCTGCGGCTCGATGGCCGTCTCTTGCGCGATTCGCTGTTCAAAGCGTTGTTCTTCCGTCACGTCATCACCCTTATGATTCGTTTAACTGGCAAATTTTATTCAATGATGAATCACTTCGTTTCTTAAAAGTTACACAAAGGTTAAATATAACCCCAAGGAGTGTTTGTTTATTTTGTGATGCGGCTCGCAAGCCTTTTGCACAGCCCCTTCTGTGGCGGGAATCAGACAGCGGGAATAGTCAGACAAGATCACACTGTTAACAAATCATTAAAACATAGCTTGCATTTTATGATTCATAATCAAACTATCTATAGCTAAATCACGAACCACCTGGAGAGAAAAATGCAGCAGTTAGCCAGCTTTTTGTCCGGCACCTGGCAGTCTGGCCGGGGCCGTGAGCGCACGATTCAGCACGCCATCAGCGGCGAAACCCTCTGGCAGGTCACCAGCGAAGGGCTGGATATGGCCGCCGCGCGTCGTTACGCCATTGAGAAAGGCGGTGAATCACTTCACGCCATGACCTTCATCGAGCGCGCCGCGATGCTGAAAGCGGTGGCAAAACATCTGTTGAGCCAGAAAGAGACGTTCTATGCCCTCTCCGCCCAGACCGGGGCGACCCGCGCCGACAGCTGGGTGGATATCGAGGGCGGGATCGGCACCCTCTTCACCTTCGCCAGCCTCGGCAGCCGCGAACTGCCGGACGACACCCTGTGGCCGGAAGATGAGCTGATCCCCCTGTCAAAAGAGGGCGGTTTTGCCGCCCGTCACGTTCTGACCTCGAAATCCGGCGTGGCCGTCCATATCAACGCCTTTAACTTCCCCTGCTGGGGGATGCTGGAAAAACTGGCGCCGACCTGGCTGGCGGGGATGCCGGCAATTATCAAACCGGCCACCGCCACCGCCCAGGTGACCCAGGCGATGGTAAAAGCGATTGTCGACAGCGGCCTGGTGCCAGACGGCGCCATCAGCCTGATCTGCGGCGGCGCGGGCGATCTGCTTGACCAGCTCGACAGCCAGGACGTGGTGACCTTTACCGGCTCCGCCGTCACCGGCCAGATGCTGCGCGTACACCCGAACATCGTCGCCCGATCGATTCCGTTTACCATGGAAGCTGACTCCCTGAACTGCTGCGTGCTGGGGGATGACGTCATCCCGGAGCAGCCGGAGTTTGCCCTGTTTATCCGCGAAGTGGTGCGGGAGATGACGGCGAAAGCCGGACAAAAATGTACCGCCATCCGCCGCATCATTGTGCCGCAGGCGCAGGTGGAAGCCGTCAGCCAGGCGCTGATCGCCCGGCTGGAGAAAGTAGCTGTGGGTGACCCGGCGCAGGATGGAATTAAGATGGGCTCGCTGGTCAACGCCGAACAGCGCGCCGACGTGCAGGAGAAGGTGGATGCCTTAGTGACGGCGGGCTGCCAGGTCCGTCTGGGCGGGAAAGCCGACCTGAACGCCGCCGGGGCTTTCTTCCCCCCAACGCTTCTGTTCTGCCCGCAGCCGGACGAAACCCCGGCCGTACACGCCACCGAAGCCTTTGGCCCGGTCGCTACCCTGATGCCGTACCAGACCCGTGAACACGCGATGGCCCTGGCCCGCGCCGGTGAAGGTAGCCTCGCCGGGACGCTGGTCACCGCCGATCTGCGCCTGGCGCGTCAGTTTATCGCCGGTGCCGCGCGTGCCCACGGGCGTATCCAGATCCTCAACGAAGAGTCGGCCAAAGAGTCCACCGGCCACGGTTCTCCGCTGCCGCAGCTGGTACACGGCGGTCCGGGCCGCGCCGGGGGCGGTGAAGAGTTGGGCGGCCTGCGGGCGGTGAAACATTACCTGCAACGCACCGCGATCCAGGGCAGCCCGAGCATGCTGGCCGCCATCAGCCAGCAGTGGGTGCGCGGGGCTCAGGTGCAGGAGGATCGCGTCCATCCGTTCCGCAAATATTTCGAGGAGCTGCAGCCGGGCGACAGCCTGCTGACCCCGCGCCGCACCCTGACCGAGACCGACATCGTCAACTTTGCCTGCCTGAGCGGGGATCACTTCTACGCCCACATGGACAAGATTGGCGCGGCGGAGTCGATTTTTGGCGAGCGCGTGGTACACGGTTACTTCCTGATCTCCGCTGCCGCCGGGCTGTTCGTCGATGCGGGCGTCGGGCCGGTGATCGCCAACTACGGCATGGAGAACCTGCGCTTTATCGAGCCGGTAAAACCGGGCGATACCATCCAGGTGCGTCTGACCTGTAAGCGCAAGACGCTGAAAAAGCAGCGCTCGGCAGAAGAGAAACCGACCGGCGTGGTGGAGTGGTCGGTTGAGATCTTCAACCAGCACCAGCAGCCGGTGGCACTCTACTCGATCCTGACCCTCGTCTCCCGTCAGCACGGAGATTTTGACGCCTGATCCCCCTCCCACCGGGTAACGTCGCGCACGTTACCCGGCTTCTGGCACATCTGACAAAACATCTGGCAAATGCAGGCAAACGGTACGCACAGCGTTATTGCTATGTTGGCAATGAATAAACCGCGCGCAGAACAGCGGTCCCGAGTGGATAACAACACATACAACAGAGGTTAATCATGGGAAGCTCCTCAATCTTTTCTCCACGTAAAACGGTGCTGGCGTTGGCCGTTGCTTGTCTCTTTTCCGGTCAGGTGCTGGCTCACGGTGGTGAAGCGCATATGGTCGAGATGGATAAAACCCTGACCGATTTTGGCGCGGATGTGGCCTGGGATGACTACGCCCAGATCTACACCATCACCAAAGACGGGGCTTTCATCAAAGTGAAGCCAGGCGCCAAAACCGCTATCGTCAACGGCAAACCGCTGACCCTGCAGGTGCCGGTGGTGATGAAAGACAATAAGGCCTGGATCTCCGATACCTTTGTCAACGATGTGTTCCAGTCCGGCCTGGACCAGACCTTCCAGGTGGAGAAGACTCCGCACCCGCTGAACGCTCTGACCGCAGATGAAATTAAACAGGCCGTCGAGATTGTGAAAGCCTCGCCGGACTTCAAACCGAACACCCGCTTTACCCAGATCGCGCTGGCCGAACCGGAAAAAGCCAAAGTGTGGGACTTCGTGCTGAACGGTACGGCGGTGGATGCACCGCGTCAGGCCAATATCACCATGCTGGACGGTAAATTCGTTATCGAAGCGCTGGTGGACCTGAAGGACAAAAAAATCATGCACTGGGAGCCGATTAAGGACGCCCACGGCATGGTGCTGCTGGATGATTTTATGGCGGTGCAGAAGATCGTCATCGGCAGCCAGGAGTATATCGACGCGCTGAAAAAGCGCGGTATTGATGACCCGAGCAAGGTGATGACCACCCCGCTGACCGTCGGCTACTTTGACGGCAAAGATGGCCTGAAGCAGGAAGATCGCCTGCTGAAAGTGGTGAGCTATCTGGATACCGGCGACGGCAACTACTGGGCGCACCCGATTGAAAACCTGGTCGCGGTGGTGGATCTGGTCGGGAAGAAGATTATTAAAATCGAAGAAGGCGCGATTGTCCCGGTCCCGATGGAGCCCCGCCCTTATGATGGCCGCGACCGCGAGCCCGTCGCCCATAAGCCGCTGGAAATCACCGAGCCGGAAGGCAAGAACTACACCATCACCGGCAACATGATCCACTGGCAGAACTGGGACTTCCACCTGAGCCTCGACTCCCGCGTCGGGCCGATTATCTCCACTGTCACCTTTAACGACAACGGCAAAAAACGCCAGGTGATGTATGAAGGATCGCTGGGCGGTATGATCGTCCCTTACGGCGACCCGGACGTGGGCTGGTACTTCAAGGCCTATCTGGATTCCGGCGACTACGGCATGGGTACCCTGACCTCCCCGCTGGTGCGCGGCAAAGATGTGCCGTCCAACGCCGTGCTGCTGAATCAGACCATCCCGGATTACACCGGTGCGCCAATGGAGATCCCGCGGGCGATGGCGATTTTCGAACGTTACGCCGGGCCGGAGTATAAGCATCAGGAGATGAATCAGCCGAACGTCAGTACCGAACGTCGTGAGCTGGTGGTGCGCTGGATCAGTACCGTCGGGAACTACGATTATATCTTTGACTGGATCTTCCACGAAAACGGCACCATCGGCATTGATGCCGGGGCGACCGGTATCGAAGCGGTGAAAGGGGTAACTGCGAAAACCATGCACGACCCGAGCGCCAAAGAGGATACGAAGTACGGCACCCTGATCGACCACAACATCGTCGGCACCACCCACCAGCACATCTATAACTTCCGTCTGGATATGGACGTGGATGGCACTAACAACAGCCTGGTGGCGATGGATCCGGAGGTGAAGCCGAACACCGCCGGCGGCCCACGTACCAGTAGCCTGCAGATCAACCAGTACAATATTGATACCGAGCAGCAGGCGGCACAGAAATTTGACCCGGGCACCATTCGTCTGCTGAGCAACACCAGCAAAGAGAACCGCATGGGCAACCCGGTCTCCTATCAGATCATCCCTTACGCGGGCGGTACGCACCCGGTGGCCACCGGCGCGAAATTCGCCCCGGACGAGTGGATCTATCACCGTCTGAGCTTTATGGATAAACAGCTGTGGGTGACCCGCTACCATCCGAACGAGATGTACCCGGAAGGGAAATTCCCGAACCGCTCCACCCAGGACACCGGTCTGGGCCAGTTCAGCAAGGATAACGAGTCGCTGGATAATCAGGATGACGTGGTGTGGATGACCACCGGCACCACCCACGTGGCGCGTGCCGAGGAGTGGCCAATTATGCCAACCGAGTGGGTGCATACCCTGCTTAAACCCTGGAACTTCTTCGACGAAACCCCGTCGCTGGGCAAGAAGAAAGAGGGGCAGTAAACCCGTAGGCCCGTGCAAGCATAGCGCCGCCGGGCATTGCCAGGGCACTGTGCGACCTGATGCCCTCACCCCGGCCCTCTCCCACCGGGAGAGGGTGCAAACATAAAAACGGTCACCGGAGGTGACCGTTTTGCTTTTATCTTGCCGCCGGGCAAATACTGACTCCTGCTATTTAATTTCGGTTAAGTGATTTATTTGCTGAATAGATTTCCTTGCATATAGTTATTCATACCCATGCCGTTCGGGTTGCCTTTCTTTAAACGTTTTTCTGGACATCACGCGAAGTTTTCCCCTACGCCGTTGTATGCACATTGAGAGGTTTTCAGGATGAGATTCAACTTGATAGCAAGAAGCCTTGCGCTCGCCGGGCTTTTTATTTCTGCTGGCATTCCTGCGTTTGCCGCAGAAGCGCCAAAAGACGCCGCCGCCGCTACCCAGCAAGCCAATAACGCCCTCTTTAGTCAACTGCCCTTCTCCGATAACACCGACTTTACCGATGCCCATAAAGGCTTTATCGCCCCGCTTCCTACCGAGGTGATCAAAGGCGAACAGGGCAACGTGGTCTGGGATCCGCAGCAATACGCGTTTATTAAAGAGGGCGACAAAGCGCCGGACACCGTCAACCCCAGCCTGTGGCGTCAGGCGCAGCTGATTAATATCAGCGGCCTGTTTGAGGTGACCGACGGGGTGTATCAGATCCGTAACCTCGATCTGTCGAACATGACCATTATTGAAGGCACCACCGGCGTCACCGTGGTTGACCCGCTGGTATCGGCGGAAACGGCGAAAGTCGGGATGGATCTCTATTTTAAAAACCGCGGGCAGAAGCCGGTGGTGGCGGTGATCTACACCCACAGCCACGTCGACCATTACGGCGGCGTGCGCGGGGTGGTGGATGAGGCCGATGTCAAAGCCGGTAAGGTGAAAATCTACGCCCCGGCGGGCTTTATGGAAGCCGCGGTGGCAGAGAACATTATGGCCGGGAACGTGATGAGCCGCCGCGCCAGCTACATGTACGGCAACTTGCTGAAACCGGATGCCAAAGGCCAGGTCGGTGCCGGGCTGGGTACCACCACCTCCGCCGGGACCGTGACCCTGCTTGCTCCGACCAATATCATCGAAAAAGACGGTCAGAAGGAGACCATCGACGGCCTGACCTATGACTTTATGCTGGCCCCGGGCTCGGAAGCACCGTCGGAAATGCTGTGGTTTATCGAAGAGAAAAAGCTGATCGAATCCGCCGAGGACGTGACCCACACCCTGCACAACACTTACTCCCTGCGCGGGGCGAAGATCCGTGAGCCGCTGCCGTGGTCGAAATACATCAACGAAGCCATTGTGCGCTGGGGTGATAAAGCCGAGATCCTGATGGCCCAGCACCACTGGCCGACCTGGGGCAAAGAGAACGTCAATAATCTGCTGAAAAGCCAGCGCGATCTCTACCGTTATATCAACGACCAGACCTTACGCATGGCGAACCAGGGGCTGACCCGGGATGAAATCGCCGCCAACTTCAAACTGCCGGATTCTCTGGCGCACACCTGGGCGAACCGCGGTTACTACGGGTCGGTGAGCCACGACGTGAAGGCCACCTACGTGCTCTATCTCGGCTGGTTCGACGGCAACCCGGCGACCCTGGATGAGCTGCCACCGGAAGAAGGCGCGAAGAAATTCGTTGAGTATATGGGCGGTGCGGATGCCATTCTGCAGAAGGCTAAAACCGACTTCGACCAGGGGAACTACCGCTGGGTAGCGCAGGTGGTGAGCAAAGTGGTGTTTGCCGATCCGAACAACCAGGCGGCCCGCAATCTGGAGGCGGATGCGCTGGAGCAGCTGGGCTATCAGGCGGAATCCGGCCCGTGGCGTAACTTCTACCTCACCGGCGCGCAGGAGCTGCGTAACGGCGTGGTGAAAGGCCCGACCCCGAACACCGCCAGCCCGGATACGGTGCGGGCGATGACGCCGGAGATGTTCTTTGACTATCTGGCGGTACACATTAACGGTGAAAAAGCCGGGACGGCGAAATCGGTATTTAATATCGATCTGGGCAGCGACGGCGGGAAATACAAGCTTGAGCTGGAAAACGGGGTGCTGAACCATACCGCTAATGCCGAAGCCACCGATGCGGACGCCACCATTACCCTAAACCGCGACACGCTGAACAAAATTATCCTCAAGGAGACGACCCTGAAACAGGCCGAGGACAGCGGTGCGGTGAAGGTGACCGGCGACGGCACGAAACTGGATGCCATGCTGGGTTATATGGATAAGTTTGAATTCTGGTTCAATATTGTGACACCGTAACTTATTGCCGGGTGGCGCTACGCTTACCCGGCCTACGGATTGTGCGGTCTGTTGTCGGGTGGCGCTACGCTTACCCGACCTACGGGCATGGTGCGGCCTGATGCCCTCACCCCGGCCCTCTCCCACAGGGAGAGGGTGCAAACACTAAAAACGGTCACCGGGGTGACCGTTTTGCTTTTACCTAATATCTCACACACACCGATTTGGTTTCGCACCAGCCGTCCAGCCAGTCCGGGCCGAAATCGCGGCCGGTGCCGGACTGCTTCATGCCGCCGAACGGCAGGTTGGCGTCGATCAGGGTGTGGCTGTTGATCCACACCGTGCCGGCCTGCAGGCGATCGGTATACTCCAGCGCTTTGCTGATGTTTTGCGTCCAGACGCTGGCGGTCAGACCGTATTCGGTGTCATTTGCCAGGCGCAGGGCCTCTTCGCCGTCGGCGACGCGCACCAGGTTCACCACCGGGCCAAACACCTCTTCGCGGGTCAGACGCAGGCTGGCGTCCGGGTTGACCACCAGGGTCGGCGAGACGTAATACCCCTCGCCGCTCGGGCCACGATTACCGACGATCAGCTCGGCCTGACGCGACTGCGCCTCGTCGAGGAAGGTCTGCACTTTGTCGCAGTGGGCGCGGGAGACCAGCGGGTTAATGTGCGCCTCCTGAGACATCCCCGGCCCGACGCTCAGGGATTTCACCGCCTGCTCAAAACCGCTTACCACGGTGTCAAACAGCGGCGCTTCGATATAAATCCGCGAGCTCGCCGCACAGACCTGTCCCTGGTTCAGGAAGCTGCCGGTCATTAGCCCTTCGATAACCCATGACGGATCCGCATCTTTCAAAACGATGGCCGGGTTTTTACCGCCCAGCTCCAGGGTCACGCCCATCAGGCGGTCGGCGGCGGAGCGCGCAATCTGTTTGCCGGTGGCGGTTGAGCCGGTGAAGCTCACCTTGGCGATATGCGGATGGTTGGTCAGCGCGGCGCCACACACCGCCCCGCTGCCGGTCACCACGTTGAAGACGCCGTCCGGGATCCCGGCTTCGCTTGCCAGTTCCGCCACGCGCAGCAGGGTCAGCGGCGTGGTTTCCGACGGTTTGATCACGATAGAGCAGCCAGCCGCCAGGGCAGGCATCACTTTCCACATGCCGATCAGCAGCGGGAAGTTCCACGGCACGATCCCGGCCACCACGCCAATCGGCTCTTTGCGGGTCCAGGCCTGATAGCGGGCACCCTGCGGCATCGGAATGGAGAGATCCAGCGTCTTACCGGAAATTTTAGTGGTCAGCCCGGAGGTATAGCGCATCCAGTTCAGGGTGCAGCCCACTTCAAAGGCGCGGGAGATGTTAATGGATTTACCCTGCTCCAGGGTTTCGAGCTGGGCCAGCTCCTCGGTGTGCTGCTCCACCAGATCGGCAAAGTGCAGCAGAATACGTTCACGTTCCGCAGGCAGTTTGCCTGACCAGCTACGGGCCACGAAGGCACGCCAGCCGGACATCACCGCGCGGTCCACATCCTGCGCGCTGGCATCGGCCGTCGAGGCAATCACCTGGCCGGTAGCCGGGTTAAAGATCTCCAGACGCTTTTCGCTGTCGGAGGAGGAGTGGCGTCCTTCAATCCAGAGGCCATGTTGGCGATCCAGAAATTGCTGCACGCTGTGCAGTACGGCGACCTGTGTATCAGACATAGCGATTCCTTATTATTCGCAGGGTGTCAACGCAGTCTAAGATGGCTTTGCCGAATGCGCTTTTATCTCTGTGACATTCGCTTTGCCCGCTGTGACAGGCACCGCAAAACGCGACAATAACGCCGTTTCGCTCTGCTGTATGGCGGAGTTTTTTCCGGGATTTCGCCCCAGGTCACGGGCAGTTGGCAACATAAATGCAACAATGTTTAAACATTGACGACGTAGCGGGTAAGACGATGGCATGTGCAAACGAACAGGACAAATATCAGCACTGGCTGGCGCAGATTAATCAGGTTTGCGGCAGTTTTGCCGCCCGGCCCATGTCCGGCGAGTTTTATGGCGAGCTGGAATCGACCTGGACCGGCAACCTGAAACTGAGCACCGTGACCGCCGGCGGCGTGAACCTGTTTCGCACTCGTCAGGAGATCAAAACTAGCAACGACGCCTGGTTCTACACCGTGTTTCAGCTGGATGGCGAAGCGGGTCTGGAGCAGGACGATCGCCAGATTGTGCTGAACGCCGGGGATATCACCCTGATTGACGCCTCCCGCCCCTGCTCGATCTACTGGCCAGAAAAATCACGTCAGATCTCGCTCCTGCTGCCGCGTCAGATCCTCGAGCAGCACTTTCGCTTTCAGGAAGTGACCTGCGCGCAAAAACTCTCCCGCAGCCTGCCCACCGTTCAGCTTAGCTATCGCCTGCTGCAGGACAGCATGAACAACCCGGCGTTAAGCGAAACCGAAAGCGAAGCCGCGCTGGAGGCGATGGTCTGCCTGCTGCGCCCGGTATTGCAGCAGCGGGAAAGCGTGCAGCCGCGCAAGGCGCGCCAGTTTACGAACGTGCTGACCCTGATCGACGACCATATTCAGGCCGAACACCTGCGCCCGGAGTGGATCGCCTCGGAGTGTGGGATGTCAGTGCGGAGCCTGTACCGGATGTTCGCCGAGAAAGGGCTGGTGGTGGCGCAGTACATTAAAAATCGTCGTCTGGATTTGTGCGCGCAGATGCTGCGCGGCGCCCGCGATGACGAAAAACTGGCGGGCATTGGCTACAGCTGGGGATTTACCGATCACAGCCACTTCTCCACGGCCTTTAAGCAGCGTTTTGGCGTGTCGCCAGGCGAATACCGCAAACGCCACCGCTGATCATTTCTGCAACCACTTGCCGTTGATCCCCTGGACATATTCGCCGGGGTTGGCGCGCGCGACCAGCTTCGTCCCGGCCATTTTCGCCACTTCATCCACCGGAATGTTATTGCTGTCGGCAAGCTTCTGATAGCTGTCGGTGCGGGCCTTGTTGATCTGCTCCACCAGCGCCAGCGTCTCGCGATCCTGGCTCCGCGGCGCAATATAGCCGCTCAGGGTTTCACCGACCCGCCCGGCACTGCGGGCCTCGTTGAGGGTCAGCGCCAGCGCGGGTGCGCAGAGCCCCAGCGTTAATATCATCAGCAAAATGCGTTTTCTCATGGCAGCCTCAGAACAGATCGCTGCGTGATTTCAGCAGCGTCTCCACGTCTTTATCCACTTTGATATGGATTTCATGTTCAATTTTGACGTTCATGTTGATGGTGATCGGCTCCTTCGACGCCGCCACTTCGATCCTTGGCGTGCAGCCTGTCAGCGTCAGTATCACAATCACGGTGAACCCACCGGCCAGCTTTTTCATGGTTGTTCCTTACATTCCTTGCCTGTCGGGCAGCGGTTATCCGGTAATGCTGCGTGTTGCTCCAGCCAGGTCTGCAGATTGTCGCCAAAACGCAGGCTGCGCCAGAGGGTGAACAGGTTCTCCTGATGGGTGTAGTTGAGGTTGACGGCTTGCGTCTGGTCCTCAACGCGGCTGGCGCCACGGAGGGTCGATGCCAGAGTTAATTCACCCAGGTTATCTACATTGAGTGTCGTCCACGACTGCGAAATTTCCATATAGCGAAGCCAGTTAATGGCCCCCGCCGCCGACCCGTTCTCTTTGGCCAGGGCATCGGCGGTGTCTTTGTCGAGGCGCAGGGTCATCGGCCCGGCGTTAGTCAGCCAGCCATCTTTGATGATCCACTTGTCGTTGTCCAGCCAGAACGGCAGCGCCCCGCTGAACGGCCCGGACAGGGCAAACTGTTTCGGATTAACGGCGCTAATCAGCTCGCTGGAGGAGATATTGCTTACCCGCAGCAGGGCCGCGTCGTGCTGCGGCATCCGCAGCTGCTGCATGGTCACTTTACCGCCCAGCAGATCCACGCTGACGTCGGTCAGCAGCAGCGGATTCGCCTCGCTCCAGGGGTAGTCCCCCTGCAGATCGGCGGTAATATTGCGGGCCGTCACCTGATTGATCACTTCGCCAATGCGCAGCGTCACCGGCCCATGGGTGCCCAGCGACCAGGTACCCTGACTGAAGCGGAACGGCAGGACAAAATCAACGCCGTTTACTTTGTTATCCGGCATCCAGACGCTGCCGCCTTTCACTACCCCGTGGCCTCCGGCCTCAAAGCCCTGATCGGCCGCCGCCGAGAACGCCACCTGGGCATACAGCTCCCCTTCGCGCAGGGTCATTTTCCAGTCCGGCGGGACCAGCGGCTGGAAGACGGTCAGGGATTGCTTCGGCCACCAGGCCTGGCCGCGCAGACGCTCCCCGTCCCAGCGGCCGTTCAACTGCACCGGGCCGATCGCTTTGGCATTGAGGGTGCCTTTGAAGCGGAACAGGGTCGGATCGCTGCCATCAACGCTGAATTTGACCGTTGAAGGGGGTAACACGCTGCCGCCGGTGAAGGTGGTCTCTCCGGTGTCAAAGGATAATGCGCCGCTGAAATGCGGCCGGGCGGGATCGCGCTGCCAGCGGATCGGGCTCTCCAGCACCATCCGCGGCGTGCTGGCATGCATAGTGCCGTACTTCAGCTGGTCAAACCCGGTTGAGAGTTCGCTGAGTTCAATCACGCTGTCGCGCCACTCGCCCCTGCCCGCCACGTCCCAGCGGGCCTGCATCGGAGTGAAGTTGCCCTCGCCCCAGTAGCGCCACTGCCACAGGCCGCGATCCGGCAGGAAGTCACTGGCCCGGCCGTCGAGATGCAGGGTGAAATCCCCCATCTCCTGTTCATGAGCGCGCAAAATCGCCTGCAGGCGGCCGTCGATGCCGTTGCGGGTCAGCGCCACGCCGGCCAGCGGCCAGCGCACCTCGTCGATATTAAGAGAATCAATGATCCGCCCGCGTGAACGCAGCAGTGCCCCGGGCGCAAACGCCAGACGGGGCTCGGCAAGGCTGCCGCTCAGCATGGCGGGAAGCTTTGCATACAGAATAAGATCGTTCTGTTTGGCGACGCCGGTAAGCTGCATCGGCATGGCGCTGTTATCCACGTTCAGCTTGCCGGGACCAAAGGTGAGTACCGCGTTGCCTTTCCCGGCATCGCCCTGGGTCAGAACGTTCATCCGCCCGCTGATAACGGCGTTTTCCGTGCCCTGCTGCCAGTTATCGATCTTCAACCCCAGGCGTCCGCTCAGAGGAATACCGGCCCGATCCCAGCGCCAGCGCCCGTCGCTGATGGTCAGTTGTTCTGAGGTGATCTGCCAGGGGAGATCCAGCAGCGGCTCGCGGCTCTCCCGCTCAACCAGCACCAGCTGGCCCTGATTGTCCTGCCACGCCAGATCGGCATCCACCAGCGACGGGAGCTGCGGGACCGAGAAGGTCGCTACCGCATGCCCCTGCACCGGCAGGCCGTCCGGCACCAGCGGCAGGGTAAATTCCCCCACCAGGGTCACCGGCTGCGGGTTATCGGGCAAATTGAGCGTGACGTCGCTGATGGTCAGGGAACGTCCACGCAGTGTGCCACGCAGGCTAAACTGCTCCCCATGATAAGTAATGTCCTGTCGCGACGGGGTCAGCGAGGCGGTTAGCTTCCCCTGCCACTGCTGCCAGGGAGAGAGCGTCAGGCGATCGATGGTCAGCCAGGTATTGGGCAGCAGCGACTGCCATTCGGCCAGCGTTCGCGGTGCGGCGGGCGTAGGCTCGCTGGCAGGGATTTTACTCAGGCACGCGCTGTTAAGATCCAGCCCGGCAATGTCGATTTTCCAGCGACTCGGGTGGCTGAGCGTGGCGTCTTCCACGCGGGCGATTTCGCAGTCGTCCACCAGATAGCGCAGATCGGCGATCACCAGGGCGTTGCGGGTCAGGCGCGGGCTTTTTTCAAAGGCGATCCGGGTGCCAGCGGGTAGCCAGATACCGGCAAGCGTGGGAACCCACTGCGCAAGGGTCAGCAGCAGCGTCAGCGGTAAAAGAACGATCAGCAGCAGTAGCGCGATTGCGGCTTTGTATTTACCCCTCATGGGCAGTTAATATCCTGATTTAGCGAAAAAATTAGCCGACAGTATCGAATATTGTGGCATGTTTCGTCAGGCAGGTGAAGCGAAGGCCTGTTTAAGGATAGATGCGATGCCCCTGAATGTGCGCGTTTTTATTGCGCGCTCCCATCCTTTCAGGGCAACAAAAAACCGCCCGGAGGCGGTTTAAAAAAGGCGTTTTAACCCTATCTTCTGATCACATCAGGGTCATCAGGATCCAGCGGGTCATTCACATCAGGTATGTCATCGCCAGGCAGAAGTGGATCTGTGTCACCTGGAAGGGGATCGCTGCCACCAGGAAGCGGTTCGTCATCAGGAATGGGATCAATGTAATCTGGACGATCAGCCATAAAGCCTCCGTCAAACTGTGTTATGAGAGGTTATTTCGATTTACCCGGTTTCTGTTTGCTCTTCTCATCTTGATTCTTTTGCGGCTGCTTAGGTTGCTCTTTAGAGACATGTTGTACGGTGGATTTCATTTTGAAACTCCAGTTGTAGATGCAGCAATTCGCCACCCTGAAACTATAAGTTACGCTTATAGTTATATCGAGCGGGGCGGCAACAGATTAATTTTATGCTGATGTTTTATTTAGATTTATTGCGAGATGAAAAGAGCGCTCTCCCTGTTTCACCTCCTGGAGGCAGGATAGTGTAAAATCATTATCAGAACTTATTGAATTCAATAAAATTTTATAATTTGTATGATTATTTTAATCATGCTAACGTAGTTCCAAAATCACTGGAGAAAGTCTTATGAAACTCGCGGTATACAGCACAAAGCAGTACGACAAAAAGTATCTGCAACATGTTAACGAGGGATATGGATTCGAACTTGAATTTTTCGACTTTCTGCTTAACGAAAAAACGGCCAAAACCGCGCATGGCTGCGATGCGGTCTGTATTTTTGTTAACGATGACGGCAGTCGTCCAGTGCTGGAAGAGCTTAAAAAACAGGGCGTGAAGTACATCGCTCTGCGCTGCGCGGGCTTCAACAATGTCGACCTCGACGCGGCTAAAGAACTGGGTCTGCAGGTAGTGCGCGTCCCGGCCTACTCCCCGGAAGCGGTGGCGGAACATGCTATCGGCCTGATGATGTCTCTGAACCGTCGTATTCACCGTGCTTATCAACGCACCCGTGATGCCAACTTCTCGCTGGAAGGGCTGACCGGCTTTACGATGTACGGCAAAACCGCCGGGGTGATCGGCACCGGTAAAATCGGCGTCGCGGCACTGCGGATCCTCAAGGGTTTTGGTATGCGCCTGCTGGCGTTTGACCCGTATCCAAGCGCCGCCGCGCTGGAGCTGGGTGTGGAGTATGTTGACCTGAAAACCCTGTACGCTGAGTCAGACGTGATCTCCCTGCACTGCCCGCTAACCGCAGACAATTACCATCTGCTGAACCAGAGCGCGTTCGATCAGATGAAAGATGGCGTGATGATCGTTAACACCAGCCGCGGTGGTCTGGTGGATTCCCAGGCGGCGATTGAGGCGCTGAAAACGCAAAAAATCGGCGCGCTGGGGATGGACGTATACGAGAACGAACGCGATCTGTTCTTTGAAGATAAGTCTAACGACGTGATTCAGGATGACGTGTTCCGTCGCCTCTCCGCCTGCCACAACGTGCTGTTTACCGGGCATCAGGCGTTTTTGACCGCTGAGGCGCTGATCAGTATTTCTGAGACCACGCTGGGTAACCTGAGCCAGCTCGAGAAAGGCGAAGCGAGCCCGAACGCACTGTTCTGAGTTATGCTCCCTCTCCCTTAGGGAGAGGGCTGGGGTGAGGGTGAACATGCTGCGCCGGAGGTGGTTCCGTTCACTTTACGTTCTTTGCTTCTCTGTTTAACGCGTCACTCGTGAACGTGTTAAGGGGGCTATCGCCGCCCCCTTAACAATCCCCGCTCCCGGCAAAGAAAATCGCCGCTTCGCGGTGCCCTCAGCTTATTCCTCCAGGCTTTCGGGTCGGGCACCAGCCTGCATCCCTGCAGGCTATGCCCTCTCGGCGCGTCCATGCGCCTCGCCCCGGCCTTCCGGAAACGCTTCGGCGATTTTCAGCCGGACCTGGGAGTCGCTGTAAGCACTTTATTATCATTCAATTTTTTTATGGCTTTACAAATACAACTCCTGTCATGGTTCAACCAATGAGAGGAGAGACATAACCACGCCCCATTTTCAGATTTACCCGCAAGACAATTCCCGCCAGCGCAATAGACTATGCATTAGCTATTTATGAAGTGAATATATTGAGAAGAACAATGAAAACGCTCGTCGCAGTAACGATCCTCAGCATGGCGCTGGCAGGCTGTGTCAATCCAGGGAAAGCCTCTGTTCAGGAAGAACAGCTTCAGCAGCACCGCTTTGTGCTGCAGAGTATGAACGGCACCGCCATTAACCCGGCCACTACGCCGCCGGAGATTGCCTTTGGTGAAGACCTGGCGGTATCAAGCGTGATGTGTAACCGCTTCAGCGGTCAGGGTAAGCTGTCTGACGGCGAGCTCAAGGTTAAAGCGCTCGCCATGACGCGTAAGCTGTGTACCGAGCCACAGCTCAATGACCTGGATCACGCGATCGGCACCATGCTGCGCAACGGGACGCAGGTCGATCTGACGGAAGACGTATTAACCCTGGCGACGGCAGAGACGACGCTGGTCTTTAAACGCGCAGAGTAATCAGTAAGCTCCGCAGGACCCGACGGCAAGCGACTGTTCACTGCAGCGTTTGCCGTTAGGCAGCGCACACATGCCGATGGCCGAGCCATCCAGCTGACGCGCAACGGACAGCGACCCGCCAATCATGGCGCAATTTGCCTGCCCGGAACTGGACATCGCCGCCCTCATCCCCGGCGCGACGTGCGCGGCGGTAGCCTGCTGTACAGGTTCATTGCTGCAGGCCGACAGTAACAAAGCGGCACACCCAACCCAAAATGCTGCGCGCATAATCTCTCCCCATATTGAATTGCAAAACCTATGCATAATAGGCATCCCACGCCCTGCCGTCGAGAGCCGAAGCGCGGTTTTCTGCGCTGTCAAAACAATTGCAGACTATTTTCAGGCAAAAGTTTGATCAAACCATTGATGGCACTAATAAGCAGGACACAAAAGCGAAAATCGTTTCAGCGGCCCTTTGCTAAAATAAAACCATAACTACAGGACTCGTCTAGGTGTTACGGGTCCCTCTTTCTTTGCGCAATGTAAGGGTGTCATATGCAAACTATTGACGGGAATGGCGCAGTCGCGTCCGTCGCGTTTCGCACCAGTGAAGTGATCGCCATCTATCCCATTACACCCAGCTCAACGATGGCTGAACAGGCTGATGCCTGGGCCGGAAACGGGCTGAAAAACGTCTGGGGTGATGTGCCCCGGGTGGTCGAAATGCAGTCTGAAGCCGGGGCGATTGCTACCGTTCACGGCGCGCTGCAGACCGGGGCGCTGTCCACCTCCTTTACCTCGTCGCAGGGGCTGCTGCTGATGATCCCGACGCTGTACAAGCTGGCGGGACAACTTACTCCGTTCGTACTGCACGTTGCGGCCCGTACTATCGCCACCCACGCCCTGTCGATTTTTGGCGATCACTCTGACGTGATGGCCGTGCGCCAGACCGGCTGCGCCCTGCTCTGTTCCGCCAGCGTGCAGGAGGCGCAGGATTTTGCCCTGATCTCCCATATGGCGACCCTGAAAAGCCGGGTGCCGTTTATCCACTTCTTCGACGGTTTCCGCACCTCACACGAAATTAATAAGATTGTGTCAATCTCCGATGACACCATCCGCAGCCTCCTGCCGCAGGCAGAGATCGACGCTCATCGCGCCCGCGCGCTGAATCCGGAACATCCGGTGATCCGCGGCACCTCCGCTAACCCGGATACCTACTTCCAGTCCCGCGAGGCCACTAACCCGTGGTACAACGCGGTCTATGAACACGTGGAACAGGCGATGGCCGATTTTGCCGCCGCCACGGGACGGGCGTACAAACCGTTCGAGTATTACGGCCATCCGCAGGCAGAGCGCGTGATTGTGATCATGGGCTCTGCTATCGGTACCTGTGAAGAGGTCGTGGATGAACTGCTGAGCCGGGGCGAGAAAGTCGGCGTGCTGAAAGTGCGCCTCTACCGCCCGTTCTCTGCCAGACACCTGCTGGCGGTATTGCCGGAAAGTGCGCGGTCGGTGGCGGTGCTGGATCGTACTAAAGAGCCGGGCGCCCAGGCCGAGCCGCTCTATCTGGACGTGATGACCGCCCTGGCCGAGGCCTTTAACGGCGGCGAGCGTGAAACCTTGCCGCGGGTGATAGGCGGACGCTATGGCCTCTCCTCCAAAGAGTTTGGCCCCGAATGCGTGCTGGCCATCTTCAACGAGCTGAGCGCCGCGAAGCCGAAGCCGCGCTTTACCGTTGGCATCTATGACGATGTCACCAATCTGTCTCTGTCGTTGCCAGAAAACACCCTGCCCTCCACGGCGAAGCTGGAAGCGCTGTTTTACGGCCTGGGCAGCGACGGCAGCGTGTCGGCCACCAAAAACAACATCAAGATCATCGGTAACTCCACGCCGTGGTATGCCCAGGGCTATTTCGTCTATGACTCGAAAAAAGCCGGTGGCCTGACGGTGTCTCACCTGCGCGTCAGCGAGCAGCCGATCCGCTCGGCGTACCTGGTGTCGCAGGCCGATTTCGTCGGCTGCCACCAGCTGCAGTTTATCGACAAATACCAGATGGCCGAGCGCCTGAAGCCGGGCGGGATTTTCCTGCTTAATACCCCGTACAGCGCCGATGAGGTCTGGGGGCGTCTGCCGCAGGAAGTGCAGGCGGTGCTGAACCAGAAAAAAGCGAAGTTCTATATTGTTAACGCGGCGAAAATCGCCCGCGAATGCGACCTGGCGGCGCGTATCAACACCGTCATGCAGATGGCGTTCTTCCATCTGACGCAGATCCTGCCGGGCGACAGCGCCCTGATGGAGCTGCAGGGGGCGATCGCCAAAAGCTACAGCAGCAAAGGTCAGGAGCTGGTGGAGCGCAACTGGCAGGCGCTGGCGCTGGCCCGGGAATCGCTGGCAGAAGTGCCGCTGCAGCCGGTGAATGCTCAGAGCCCGAACCGCCCGCCGGTGGTCTCCGACGCGGCGCCGGACTTTGTCAAAACCGTGACCGCGGCGATGCTGGCCGGTCTGGGCGATGCCCTGCCCGTCTCCGCGCTGCCGCCGGACGGCACCTGGCCGATGGGCACCACCCGCTGGGAAAAACGCAATATCGCCGAAGCAATCCCGATCTGGAAAGAGGAGCTGTGCACCCAGTGTAACCACTGCGTGGCCGCCTGCCCGCACTCCGCGATCCGCGCCAAAGTTGTCTCTCCTGAGGCGATGGAGGACGCTCCGGCCAGCCTGCACTCGCTGGATGTGAAATCCCGCGACATGCGCGGCCAGAAATATGTCCTGCAGGTGGCACCGGAAGACTGCACCGGCTGTAACCTCTGCGTGGAAGTCTGCCCGGCGAAAGATCGCCAGGACCCGGAGATCAAGGCTATCAATATGATGTCGCGCCTTGAGCATGTGGAAGAGGAGAAAGTGAATTACGACTTCTTCCTCGACCTGCCGGAAATCGATCGCAACAGCCTTGAGCGTATTGATATTCGTACCTCCCAGCTGATCACCCCGCTCTTCGAATACTCCGGGGCCTGTTCCGGCTGCGGCGAAACGCCGTACATCAAGCTGCTGACCCAGCTGTATGGCGACCGGATGCTGATCGCCAACGCCACCGGCTGTTCGTCGATCTATGGCGGTAACCTGCCGTCCACGCCGTACACCACCGACGCCAACGGTCGTGGCCCGGCGTGGGCAAACTCGCTGTTCGAGGATAACGCCGAGTTTGGTCTGGGCTTCCGCTTAACGGTGGACCAGCACCGCGTGCGCGTAATGCGCCTGCTCGAACAGTTTGCCGATCAGATCCCGGCAGAGCTCAACAGCGCCCTGCACAGCGAGGCCACGCCGGACGTGCGTCGCCAGCAGGTGGCGGAGCTGCGTCAGCATCTGACAGGCGTTGAAGGGGCAGAACAGCTGTTAACCGATGCCGATGCGCTGGTCGAGAAATCGATCTGGCTGATTGGCGGTGATGGCTGGGCCTATGACATCGGCTTTGGCGGCCTCGATCACGTCCTCAGCCTGACCGAGAACGTCAATATCCTGGTGCTGGATACCCAGTGTTACTCCAATACCGGCGGCCAGGCTTCGAAAGCGACCCCGCTGGGGGCGGTAACCAAGTTTGGCGAGCACGGGAAACGTAAAGCGCGCAAAGATTTGGGCGTCAGCATGATGATGTACGGTCATGTCTATGTGGCGCAGATCTCGCTGGGGGCGCAGCTGAACCAGACGGTGAAGGCGATTCAGGAGGCGGAAGCCTATCCTGGCCCGTCGCTGATCATCGCCTACAGCCCTTGCGAGGAGCATGGCTACGATCTGGCGCTGAGCCACGATCAGATGCGCCAGCTGACAGCAACCGGGTTCTGGCCGCTGTACCGCTTCGACCCGCGTCGTGCCGATGAGGGTAAACTGCCGCTGGCGCTGGATTCCCGTCCACCGTCGGATGCGCTGGCAGAGACGCTGATGCAGGAGCAACGCTTCCGTCGCCTCAACGCCCAGCAGCCAGAAGTAGCAGAGCAGCTGTGGAAGGATGCCGCCGCCGATCTGCAAAAACGCTACGACTTCCTGGCGCAGTTAGCCGGTAAAGCCGAAAAATCGGTCAGCGAATAACCCTTATAGCCCGGCATGTCCGGGCTTTTTATTGCATATAAAAAAACCGCCAGTAATGTACTGGCGGGCAATCCTGTTCAACAATAAATAACATTCAAGAATTAAAAACACATTTATTAAATAAACGGATAAAAATACTACAGGCATATAACGAGGCAGAGTCTACGCATTTTACGCCGAAAGGGATAATTTTTGTTTTATATAGTTTTAATTAATATATTCACTGAAATTATGACTGTTTCCTTGGCAGCAAATTCTTTAGATTTCACTTAATTGGTAACAATTATGCTTTATCGCTGGAAGGGAGAGTGATTTAGCATGAGACATCTTTCCAATACCGAAGTTCCACGGAAAGTTTAAAAAGATTAAATATAAAAAACAGCATAAGGAATAGTCACAATGCAAAGAAAAGTACTGGCTCTGATGATCCCTGCCCTTTTAATGGCGGGCGCAGCAAATGCAGCTGAAATTTATAATAAGGACGGCAATAAATTAGATCTGTACGGTAAAATCGACGGTCTGCACTATTTCTCCGACGACAGCGGCGCTGACGGCGACCAGACCTATATGCGTATCGGCTTTAAAGGTGAAACCCAGATCAACGATATGCTCACCGGCTACGGCCAGTGGGAATATAATATCCAGGCCAACAACACCGAAGGTTCTTCCAATCAGTCCTGGACCCGTCTGGCGTTTGCCGGCCTGAAATTCGACCAGTATGGCTCATTCGATTATGGTCGTAACTACGGCGTGCTGTACGACGTGGAAGCCTGGACCGATATGCTGCCAGAGTTCGGCGGCGACTCCTACACCAAAGCCGATAACTTCATGACCGGCCGTGCAAACGGCGTAGCGACCTACCGTAACACTGATTTCTTCGGCATGGTTGAAGGTCTGGACTTCGCCCTGCAGTACCAGGGTAACAACGAAGGCAGCGGCAACGGTAACGAAGGTACCAACAATGGCCGTGACGTGCGCCATGAGAACGGTGACGGCTTCGGTATCTCCACCACTTACGACTTCGGCATGGGTATCAGCGCTGCGGCGGCTTACACCTCTTCTGACCGTACCAACGCCCAACAAAATGAAACCACCGCTGGCGGCGACAAAGCTGACGCCTGGACTACCGGTCTGAAGTATGACGCCAACAATATCTACCTGGCGGCAATGTACTCTGAAACCCGTAACATGACCCCATACGGCGACGACGAACATGCGGTAGCGAACAAAACCCAGAACTTCGAAGTGACGGCTCAGTACCAGTTCGATTCCGGTCTGCGTCCGGTGGTCTCTTACCTGCAGTCTAAAGGGAAAGACCTGGGCAACGGACAGGGCGATCAGGATCTGGTTAAATATGCGGAAGTGGGTGCGGTTTACTACTTCAACAAAAATATGTCCACCTACGTTGATTATAAAATCAACCTGCTGGACGAAGACGACCAGTTCTACAAAGACAATGGCATCGGCACCGATGACATCGTTGCGGTCGGTCTGGTTTACCAGTTCTGATGCAATTAGCCCGCGTTACGGCGCGGGCTAACGCTTTATATCCCTTTCAGCATTGCGTTCAAATTTTGTTGCGCCGCTCTGCCTTTCTGATACAAGATAAATCTCATGTCTGACGGGCTGTAGAGGACTCGCTATTATGAACCATCATGCTGTTAAATCTTCGCGCATCGCCTCGATTGCCTACGATAAATACAATGAAACGCTGGAAGTCCGTTTTCGGGATCACAGCGCCTGGCAATATCAGCCCGTACCTGTGCGAATTTTTAACGATTTCCTGAATGTGGTTTCTAAAGGACGTTTCTATGACGGCGTGGTGAAAGGGAAATTCAAAGAGAGAAAAATTGCCTGAGAGCACATCCCCTGTGCCCATGCAACGACGGAGTAAAAACCATGATCAATCGTTTCGCGCTCTTTGCTTTGGCGCTCCTGACCTGCCTGTGGTTCGCCCTTATTTTTGATGTCGCCAATATCGTCGGCCATCTTGGCGACGTCCTGCTGATCCTGGATAAAGATTAATCCTCTGATGTTCCCGTAGCACGATAGCTCAGCACACCGGCCACGCCGCCACCACCATCATTGGGATGATGTCTTCCCTCCATCACCAGCACCTCCGGGAAATCAAACGGCGAGACGCCTTCAATGCAGGCGACGTTGACGCCATATTGATCCGGCGTGGAACGCCGCTGGTGAAAGGTGTAAATCCCGCAAACCGAACAAAAATAGTGTACCGCCGCCTGGGTATTAAAACGGTATTCGGTCAGCAGTGATTTGCCCTGAATAATGTCGATCCCGGATAAGGGCGCGGAAACCGCTATCGCCCCACGCATCCGGCAAAATGAGCAGTTGCAGCGCCGGATGGTGTTGAACCCGTCCGAGAGTTCAACGGTAAACCTGACCGCACCACAGTGACACTGGGCAGAAACTTTGTTCGCCATAACAGGCTCCTTTCCGATAAGCATGACCCACTCGGGCGGCGTATCAGAACGCCGCGTACCGGCTAAGTGTAATTCAGCCTCCCCCTCTGCGGCTAAATTCCTCTGCACTCTTTTTCAGCCAGGCTTCCTGGAAGAGTTGTTCCGAGTAGGTGAGTTTCATGACAGGTGCTAAATACGGGGCATCGAGCTCAATTAAATCATTTTCATTCTGGTATTTGGCGTATTTATCACCGGCGAATGAGATCTGCTTCTTCAGCGCCACATATTTATGTTCCAGCATGCTCTGAACTTCATCAAAACGATTCTTATCCAGCTCAAGCATAATGGCGGTGATCTTTCCCGACTTATTGAAGATCACCGCGTTATCTTTGGCACCCTCTAATCCCAGCTCGTTATTCGGAATAGAGAAAATATCGCCGTCACTCCACTTACTGCGCCCCTCGTGCTGGGCGGAGGGATAGGCTTTAATAAACTGCTGCAGCGTGGTTTTACCTAACGTCAGCCCCATCGCCGTGGTGTTGGCCTTTGCGGATGAAAACACTGCCATTAAAACAAACATACCCAGAAGTAATTGCCACTGTTTACTCATCGTTAGCACCTCATCGTATCAGTCCTGTTTTTGCTGACCATCGTCTTCAGTATCTGTCTCTTCTCAATCGTACCCAATTGATCTTCAACAACCCATGCGCCTTTTTGGTGAGTGCGCAAGGCCGATACAGCACTACTTACTGAGCCCGGGAGGGACGCCGTCAGGATTGAGCGGACCGGGGGGAAGGCATGAAAAAGCCACCAGCGAATGCCGGTGGCGGGGGCATGACGCACGGTCAGCTATTTTTTAACGGGTTGGGGCTTTTTATCGCCCGACTCCGGGGCCTCGCGCGGGTCATCTTTCTCAACATACTGCATGACTACCTCCCGTTTTTGTGGATGGACTACAACTATAGCGTTTGTTGCTTAAAACCAGCCAGGCGGCAGGCGTTTGCTGTAAAACGTGCTGACATTCACCGCCGTAATCCGTACCATACACGCCATACTTTTTCATGTTGACCTGCTGCCCCCCATCTTAACGGTGGGCCGCCTGGGCGGCTTTAGCCATAAACGAATTGAGCCACTATTAAATGTCGCAAAATCAAGAAATTACCAAAAAAGACCAGTACAACCTCAACAAACTGCAAAAGCGTCTGCGCCGCAACGTCGGTGAAGCCATTGCGGATTACAACATGATTGAAGAAGGCGACCGCATCATGGTCTGCCTGTCTGGCGGCAAAGATAGCTACACCCTGCTCGAAATCCTGCGCAATCTTCAGCAAAGCGCGCCGGTCAATTTTTCGTTAGTGGCCGTCAACCTGGATCAGAAGCAGCCGGGCTTCCCGGCACATATTCTGCCGGAATACCTCGAGAAGCTGGGCGTTGAGTACAAGATTGTCGAAGAGAATACCTACGGCATCGTTAAAGAGAAAATCCCGGAAGGGAAAACCACCTGCTCGCTCTGCTCCCGTCTGCGTCGCGGCATTCTGTACCGCACCGCCACCGAACTGGGCGCGACCAAGATTGCTCTCGGTCATCACCGCGATGACATTTTGCAGACCCTGTTCCTGAACATGTTCTATGGCGGCAAAATGAAAGGCATGCCACCGAAGCTGATGAGCGACGACGGGAAGCACATCGTGATCCGTCCCCTCGCCTACTGCCGCGAGAAGGACATTGAGCGTTTTTCTGAGGCGAAAGCTTTCCCGATCATTCCGTGCAACCTGTGCGGTTCCCAGCCGAACCTGCAGCGTCAGGTGATTGGCGATATGCTGCGCGACTGGGACAAACGCTACCCGGGCCGCATCGAGACCATGTTCAGCGCAATGCAGAACGTGGTGCCTTCGCACCTGAGCGATATCAACCTGTTTGATTTCAAAGGGATTAAGCACGGGTCGGAAGTGGTGAACGGTGGCGATCTGGCATTCGATCGCGAAGAGATCCCGATGCAACCCGCGGGCTGGCAGCCGGAAGAAGATGACACTCAGCTGGATGAGATGCGTCTGAACGTGATTGAAGTGAAGTAATTTTTAAGCGTCTCAGCGTTAGCGCTGAGACGCTCTCCCGCCCTGCTTATTTCAGCAGACGAACCTTACAGTTTTTGCCTTTGATCTTGCCGTTTTGCAGCTGTTTCCACGCCTTCTGCGCTACTGACTGACGCACCGCCACATACACGTGCGCCGGATGCACCGCGATTTTACCGATATCAGCACCGTCCAGACCAATATCGCCGGTCAGCGCGCCCAGTACATCACCGGGACGCATTTTGGCTTTTTTACCGCCGTCGATACAGAGCGTCGCCATCTCAGCGGCCAGCGGTACAACGCTGACGTTGGCCGGGGCATCTACCCAGTTAAGCTTGATTTGCAGCATTTCCGCCAGAATGTTGGCGCGCTGCGCCTCTTCCGGCGCGCAGAAACTGATCGCCAGGCCGCTGTTACCGGCACGAGCGGTACGACCGATGCGGTGAACATGCACTTCCGGATCCCAGGCCAGCTCATAGTTCACCACCAGCTCCAGGGATTTAATGTCCAGACCGCGGGCGGCCACGTCGGTCGCCACCAGCACGCGGGCGCTGCCGTTGGCAAAACGCACCAGGGTCTGATCGCGATCGCGCTGCTCAAGATCGCCATGCAGCGATAACGCGCTCTGTCCGGCCTCGGTCAGGGCATCGCACACCGCCTGACAATCTTTTTTGGTATTACAGAAGACCACGCAGGAGGCAGGCTGGTGGACGCTGAGCAGCTTCTGCAGCAGCGGGATTTTGCCCCGCTGGGTGGTATCGAAGAACTGCTGCTCAATCGCCGGCAGCGCGTCGACGGTGTCAATTTCAATGGCGATCGGGTTTTGCTGCACGCGGCCGCTGATGGCGGCAATCGCCTCTGGCCAGGTAGCAGAAAAGAGCATGGTCTGGCGCGATGGCGGCGCAAAACGAGTCACTTCGTCGATGGCCTCGCTAAAGCCCATATCCAGCATGCGGTCGGCTTCGTCCAGCACCAGGGTCTGCAGCGCATCGAGGGAGACCGTGCCTTTTTGCAGGTGATCGAGCAGACGACCCGGAGTGGCGACGATGATGTGCGGCGCGTGCTGCAAAGAGTCACGCTGGGCGCCGAACGGCTGTCCGCCGCAGAGGGTTAAGATTTTGGTGTTCGGCAGAAAACGCGCCAGACGACGCAGCTCCGCCGCAACCTGATCCGCCAGCTCGCGCGTCGGGCACAGCACCAGCGACTGCGTTTTATAGAGGCTGGCGTCAATATGCTGTAACAGCCCAAGGCCGAAGGTCGCCGTTTTGCCACTGCCGGTTTTGGCCTGCACGCGAACATCGCGTCCTTCCAGGATCGCCGGCAGCGCGGCAGCTTGTACAGGGGTCATCGTCAGGTAACCCAACTCGTTGAGGTTATCGAGTTGGGCGGCAGGCAGTACGTTCAGCGTTGAAAAAGCAGTCACAGTTATTCTCGCGGTAAAAAACTCACAGTCAGCAGGCGCGTATCCTCGCAGATCTCCGCCTCTGATGCGACATTTTAATCGGCACTTCGTCCGGCGGCGGATCCGGCATCGGCTGCGGACGGGGGATCGGTTCGGGAACGGGCACCGGATCGGTGGGTACCGGGTCCGATTGCCGCGTTTGCAGCAGCAGTGTTAAGAGCATGGCCATGTTTCCCTCCAGGGGATCGGGTTGTCTCTTTTAGGGTAGTCGCTGCTGGGTTGCAGGCAAAAAAAAGCCGACTTATTTAAGTCGGCGTCGTACGAATCAATTTTGCTATGCAGTAATTCAAAAAAGGAAGTAAGACAATATGGAGCGCAACGCCCATCGCTTGACGTTGCATTCACCTGCGGGAGAGATAGTGCACCTTATGGGTAAACGGTTTATTGACTTCGCTCAATTAAAATAGCGTTTCAGGCGCATCATAACGTCAAAATAGTGCAAATTTACAACCATTTACTGCGATGTAACCACCATGCAACACCACCGATTAAAACGACTAACATGATGCAGAACAGCGAAAAGCCAAAGCGGAACTCCCCGCCGGGGATCCCCCCCAGGTTGACGCCGAACAGCCCCGTTAAGAAGGTGCTGGGCAGAAAGACCATCGCCATCAGCGACATGGTGTAGGTTCTGCGGGAGAGCGACTCCTGCATCACCTGGGCGATTTCGTCGGTCAGGATCGCCGTGCGGGCAATACAGGCATCAATTTCATCGAGACCACGCCCCAGCCGGTCGGCAATATCCTGCATTCTGCGGCGCTGATCGTCATTCATCCAGGGGAGCCGTTCACTCGCCAGACGGGCATACACATCGCGCTGCGGGGCCATGTAGCGGCGCATCACGATCAGCTGTTTGCGCAGCAGCGCCAGAAATCCGCGAGGAGGAATAACCTGGTCGATCAGGTTATCCTCCAGATCGATAATCTTATCGTGCAGCTCTTCGATAAACTCGCTGGCATGATCGGTAAGCGCGTCGCAGACATCCACCAGCCAGCTCCCACAATCTTCCGGGCCGGTACCCTCTTTTAAATCCCCGACGATGTCGTCCAGCGCCAGCACTTTTCGCTGCCGGGTCGAGACAATCAGCCGTTCATCCATATAAAGGCGCATCGCCACCAGCTGATCCGGCCGTTCATCGGTGCTGCCATTAATACAGCGCAGGGTAATAAGTGTTCCCTCACCCATGCGGGTCACGCGCGGGCGCAAACTTTCCCCGGCCAGCGCGTCGCGCACGTTGTTGGGCAATAACGGGGTTGAGGCCAGCCAGTGAGCGCTCTCCGGTTGGGTATAGTTCAGGTGCAGCCAGCAGGGATGTTGCTGATCGATAATATCGTTGTTGGTGAGCGGTCTTGCCCCGCCCTTACCGTCGAGTATCCACGCAAAAACTGCGTCAGGAACGTTAACTTCCGATCCTTTTATGCCTTCCACAGCGCCTCCGCCAGTAGCTGTTCTTTGCTGTCAGTCTAGCCACCCTGGCAGCTTAAGCAACCATTTAACCCGCCATCGCGCTGAATTTGCTCGTAAAAGAGACTATTCCTGAACCAAACGCGGTTCACAAAAAAGCCTGGCGAACCAGGCTTCAAGAGTTGATGACGTGTCAGGCACGCGCGGGGTGTGTTCGCCCGTCGTATACAGGTGCAGAGGATGCCGGTTCCAGATGGAAGTTTCGCGTGCGGGTCTGCAGCTCAACCACCTGATTTTTCAACACCGCCGAGGAGCCGGAGAGCTCTTCCACCATCCCCACGTTACTCTGGGTGACGTTTTCCAGATCGGACAGCGCCTGGGTAATTTGCGCGATGCCCTTCTCCTGTTCATAGGTCGAAGTGGAAATTTCATCCATGAGCCTGCTGACCTGCCCGGAGCCGCTGACGATCTCCTGCATGTTCTTCTCGGCTTCAGCAACCACCATCGCCCCCTGGCTGACATTACTGCTGGTAACGGCGATCAGAGATTTAATGCTTTTTGCCGCCTCGGCACTGCGATGCGCCAGGCTGCGCACTTCCCCGGCCACGACCGAGAAACCTTTGCCATGATCGCCGGCACGCGCAGCTTCGACCGCAGCATTGAGCGCCAGGATATTGGTCTGGAAGGCGATACCGTCAATCATGGTGATGATTTCGGTCATTTGCTGGGCACATTCGGTAATGGAGTGCATGTTGTTGGCAACCTGCCCCATCAGCTCGCCGCCTTTTTGTGCCTGGCGGGTCGCTGCGTTGGCCTTCTCATTGGCGAGACGGGTGTTATCAGCGGTGTTTTTAGTGGTAGCTGCCATCTGTTCCATGCTGGCAGAGGTCTGGATCAGCGACGCGGACTGCAGCTCGGTTTTTGCCGCCAGCGCCGAACTGCGGGCGGCCAGCTGCTCAGAAAGGCTCATTGCCGTGGCTGAGGAGGAGCGGATCTCACGCACCAGGGTGGCGATGTTGCCCGACAGGGTGTTAATCCCCGGGATCAGCCGCCCCGCGCAGTTGTCGCCAAATTCGGGGATCCTGACGCCCACATTGCCGGAGACAACCTCTTCAATGCTTCTTTTTACCGTATTGATGGGTACGACCAGGTATTGGGTCATGTAAAGCAACAGGAACAAGAACGCAATGACAAATAGGCAATTAAGCGAAATTAACAAAGAGGTTTGCGGTGCTAGAAAAATGACCAGTCCATCAATTAATAGAAACACAACCACCAGATAAGAAAGAATAAAAGTCCTTACGCTAATATTCCTGAGCATAATATATCCCACAACGGCATTTTCAGATGATAGGAAATATATAGCATTCTGCTTTTAATTTTTCACCCTCATTTCGTAGTGACATTTCATTAACGCTATAGGTTTTTGAAATTTACCTTAAGGGAGAACCAAAAGCTAACCAACCTGTAACCTCCATACATTAAAGTCTGATAATAAGAATATTAAGCCCTTAATGCCATGAAATGCATTTGCCCAGATAAATTTTATAGTTAAGCCGCAAGACCTTAAGGACATGTATTCGTTAGCCGGGCTTAAATTACTCAATATTGGATATGTTTTTACAGATTGCTTGAAAAAAACATTAATGTTTTCTCGAAGCCAATCCGATACTAAACGCCTTTCCCCAAAAAACAGCGACTCCTTACCGTCGATGTATGAGAAATTGACTTAATAACTGCTGTCGCATCACAGGAGAATAAAACTATTCCAGTTGGTAAAATTAATACGAATTTCATACGAATATCACAAAAAAATTCTGCCTGACCGTATGAAGTAGAGTATGTTTCAAAGAAGCCCACGCGTGCCGCTACGTCGTGGATCTCAGGCACCTGACGTGCTGATAACTGAGACTGGCCTATGTCGCTTTCAGGGTTTGCTGCGCTGAATATACTAAAAACACCCGTATGGGTCGTATCCCCGGTTTCGGAGGATATTGTGTTCGCCAATACGGCAGCAAAAAAGATCATGCAGGACGCGACGCTGGATGACCTGCGTAAAGGGGTCTGCTCAGCACATGCCCAGGCAACGCTTGCGATGTACGTGCCCGATTTAAAAACCCAACAAGAGATTATTGAAATCTGGAGCGTGCTGGTAAATAACCAGCCAATGAGCCTCAGCTGCCGGCTCTCGCTGGCCGATTTTGACACCTGCGGCGAGGTCATTATTTTTGAGGGTATTGCCCGGCAGCCGGTAACAGGCCTTAAAGCCACCAGCTCTGGCACCTACCAGCGCAAAAAACAGGGGTTCTACGCCCGTTTCTTCCAGACCAACAGTGCGCCCATGCTGTTAATCGATCCTGCCCGGGACGGCCAGGTGGTTGATGCCAATCTCGCGGCCCTCAATTTTTATGGCTATACCCATGATGAGATGTGCAGCAAGCACACCTGGGAGATCAACACCCTCGGCCGCAATATTCTGCCGGTGATGACGGAGATCGCGCGTTTACCTGGCGGCCATAAGCCGCTCAACTTTGTGCATCGACTGGCTGATGGCACCACCCGACACGTACAGACCTATGCCGGCCCGATTGAGATCTACGGCGACAAACTGATGCTGTGCATCATTCATGATATTACCGAGCAAAAACGGCTTGAACTGGAGCTTGAACACGCCGCGCTGCGCGACTCGTTAACCGGCCTGCTCAATCGTCGTCAGTTTTATAACCTTACCGATCAAGCCTCACCGAATCATCTTCCGGCCCAGCAGGAGTTCAGCCTGCTGCTGGTGGATACGGACCACTTTAAGCGCATTAACGACATGTTTGGGCATCAGAAAGGCGATGAGGTGTTGATTGCCCTCTCGCGAATGCTGGAAAGCTGTTGCCGGAAAGATGATTACGTTTTCCGCTGGGGTGGCGAGGAGTTTGTGCTGCTGCTGCCCCGCACGTCGCTGGACGCGGCGATGCAGATCGCAGAAACCCTGCGCGCGGCCATCGCCCGCATTGCCATCCCGGGACTGCCCCGCTTCACCGTCAGCATTGGGGTGGCGCGGCATAACCCGGATGAAAGTATCGACGATCTGTTTAAGCGCGTGGACGATGCGCTGTATCGCGCAAAGAATGATGGTCGTAATAAAGTGCTGGCGGCGTGATGTCGCCTTCTGTCTTTCAATATATTCCTTGAGGAGTGGTTAAGATGAGCAAGAAGATTTTGATGCTGGTCGGGGATTACGCTGAAGATTACGAAACCATGGTGCCGTTTCAGGCATTGCAGATGATTGGTCATCAGGTTGATGCGGTCTGTCCTGACAAAGCCAAAGGCGACTTTATCATGACGGCAATCCACGATTTTGACGGCGCCCAGACCTATAGCGAAAAACCCGGCCACCGCTTTATTCTCAATGCCGATTTTGCTGAGGTGAAAGAAGAGGATTATGACGCGCTGTTAATTCCGGGCGGACGGGCGCCGGAATATCTGCGGCTGAATGAAAAGGTACTCGAACTGGTGCAGGCCTTTGACCAGGCACGTAAGCCGATTGCCGCCGTGTGCCACGGCGCTCAGCTGCTGGCCGCCGCGGATGTCCTGAAAGGTCGTACCTGCAGCGCTTATCCTGCCTGTGCGCCAGAAGTCCGACTCAGCGGCGGATATTATGCAGACATCGGTATTGATGAGGCGTATGTCGATGACAATCTGGTTACAGCTCCCGCCTGGCCTGCGCATCCGCAGTGGCTGGCGAAATTTGCCGAGCTGTTGCAGAAGTAAGGTCGGTTCTGGACAGGCTCGGTGGTTTCAGGCCAGCCTGTCAACCGCATCAAAAAAGCGCTCTTCAGTCATAATGACGTTCTCTTTTGCGCTCTGATATTGACGTCGAATAAACCATCCCGATTCTGGCGCCATGCTCAGATTAAACACCTGCCTGATACCGGGCGCATCGACATGCAGGGTCACAATGCCTGTTTCACTGCCATTCCAGAGCTGCTCCGGAAGAAGTCGGACGCTACGGTCACCGTTCTGCAACCTGATGGCGGTGATGTCATAACGGCATATGCCGCTGTTCAGGCTATAGCCCACTGCGCTCAGGTCATGAAGATGTCTGGTGGATAACGTCACCTCAATACCGGAACCGGCAAACCACTGGCTAATTTGCTGCGCCAGTTCATCCATTCGTGAGCAGAATGCCCTGACTTCTGCATCAGCGGATTTTTTGCCAGACGATACTCTGTCGCTACCGTGTTGTACTTTTCTGAAAAAACGTTCTCTGGCTGACACGTTGTGGTCCCTGTGAGCTTGTTACGAGCATGCTTTATTCTGACGGGGTTTGTTTCAGTGCCGCATAAGAGGCAATCAATTGCTGCAGATGCTGTTCCACCTGGCGCTGCCGGACGGCGCTACTGCTCTGCTCTGCGGGAATAACTGAGAGCTGGCGCAACTGCTCTTCCACCGGCACGGTGCGATTCAGCGACTGCATGATGGCGAACACCGCCGATTTAAGTTCGCTGACCGTCATATATTTCCCCTTCTGCTCATCCAGGGCATTAAGCCGGTTCGCCAGTTGCTCAAGCTGCGTTACTCCCTGATGCCAGCCGGTCAGGTTTTCCGGCGCCAGGGCAAGGGCCGCCTTCTGCTGTTGCCACTGCTGCGCAATGGTATTGCCCTGCTCCGGCCATAGCCTGAGCGCCTGCTGTACCTGGTCATCGCCATAGCTGAGCGCCCAGTCTGGCTTTAACTGCAATAACTGCGCTAGCTGTTGCTGTGTCTGGCGAATACCTGCTTCCGGTGATAAGTGGGGCTGTCGTCTGTCGGCGGAAAGCGCTACCGGCGAGGGGGAAAGGGTTACAGCGGACTGTTCCCGTGCCGGGTCGGGCTGATGCATCACCAGCCATCCTCCTGTCAGGATCCCAGCCAGTACCAGCATGGTCGCCATACCAGCGGCAAAAGGCTTCCAGGGCTTTGCGGGCGATGGGCACTTCAGAAAGGTTTCAGGTTCAGGGATATAGGTTCTTTTATCGCACTCAGTCACCTCCACGGGCGTGTCGCTATCAGGGATCGAAGATTCAACCGGTACGGTAACCACCGCATCACAACTGGGTTCTCTGTTTTCCAGCCGTACCGCCGCGCTATGTATATGGGTGCGCAGGATATCGAGCTGGCTCACCGGCGTTAACTCCAGACGTTTTAACGTCTCGCCCAGAACGAGCAGGTGTTCTTCCGCCTGGTTCAGTTGGCTGATATCGGCAGACGTCAGTGCCCGGGAGCGCAAATCCTGCTTCAGCCGTTTGCTGAGCGTGCCGAGAATTTCCATCCTGGCATGCACCGGTTGCGGCCACAGATGGCTCCAATGTCGGGTAACCAGTGAATTCACCATCGCCAGTCCCTCGTTCAGGCCAGACAGCCCGGCCAGGTGCGTACGAGAAAGGCAGAACCAGGCGGCGGTCTGGAGTTCCACGCCGTTGTGTTCAAACAGCGACAGGCATAGATTTTCCACCTTTTGCCAGTTCACATCCGGACGCGCCGGATGGGTCAGTTTGTTCATTTCATTACGCAGAGCAACATAATCCGCAAGCGTGCGCGGATCGCCGCCGGATTTAAGGTGGCGTTCAAAGAGCGTTGTCATGAGTGTCCTGCCAGAGGTAAAAAACTATATTGCGGAGCGGGCGTCCAGGTACTGCTGCTGTTTCAGATGACGGATGAGCACCCGGCCTTCGGGCATAAATTCGGTGCCGTAGCGCACCAGGCCGATGCCTTTGAGTTCGGCATTGATGTGATATCGAAGCTCACCAGGGATTATTTGATCCAGCAAAACTACATCCATAGATTGTAATCGTGGTTCATATTTCAATAATACTCTTGTTAAGGTTTCTATGAGCTGATTTGCCGTTCCCGGCATACCCTGAAGGATCTTCGTCATATCCGGCAGCCCGTAATCAGGCAAATGTGATATTGCACCAGCTCTTGAATTAAGGATACGCTGAATATTGTTCAGTACAGACAAAATAATCAGGTCCTCTTCGCTTACCTGATCTATGGGAAGATCCCCTGTAAAATTACCATTAAGCGTTTCATATAAAGATGGGATTTTATAATTCATTGCGTTCATTTTTCCTGTAGCGAAGCACAAATCACATGCTTTATTGTGCTTTTTATTAGCATGAATATTTCTTTTTACAACACCGTATATAACATTACAAAAACTAGCATCATTGGATTGGATTTATTTTAGGACATAGCCGTCATAACCTTTCTCGCCAGGGTAGAAAAGTTCTTTATCTGTGCCGTACAAAAACTTAATGGAGTCATATGCTGCAACTTCAGATGTGCCGTAAAATGGAGAGGGTTTAAATATCACTTTCCCATCAACATCGTATAAAACAAAATAGTAACCCTCATCCTTCAAGTATTTATAAACTGAAAGCAGAGATATTATTTTAGTACGGTATATGCTTACCTTGTATTTTTCATCAGGGCTGACTAAATCAAATAACTTTGTTTTTTCATCGACAAACAAAGCTGAAGGTAAAAACACCCAAATAGTTAGTAATAGAAAAAATCCAAGAGTGTTTTTTTATTTTCATTTAAAGAGGAGTTTCTTATCTTTGCCTCTCGGTGAGAGCCATAAAACATCGGAGAAAACAATATCATCCCCACCTGAATCATCTTTTTTTGCCCAAGGCATTTTGACTATTTCAGTACTAATCTGAGTTTATGGCGAATGTCTTACATCTTCATCTAGTGATTTTCTTTTAGTTTCAGCAGTGAAAGCAAATGCTGGTGAAATTTCAAACCTATGCTCTATTAACTTAGGATCCATCTCCCATTCCATATTCCTCATCGCGTCCGGGATCATATCAATATGGAAGAACTCCACACTGACTTTCTTTTCCTGTTGTTCCGTTTTTTTTGTCGTCGTTGTCAATGAAACGGCCATTACCTTGTCCCCACTCTAATCTGGAAAACATAATCCAGGACTACGTTTTCTTCTGTGTGTAGGCGTCAGGGCTAACCAGTTTTTCCCTGTAACGCCCCTTTGGGTGTGTTAGCTTGATAAGCAAATTCCATATCTTCTGCCCCTAATTCTGAAACAGACGGGGCGCCAGCACCACCTGCCAGTGTGCCTGGTCAGCGGTGCTGGCAAGCCACTCCAGACGGGTGATGATGCCGTGCACCGCCTTGCCGCTGCGCATGCCCAGGGTGGCGTGCTTCATCAGGACCTACTCCGGAGCGATGTCAGCCTGCGCGATGGTCCACCCGGCCGGTGAAGCGCAGGACGTCGGGCGTGACGGGGAGTCATGAATGGCGAGGGTATAGCGGGTCTGTCCGTCGAAAAGGGCCAGCCAGTCGTCCATGTCCATCACATTACTCCGTTACAGATACCAGGCTGAGCCAGCCGTCGCCTAGTTCAATGGTGCGGGGTTTATCCGGGTCGAGTTCATCGCGCGTGAGTACCAGGCGCCAGCGGTTATCCTGCAGATCGGGACGGTTAAACAAACCCACTATGGCCACGAAGTGGGCGTCTTCATCCATCGGCATATTGAGCGTCACGCTGCCTTTAGGCATCACCAGCAGCGCTTTTGCCGCCAGCATATCGTCTTTCAGCACTGCATCAGCATTGCGCAACAGAGCCTGATAATCAGCACTATCGACTGCCTGGCGGTCTTTCAACTGGTAAACCCATACCATGGTCGCCAGCGGCGTCTGGGCACCGTCAGCATTAGCCGCAGCACGGGGGGTGAAATCCAGATGCAGCGTTTTAATTTTCTTATACAAGATGGATTTAGTGAGGCTGACGGTACCATCCTTGACGGTCTGGGTCAGGCCGCAGCCTGTCAGCAGGGCGCAGGCGATAAGCGTCAGCGCCCGCCTGCGGGTGACTTGTGTCATTCAACATTCCTTTTAAAGAGGGAAGTGTGTAATTAATCGAAACGGTAATGTCCGCCTTCAGCAGACGGTAGGGACTGGCCGTGTAGCCCTTCATAGCAGCCCAGGCTCACCGTCAGCGTCTCCCGGTTATCGCCGAGTTTGCCATCCTTCAGGCCGAGCAGGCCGGTGCGTCCCAGCTGAATTCGCCTGCTTCTGCCCAGCCGAGGCTCCGGCAGCAGCCAGACCGGGACGGTAAGGCGCAGACGTGCATCGCTGCGGTAGCCCAAATAAACCCGCATCAGCACCAGCAGGTCGGTATGGAGCTGTCTGCCAGGCAGCCAGCCTTCGGCTTCGTCAGCGTCAGCTGTGACAAGCGTCACCCGTACCCTGCTGCAGGCTTCTCTGGCAGTTTTGCCTAGCGTTGCCCGTTGTGAAAGGCGTACCCGGTTTCCCGACCCTAATCCGGTGCGGTTTTCAATATGTACGGTGACAGGATCAGGTTCGGTGATAACCACACGGGTATGCGGGGCCAGCAAACTGACCAGCGCCCGGATGCCTTCCGCATTGCGGGTGGGCAACCGCATGGTGCCGAGCAGCGCCAGAAAACGGGAAACGGGCGTGGCCACATGTTCCGCCGTACCGGTAATACCGAGCCCGACTAACCCCAGCAAGCACTGGGATGTCGCATCTTTTCCACCAGCCTCAAAGGTGGCCGGGTAGGCATATTTACGCCAAATCCGGTAATACTGCGTGGTGATGCGGTGGCTGAAAATGTCCAGAAACGAAGTGACCGCCTCATGCCCCTCCCGGCGCTGAGCGATGTCATCCAGATACGCACCCGGCAACGGTGAATCCACACCGTACATCCCCAAAAAAGTGGTACGTACGGTCGGGGGTAGCTCTGGATACTCCTCATCGGTCTCCACCGCTCGAAGTTCGGTGGCCGGGAACCCCATTCCCGGCCAGGGACGAAAGCGCACCGGATCATCACCGGGATGGCTGGTCGCACCGAGCTTCGGCGCATCCGGACGCTCCTGCTCCAACAGCTGACAAAAACGATAAAAGTTAGCCTGCCAGATATCCTGATTCAGGGTAAGTGTTAACCCGGTACGCGCTGGCTGTGATTCTCGCGCCATCTCAGTCGTTTCCCTGTCGGTTGCAGCACCAGTGTGAGCTGGTTAAAAAGGTGAATATCAGCATACAACGCGAAGAAACGGTGCAGCATCTCGCCGAACAGGTTCACGTCGCCCTCGCCTGCAAAATTGTCCATATTCAGCGTGACCTCGATATCCACGCCCCGCAGCATAAAGCCTTTCTCAAACCGGCGGATCAGCGTGTGCTTCACGGCAACGATGGCCTCAAGGCGACGGCGGTTCATTTCATCACCGGTCCAGTCGTACAGTGCCAGCGTCCCGCGCAGCACTTCCGGATTATCCATCATGCTCAGGAAGTTTGAACCGAGGTGGCTCATTACGCGCCAGTGGAACCGGTCATTCGCCGGGGGATACAGGGGCATCGTGGGAGCAGTGACGTTCATTACCCTGACCGGAACTTTGCCTGCTTTAACCACCCTATCCAACAGGGTACTTTCCAGCGCCTTACGCGGCAGTTGTCCATTGGTACCGGTGAGCCGCATTGAGAGCGATTCTGGTTTTTCAGACAGCTGATCCAGCTCGAATGAACGTCCGCCGAGGATAAGCCAGGTGTCATAGAGACCAGACGCGCCGCGCTTCACGCGCGTGTGGTAGTAACGCTCTGGAGCATCGTGGCGCATCATGCCGCCCCTGTGCCGGAAGCTGGTGAACGGGACATACTGGTGTTTGCCGAGTTTCACCGCACCGTGAATATTATCCACGCTGTAAATCTCGGTGTGCCCGTCCTGGAGGCGCAGCGGCCGGAGCAGGTACTCATTCTCCAGCGGATTAAGCGTCAGTGGGTCCGCTTCAAGCGTGAAGAGGTTGATTACCGGCGCACAGTGCAGGCGAAAATTGTCCGTCTCAAAAGGCAGGTCGGGTGACCAGGCTTCACTGAGTACCATGTCTATCTCAAACCAGCGACTGGCCGCAGTGAGCCCGATAGCATCAAGACCGCGTAGTTCCACAAACATAAACTTCGGACGGAAACTGAAGTATTCCAACAGTAGCTGATATCCACTAAAGGCCGTATCAGCTTTCTTCCACAGACCGTCATTATCATCAAAGCCCATCGGCTTACACCAGCCGTCAAACTTATGACGCTCAGTGCCAGTTCCTGCGTGACGGGCATACATCGCATGTACCCGACGAGTCATCGCCAGATGCAGGGCAGAGCTGATTGGACTTTCGGCATTCAGAAAAATAATAACATTCTCAAGCCTGGCCTTGCTCCAGTCCACTTTTTCCGGGCATTCGAAGCGCAGGCGAATGGCCGAACGCCCGTCCGTTTCGGTATGCAAACGTGCGCTTTCAAGGTGCAGGGGCTGTAAGGGCACATCCCTCGTGGTACGGTACTGGCAGGCGGTTTTATGCGGCCCCACCGGACGCGACAGCACCGAGAACCCTTCAGTCAGCGTTTCTGCCTGCCGCAGGCTCCGCCAGTCCGGCGTAAACTCAACGATGGCAAGCGAAGGAATGGTACGCATATAGTGCGGCCATAACAGACTGACCAGCCCTTCGGTCAGCTCGGGCAAATCGTCATCGAGCTTTTCACGCAACCTGCCCATCAGGAAGGCAAAACCTTCGAACAAACGCTCAACGTAGGGATCACGCGCGCCGGACTTATCCAGATTGAGCATCGCCGCCCGGTCCGGATGGGCCCGGGCAAATTCTTTACCCGCTTCGCGCAGGTAGCGCATTTCGGCCTCGTAATAGCGCAGGGTTAAGTCATCCATGCACAATATTCCTGATTGTTAACAAATATACGCTAGCCACACAGCACCATGGCTCGGGCCGGATCGATGGTAATCAGCCCCGCCAGCAGCGCATCCATCTCGGACATCAGCCGGGTTTTATCGGACTCGCTGCGGCTAGCTTTCATTCTCAGAAGCTTCAGACGGCGGGCCTGAACTTCGAACAGCAGACCGGGCTCCCAGTCCCCAAGCGTCAATTGCGGAGCAGAAGCCGTCAGTTCCCCCAGCAGATGCAGCGCCATCTCGTTGCGACCATACTGCTCGGCTACACGGGCCATCAGTAAGCGTACCAGCCAGCGCTGGCGCGGCGCATCCATTCCTGGCCGGGACTGAAGCCAGGCAAGCGCGGCTTCTGGCCCTTCGCTATCCCCTTTTTCCATCGCTTCGGCTTCCAGCGACAACACATCGTCCTCATGTCCGGATGGAGGTATTACCGGCTCACTGCCAAATGACAGTCCTTCCTCATTCACCTTTTCCGCTATCCAGCCCGTGGTCACCTCATCGGCGAACGGCGTTCCGTCATTCCATGCCAGTCCCTCAAGCCCGGGCAGGCGTTTGAGGAACAGCCGAAGATCCAGCAGGACTGATTCCGACCACTTCTCCCACGGCTGCCCCGCATGGCTGAGTCCCTGCCAGAGGTACCACTGAAGATCGAGCCAGAAATGGTTCACTCCTTCGCAATACATCTGGCTGGCCTGCTCCACCAGCTCTATCCAGTTTTTCTGTAGATACAGACGCTTTAGCTGCGCCCGGTACTCAGGTTTAGGCGGGAGCAGTCGGGTACGTCCACTGCTGTCCAGTGGCGGGATCTGATCGACCGTATCCCAGCGAACGGTTTTCATTAGCCGGTGGGAGGCCAACCATCCCTGCGGTTGTTCTCCGAGCCATCGCGAAAGCAGCTTTACCTGATCGAGCAAATCGCGTCCGGACTTTACGTCCATCAACTGTGGCGACGGGGAAAGGACAGCGTCTCGTCCGGTTTCCTGCGAGCTGCTGTTCTGGGGGATCAGTACCTCCATCCCACCGGAACGCGCCAGGCGATTTTCCAGCGCGCTACAGAGGCCCGCAAAGGACGGTTTTTCATTCTCAGGCCACCCGGCAACGCGTTCTTCGAGCAGACAGACGGCCCCCGCAGTCAGACCGGCATCATCCCGCTCCACTTCAGGCCAGAGCGAAAGCGTATCCTGGATTTTTGTACTGTTAAGCCATTCCAGGGCAGCTTTGCGGGCATTAGCGCGCAGCGGGTGACAATGTTTGCCATAGCGGGAGAGCATCGCGATCAGCAATAATAACCCTTCTGCCAGACCTTTCTCACCGTCGCGGCTCAGCCGGGCCAGGGTATACCAGGTAACGACGCGGATATCCTTAGCGCTTTCGCACAGTATCTTTTCCGCCAGCGTACAGAGCAGCTCCGGATCGGTTCCCGAAAGCTTATTAATTTCTTCGCGCATCAACTGGAAATTATCGTCATAGGCCGGATCGTCACCCGCTTCCGTTTCGGGGCTGATAGGCTTTAACCACTTATCCCAAATTGACAGGGCACTGGAGGCTCTTTCAATTATGTGTTGCTTCTCTTCCTGACTTGTGGCGCATGCCGATAACAGGGCTTCCGGTGAACTCATGTTTTTCCTTGTTTCATCTTTATTCGACGTCTTCAGCGCTGGCCGCAACCGTAAATATGGTTTCAGGCAGCGTAAATCCCTGGAGCTTCAGCAAAGCAAGCGGACCATCGCCAAGCTGGCTGCGCATTACAAACTTCAACGGATTACCGTCCGGCGCTATCCACACCAGTTGCGTTCGGCTCGCGTCAATGGGGGTGATCTGAGCTTTATCCAGTAGCCGAATGAATCCCCAATTCCCCTGGTTATTGGCATAAAGTTGCATCCCGCTGCTAACGCTGCGCCAGCGTAGGCTCACCCCTGGGTAGTAGGTGTTTCCCGGCCAGGTAAAGCTCTGCCAACTCTCCATCTGGTTAAAGAAGTCCAGATTTTGCTCGTCCAGCGTCAGCTGCATACGGGCCACATCAGGAGAAGGTCGCGCCATCAGTTCGAAATTAACGTTCGCATCGCCTTGGGCAAAAACGATATCCGACAGTTCAGCCAGCTGGTTAATTGCCCGCAGGAACACAGGGTTCACTTCCATCCCCTGGCTTGCTGAAGGGTCAACAACCCAGCGGTTCCCTTCCTGGTGAAGAATGCCGCCAAGGGTGGTTTTCAGGAACATCGCGATGCGGCCTGAATCGCTGCGCAGGAACTGAGCCAGCAAAGGCAATGAGGCATCGCTGCCGGTAGCTTTAAACGGATAGCGACCAGCGAACGCTTTGTTCCACTGATCGACAATAGTTGTTTGCCATCGGGCATTAAGGCTTCCTGCTGCCGGAGCAAGTACCTGTCGCCAGGCCAGATCCAGCGGTTGTACAAACAATGCCTGGCCGAACCCGTTCCACTCCTGACCCAGACTAGCCGCGACCAGGCTGCTATAGTCACGTGTATCGGTCAGGTCGATAGCCTTTCCCTGAAACACGGTTTGGGCCAGCATCTGAGACATCGCCTGCGGATCCGGCGCGCTGGTGACCTGCTGAAGTTTGAGGCGGACCTGTGTGACACGGGCAAGCCAGGACTGGAAGCTCAGATTACCATTACGTCCGGTCCCCTCTTTTCCTTCCATGAATCCCGTCAGCGGACCAAAAACCCCCTCCAGCGGCCCTTTTGGCCCCTGCGCCTGATCGATGAATTGGCGGGCATATTTTTTCCGACCAACCATCTTTTTCGCCGAATTCACTATGGAGTCTGCCAGTGCCTCTCCCTTTTCGCCTGTTTTTCCCTGCCAGGCCAGCGTATTCATTAATGCTACCAGCGGAGACTGGCGCACATCACCGATCAGGTTAAGCTGGGCAATGGCTTCTGACAGCGAAGTCGCATCCCGCCACTGAATGCTGTTGACCATATTCAGCCAGGCATTACCGAAGTCGGTAAAGTAACGTTCGGTCAGACGAGCCTTCAGTGCTTCAGGTGCAATATCACTCTCTGCCTGACGCGTTTTATCCGTAAGTACCCAGTCGATTTCATCCCGACGGGTTTTAACCACTTCGTTAATCGCATCCTGAACCTGATCTTCCCATGCCTGACGGGTAAACATTCCCGGCACCACTTCATCTGTGCTGAAAACAGTGGATGCATCGGTGTCGCCGGTCATATCAGCCAGCGTTAAATCCGGCCAGTTGCTGGCTACGCGCTTAAGCATGTCCTGATACAACCCGGATTCGGCGTTACGTTGACCAATATGTTTGAGCAGGATCTGGCGCACGGTTGCGACAAGTTCAGCATCCGGCTTAATTTTCCAGTCCGGATGCGCTGGGAGGTTTTGTGCATAAAAGCTCAGCAGTTTCGGCGAAAGCGTCTGCCAGGTGCCATCCGGCACACCCTGTCGTTTCGGCCAGACCTTCAGTACATTTTTTGCTAGCCATTCGGCATCGGCTTTGTCCGGCCGGGCCATCATCAGGTAGCTTTTCAGCACATCGTAAGCCCGCTGTGTTCCCTGCGTGCGGGCATCACTGGCCGGAAGTAATTGCACATAGGAGTTAAGTTGCTGCTTCAGGAGAACTGCAGTGGCATCACGCATTAACAGAGCATTGTTGCGGGCATACAACGGCCAGAGCGCCGTCAGCGTGTCACTGTCCTGATTGAGTCCGAAGCGGGTATACCACGGCGCACCGGTCGCCTCGCGGTTTTGCAAACGGGCAATGGCCTGCTGAAGCGCAAGTTGGTTACGCAATCGTTCGGTCAGCGGCTGACTCGAATCGGCGGCAAGACGGGCGGTGCTCTGCGCCTGATATATCTGTGCCCGGTTGACAATAAGTGACACGACTGTACCGGTGCCCCAAAGTACGATCAGAGTAAGCAGCAATAAACGCAACCCCTTAAGCCAGTCGAAAGTCAGTTTTCTGGCGCGTACGCTAGCACAGTCATCAATAACGGTTTTCCAGCCTGGCGTATCAAGCCGGGTATTGGGTACTGAACCAGCAGCGGCCAGCTCAGGGCTGAACATTATTCCCCGCAGACGGTATGCGGCAGTTCCCTGCATCAACCCATTAAACAGTACGTTCAGGCTTGCTTTCAGGTCACCCTGCAAACGGGAGGAGAGTTGCAACAGCCAGTTCTGATGCGGGTTATTCAGCACCTGAGACATCCCGACTTGACGTAAACGCGGGAGCAGCATATCCAGCGTGGAGAGCGCACCCTGTGGGGACGTGCCGAGGCCAAACAGCGCGCCGGTGGCTACGGATTCGCTCTTATTACTGGTGGCAGTTTCTTTGTCGGTCAGCCATAGCCAGACGGGGGCTTGCCAGCCCAGGAGGTAATCGGCCTTCTGACGACAACGCAGAAAGGCATCGCGCTCAGCGTCAGTAGGTAACGATGCGGTGCTCATCACCTGGACAATGCCGTTCACGGGTTTACCCGAACGCAGACTTTTTAAACGGGACAGGAAAACTTCATCCGGAAGTGATTGAGCATCGCCGCCATAAACCAGAACATTACCGTCCCCCTCCTGCCAGAGATCGCGACAGAGCCCCGGAGCCGCCTTCCGGACCTCATCTTTATTGCCCATAACGAGCAAGATCCTGACCTTACGTTGCCAGTGACGTCCGTACCGCAGGCGAAGATGCTCTTTTACAGGTTCATGTAGGAAAACTGGGGCGCTGTCATCTTCTGTACCCGCAATTACCTGGGCTTCCGGAGTCACAATCTGCTTTTTATTCTGCCCCCACTGGAGGTACAGCCCGGATTTTCCCGCATAATCGAATGCCCTTTCGACCAGCCAGCCCACAAAAAGCAATAGCGCTACTAAAAGTGAGCAAAATAAGAGTATTCGCTGCCCGTCATACGGACCTAATCCGGTAAACGAAGCAACATTTTCCGGAAAAGCATAAAACAGAAATGCAATGATGACTGTCAGGAAAAAAATGACAGCGACAACAGAGCCGATAAGTGTTTTGACTTTGACCTTAGACATTCCCTGACGATCCCTTGCGAACTTCTTCTTTGGTAATTACGGTGACCCAGACATCATCTTCACCTGAGGTAGGCTGCGCCGCGATGACCTGCGGGCCATTTTCTTTACATGCAGAAGAAGCAAGAATAATGGCAAGCCATGGCGCGGCACGTCCCGCATATCCCAGCGTGGGATCGATGCTGCGGTTGTCTTTTGACAAACTGAATGCCACCCCGTTATTCTCACAGGCCTTATTCCATCCACTTCCGCTGGCTATCGCTGGGCCTGTATGCCAGCCTGCCCTCAATGCTTCAGAGTCTGATGCGGCCCATAACAGAGCCCTATTTAGCGTTAATTCAAGCCCAGCTTCCTGACCCTTTTCAGGACGATGGAGACACACCGCATCAGGGAAGCCTGTTGCCTTACGGTTGCTGAGCACCAATAGCGTAATGGCGTCGGCATCACCTTCATTTGGTTGCGAAGGCAAAGAGAACGTTACTGTTACAAGAATTCCCGGATCCTCCCAACGCTGGTCAAGCCAGGCATCAAACGCAGCCAGACCTTTATCGGGGTGAAATCTGAAAGTCCTCCCGGTTCTGGCAGTAAGTTCATTTCTGAAACGTTCCTGAATCCTGTGCCGAATATCATCATCACAGTCAAGGATAATGCTGCAGGGAATATCTTTCGGAAGCGTATCCGTTATGCTCTGGACCCGGGCGACAAATGTTGAAATGGTGGAAATAATTTCTGCATCTAAATCGGTCTGGAAGGCAACCAGAGCAGCATACCTGACAGCAGTAAGACTACCTCGAGGAGTTGAAAGCGTTGCTACTGGCGTAGAGTTCTCTACCGCTTTAATCAGTACACTCGTTTTATTTCCTGAAATATGCTGAACGAAGGTACCTAATATCCACGCATAGCGCTGACCCCGCTGAATTTCACGCTCAATCAACCGATCACGTTCAATATTGCGGGATTGTGCCGCGATCTGTTCCGCCTTATAGACGAATCGGCGAAGCCCAAAAATCAGTCCCCATATGCAGAACGGCAGACCCAATGCAGTAAACCAGAACACAAACCCCGTACGCTCAGCGGTCCATCCCCATAGCGTCAGGGCAACACCGCTAAGCATGGTAAATACCAGAAATAGCAGCCAGCGACGGGTATCAGGACGCGGAACTTTCACCGCCTTTTTGGGGACAGCATCCAGCCAGACGGGCATAATCAGGCAACCATCGCAGGCGAAAAAGAGCTAATCAATGTGCATCCACAGCCACATTTATGACCATGAAAGGCAACCGGGATCCCGTTATCAAGATAATTCGGGTTACCTTCGATGATAGTAGTCGGCCCATGTCCAGGTATCGGGCAGGAAACTATGTCACCTTTACGCGCAACGCCGACTCCGCCAAATTTCATTGTATCGGACGCAGTCATCACTGAGCCATCGTGAGTTGTTCTGTCGCCTTTTCGAATAATCTGGAGCATTGTTTAAAGTCTCACTGTTCGTTATTGATGATTTACTTTACGCTTATTGAATATTCAAAGTTTCATTATATTTATAAAAAATGAAGTTATGGTTATAAGTTTCATTCGCAGGAAAAATATTCCTCAATCATGTTTTTCAGTACCCCACCCTCAAGATCCTTTTTTATAATAGCATCCAACTTCATGTCACCGTATTTCGCCTTCCAGGCGTAGTAATTATCTTCAGAGAAATCGGCCTCACGTGAGACACTGTTTAAGTAATCGATCCAGAATCCACTTCACTAGATTGGCCGGCTAGCTTTTCGCATCGATTAAATCAAAATTTGTAGGTATCTTGTTCAGAGTTACAAATTCGAGGTCACCTAACATATACTGCGACACTTTCTTTACACAGGCAGCAAGTAACCAGCCCCTCAGGGCATAACTGATAATACGCAGCATCTTGGTTACTGGTCAGTGAGTCTTTCGATAGGTGATAAAATTTCCCTTATCCAGCTTATCCTTTTTCCGACCCACGGTGACCAGACTGAATGTTCTTGCCGCATCCTTAGGGCTCTTTCCCGGGCGGATAATCTGCTACGAGGCATGACCGGGCTTGTAAGAAAGCGGGAAATCTGCCGCCAGACTGCCTGCATTGTCTACTGCAGTAAATCTTCATTGTTAAGGTAAGTAAGCCCAGTTTATACGCGAGGTATAGTCCCCACACCTGCCCACAAATATTAAATAGTTAAATCCGAACATAACATAATGCTATCTATGACTTTATTTTTATTATTGATGTAACGTACCTCACACCATTTACCATTAGCACTAATAGATAGTAAATTAACTTTATCACCTTTAATGAGATAAGATTTTTTCATTTTGTGAAATGAATCGTAAAAATAAGACCTCAATGGAATAACGCTTGTCGCTGGATATAATGAACATTCATTCGCCCTGGGCGCAACTGGAGTTGCCTTATTTAATTGAAGCCTTCCGTTTGATTTTTCTTCATCCATAATCTCAATTTGCGTAATTCCTTTCTTATATATAACCCAAGGACTACCATGAAAGGTCTCACACTTGCCATGCTTACTTAATGATAAAATAGAGTAGTGATCATTAATTAACCCCTCTTTGTTTTTATACAACTTATATACCAATTTATTCACGCTATTATAAATTACAATTGGAAGATAATTTTTTTTGTTATTTAATATTAAGCGAGTATCTGTGGAATCCATATCATTTTCAACCCACTTTATTCTTTCATCTATATAATCAGCGTATTTTTCCGCTGGAGACAAATCTAAATCACAAACTCCTTCTTTAACCAAGGTTCCATTCTTTTTACTTTTAATATCCGAGTATAGACAATCAATAATGAGTTTGCCCCCGTTATAAATTAAAGTGGCATAAACAGTAGAATCATGCAAAGATCTGCTATCAGCTATAATTGCAGGGGTGCCTGAAAAAAAACCAAAAGAATAGGATGGGTTTCCAGTATAATCTTCTGTGAATTTTAATAGCTCTTTTTTACGATCTTTTTGCGCATAAATTACATTATTTTCTTTATCGTATCCATAATTTATTGGCTCATCAGCAAAACTAACTATTGAATGTCCGATTAAATAAAACACCAACAGATACATATGTTTGTTCATTCTAAAAAACCCTTGAAATAATAGATCTACTTCCTAAGATACTTTAGACTTTTTTAGCATAGGAAGTCATGAGGAATTTTTGATTACTACAATAAATAATCTTCCTTGCACCCACATAATTTATCCCATTATTATTTATATACGAGGGATTTTCTAGCTGCAATTTTAGAGACATGATTTCAAAGGGTTTAGATATTCTTTAAATATAGCCATTTATTTGAACAATCAAGATTGGTGCACTTTAAAATAATTTAATAAAGACTCTGGTATAATACAAATGGATGCTTAGCGTTGCTTAGTTTGTTATTCCATACTCCATTAACTTTATTATTATCAAGTATACCGACAAATGTTTCTTTAGTTTCTCCGACCAACCCGTCAACGTTGAGCGTGATTCTTTTGTTTTTCACCATGCCTTTTACTGGAATAATAACCCCTGTTTTGTCATAGTAATAATACCCATCAATCATTCCCTTATCAATATTTAAAAACATCTTAATAACATACTTGTCGTTTATCTTCCCTGTAAATCTCTTAGCTGAAGGGCAATTCACTAAACACCCAAAATTTGTAATATTAACGTTATCGTTATCTTTCGCATTTAGAGCAATAAGTTGCATTTTGCCAATTTCTCCATCAACTATACTATCAACAGAAAAAAACAAATCGTTACCGACGTATTTGTATTGACTTTGAGTTTCAGGATGTTTTTGACATACATTTGCAAAAGCCCATTCAAATGGGGATGTTGCAGAATCTGAAATTGACGCATTTGATAAAAAACAGTAGATACCATACCAGTATTTATTACTCTTTTTGATATCAATATCGCTTGTAAGATAAAAGTATTCAACTTCATTCAACTCATCATTAAATGATAGTACTTCCTTTGATTTATTGCTATTCGAAGTTTCTTTTATAAGCCAATATTTCTTATCTTTTTTCAAAAAAGATAATGTTTCTACTGAACTCTCGAATTCAGGAATGCTAAAAACAGGAACGGAGTGTTTAGAAGAATAAATGTAAATATCATCTCCTTTGTTTATTGCGGTGTAATGACAATCCTTATCAACTGTATTCAAACAGGAAATACCACTGGCGGTGGCTGTAACAGTGGTTAAAATTAGTAAAAAAAAGCAACTAACCAAGAACTTACATGCTTTCATTTATGACTTCCTCAAATGCTTTTGCAAAATCTTCAAACTCATCGGCTTTATCTGGTTTACCATGAACATATCCATTTATTATCAGTCTTGCGTTATAATAGTCGCTAGTCGATCCACTAAGGTATCTTTCCAGTGTATGCTCTGCTCTGAACCCTCCGTCTCTCATACCTATCATCATAATTTTAACCGCTATTGGTAATGTAGAAGCGCTGTCTGGGAAACCGACTAGATCCTCTCCTATCAAATTTTTAAACTTCTCATAATTAATTTTCCAGGTTAACTGCACAAAACCTCTCCCCCTATATTTATACCCGTCACCCACTGCAGTATTATGATTTTTTATTGCACGGGTTTTATTCGCGGCAGTTGCCCCTGAACCATAATCGATTTCTGCCTGGGCGTAAGAGATGTTTTCGGATGTAGGTTGGAAGAAATGCCTTGTCTTATATTGATATGATTCTATTCTTAGAGTTGAAAGCATATATGCAATATAACGCACATTAAATTCATCAAAGTATTCATAATATTGCCCCCTCATCTCCACTAATAACTTGCGAAGTGAATCCTCCGAAGCTGAGTTTAAATCAGGTATTTTGATCTTTTCCCCTTTATCATAGAATCCAAACTTTACTGAATGTTGTAATTTATATATAGAAATGAATTTTTCAATATCGAACCACCGTTCTGCAGGTTGTAACTCCCCTAAAAACACCACCGGATGAAAATGCCACACCGCCTCATCCTTATCAAATGGCGGCACACTGCTCATCCATTCCAGATCGGCCTGCCATTTCTCACAGTATCCGACCGCCAGCGAGTCCATGTCTTCGTAAAATCCTTCCCAGCGCCCCGTTGAACGACCTTTACTCCACTCGCTGTGATGTTTCACCACCAGACGGTTCACCACATTCTTTACCAGCGGATCGCGCACTCTCAGCGCCTGTCTGATCTCCTCTGCCGTGATTTTCCCGTCACGGTTGCTGTCCATCTCTTCCATCAGATCACGATAAAACTGCGGTACCAGGCCGTACTGATAACCCGCGCCCTGTTCTGCGGAACGGCTTATTGCCTCAAATGACTGGGGCACCCAGCTTTCATACGGGCTGTTCATTACATCACTACTATTGCTTTCCTCCAGCGCCTGAAATCCGAGTTTATCTAAATCGAACTGGTTCACTTCTTCTACTTCACTCTGCGGTAGCCAGCCGCTAACAGTGATTTTATACCACCATTTTTGCAACTCATCCGCGATCGGGGTTGCTGACTCACGGGGTAGCAGACTTTGTGCGCTAAGCCGGGCTGATGTCGCTGTAAATACTGGCTGTCCCGCTGCATCATGCCGCGTGAAAAGGGACTTTCCCTTGGGCGACAGAACAGACTTTTTATCACCCTTTACACATTCCGGATTGGCTAAAAACCCGGGCATACGGCTATCCGCGCTCAGTACTTCCAGATGAACAAACCATTCCCTGTCAACAAGCTGACTTCCAGCCCCCGGCGATTCCGTACATCCCATAAACCCGACAGGCGTTCCTGCACTGACCTTCCATTCTTCCGTTTCCCCCGTCAGTTCTACGGAGTCGAAAACACCCTTTTGTTTTGCCTTCTGCATCCATTCCGGCATTAGCTCCTGTAATTCTCCGTCCGTTGTCATCAGCTCCGGATCCAAAGTCACCCAGTACTGCTCCTTTCCCGGAATATTATTTTTCAGTAAACGGACCAGGCCAAAGGTTGTCAGGATTGCATCTTCCTTGCTCGCGCCCTTACTCAAAACATAAAAACGACCGGTGCGGGAAGAAACAAAACGGTCTCCCGCTTTCAGGCGCATTTTCGTTCTTGCCGGAGCAGGATATTTTTCAGCATTGCCCTTGACTGGCGCTCCCTCCGGCAACCCGTTTTGCCCGCTTTTATACTGACGTAACAGTATGCCACTGTGTCCGTCTCTGACTCTGTAACAGGGGGATTTCGGATAATCAGAAACCGGGGCGAGATGCATATACAGAGTGTAAAATTCCAGCCAACTTTTTTCCTTTTGCGGGTCAGGTTTGCACTGCGATCTCACCAGCACAAAGCTGCTACTGTAACGCAGCTGTTGTCCGCAATATGGGGCTGTCAGATACTCGTTGTTTAATCTGTACGCCACAATAGTACCATCTGCCATAAACTGGAGCGGCACCGGTTCTTCGGTATTAAGGGCGTCCAGGTTCAGTGCTGAAAAGGGATTCGAAAAATCACTGACATGGATACCTCCATGCCATAGGCCATTCGCCCCCAGCAGCCAGGTACCGTGCGCTTCACCGTCGATAAGCCGCATTACTTCATCCAGCGAACGAAACTCTCGTCCGTTAGTGTTCCTTATGGGAAAGCAAATTTTCATAGACACTCCTTATCGAGAAAATCTTCCGCGCCGTTGTGTTGTTAGTTGTGAATTTTCACTTTGCTGTTGTTCCGCAGAGAGAGCCTGTTCAAGACTTGTTTTCTTAAATACCTGTGCAACATTTTTTAGTGACGCTCCGATACCAGGAACGAGATAATTAGCCACTTTCATTATCATCATCCCTTCCGATCCATGCTCTATGCCGCTCTTGCTCAGCTTCAGGTACGATCCGCCGCCGTTCAGCGTTAGCGTTTTCGGCGTACTAATGATGATTTCGTCATCACTGCTGGTTATCGTCAGTTCCTTTTTTGAGAAAAGCGCCATAGTGTTATGCTGCGCCTGAATCTCAACATCCCCCTGATTGGCGACCAGCTTCGCGCCCTCTTTATGCACAAATAGCCCCAGCGCCTTTTCCACCGTCACAGACATGTTCTGCATTACGCCAATATCAAAGTGCTCACCTGCGTTGATCATGGTGTTTTTCGTGCTGGTGAGTTGGAGATGTTCACCGGAGGTAAAAGCCATGCCCTGCGGGGCACTCGCCAGCAGCACCGACGACTGAAGGCCTTTTAGCCTGTCCTTGACCAGGTTAACCTGAGTACTGATGTCAGATACCAGCGCCCCAGCCGTTTCGGCAGCACCGTTAAGCGCCTGCATCTGGCTGTTGGCCTGATTAATCTGGTTAACCGCCGGGGTCATTTCCAGCACCGGCCCCTGCGCTTTAGCTTGTTCATGCACGGTCAGGAAAAGCCCTTTAGCCGCGCGAACGGCACCATACTCGTCGGTACGCAGTTCAAAACCGTTACCACGCTGCTCGCGCTGCGCGTTAACCAGATGCCCTATATTGAGCTGGCTCTTGCCGTACTCTGTGGCGAGTTTTATATGCTCTTCACCCCGCTTGTCTTCCAGCCGAAGTTTATTATTCGCAGGAGTGCGCAGGATGTTACGCGTGTGGTTGTCGTTAGTGACGTGATCGGGATGTTCAGAATCATGCTGGGCATACGCGATATACGGCCGATCTGGGTCGCCGCTGTCGAACATCACCGAAACTTCCGTGCCATCAAGTAGCGGGGCATGCCAGCCGTAAGTCTCACCAGCGTACGGTTTCGCCAGCCGCAGCCACAGGTAGGCGTAGCCCTTTTCGGTGTTGTTGCGATCAAAATCCAGCTTCACGCGGTAGCGACCCTGCGCGTCGAGCCAGGCGTAGATGTCACCTTTTTGCGTGCTCTCCACTCGTGCCGGAAGTGTGCCGGAAATCACCGGCCGTTTAAGCAGTTTCGGACGGAAACAGACAGTTTCACTGTACGGTATACCTTCGAACGTCATCCGGAAGCTGTCCTGCCGTGAGCCGCTGGCTTTTACCGAGGTGATAACAACCCCACCCTTCACCACCTCTGGCAGCCCCGCATAGCTTTCTAGCACCTGTCCCGGCGCAAGATGGGGGCTGGATGTACAGCCGCTAACGGTGTACTGCTTATTAAGAATGCGTTCATGTCGCAGACGGGCAAAGAACGCGCCTGTCTCAGGACTTTCCGTATCACCAGCTGTCAGAAACGGCTCTGCGTAATGGTAGATTTCCCCCGTTGTGATCCCTTCCTGACCGCTGATGCTTACCGTACTATCCTGCGGTATCAGTGCTTCCCGATAGTTATAATCCCGGGTCGCCACTCCGCCGCTGACAACATGGTAAGCGGTATGAATATCCCAGATACTTTCCTTACCACTGTCACTCATCCCGGCAGGATTACGTAACGGGAGGCTCACTCCAAACTGATATTGTTCCTGCGAGTCCTGAAAAATGACGACGTCCTGCTCAAGGCGACTATCCATCTCAAATCGCCAGTAAATACCCACCTCAGCAAGCAGTCGTTCAATAAACTCAAGATCGGTTTCCCGCCACTGCGTAATCAGTTCCCGGGCCGGATACTCACGGGATAAACGAAACTCAAAGTCTGCCCCTTCCAGCCCGTGCTTACGCAGCACCTTTTCCACGACTTCAGTCACGGACATATTGAGGAAAATATCGCAGCCTTTTGTTTGCGCTAACAGGGCGATACGCGGGACAAGCGCCAGTGCGTAAACGGTATCCTCTTTTGAAGTGGAAATACGCTCAAACGACGCTATGACCCCAAATACAGTACGCACAGGAATAGCCGATGTCCCATCAAACACTGGGGTCTGAAACGTGAAGGCTGCAGGCTTTAACAGTACGGCTGCACTTGCAATATCCGATGTGGAGCAGGTTACGGAGATATCATATCGCCAAGGCATGCTGAGGGATTCAACCGAACTGAATTTCAGCACATCAAGAAATTCAGCACATTCATGGACATCCAGCCGGTAACGGGACTGACCCAGCAATTGCTGAACCAGGCTGGCCGCATCGCGTATTAAAGAATCGCTCATGGCTGCGCTCCTTCAATCTTCCTGTCAAATTGCAGCACGATGCCTTCCTCCTCATTCCAGCCCAGCATCAGGTGCTGCGGCTTCTGTCCCGCCGCCATATGAGTGAGCAACTGCTGGCTCAACACTGGGAGAATCTGCTGGTTAAGCAGGCTGTCGACGTTACGCGCACCGGTATCCGGCAGCAGACAGGCATCGGTCAGCGCGTCATAGAGGCTTTCGCCGATCTCCGTCTTTATCCCATAGTGGCGAGTCAGTCGTTTACTCACCTGGCTCAATTTCATCCCGACAATGGTGCGCATAGCTACCTGATCCAGCGGGCGGTAAATCACCGTCTGGAAGCGCGCCAGCAATGCAGGCTGGAAGTGGTCGCGCAGTACCGGGCGCAGCAGTTCGTGCAGGTCCGCCTCGGTGGCTGCAGGCTGTTCCTCCAGCAACTGCATAATGTGGTCGCTGCCGAGGTTGGATGTCATCAGGATGACGGTGTTACGGAAGTCGATTTCACGCCCCTCGCCGTCGCGCATAAAGCCGCGATCGAAGACCTGGTAGAACAGGTTCATCACGTCCCGGTGCGCTTTTTCCACTTCATCCAGCAATACCACGCTGTACGGACGTTTGCGTACGGCTTCGGTGAGAATACCGCCCTGACCGTAGCCGACGTAGCCTGGAGGCGAGCCCTTCAACTGAGAGACGGTATGCGGTTCCTGGTATTCAGAGAGGTTGATGGTGATAAGGGATTTTTCGCCGCCAAAGAGTTCATCGGCCAGCGCCAGTGCGGTTTCGGTTTTGCCGGTGCCGCTCGGGCCAGTCAGCAGAAACACACCCTGTGGGCCATTCTCTGGCGCAAGGCCGGTTTTACTGGCGCGCAGGCGCTGTGCGATGGCGTTCAGCGCTGCGTCCTGTCCGACAACCCGTTTTCCAAGGTTATCTTCCAGGTTCAGCAACTCCGTCTGCTCATCCTTCATTAATGAAGAGAGCGGCACCCCGGTCCAGTCGGCGATAACGGTGGCGACGGTGCGCGCATCCACATCCAGACCCAACAGCGGGTTACCCTGCTGAACGGCAGTAAGTTGAGTCAGCAAAGCAGCGATTTCTGCATGACGGGAGATGTCCGCACGGCAGGCCAGTAGATCTTCTGTAAGCTTCAGCTCCTGGCCGTACTGCGTTTCAAGGGTATCAAGTTCAAGAATAATGCGGACTTCTTCCTGCTCGATAATGGCCAGACGCTCGCCGGGAGTGCTGTTACCCAGCGCAACATCTTCCATCAGCGCCTGCTTCTCCATATCCAGCGCAGTGAGCTGCGCCTTCATGCGGGTCAGCTGCTCCGGCACGGTATCGAGGCTCATCCGGATACGGGCTGAGGCAGTGTCCAGCAGATCAATCGCTTTATCCGGAAGCTGGCGTCCAGTGAGGTAGCGACGAGAAAGAGTCACAGCGGCCTTAACGGCCTCATCGGCAATGTGTACGCCGTGGTGTTGTGCGTAGCGGGATTTCAGGCCGCGCAACATGAGGCAGGCGGTGTCGTCATCCGGCTCGTCAACTTTCACCATCTGGAAGCGGCGTTCCAGTGCGGCGTCGCGCTCGAAATACTGCTTGTACTCGCTCCAGGTGGTGGCCGCGATGGTTCTGAGTTCGCCGCGGGCAAGCGCGGGTTTCAACAGGTTGGCCGCATCCGCTCCGCCCGCCTGATTGCCTGCCCCGATAATGGTATGGGCCTCGTCAATAAACAGCAGCACCGGTAAAGGCGATTGCTGCACCGCTTCAATGATGTTTTTCAGGCGCTGTTCAAATTCCCCTTTCACCCCTGCACCTGCCTGAAGCAGACCGAGATCAAGAGTGCGTACACTCACTGGCTTCAGGCTGTCCGGGACGTTACCTTCGGCAATACGCAGCGCCAGCCCTTCCACCAGCGCGGTTTTGCCGACGCCCGGTTCACCGACCAGAATGGGATTGTTCTTGCGTCGACGGGAGAGAATATCCACCATCTGGCGGATTTCATTGTCGCGGCCAAACACCGGATCGATTTTGCCATCACGGGCGCGGGCGGTGACGTCGAGGGTGAATTTATCCAGCGCATTTTGCAGTGCCGGAGTCAGCTCGCCTTCTTTAATATCGGCATTCACCGGACGACCTACAAACTCCACCTCTCCGCCGTGCGCCAGCTCTGCTTCCTGCTGCGCTTCCGGGCGTTCATCAGACTGCGCATCCAGCAGCGGACGCAGGCGCTCAAGTTGGCTTTGTCCCAGGGTCAGTAGCGGCCAGAGTCCATCGCAGCGAACCTGTTTCGGTTTTTCCACCAGTGCCATCAGCAGGTGAATGCTGCGGATCTGCCCTTCCCCTGCGAGCGAGGCGCGTAGCCAGGCATCCTGCATCAGCACCTGAATGCTTTCCGAGAGCTGCGGACGATTCCGAACAGAGCGTGGAAGTGTATCCATATGGGCCAGTAAATCCTGCCATATCGCATCCATATCCCACTCATAACGGCGAGCCAGCACCGTCAGATCGCCCTCGCCCTGCTCCAGTAATTTCAACAGCCAGTGCTCGGGTAAAATTTCCGCATGGGCCCGGGTCTGGCACAGGGAGGCTGCGCCTTCCATCGCGCGGGCACAGTAAGGATTAAGACGGCGTAACAGGATCGCTGGATTTTCCATGAGAGTCTCTCTTTATCGGTTCCGGACACGCTACCGCCCATCGCTTTTCCTCATTCAAGGAACCCAAAGCGCATAAGGTCAGGCAGGCAGATTGTGTTTTTCTTTGCTGAACGCCCCCATTCAGAGGCGTTCAGCAAAAAAGCAGACGGTTAACCGTCTGCTACAGGTATCAGGCAGTAGTGCGTTCATTCCAGGAATCGGAATGAATGATGTTGCCGTCTTTATAGGTCCAGGTGATTTTTTCGTAGCGCAGCTCAATCTGTTCCAGATGGTTGTGCTTCTCTTTCGATGGGTCCTTGATGTCATGCATCAGCGGATTGACCTTCACCACCTTCACGTTCTCAAGCCTGGTGTTGAAGTACTCCACTTCCTGACCGGCATCGTTGATTTTGTACCACTTGAATTCCGCAGATTTCAGGGTCTGGCCGGTGGTGACCGCCTTATACAAGTACGGGCTGGAGGAGTCGATTTCTTTGGTGAACAGGAACGGCGTGTGAATACGCGTCCCGGTCAGCTTGCCGGTATTGTTATCGGTCGGGATGTACAGGTTATGTTCCTGAGCAACCACTTCGATGCTGCCTTCGCGATCCTTCACGTCCACGGAACCTTTGATGTCTGCGCCGCCGTCGTCCTTCAGCCACAGATAAACGGGTATTGCCATGTTAATTACTCCATTTCATTTTTTGATACGTCATCATCCTGCGATGACGCGGGGGGGTTGTCCGGTGACTGACAGGCATTTGCCTGCGGCAACAGACTGATTTCGACACGACGGTTCAGCGCCCGGCCTTCCGCCGTGTCATTGGTGGCAACAGGACGGCTTTCGCCATAGCCCTGCACCGCAAAACAGCTCTCCGGCACGTCGCCGGTATCGCGCATCCAGTCGCGAACGGACTCCGCACGCTTAAGCGACAGCACCTGGTTGGATTTGTCATCACCCACGCTGTCGGTATGGCCCGCAACGACAATCAGCCAGCCCGGTTTTGCCTTGATGCCGACCAGCGAATTCACAAGGAGCTTGGTGGAACCAGGTTTCAGCGCCCATTTGCCAGTGTCGAATAGAGACATGCTGTCGAGACGGACGATCTTCGGCTGTTCCTTTGGCACAGACGCAGGTGGTGGCACATACGTATCAATAGCCTTTTGTAACGCCAGCCATAAACGCTGACCGGGGTAATAACCCAGGGCATACCTGAGAGGCTCCCTCTGCCGCTGCCAGCGCTCCAACAGAAGGGCGTCCTGCTTCAGCGCTGCAAGTGATTGTGCTTTGGGCTGATAATGGTTCATGGGAATGGCATACCAGCGCTGCAAATCCGTCCCAACCTGACGAATCAGCGCCGCGTTATTTACGGCAGAAAAACCTAAAGCTGCCAGAACGCATACCAGAACCAGTAAAATAAGACGACGGGTACGCTGCCCGCCCTGAACGGGTGCACAGTAAGGCGCAAGTAGCGATAACATCACATCAGGAAAACGCCCCGGTACTTCCGCCACACCCTCCGTCTGCGGAAAGATCAGATGCGTCAGCCGGTAAAGATGATGCGACCATAGCGAAGCATTATCACCAGCGGCCATACCACACCGCACTGCCACAGCAAACGGCTGAACCGCCGGAAACAGCCGTTCTTCTTTCGCCAGTTCATCCATCAAAATGGTCCGCATAAAAGCAAAGGCTTCCCGCAGTACTGGCATCAGCGCCAGATGATTTTCCTTTTGCCAGTCCTCCAGCGCCTGCGGCGTCTCATCAAACGGATAAACAACCGGTTTGTCGCCACGCACAACCAGCCACGGGGTGGCGGGGCCGGAAAACTCACCGCTTAGCATCACCGGTAGAGAAAACCCGGAAATCTGACTCAGGGACTTCATTTGCTGGCGCAACGCCTTCAGGGAAGCGCGGAGTACAGCTTCATCCTGATGCCTGTCGGCCTGACAGACATACATCACGGCCAGTTGCCCAGTCTGGCGCGGCTGCTGTTCGTGAATATTGAGTACAATTTCGCTCAGCCTGTTGACGTCATTCACCCGCAGCCACCAGCCCTGCGCGGTTTTGCGCAGAGTGAGCCCCTGGAATAAGGCATCCAGATCATCTCCGCAGACGAGAACAACAGGCCCTCCGTCATCAAACAGCGGCAGTTCACAGTCGGACGCATCCCCCTTCGCCATCATCTGGCCAGGGCGGTTTTTTCTCCATATCAGCCAGAGAGCCGAAGCAACAATGCACACCGTCACTACGCTTTTAAACAGCATGCCAGCAGGAATGAATCCCCACAGCAGCCATAAAAGCACCGCGACACCCGCCAGAACGTGAAAGATCAGAGAGACCAGGGCTGATGTACGCATTAGTGAGGTAGCTCCGGTAACTGCTCTGACAACAATGCCTGGAGCCAGAGGTGCCCTCCCCACCACACAATGCCAGTGACCACAACCCCCGCAGCAATCCAGAACCAGACGGAACGCAGTAGGCTATAGCGGTGCTTTCCGGCCCAGCGCACAACCAGAGAGATATCCGCATCCAGAGGAGGTACAAGCTCAGCAAGCGTTTTAATCACCTGTTCCCGCTGAGACTGGCTGACTGAACTCATGCTGTATAATCCACGGAATCCTAGCGCTATCACCCGATGAAAACAGGTGAGAACGGCCAAATCCGGCGCAGGCTGGCGTAAGACCTCGGCAATCCGATCCCAGAGAGCTTCGCCTGCGTGTAGCGACCCGAAATAGCGCGCCTGTAACGGCACCTTTCGCCATGCCGCCTGACCCGCATCAGCTTCGGCGCCTTCTCGCGGCGCTCCGCTCATCACCACTTCGTCAAGCAGCGCGCACTGCGCATAAGAGATATGATCAATACTGGCTTCATCATATCCGGCACGATCCAGCGCCTCGCGCACGCTCTCCACGTGTTTGCAGCAGGTGGCATACAGCACGTCACCATCGGGCGTTGTCGCACCTTGCTTAAGCAAGGTGACGGTGAGCCAGGTTTCCGCCATCAGTTCATCAATATCAATGTCTTTTCTCATGATCGAAGTACCGCAAACAGTTCGAGTTCAAGCCGTCCCAGCAGGGCAGGCACGTAGAACATGCAGACACCCTGCTCCAGCATGTCCCGGACCGCAGCACTGTCCATATCCAGCGCGAAGTACTGGTTCTCCATCCGCACCGGCAGCGCTGCCGGAACGCGATTAACAGCAATAAGCGGGATCCCCTGCAGGGCGACGGTGGAAATTGCATTAACATCATCCGGCGAACCCGCCTTACATAGGGCTGGGAATTTCTCTGCTACCTGCCAGGCGGGAACGTCAGACCTGACGGACAGATAGAGATCGGCCTCTTCGCGCAGACGCATATCATGCAGAGAGGCTTTCCATGTCTGATCGTCCGGACGTGACATCTCCAATGCGATCACGCGGGACGGCAGGCTGGCTTCCAGTAAGACGGTGATCAGTTCAAACAGTGGCGGAAACGTTTTTTCTGGTTCGGCATGGTCATAGCCGGGAATAACATCCAGATCGCTGTCGAGAGAAAACGTCAGCATACTGCCCGCCAACCGCGCAAGTTCCACCCACACCTGTTCAGGATGACGAGCCGGAAAACGTTCAAACTCCGTCAGCACCCGTGCATGGGAGTTCAGCGCATTGAGCAGCCAGAAAAGAGAGACGTCTGCCACAGCGAAATCGGCCAGACGCTCATTGCTTTCACGACGCATGGACATCAGGCGCTGCCGACGGGAGCGAAGCTGACGGTTTAGCAACACCAGTCGTTCCCCCATCGCGGGGCTAGCAGAGAACAATGCCATGGGTGGAATAAATGCCGGATCCTGACGCCAGCCCTGTCCGTCACGGATCAAACGCGCAACCGGGCAGCACTGCCACGACGCGTTATCTTCGTATTCAAAACGAATTGCCAGGTTAAAACGGGCGACAGCGACGGATTCTTCCTCACTGCCAAACGCATCCTGAACATTGACCCACTCTTCCCGGTAGCGAAGCGGCCGATCGGCAATACCCGATTCCTGCTGCACGTTATTCAGCCCGGATTGCATGAGCGGCAGGGCAATCACTACCGTCACCATGTCTGAATGCGACGCCAGCCCCAACTCACGCGGCTCTGGCGGCAAATCGCTGATTGATGTATCCACCAGTGTGCCATCAGGCAACCAGAGTCGCAGCTGAGAGATCTGAATCAGTCCCGAACCCAGCAGCCTTTCCTCAAATTCAACATGCTCCACGCCCCATGCAAATGGCGAGGTGAGCGCCGCAACACCCGCGCTGCGAAAAGATTCCCATTCTGACTGTTGCTGGAACTGCTGAGGGGACAACAGAGCCCCCTCATTCCACAGCGGACGATAAATTTTCATCCCTGCTACCGCCTTACGCTTTCGCTTTTGGCATCTGGGAAACCAGCGACAGATTCACATCCATCCCTTCCACCTGGAAGTGCGGTACTGCATACAACCGCACGCGGAAGAAGCCCGGGTTGTCCTCGATATCTTCCACAATCACCTTCGCGTCGCGCAGCGGATGGGAGGCCTGCAGTTCGTCGCCCGGATCGGTCATCTCTGTCACCAGTCCGCGCACCCAGGTGTTGAGTTCCAGCTCCAGCAGGCGACGATCCTTGGTGGTACCGATGTTTTCGCGCTGGATCAGCTTCAGATAGTGCGCGATACGTGACAGCAGGAAGATATAAGGCAGACGCGCGTTGATGCGGCTGTTGGCCGTGGCATCGGCAGTGTCATACAGCGCCGGTTTCTGCGTTGAGTTGGCCGAGAAGAAGCAGGCGTAGTCGCGGTTTTTATAGTACGACAGCGGGATGAAGCCGAGATTGGCGAATTCAAACTCGCGGGTTTCCGGGATCATCACCTCAGACGGGATCTTCACCTGGTTGCCGGTACCCAGATCGTACAAATGGATCGGCAGGTCTTTCACTGCGCCACCGGCCTGCGGGCCACGGATCTGCACGCACCAGCCGTTATTGATAAAGCTCTTCACCATGTTGGAGGCAAAGGCAAAGGACGCGCTGGTCCAGAGGTATTTCTCGTGATCCGGGCCCTTCACCTGCTCAACATAGTTAAAGCTGCGCACCGGCACGGTGTCCGGACCATACGGCAGGCGCCCCAGCACGCGCGGCATTACCAGCCCGATATAGCGGGAGTCGTCGGTATCACGGAAGGATTTCCATTTAATGTACTCGGCACGGTCGAAGTAATTGCCGATATCTTTAATGGCTGCCACCTCTTCCATCGACTCTTTCAGGAAGAATTTTGGTCCGACCGATCCGATAAACGGCATATGCGCCGCGGCGGAGACTTTGGAGATGTTGCGCAGCAGCGCCACGTCCTGCGGGCTGGCGTCAAACTCCCATGAGGAGATCACCGAACCAATCGGCTCGCCGCCTGGGGTATCGTACTCAGCGGTATAGGTGTGCCAGTATAGACCGCTCTGGATCAGCTCCGGCGCATCTTCAAAGTCCTGGCGCAGATCGTCTTTGGACACATCCAGAATTTCTGTTTTCACGTTCTGACGATAGTCGGTATTGTCGACCAGCTGCTTCAGGCCGCGCCACAGAGACTCCACCTTCTGAAATTCTTCATGGTGCATCACCGCATCCAGCTGGCGGCTGATTTGAAAATCCAGCTCCGCGATATGATGGTCGATCAGCGTTTTGTCGAGCTTTTCCACCTGCTGGCCGGATTTACGAATGCAGTCCATAAAGACCTGCATCGCAGCCGTCAGGCGCTCGCCCGCAGGCGCATCTGCCAGCGCAGCATCATCCAGAAACGCATTAATATCCCCGAGGCTGGACGCCGGGGTGAGGTTAATTTTTTCAAACAGGGAGGCGTAAACGCCCTCTTTTTCCAGTACGGTGGTTTGCCCCTGAGCAGAACCCGTTTCAGTATTTACAGACATCAGCATATTCCCGGTTAATCCATTAAAAGAGATACCCACGTTTTATTTCGGGGCAAGCGCACTCATTTCGTCGCGTAATTCCTGAGACAACGCCGGATCCTTGAGGATTTTCTCGAGCTCTTTTCTGAAAGTGGCGTTATCCAGGAGATTGGATTTCAGATCGCGTAATAAATTACGCATGGCCAGCATGGCACGAAGCTGAGGAATTTGACGGGCAACCTGTTCAGGTTCGAAATCTTTCATGCTGGAAAACTGCAGTTGGATATTTTCTTCTGCACTTTCACCAGCAAGGGTGTTCTGTACGGCGAGGTTAATTTCCGGGTTAAATTCTGAAAGTACACTGTCGAAGTTATTTTTATTGACGTTAATTTTCTCCCGCTCTGATAAGGGCCGATTTTCTTTGCCATTACTGAAATCACCAACGGTAAGGAGCTTAAGCGGCAATTCAACTTTCTTTTGTGCGCCCCCCGTATGGAGAGCCAGTTTAAGATTTATACGTGCCTTGGGCACTTCATTCTGAAATGTATCAGCCATAGCAGTCCCTTTTCCTTAAGGAATAGTTATTAAGTAAAACTACATTTGTTCGCAAAGGCGATAGTAGAACAAGTAATTACGATGAATCAACTAACTGATGGTCCAAAAATAGACTTGCCTCAAATACTTATTTCTCACTCCCATAGTAAGCAATATTAAATAGCCTTTATACATTCGTGATATTGATCATTTCTGCGTAAATAAAAAAAGGAATATCCATTGGCGAAGCGGATAATATATCAATATCCAACCATTGCTTTAATGGAAATAAATGGAAGTTATAAATTTACAGCTAAGATAATAACAGAAAATAAAAATCAGGGTAGGTTTCTACATAACCTGAGATTTAATAAAATACTGGCGCTGAAGGTCAGCGCCACTTACGATTATAAAATAACGCCCTGTCAATGCTTCTCGATATACATTGTGCGGCTGTACGCCACGTCTTCCGGGTTATTAATTGGATACCCTTTCACCCAAGGTTTGATTAAGCGCCCGTTGGTGTACTGATAGATCGGCGCGATCGGCGCTTTTTCCGCGAGGATTTTCTCTGCCGTATTGTAATCCGCGTTACGTGCCTTCGCGGTGGTCTCCAGCGACGCCTGATTAATCACCTTGTCATAGGCCGGATCGTTGAAGCGGGAAATATTGCCTGTATGCGTGGAGGTCAGCAGCGAGAGGAAAGTCGACGGCTCGTTATAGTCCCCAACCCACGAGGCGCGGATCACATCGAAATTACCGGTGTTACGGCTGTCGATATAGGTTTTCCACTCCTGGTTTTGCAGCTTCACGTCGACGCCGAGATTCTTTTTCCACATCGACGCCACAGCGATGGCGATCTTCTGGTGGTTTTCCGAGGTGTTGTACAGCAGCGTCAGCTTAAGCGGTTTTTGTGCGTTATAGCCTGCTGCCTGCAGCAGCGTTTTGGCCTGCGCGTTCATCTCTTCCTGGCTCATCTGTTCAAAAGGTGATGGCTCAGGCGTAAAACCTGCGGTCACGTCCGGTGTGAAGTGCCATGCCGGTTTTTCGCCGGTGCCCAGCACTTTCTCCGCCATGATCCGCCGGTCGATGGTCATGCTCAGCGCCAGACGCACCCGGGCATCCGCCGTCGGACCTTTCTGGGTGTTAAAGGCGTAATAGTAGGTGCCCAGCTGCGGTGGCGTATAGACCTGGCCCGGAATGTCCTTCAGCAGCTTCTGGTAGAGGTTTTTCGGGAATGACTCGGTGATGTCGATATCGTTCGCCAGATAGCGCTTGGTGGCAGACGACTCCTGGTTGATCGGGATAAAGGTCACTTTCTGCAGCACCGTTTTATCATTATCCCAGTAGTGACTGTTGCGCTCAACCACTAGCTTCTCGTTAACCACCCGGTCTTTCAGTATGTATGCCCCATTGCCCACCAGCGCACCAGGGCGGGTCCACTCCGCGCCACTCTCCACGTTAGCTTTTTGTACCGGATAGAAGGCGAAACTTGCCGTCAGGTTGGCAAACCACGGCAGCGGTTTATCCAGCTGGACGCGCAGTGTTCTGTTATCCACGGCGGTCACGCCCAGTTTATCCGGTGTGGCCTTGCCGTCGATGATAGCCTGCGCGTTACTGATCCCGGCCAGCGCCGCAAACCAGGCGAACGGCGACGTCGTTTTCGGATCGACCAGACGCTGCCAGCTGTAGACAAAATCCTGGGCGGTGACGGGGGTACCGTCGGACCATTGAGCGTTCTCGCGCAAGGTGAAGGTCCAGGCGCGGTTATCGTTACTCTGCCAGCGGGTGGCCACACCCGGTACCAGTTCGCCCTTTTCATTCTGATTAACGAGGCCTTCGAACAGATCGCGGATCACCTGAATCTCGGGCAGCCCCACCGCTTTGGCGGGATCCAGTGAAGCGGGTTCATCTTTAATATGACGCACCAGCTCCTGCTTTGGCGCCAGCGTCGTTCCGGAAGGCACATCCGCAGCAAAGGAATAAGAAGAGAGGCCACACAACCACAGGGCAGAACAAATCAACGAAACCGGATGCTTCATGAGATCCCCTTTGAAATGATGGGTAACGAGCAGATGCGTAATTATTTGTTTCAGAACAGGGAAATGCAAACAACTTCCGTCGGAAAGTTGAATTCTGTCGGTTTTGTTCCGGCGCTGAAACTATTTGATTAACCGTGTGTTTTGCACAACACTGCCAGTAGTATAAATCTGATTCAGGAACGTCTATGTCCCTTACTCGCCCAAGAACGGAACGTGGCGCTTTCCCGCCTGGAACCGAACACTATGGCCGTTCATTCCTCGGCGCGCCCTTGATCTGGTTCCCGGCACCGCAGGCCGATCGCAACAGCGGCCTGATCATTGCGGGCACCCATGGTGATGAAAACTCCTCCATCGTGACCCTCTCCTGCGCCCTGCGCACCCTGGCCCCTGAACTGCGTCGACATCATGTTGTTTTGACCGTCAACCCGGACGGCTGTCAGCTGGGATTGCGCGCCAACGCCCGCGGCGTGGATTTGAACCGTAACTTCCCGGCGGCCAACTGGCGTGAAGGCGAGACAGTCTACCGCTGGAACAGTGCAGCTCAGGATCGGGATGTGGTGTTGCTCACCGGGGATAAACCCGGCTCAGAACCGGAAACGGAGGCGTTGTGTCATCTGATCCATAAACTGCATCCGGCCTGGGTGGTATCGTTTCACGATCCGCTGGCCTGCATTGAAGATCCAGCTCATACCGCGCTTGGGCGCTGGCTGGCGGATGCGTTTTCGCTGCCGCTGGTCACCAGCGTGGGCTATGAAACGCCGGGTTCGTTCGGCAGCTGGTGTGCCGATTTAAGCCTGCACTGCATTACCGCCGAGTTCCCGCCTATCTCGTCCGACGAGGCCAGCGAGAAATACCTGAGAGCGATGACCGATCTGCTGCGCTGGGAACCTCAAAGATGAACCACGCCGGTGCTGTAATGCAGCGCCGGTGAGACATCCACCGCCAGCCAGGTCGGGCCATCCAGATCGGCAAACTGTACCTCGCCCGCCAGCGGTAAAGCCGCATTAATCGCCCGCGAGGTGCAGAGCATACAGCCGAGCATCAGCGCAAAACCGTTCTCTCTTGCCTCGGCGGCCAGCGCCAGCGCTTCGGTGATGCCCCCGGTTTTATCCAACTTAAGATTCACCATCTCGTAACGCCCTTTCAGGGCGGGCAGGCTCGCGCGGGTATGGCAGCTTTCGTCGGCGCAAATGGGCAGCGGATGAATAAAATTCGCCAGGGCGGCATCGTCGCCCGCAGGCAGGGGCTGTTCGAGCATGGCGACATTCAGATCCGCCAGTAGCTGACAGCGGGCGGCCAACCCTTCGCTACGCCAGGATTCGTTGGCATCGACGATCAGCGTAGCCTCCGGTACGGCAGCGCGAATGGCGACCATCCGCTCGCTGATCAGGTGATCGTCCAGCTTCACTTTCAGCAGGCGCGCCCCGGCGGCATACAGGGCTTTCGCGCTGGCGGCCATCTGGGCGGGTTCGCCGATCACTACCGTCTGCGCGGTCACCACCGTTTGCGGCAGCGTCGCTCCGGCCAGGGCAGCCAGGGGGATCCCCTGCTGGCGCGCGGCTAAATCCCACAGGGCGCAGTCAATAGCGTTGCGCGCCGCGCCGGGGGGCAACAGCGTCTGTAGCGCTTCCCGGCTAAGCCCCTGCTCGAGTTGCGGCCCCAGCGCCATAATCTGCGCCATCACCGAGGCGATGCTTTCACCATACCGCGGGTAAGGCGTACATTCCCCCACCCCTTTGACACCCTCTTCCTCTATTTCGACCACCACCACGCAGGCCTCGCTCCGGGTTCCCCGGGAGATCACAAACGGCGAATGTAATGGCCAGGCTTCTTCATAAACCTTGAGGGTTCTCATCACTCACTCCTGTATAGCGGCTTCGCGTAAATAGGGTTTGCTGTGCTATTGGCTGATGACATACACTAACGGCGACGTTAACTATATGTAAACAGGAAGATAACTATGTCACAACTCGTTCATTTCCAGGGCAACCCGGTTTCTGTTGCAGGATCCATTCCTCAGACTGGCAGCAAAGCGCAGGCGTTTACGCTCGTGGCAAAAGATCTGTCTGACGTCGTGCTGAGCCAGTTTGCCGGCAAGCGTAAAGTGCTGAACATTTTCCCAAGCATCGATACCGGCGTGTGTGCCGCATCTGTGCGTAAATTCAACCAGCTGGCGACTGAAATGGACAACACCGTTGTGCTGTGCATCTCCGCCGATCTGCCGTTCGCCCAGTCCCGTTTCTGCGGTGCAGAAGGCCTGAGCAACGTTATCACCCTCTCCACCCTGCGCAACCCGGAATTCCTGGAGCAGTACGGTGTGGGCATCGCTGAAGGTGCCCTGAAAGGCCTGGCAGCCCGCGCGGTTGTGGTGATCGACGAAAACGACACCGTCGTGTTCAGCCACCTGGTGAATGAAATCACCACCGAGCCGGACTATGCTGCTGCGCTGGAAGCGCTGAAAGCGTAAGACCAAAAAGAAAGCCTCCCTGCGGAGGCTTTTTTGTTTTTACTCGTCACTCTTCTTCTGGCTCAGACCATACTCGCGCAGCTTATTGGCGATAGCGGTATGAGACACGCCCAGGCGTTTCGCCAGCTTACGGGTGCTGGGATAGTTACGATAAAGCTGCGTCAGCACCGAGCGCTCAAAGCGGCTGGTGATGTCGTCCAGCGACCCTTCCATGGCCTCTTCGCCCACCGCCACCGTACCGGCGTCGTAATCCGGCAGCAAAATATCCTGCGGTCGCAGCTCATAGCCTTCAAGCTGGGTCAGCGCCCGATAGATCGCGTTTTTCAATTGACGAATATTACCCGGCCAGCCGTAACGGGTGAGTACGGTATTGAGGTCGGCCGAGAACTTCGGTCGCGGGATGCCCTGCTCATCGGCAAAGCGCGCCACAAACAGCTCGGTCAGCGGCATGATGTCCTGCGGGCAATCGCGCAGTGGCGGGATATTTAGCGTCAGCACGTTAAGGCGATAATAGAGATCTTCGCGGAAGACGCCCTTCTGCACCAGCTCCACCAGGTTCTTCTGGGTGGCGCAGATCACGCGCACATCCACATGCACCTCATGATCTTCCCCCACCCGGCGGAAGGTGCCGTCATTGAGAAAACGCAGCAGTTTGGCCTGCATGCGTGGCGACATTTCGCCAATCTCGTCCAGCAGCACCGAGCCGCCGTTGGCCTGTTCAAAGAAGCCTTTTTTACCTTCAGGGGCATGGCCAAACAGTTCGCTTTCGACGGCATCTTCCGGGATAGAGGCACAGTTCAGCGCCAGGTAAGGTTTCGCCGCGCGCGGACCGGACTGATGAACCGCATGGGCCAGCAGATCTTTGCCGGTGCCGGTATCGCCAGTGATCAATAACGGTGCCGCCAGATTTGCCAGCTTGCGCGCCTGCTCCACCACGTGGCGCATTTTCGGGCTGACGGCAATAATCTGGCTGAAGGCCCCGACATCCTGGCTCGACAGGTTTTGCAGCTGGCGTCCCATGCGGACCGTCGAGCGCAGCATAATCACCGAGCCGGTCAGGGTACGGTCGTCGTTATCGCCCTGCAGGTAGACCGGAGTGATCTCCATCAGGAAGTTCTGGCCGTTGATGATCACATGTTCGCTGTGGGTCGACCGCGGGTTACTTTCCAGCCAGCGCTGGAAGTTGAAGCCGGGGATCAGCTGGGCGGCATTGTGGCTGCTCAGTTTGTCCTGCTCCTGGGCAAACAGCTGACAACTCGCCAGGTTGGCCCGGTCAATTTTGCCCTTCAGATCCAGAGATAAGAATGGCTCCGGCATCGCTTCCAGCAGCGCGCTCAGGGCCAGATGCTCGCGCTCGGAGGGCATCCACGGCACGGTGCGCACGTCCGTAACGCCAGCGATACGGCGGATTTCAGCCATTAAGCTGCTGAATGTATCGAATGCAATTTCGGCAAAGTTCAGGTAAATCTTCCCGATAGGGTCGATCTCAATTCCGCGCAGATCAATGCTACGCAAAACAAGGAGATCGAGTAACTCGCGAGTCAGGCCGAGACGGTCCTTACAAAACACTTCCAGACGCATGGGAAAATCACTCTATAAACAGTAACTCTGAAATGATAAGCCAGATATCGGCGATCGGGAAGCAGGCTGTCAACAAAGATTGACAGCCTGTGAAGCGAGTGGCGGAATTATGTGCGAGGCGAAATAGCTACTGCGGTTTTTTGTTGAGCGTTTCTTTCAGCTGGCCGATTAATTCCCGGCGAAAATCGCCCAGGCGTGGTTTATCGTCCGCTGTCCACGGCAGAGGACGGCACAGCTCCATCGCTTTGATCCCCAGTCGTGCGGTCAGCAGTCCGGCCCCAATTCCCTGGGCTGCACGAGCTGAGAGACGCGCGGCCAGATCCTGTGACATCCAGTCCATCCCCACTTCGCGTACCACCTCGCTGGCCCCGGCAAAGGCCATGTTCAGCAATACCAGGCGGAACAGTCGCAGGCGGCTGTAATAGCCCAGCTCAATGCCGTACAGCGTGGCGATGCGGTTAATCAGACGCAGGTTACGCCAGGCGATAAAGGCCATATCCACCAGCGCCAGCGGGCTGACGGCGATCATCAGGGTCGATTCTGCCGCCGAGCGGCTGATCTCCCGCCGCGCCTGGCTGTCGAGCACCGGCTGCACCAGATGGGCATACAGCGAGACCACCTCCCGGTCGTTCTGGGTTTCATGGATCGCGGCATACCAGCGCTGCAGCGCCGGATGCGACTGATCAAGCCCGGCCTGCTTCGCCAGTTTTTCGCAAAACGCCCGACCGTTGCCGGTGCCGTGGCTGTGGAGCAGATCCCGGGCTTCGTCACGCTCGTGCGCGCGCTGGCGCAGTCGCCATAAACGTCGCCATTCGGTGGCGACAGAGCCCACGCCCGCCCCGACGATCAGGGCCCCGGCCGCGCAACCGCCCAGCGCCACCCAGTCCTGGGTCTGCCAGGCATTGATCGCCCATTGCACGCCTTGCCCCACCACCGTGACGCCGGTCAGCAGCAACCCGGCGCTGACCATTTTGCGCCACAGGCTGCGTTTAGGGCGCAGGGCGGCCTCCACCACGGCTTCGGCCTGCCCCTCTTCGGCGGGGAGCATATCGGCTACCACCGGGGCAAACTGTTCGGCCTGAGTCGTATCAAACGTCTGCGCCGCCTTAAAGGCCTCTTGCTGTTCCTGCTCCAGCGTGCCGCTAAAATCCATACGCGGTTTTAAGGGTTCGGTCATCGCAATTTATCTCCAATCAAAAACTCCAGCGCGGCATCGAGGCGAATATGCGGCAGCGGCTGGTCAACGTTCATTGTCTGCGGGCGAAAGGCTTCGAACTGGAAGCCCTGCTTTTGCCAGAACGCCTGGCCGGGCAGCCGGGCGGGCACCTCGCCGGGATAGACCGTCAGCGGTGCACCATCGCTCAGACGGTGACCGCGCAGGGCCGGGATCTTGTCGCCATTGACGTCAATCAACCCGCTCTGGGTAGCCTGCACCGAGGCCAGGCCCAGACAGTCCATGCTGATGCCCTCAAAGGCCGCGTTTTGCCAGGCATCCTGCACCAGCTGTTGCAGGAGCGACACCATATTGGCGTGCTGATCCACGGTGACGTGATCCGCCTTGGTGGCGGCAAACAGCAGTTTGTCGATCACCGGGGAGAACAGGCGGCGGAACAGCGTGCGCTGCCCGTAGTGGAAACTCTGCATCAGCTGGGTGAGCGCAAGACGCATGTCGTTGAAGGCCTGCGGCCCGCTGTTGAGCGGCTGCAGGCAATCCACCAGCACGATCTGGCGGTCGAAGCGTAAAAAGTGGTTGGTGTAGAACCCCTTCACCACTTTTTCGCAGTAGTAGTTGAAGCGATCGCGCAGCATCCCGGCGTTAGTGTGTTTGTCCGCCTGGGCAAGCTTTGACTCGCCAAAGGCGTCCACGTCCGGCCAGGGGAAGAACTGCAGCGCCGGGGCCCCCGCCATATCTCCCGGGAGCACAAAGCGGCCCGGCTGGATAAAGTGCAGCCCCTCTTTTTTGCATTGATGCAGGTAATCGGTCCAGGCTTCCGAGATGGCCGCCAGCCGGTTTTCGTCGGCGGGTGCCAGCGGATCCAGCCCTTCACACAGCGTACGCCAGCGGGCCGACCACTCCGCGCGTTGCCCCTGCAGCAGGCCGGTCATCTGTCGCGACCAGCTCAGGTAATCCTGGGTCAGCATCGGCAGATCGAGCAGCCATTCGCCGGGATAATCGACGATCTCCAGATAGAGGGTGGAGGTCTCTTTAAAATGACGCAGCAGCGAATCGTTAGAACGATAGCGCAGCGCCAGGCGGATCTCGCTCACACCACGGGTCGGCGTCGGCCAGGTGGGCGGGGAGCCATACAGCTGGGCCAGCCCTTCGTCATAGGTAAAACGGGGAATGCCAAAATCGCGCTGGGGCACGCGCTTCACGCCGAGCAGGCGCTCTTCGCGCACGGCGCTCAGCAGGGGTAAACGCGCCCCGGCATGCAGGTTAAGCAGTTGATTGACCATCGCCGTAATAAAGGCGGTTTTGCCGCTGCGGCTCAGTCCGGTGACCGCCAGGCGCAAATGACGGTCAACCCCACGATTGACCAGAGAATTGAGTTCGTTTTTAAATCGCTTCATCGCCATCCTGTTCTGCCTGAAGGAATTATTGTTCTGAGAAATATGACATGGGGACAAGGAGAAGGGAATAAAAGCGCCGCAACGGCACGTCCAGCGCTGTGCCGTTGCGGTCTATTTCAGTTTACCGGAGAGCCGGTTAGCGAGCTTTTTCAGCATCGGCTCCAGCGCCACCGCCAGCAGCATCCGGACGGGTTTGCGGGCAACGGATTTGATCGCCCAGCCCGCCACGCCTGCCGGACCGTAACGCAGTGCGGTGAGTAAAACCAGCTTCCCTGCGAATTTCAGGCCCGGCTTAACCTGCTGCCCGGCCTGTTGCCAGCGTTGATTCATATCAGTTCTCTCAGTTAAAGCTGACGAAAACGGCTTCGCAGCGAGAAAGTATCAGAGGTGACATACCGCTCCATCTCGCGCAGGCGTTGCTCACCTGCCGACAGTTGGGCATCCACCGCGTCCAGCAGGTCACTGCTGGTGGGGGCGTTTTCATCGCCCATCGCGCTGTCCGGCATCGGATCCAGCACGAAGGATAAAATGATATAGGCCACCAGGGTAATAAAGGCCAGGCCAAAGAAGATGGAGAGCACCGTCACCACGCGCACCAGCTTCACCGGCACGTCGAGGTAGTGCGCCAGCCCGGCGCAGACGCCGCGCACCATGCCCTGCTGGGGGATACGCCACAGTTTTTTATTCAGGTTCAGTCCGGCCATTAGCGATCCCTCCAGTTCGGATGTTCCGCATCCAGGATCGCTTCCAGCGCCTGAATACGTTCACGCATTTTATTCGCGTCCTGGGTTAACTGGGCCAGACGCTGCTGTTCGCTTTGCGACAGCTCCCCCCGGGAAGAACGGTTGCTGTAATGCAGCCACAACCAGATCGGCAGTACAAACAGCACGAAAATGGTCAGCGGAATGGCAAGAAAAAGCGCGCTCATGTCTACTCCTTGTCTTACGATGAGTGGCGGCGCCAGCCGGCGCCGCAGGTGTTATTATTGATTGTCTTGTTTCATTCTGGCCTTCAGCGCGGCCAGTTGCTCGCTGATTTCATCATCCGCTTTCAGATCGGCAAACTGCTGATCCAGCGTCTTCTGTTTGCCAAAGCTGTGGCTTTCGGCTTCGGCTTCCATCTGATCGATACGGCGTTCAAACGACTCGAAACGGGCCATGGCTTCGTCAATCTTGCCGCTGTCAAGCTGACGACGCACGTCGCGGGAAGAGTTTGCCGCCTGATGACGCAGCGTCAACGCCTGCTGACGGGCACGGGTTTCGCTCAGTTTGTTCTCCAGCTCCGCAATCTCTTTCTTCATGCGGGCCAGGGTTTCATCCACCAGCGTAACTTCCTGCTCCAGCGTGACCACGATGTCGGTCAGCTTCTGTTTTTCGATCAGCGCAGAGCGGGCCAGATCGTCTTTATCTTTGCGCAGCGCCAGTTCGGCTTTTTCCTGCCATTCGTTCTGCTGGGCGGTAGCCTGTTCAATGCGGCGCGAGAGCTGCTTCTTCTCAGCCAGCGCACGGGCAGAGGTGGAACGCACTTCGACCAGCGTATCTTCCATCTCCTGGATCATCAGACGCACCAGCTTCTGTGGATCTTCCGCCTTTTCCAGCAGCGAGTTGATGTTGGCGTTCACGATGTCGGCAAAACGAGAAAAAATACCCATAATTGAATCCTCACATTTCTGTTATCGGGCTAAGCCCTGCTGCATAGCTAATACAATTCCCGTGCCAACTTTTTATGTCGTTGATTTTACGTAAGGTGATTGCTTTTTCGCCCGATCCGCCCTACTCTCGCTTAGTGAATCACACCAATAAATGGTTAATTTCATCATGGCTGAATTTAAAGATACCTTACTCGGGGAAGCCAACAGCTTTCTTGAGGTTCTGGAGCAGGTCTCACGCCTGGCACCGCTGAATAAACCGGTGCTGATTATTGGCGAGCGTGGCACCGGGAAAGAGCTGATTGCCAATCGCCTGCACTATCTGTCCGGACGCTGGGATGGGCCTTTCATCTCCCTCAACTGCGCCGCGCTGAACGAAAATCTGCTCGATACCGAACTGTTCGGCCATGAGGCTGGGGCTTTTACCGGCGCACAGCGGCGTCACCCCGGGCGTTTCGAGCGCGCCGATGGCGGCACGCTGTTCCTCGACGAACTGGCCACCGCCCCGATGCTGGTGCAGGAAAAGCTGCTGCGCGTTATTGAGTATGGCGAGCTGGAGCGCGTGGGCGGCAGTCAGCCGCTCCAGGTGAATGTTCGCCTGGTGTGCGCCACCAACGCCAACCTGCCGGAGATGGTTGAGCAGGAGCGGTTTCGCGCCGATCTGCTGGATCGGCTGGCGTTTGACGTCGTCAACCTGCCCCCGCTGCGCGAGCGGCGTAGCGATATCATGCTGCTGGCGGAGCAGTTTGCCATTCAAATGTGCCGCGAGCTGGGTCTGCCGCTGTTCCCTGGCTTCAGCCAGCACGCCCGCGCAACGCTGCTCGACTACCGCTGGCCGGGCAATATCCGCGAGCTGAAAAACGTGGTTGAGCGCTCCGTCTATCGGCACGGCAGCAGCGACACCGAGCTGGATGAGATTGTGATCGATCCCTTTAATCGCCCCACTCAGTTGCCCGTTGAACGACCCCGGGCCGCGGCTTCGCCCTCCCTGCCGTTGGATTTGCGTCAGTTCCAGCAGGAGCAGGAAAAGCAACTGCTGGAGCAGAGTCTGCGGGAGGCGAAATTTAATCAGAAACGCGCGGCTGAACTGCTGGGGCTGACCTACCATCAATTAAGGGCATTGCTCAAAAAGCATCAAATGCGCTGACAATATCAGCAGTTATCCGCAGACATTTTTACGAAGCAGGTGTAAGTGCGATACACTTTGCAGATCGTCACTAAAAACCTTAAAAATTATGCGTCTGGTTTTCTCGTCCCTGATTGCGCTCGGTCTGTTAAGCAGCCAGGCTTTTGCTGCGCCCACCCCTGCAGATCGCGCCGATATTCGCGACAGCGGCTTTGTCTACTGCGTCAGTGGGCAGGTCAACACCTTCAACCCGCAAAAAGCGAGCAGCGGCCTGATCGTCGACACCCTCGCCGCGCAGCTGTATGACCGCCTGCTGGATGTCGACCCTTATACCTACCGCCTGGTACCGGAGCTGGCCGAGAGCTGGGAGGTGTTAGACAACGGTGCCACCTACCGCTTCCGTCTGCGCGACGATGTGAACTTCCAGACCACCCCGTGGTTTAAACCCACCCGCAAACTGAATGCGGACGATGTGGTCTTCACCTTCCAGCGTATTTTCAACCGCGACCATGCGTGGCACTACGTGAACGGCGGCAGTTTCCCCTACTTCGACAGCCTGCAGTTTGCGGATACGGTGAAAAACGTGCGCAAGCTGGATAACCGCACGGTGGAGTTCACCCTCGCCCGTCCGGATGCCTCCTTCCTGTGGCATCTGGCGACGCACTATGCCTCGGTGATGTCTTCCGAATATGCCACCCAGCTGACCCTGCAGGATAAACAGGAGCTGATGGATCGCCAGCCGGTGGGCACCGGGCCGTTCCAGATCGCCGAGTATCGCGCCGGGCAGTATGTACGCCTGCAGCGTCATGAGAAATTCTGGCGCGGCAAACCGCTGATGCCCCAGGTAGTGGTGGATTTAGGCTCAGGCGGCACAGGTCGTTTGTCGAAGCTGCTAACCGGCGAGTGCGATGTGCTGGCCTGGCCTGCCGCCAGCCAGCTGACCATCCTGCGCGACGACCCGCGTCTGCGCCTGACACTGCGTCCGGGGATGAACATCGCCTATCTGGCGTTTAACACCAACAAGCCACCGCTGAATAACCCGGCGGTGCGTCACGCCCTGGCGCTGGCGATCAATAACCAGCGTCTGATGCAGTCCATCTATTACGGTACCGCAGAAACCGCCGCCTCAATCCTGCCCCGCGCCTCGTGGGCTTACGATAGCGAGGCTAAAATTACTGAATACAACCCGGATAAATCACGCGAGCAGCTCAAGGCGCTGGGGGCGGAGAACCTCACCCTGCAACTGTGGGTGCCCACCAGTTCCCAGGCCTGGAACCCGAGTCCGCTGAAGACCGCCGAACTGCTGCAGGCCGACCTCGCCCAGGTGGGGGTCAAGGTGGTGATTATCCCGGTGGAAGGCCGTTTTCAGGAGGCGCGCCTGATGGACATGAACCATGATTTGACCCTTGCCGGCTGGGCAACTGACAGTAACGACCCGGACAGTTTCTTCCGGCCGCTGCTGAGCTGCGCGGCCATCGATTCGCAGACCAACTATGCCCACTGGTGTCATCGCGAGTTTGATGACATCCTGCGCAAAGCGCTGTCTACCCAGCAGCTGGCGGCGCGCATCGATGCCTATGACGAAGCGCAAGTGATTCTGGCCAAAGAACTGCCGGTGCTGCCGCTGGCCTCCTCCCTGCGTCTGCAGGCGTACCGTTACGATATTAAAGGCCTGGTGCTCAGTCCGTTTGGTAACGCGTCCTTTGCCGGCGTCTCCCGTGAAAAGCAAGAAGAGGTGAAAAAACCGTGATTATTTTTACCTTACGTCGGCTGCTGTTGCTGCTGATCACCCTCTTCTTTCTGACCTTTGTCGGCTTCAGTCTGAGCTATTTCACCCCCCATGCGCCGCTGCAGGGCGCTTCCCTGTGGAACGCATGGTGGTTCTGGTTTGAAGGCGTGCTGCACTGGGACTTCGGTGTTTCCAGCATTAACGGCCAGCCCATCGCCGAACAGCTGAAAGAGGTGTTCCCCGCCACCATGGAGTTGTGCATCCTGGCGTTCGGCTTTGCGCTGGTAGTGGGGATCCCGGTCGGGATGCTCGCCGGGATCACCCGCAACAAGTGGCAGGATAAACTCATCAGCGCCATCGCCCTGCTCGGTTTTTCGGTTCCGGTGTTCTGGCTGGCGCTGCTGCTGACGCTCTTTTTCTCGCTGACGCTTGGCTGGCTGCCGGTCTCCGGGCGCTTCGACCTGCTGTATGCGGTGAAGACGGTTACCGGTTTTGCGATTATTGACGCCTGGCTCTCAGATTCGGTCTGGCGCCATGAGATGATTATCAGCGCCGTGCGCCACATGGTGTTGCCGGTGCTGGCGCTGGCCGTTGCGCCGACCACCGAGGTGATCCGCCTGATGCGCATCAGCACCATCGAGGTGTTCGATCAGAACTATGTCAAAGCCGCCGCCACGCGCGGGCTGTCGCGGCTGACGATTCTCCGCCGCCACGTCCTGCATAACGCCCTGCCGCCGGTGATCCCGCGTCTTGGCCTGCAGTTCTCCACCATGCTGACCCTGGCGATGATTACCGAGATGGTCTTTAGCTGGCCGGGTCTCGGACGCTGGCTGATCAACGCCATCCGCCAGCAGGACTACGCCGCGATCTCCGCTGGCGTGATGGTGATTGGCGCGCTGGTGATTATTGTTAACGTGATATCCGATATTTTGGGCGCTATGGCTAACCCGTTGAAACATAAGGAATGGTATGCCTTACGATAGCGTATACAGTGAAAAGCGCACGCCCGGGGCGTTGCGCACCGTGTGGCGTAATTTCTACGGCGACACCACGGCGATGATCGGCCTGTACGGCTGCGGCGGCCTGGTGCTGCTGTGCATCATGGGTTCCTGGTTTGCTCCCTACGGCATCGACCAGCAGTTCCTCGGCTATCAGCTGTTGCCGCCCTCCTGGTCGCGATACGGCGAGGTCTCCTTCTTCCTCGGCACCGATGACCTGGGGCGCGATGTCCTGAGCCGCCTGCTGAGCGGCGCGGCGCCCACGGTGGGCGGTGCCTTTATTGTCACCCTGGCGGCGACGCTGTGTGGTCTGGTGCTGGGCATTGTCGCCGGAGCAACCCACGGCCTGCGTTCGGCGGTGACGAACCATATTCTCGACACTCTGCTGTCAATCCCGTCGCTGCTGCTGGCAATCATCGTGGTGGCCTTCTCCGGGCCGCACCTGATCCACGCCATGTTTGCGGTGTGGCTGGCGCTGCTGCCGCGCATGGTGCGCTCGGTCTATAGCCTGGTTCACGATGAGCTGGAAAAAGAGTACGTGGTTGCCGCCCGTCTGGATGGCGCAACCACCTTAAATATTCTGTGGTTCGCGGTGCTGCCCAATATCGCTTCCGGGATGGTCACTGAGATCACCCGCGCCCTGTCGATGGCGATCCTCGATATCGCCGCGCTCGGGTTTCTCGATCTGGGCGCGCAGCTTCCTTCCCCGGAATGGGGAGCGATGCTGGGCGACGCGCTGGAATTGATCTACGTGGCTCCCTGGACGGTGATGCTGCCGGGCGCCGCGATTATGATTAGCGTACTGCTGGTAAACCTGCTTGGCGACGGCATTCGTCGCGCCATAGTGGCGGGGGTGGAATAATGCCGTTACTGGATATTCGCAATCTGACGATTGAATTTAAAACCGGCGAAGGCTGGGTGAAAGCGGTTGACCGGGTCAGCATTACCTTGAGCGAAGGCGAGATCCGCGGCCTGGTAGGCGAGTCGGGTTCCGGCAAGAGCTTAATTGCTAAAGCCATTTGCGGCGTGGCGAAAGATAACTGGCGCGTCACCGCCGACCGCATGCGTTTTGATGATATCGACCTGCTGCGCCTCTCCGTCCGCGAGCGACGCAAGCTGGTGGGCCACAACGTGTCGATGATTTTTCAGGAGCCGCAGTCCTGTCTCGATCCGTCGGAGCGGGTAGGCAAACAGCTGATGCAGAACATACCCGCCTGGACCTATAAAGGCCGCTGGTGGCAGCGTTTTGGCTGGCGTAAACGCCGGGCCATTGAGCTGCTGCACCGGGTGGGGATCAAGGATCATAAAGACGCCATGCGCAGCTTCCCCTATGAACTGACCGACGGCGAGTGCCAGAAAGTGATGATCGCCATTGCGCTCGCCAACCAGCCGCGTCTGCTGATTGCCGACGAACCGACCAACGCGATGGAGCCCACCACCCAGGCGCAAATTTTCCGCCTGCTTACCCGGCTTAATCAGAACAATAACACCACCATTTTGCTGATCAGCCATGACCTGCAGATGCTGAGCAAATGGGCGGATAAGATTGACGTGATGTACTGCGGTCAGACCGTGGAAACCGCCGGCAGCGAGGAGCTGGTGACCATGCCGCATCACCCCTATACTCAGGCGCTGATCCGCGCCATCCCCGATTTTGGCAACTCCATGCCGCATAAAAGCCGTCTCAACACCCTGCCGGGGGCGATCCCGCTGCTGGAGCAGTTGCCGATCGGCTGTCGTCTGGGGCCGCGCTGCCCTTATGCACAGCGGAAATGCATTGAAACCCCGCGCCTTGCCGGGCCGAGAAACCATCTGTTTGCCTGCCATTTTCCGCTGAACATGGAGAAAGAGTGACATGGTCGAAACCCTGCTGGAAGTGCGCAACCTGAGTAAAACCTTTCGCTATCGCACTGGTTTGTTCCACCGTCAGACCGTCGAAGCGGTGAAACCGCTGAGCTTTACCCTGCGCGAAAAGCAGACCCTGGCGATTATCGGTGAAAACGGTTCGGGGAAATCGACGCTGGCAAAAATGCTGGCCGGGATGATCGAACCGTCCGATGGCGAAGTATTGATTGACGACCATCTGCTGAAGTTTGGCGATTACTCGTTCCGCAGTCAGCGGATCCGCATGATTTTTCAGGATCCCTCGACCTCGCTGAACCCGCGCCAGCGCATCTCGCAGATCCTCGATTTCCCGCTACGTCTGAATACCGATCTCGAGTTTGAGGCGCGACGTAAGCAGATTATTGAAACCCTGCGAATGGTCGGGCTGCTGCCGGATCACGTCAGTTATTATCCGCACATGCTGGCACCGGGGCAGAAACAGCGTCTCGGCCTTGCCCGCGCGCTGATCCTGCGGCCAAAAGTGATTATCGCTGACGAAGCGCTGGCCTCGCTGGATATGTCGATGCGTTCACAGTTAATCAACCTGATGCTGGAGTTGCAGGAAAAACAGGGTATCTCGTATATCTACGTGACCCAGCATCTGGGGATGATGAAGCACATCAGCGATCAGGTGATGGTGATGCATGAAGGTTCGGTGGTTGAGCGCGGCAGTACCGCGTCGGTACTGGCCTCGCCGCTTCACGATCTGACGAAACGCTTAATCGCCGGGCATTTTGGCGAAGCCTTAACCGCCGATGCGTGGCGCAAAGATCGCTGACCATCCCCTGTACAGAGTGGTCGGATTTCACTGTCTGTGACACATGCTATCATCGCCGCGTTTTAACGACGGCTGACCGTACAGCAGACAGCCGCCACAACAATGAATAAAAGGATTAGAGCTATGGGTTTTCTTTCCGGTAAGCGCATTCTGGTAACTGGCGTTGCCAGCAAACTGTCTATCGCATACGGTATCGCACAGGCGATGCATCGCGAAGGCGCTGAGCTGGCATTCACCTACCAGAACGACAAGCTGAAAGGCCGCGTAGAAGAGTTTGCCGCGCAGCTGGGTTCCAGCATTGTTCTGGAATGCGACGTTGCAGAAGATGAAAGCATCGATGGCATGTTCGCTGAGCTGGCAAAAACCTGGCCGAAATTTGACGGTTTCGTTCACTCAATCGGTTTTGCACCGGGCGATCAGCTGGATGGCGACTACGTGAATGCGGTCACCCGTGAAGGCTTCAAAATTGCTCACGACATCAGCTCCTACAGCTTTGTGGCGATGGCCAAATCCTGCCGCACCATGCTGAATCCGGGCTCAGCCCTGCTGACCCTCTCCTACCTGGGTGCTGAGCGCGCTATCCCGAACTACAACGTGATGGGTCTGGCGAAAGCCTCTCTGGAAGCTAACGTGCGCTATATGGCGAACGCCATGGGTCCTGAAGGCGTGCGCGTGAACGGGATCTCTGCGGGTCCAATCCGTACTCTGGCCGCTTCCGGTATCAAAGACTTCCGTAAAATGCTGGCGCACTGCGAAGCGGTGACCCCAATCCGTCGCACCGTCACCATCGAAGACGTGGGTAACTCCGCGGCGTTCCTCTGCTCTGACCTCTCTGCTGGCATCTCCGGCGAAGTGGTTCACGTTGACGGCGGTTTCAACATCGCTGCAATGAACGAGTTAGAAATCAAATAAGTTCGTCACCTTCCCGCTGCGGCGGGAAGGTTTGCCTGCTGTTCCGTCCCATTTTTCCCCTCGTTATTCCGTTCCGCTATTTGTTATCACCTAACAATATTTTTCCGCTTATCCGCCTTACGCCAGGATATTGATCGCCATTTTGAGATCAAGGAACGCACATGGAACAACGCCGTATTTCTGGCAAAGGCCACTGGTATCATGAGACCCAGTCCAGTAGCAGCCCGACGGAAGTCCTGCCTTTGGTTCCCGAAGCCGCACAGGTCGCGGATCGTTTTTTGCTGAACCTCACTTTACCGGCATCGCTGCTGGCGGCCTGTGAGCGCTGGTTAACCCCGGCCCGGGCGCTGTGTGACCTCTTTTTCCCGCGCGCCGTGCCGGTAAACCGCCTGCGCACGCTGAGCGCGTATGACCGCTTCAGCACCGCGCTGACGGTGGCCCAGGTGTGCGGCGTGCAGCGTCTGTGTAATCACTACGCCGCCCTTCTCGCCCCGCTCCCCGGTCCTGACTCCTCCCGTGAAAGCAATCGCCGCCTCGCCCAGATCACCCAGTATGCCCGGCAGCTTGCCAGCTCACCCGACGTGATCGACAGCAAAGCGCAGCAGGAACTGGATGAGGTGGGCCTGACGGTGTATGACATCGTGACCATCAATCAGATTATCGGCTTCGTCGGCTTTCAGGCGCGGGTGGTGGCGGTGTTCCAGGCTCTGCTCGGACACCCTGTCCGCTGGCTGCCCGGGCACCACATCCCGCCGCACGCCCTGATTGATGAGAGTGCACTGAATAGGGACGCCTGGGAGCCTGTGGTGCCGGGCGTTGAGCAACGGAACGCCAGCGCGCAACAGCTGGCGTCGCTTGAGCGCTGGCAGACCGAGCCGCTCTTGCAGCAGCTCACGCCGGTGCTGTGCCATGAGCCGGCGATCCTCGATTATACCGGCGAAATTCTGGTTAGCGGGATCCATGCCGCGCAGCAAGTCGATATACCGGATGAGGCGGTGAGGCGCGCCGTAGAACAGCTTACGCGCTCCCCGGATAGGTTCAGCGCCGCGCAGTTTACCCCATTGACCGACGAGGGGCTTCCCCCGGCTCAGGCTATCAACCTGCTGACCTGGAGCGCTTTTTGCGGCTGGTTGAACCGTCTGAAAATCGCCATTGGCAGAGGCGAATAACCATACTAATTACCTAAAGAGCGCTTGCTGTAGCAGTGAGATTCGCGTAAAACTGTCAGCCGCTCAATGGCTACGAAAATAGATCACTATGCTCCAGGACAACCCGCTGCTAGCGCAGCTTAAACAGCAACTGCATTCCCAGACGCCACGTGCTGAAGGGGTCGTAAAAGCCACGGAAAAAGGCTTTGGCTTCCTTGAAGTCGATGCACAGAAAAGTTACTTCATTCCGCCTCCGCAGATGAAGAAAGTGATGCACGGCGATCGTATTACCGCCGTGATCCATAGCGAAAAGGATCGTGAGTCTGCCGAGCCTGAAGCGTTGATCGAACCGTTCCTGACCCGCTTTGTGGGTAAGGTACTGCGTAAAGATGACCGTCTCTCCATCATCCCGGACCATCCCCTGCTGAAGGACGCCATCCCTTGCCGCGCCGAGCGCGGCGTTGCGCATGATTTTAAAGAAGGTGACTGGGCCGTGGCTGAAATGCGCCGTCACCCGCTGAAGGGCGACCGCGGTTTTTATGCCGAGCTGACCCAGTTCATTACCTTTGGCGACGACCATTTCGTGCCATGGTGGGTTACCCTGGCACGCCATAATCTGGAAAAAGAAGCGCCAGAAGGCGTGGCGACGGAGATGCTGGACGAAGGTCTGGAACGTCGCGATCTTACCGCCCTCAATTTTGTCACCATCGACAGCGCCAGCACCGAAGATATGGACGATGCGCTGTATGTGGAAGAACAGGCTGACGGGAAACTGCTGTTAACCGTGGCGATTGCCGATCCAACGGCCTGGATCGCTGAAGGCACCCCGCTGGATGAGTCTGCCAAAATCCGCGCCTTCACCAACTATCTGCCGGGCTTCAACATCCCGATGCTGCCGCGCGAACTCTCTGACGACTTGTGCTCGCTGCGCGCCAATGAAGTGCGCCCGGTTCTCGCCTGCCGCATGACCATTGCTGCCGATGGCACCATCGAAGAGAACATCGAATTCTTTGCCGCGACCATCGAGTCGAAAGCCAAGCTGGTGTATGACGAGGTGTCTGACTGGCTGGAAAACAGCGGTAGCTGGCAGCCTGCTAGTGACGCCATCGCCGAACAGATCCGTCTGTTGCAGCGCGTCTGTCTGAGCCGCAGCGAGTGGCGTAAGACCCACGCGCTGGTGTTCAAGGATCGCCCTGACTATCGCTTTATTCTCGGTGAAAAAGGCGAAGTGCTGGATATCGTTGCTGAACCGCGTCGTATCGCTAACCGCATTGTTGAAGAGTCGATGATTGCGGCGAACATCTGTGCGGCTCGCGTGCTGCGCGACCAGCTCGGTTTCGGTATCTATAACGTGCACACCGGCTTCGATCCGGCCAACAGCGAAGCGCTGGCTGCCCTGTTGAAGACCCACGACGTGCACGTCGATCCGCAGGAGGTCCTGACGCTGAACGGCTTCTGTAAGCTGCGTCGTGAGCTGGATGCGCAGCCGTCCGGTTTCCTCGACAGCCGCATTCGCCGTTTCCAGTCTTTCGCGGAGATCAGCACCGAACCGGGCCCGCACTTTGGCCTGGGTCTGGAAGCCTATGCGACCTGGACATCCCCGATCCGTAAGTATGGCGATATGGTAAACCACCGTCTGCTGAAAGCGATCGTCAAGGGTGAAACCATCGCCCGTCCGCAGGACGAGACCACCGTGCAGATGGCAGAGCGTCGTCGTCTTAACCGCATGGCAGAACGCGATGTGGGTGACTGGCTGTATGCCCGCTTCCTGAAAGACAAAGCCGGGACTGACACCCGTTTTGCGGCGGAGATCATTGATATCAGCCGTGGCGGCATGCGTGTTCGTCTGGTGGATAACGGCGCAGTGGCCTTTATTCCGGCTCCGTTCCTGCACGCCGTGCGTGATGAACTGGTCTGCAGCCAGGAGAACGGCACCGTTCAGATCAAAGGTGAAGTGGCCTTTAAGGTGACCGAAGTTATCGACGTTACTATCGCTGAAGTGCGCATGGAAACACGCAGCGTTATCGCCCGCCCTACCGTCTGATTGTCACCTGCTAAAAAGTCGGATTCACCCTCCCGGGTGATCCGACTTTTTTATTACTGCTAAAACCCCATTCACATCATTTTTCCTTACCTTTTCCTCCCACAAATTGCAAAAAGCGATCACAATTATTAGCGGCGGGCGTGTTCACGTCTTACTGCGTTACAGGAATATTGATTCGCCAGTATCCTTTTTCGCCATTCTCGTTCTAATATAAGAATACCGGGAAAAAACAATAAGTTTAGCTCGGGATCACCGCCGTTTTAGCGCGATTAAACCGACTGGAAATGCATAATCTATGCAATTAAGTGCGCCTGGGAGAGAGCATGATTGACGATCTGGAGCAAAATTTGCTGTTTCGTTACATGGGCACCCACAGTCCCTGGTGGCGGCTGACGGCGGACAGCAATGCTCTCCATCTTGCGGCCAGTGAAAGTGCCGATACGACGCAAGTTGTAGCACTCTCCGATGAACAGGCCAGTCATATTCGCCAGATGACGGTGATTACCTCCAGCATAACCATGACGCTCTCCCTGTACGGTACCGAGGTACCCGTGCATCTGGTGGGCCGCAAAATAAATAAAAAAGAGTGGGCCGGGACCGCCTCCGCCTGGCACGACACCTCCGCCGTCGCCCGCGATCTGGCGCAGGGTCTCTCCTTTGCCGAGCAGGTGGTCTCTGAAGCCAACTCGGTCATCGTCATCCTCGACCGGCACGGCAATATTCAACGCTTCAACCGCCTGAGCGAAGAATACACCGGCATGAAAGAGCACGAGGTCATCGGCCAGAACGTTTTCAAGCTGTTTATGAGCCGCAGCGAAGCTGCCGCCTCCCGCCGTAATATCAGCGGTTTTTTCCGGGACGGTAGCTCCTATGAAGTGGAGCGCTGGATCAAAACCCGCAAAGGGCAACGCCTGTTCCTGTTTCGTAATAAATTTGTGCACAGCGGCAGCGGCAAAAATGAAATTTTCCTTATCTGTTCCGGTACGGATATTACCGAAGAGCGCCGCGCCCAGGAGCGGCTCCGGGTGCTCGCCAATACCGATACCATCACCGGCCTGCCAAACCGCAATGCCATCCACGACCTGATCAGCGAAGCGATAGATACGCGCGGCGACACCCAGGTGGGCGTGGTCTATCTCGACCTCGATAATTTCAAAAAAGTGAATGACGCCTACGGACATATGTTTGGCGATCAGCTTTTACAGGCGGTGGCGCTGGCGATCCTCAGTTGCCTGGAAGATGGCCAGGTGCTGGCCCGTCTGGGCGGAGATGAGTTCATCGTGCTGGCCACCGGCACCTCGCAGGGCGCGCTGGAGGCGATGGCCTCGCGGATCCTGACCCGGCTGCGCCAGCCCTTCCGGATAGGTTTAATTGAAGTCTATACCGGCTGTTCTCTGGGGATCTCCCTCGCCCCCCAGCACGGGACCGATCGCGAAAGCGTGATCCGCAATGCCGACACCGCTATGTATACTGCCAAAGAGAACGGGCGCGGCACGTTCTGTGTCTTCTCGCCGGAGATGAATCAGCGCGTCTTTGAATACCTCTGGCTGGACACCAACCTGCGCAAGGCGCTTGATAACGACCAGTTGGTGATCCACTACCAGCCGAAAATCACCTGGCGGGGCGAGGTTAAAACCCTCGAAGCGCTGGTGCGCTGGCAGTCACCGGAGCGCGGGCTGATCCCGCCGCTGGAGTTTATCTCCTATGCCGAAGAGTCAGGGCTCATCGTGCCGCTGGGGCGTTGGGTCATGCTGGATGTGGTGCGCCAGATCGCCAAATGGCGCGATAAAGGCATTAATCTGCGCGTGGCGGTCAACGTTTCGGCCCGCCAGCTGGCGGATCAGACCATCTTCAGCGATCTGAAACAGGCGCTGAAGGATCTCAATTTTGAGTACTGCCCGGTTGACGTGGAGCTGACGGAAAGCTGCCTGATTGAGAACGAAGAGCTGGCGCTGTCGGTCATCCAGCAGTTCAGCAAGCTGGGGGCGCAGATCCATCTTGATGACTTCGGTACCGGTTATTCGTCGCTGTCGCAGCTGGCTCGTTTCCCTATCGATGCCATTAAGCTCGATCAGGCTTTCGTCCGGGATATTCATAAGCAGTCGGTGTCGCAGTCGCTGGTGCGCGCGATTGTTGCCGTCGCCCAGGCGCTGAATTTGCAGGTGATTGCCGAAGGGGTGGAGAGCGCAAAAGAAGACGCCTTTCTGACAAAGAATGGCGTCAACGAACGACAGGGTTTTCTCTTTGCTAAGCCCATGCCCGCTGTCGCATTCGAGCGATGGTTTAAACGTTATCAGTCACGCAACGCGCGTTAGCTGGCTTTACGCAGGCCTGATGCGGTGTGGCGATCCTGAAGCTGAACCAGCCGCTGCATGTAGGCCACATCCTTCGCCTGCAGGCAGAATGCGGCGTCTACCCAGTCTTCCGTGATGTCCATCAACTCACTGCGCGGCAACTGCAATACCCGCTGACGGGCGCGCAGCATGGCCCTGACGCCGTTCATTTTAGGTTGTAACGTGTCGATGAAGGTCCGTATTGCCACGTAGCCCTGACCGGGTTCGAACAGCACGTCCACCAGCCCCTGCTGCTGATACCACTCCGCCGTGTGTGACTCCCCTTTGTAGATCAGCTCCTCTGCCAGCTTCATGCCTGAACGGCGTGCCACCAGCGAGTAGCCTCCCATGCCGGGGAAGAGATTAAAGGCGATCTCCGGGAAGCCCATACGGGCATCCCGCTGTGCCAGCAGGAAGTGGTGCGCCAGCGCGGCCTCGAATCCGCCGCCAAGCGCACTGCCCTCCACCATCGACAGGGTGATCGCCCCGGTATCGAAGCCACGCGACGCCGCGTGGACACAGTCCACACAGGCGCGGGCATACGCCCGAAGCGCTTCGCGACGGCCATTCTCAATACACTCAACAAAGAAGCGTAGATCGCCGCCAGTATTGTACATATCCGGTACCAGCGATCCGGTTACCCAAAAATCGACCTCAAACCCGGACTGCCTGACCAGCCAGGACAGGTTCATGATCTCTTCTATCAGGGCATGATTGAAGCAAGGGCGTGGCTGAGCTCGCAGCATCATCCACACGGTGCGTCTTTCCTCTTCATAGTAAGCTGCGAGTTGGGTGAATCGTACAGAATCAGTGAACAGTTTACAGGTAGCCTGATTGATAATTGTCATAGTCCAATTCCTCATAGAAAAAAGCGCCTTGCGCGCAGAATTAGACTAATCCACTCCCAAAGTCCTCTGTATAAAGAAGCATGAAAATATCATTACTATTAATGGACTTTCGTTAGCACACTTTTTCCCTTCTCTTTTGCCTTCAATTTCTGCATCATTGAATTTATTCACTTTTCATTTAGGGATGAGATTATGTCTGATATCGATGCACTGAAAGTTGCCCAACGTATTGATACTGTGCTGGATATTCTGGTTGCAGGTGATGTGAACTCTGCTCTGCGTAATCTCGAGATTTTAAAATCAGAATTACTGACCCAGGCAGGCGCGCAAAAAAGCCCTGACGAAGTACCGCCTAAATCGCCGTGGGAAGTTTAAAGGTCGCAGCAGCTCGCGTGGTTATGTCAGTTTTCAACTAACGGCTCGGCCGTTTTAATATGGATGCTATGAATTCCCGACAACAAATAATATTACAGATGGTGATCGACACAGGGCGTGTGAGCGTCGTTGATCTGGCTAAAAGTACCGGCGTGTCTGAAGTCACCATCCGCCAGGACCTCAATCTTCTGGAAAAAATGAGTTATCTGCGCCGCGCGCATGGCTACGCGGTACCGCTCGACAGCGAAGATGTCGAAACGCGCATGATGAACAACTACGCCCTGAAACGCGAACTGGCAGAGTTTGCCGCCTCGCTGGTCAGTAACGGTGAAACGGTGTTTATCGAGAACGGCAGCTGTAACGCCCTCCTGGCGCGTACCCTGGCCGAGCAGAAAGAGGAAGTGACCATCGTAACGGTGAGCAGCTACATTGCTCACCTTCTGAAAGAGACGCGCAGCGAAGTGATTTTATTGGGCGGCATCTATCAGAAAAAAAGCGAAAGTATGGTTGGCCCGCTGACGCGTCAGTATGTGCAGCAGGTTCATTTCAGCAAGGCCTTTATCGGCATCGATGGCTGGCAGCCGGAGACCGGCTTTACCGGGCGGGACATGATGCGTTCGGACGTGGTGAACGCGGTGCTGGAGAAAGGCGCTGAGGCCATTGTTCTGACCGACAGCACCAAATTTGGTGCGGTGCATCCCTACACTATGGGTCCTGTCACCCGCTTCAGTCGGGTGATCACCGATGAGGGCATCAAAGCGGCCCATAGCGAGACGCTGCAGCACGACGGCCTGATCGTCGATATCGTCAAAAAACCTGCCTGAGCCTACCTCTACGCCCGTCTCGTCGGGCGTTCTTCCCTGCCCTGCCGCTCTGAGATTATTCTGACCATTCCTTTAAGACTATTTACCTGTTGGATCAGTGATAAAGACGTAGAATTAATATTAGCGATATAACAGGAAGTGACTATCACCTGCGTGATTTCGTAACGCCTGCGCGAACAGTTTCATGGAAAACTGGCTTAAGAGTTTTACACTTATTTAAGCAGAGCTATTTCCGTGGATCACTATTTCAGGAGAATGAGTTATGTCTATTAACAGCAAAAAATTATCCGCTGCTATGCTGGCTGTCACGCTGGCGTTGTCACTGAGCGCATGCTCCGGCATGAGTAAACAGAGTCGTAACACCGCGATTGGTGCCGGTGCTGGCGCAATCGGTGGTTCAGTCTTAACTGATGGTAGTGCCCTGGGTACCTTAGGTGGTGCCGCGGTGGGTGGGATTATCGGTCACGAGGTTAGCAAGTAAACAAATACCGATTGCCATCGCAGTCATTTATAAGGCCTTGCTGTTTCTGGTCTTAGCAGAACATAAGAATATTAAGCCACGGCTCAGGCCGTGGCTTATTTGTTTCTGATACGCGTCAACCGCCCGCTAATTTCACTTTCATCCCTTTTGCTTCCAGCAGGGATTTAATCAGATCCCGCTTGTCGCCCTGGATCTCAATGACGCCATCCTTGACGGCTCCGCCACAGCCGCACTTTTTCTTTAGTTCGGCGGCAAGGGATGCCAGGGTGGCATCGTCGGCATCAATGCCGGTCACGAGGCAGACCCCCTTCCCTTTACGCCCGCTGGTCTGGCGTTGAATTCGCACAATGCCGTCGCCTTTCGGGCGCTCGGCGACCGCTTTCGGTTCATCGATGCGCCCGGTGTCGGTCGAATAAACCAGGCGACTGTTGGTATCGCGCATTACGCCCCCTTATTAAGTGATGCGTTGATGGCTTTCAGGGTTTGTGCCGGTTCCGCAGACTGGGTCACCGGACGACCAATAACCATATAGTCCACGCCCGCCGCCAGCGCCTGCTCAGGGGTCATAATGCGACGCTGATCGCCGGCATCACTGCCCTGAGGACGAATACCCGGGGTGACCAGCTTAAAGTCCTGGCCGATGACGCTTTTGAAGCGCACCGCTTCCTGGGCTGAGCACACAACGCCATCCAGGCCGCAGCTATGCGTCAGGCGCGCCAGACGCTCGGCATGCTCAGCCGGTGACAGCGTGACGCCAAGATCCAGCAGGTCGCTGGCTTCCATACTGGTCAGCACGGTAACGGCAATCAGTAACGGTGCATCTTTGCCAAAAGGCTGCAGGGCTTCACGGGCTGCGGTCATCATCCGCGCCCCCCCTGAGGCATGGACGTTTACCATCCAGACGCCCAGTTCGGCCGCCGCGGCTACCGCATGGGCCGTGGTATTAGGAATATCGTGGAATTTCAGATCCAGAAAGACATCAAAACCGCGCTGCTGCATGTCGCGCACGATTTGCGGGCCAAAGAGCGTAAACATCTCTTTGCCGATTTTCAGACGGCAGTCGCGCGGGTCAATACGATCAACGAACGCAAGCGCGTTATCGCGATTGTTGTAATCCAGAGCGACAACAACAGGAGATTCAGTAACTGCGCGGGAAGAAGAGGGAGCTACAGACGTCATGACCGGACCTTCTCGTCGATGGGCGCCGCATCGGCGCGGGAATGTTAAACGGCGTGCATTCTACCTGTGCGTCAATGAAATTAACAGGTTCCATTTTCATTCCTGCCGGACCACAGCGCGCACCGGCCAGACTTACAACCCACCAACAGTATGTTGTAACTAAAATGTGATTTTTTTAAAAATTACTGCCCATCGAGGCCGCGAATCGGCTTAATGGTGGACCATGCGCGGCACGACGGACAGTGCCAGTAGAGCGTATAGGCGGTGAAACCGCACTTCTGACAGCGATAGCGCGGCTTGCTGCGGATCTGCTCGCCAACCATGTCGCGCAGCGCCATCAGGCTCTCTTTGGCGCGCCCCTCTTCCGCATCGTGCAGGTGGTAATCCATCAGCTTGTGGAACACGCGCATGGTGGGATGACGCTGCAGCTGGCGGGTAATGTAAACCTGCGCCGTGTCGCTGCCCTCATGCTCCTGGACCACATCCGCCAGCATCAGCTCCGCATAGGCGCCGGTGTTTTCTTCCACGCAGCGGCGCAGGAAGGCAACCCATTCTTCGGCCATACCCAACTGCTGATAGCAGGTTTGCAGCATCTCCAGGGTTTCGCTAACCAGCTCTTTATCCTGGTCGATGACCCGCAGCAGGCTCTCTACCGCTTTCTGGTAATCCCCTTTCGCCATGTACACGCGTCCCATCATGATGGAGACGCGCGCGCTGCTGCGATCGGCGGCAGCGCCCTTGCGCAGAAGCGCCATGGCTTTATCCATGTCTTCATTGCCCATCTGCTGCAGGGCTAGTTCGCAGTAGAAATGGGCGATTTCAACGCGCTGTTTATCTTTGCCCAACTTCACCAGACGTTCCGCAACATCGATCGCTTTCTGCCATTCACTGGTGGCCTGATAAATCTGCAGAAGCTGTTGCAGGGCGCTGATCCGGAAATCCGTTTCATCCACCAGCTGGTTAAACATCTCTTCGGCGCGATCGTACAAGCCTGCCGCCATATAGTCGCGGCCCAACTGCTGTACGGCCAGCAGACGCTGCTCATAGGTTAATGAGGCGCTTTCCATTAAGGTCTGGTGGATGCGGATGGCGCGGTCAACTTCACCACGGGAACGGAACAGATTGCCGAGAGTAAGATGGGCCTCAACGGTGCCGGTATCCTCTTTCAACATCTCGAGGAACAGGTCTACCGCTTTATCCTGTTGGTTGCTCAGAAGGAAGTTAACCCCGGCGACATAGTCGCGTGAAAGGCGGTTAGCTTCATCCTGTTTTGTTTGTTGCGCACTTCTGCGGCCCATATACCAGCCATAGGCTGCGGCTACAGGCAAAAGCAGAAACAACAACTCCAGCATCGTCGATTATTCCTTCGCTACCGGCACACCTGAACTTACCGGAACGTCGGTCGGGGGCGCAATTTGGTATTCAAGACGTTTAATTTTACGTTCGGCGCGGGCCAGTGAAACCCTAACTTTCAGCCAGAACAGGCCGCAAATAAGCCAGCCGATCGCAAAGCCTGCCGCAAAGAGTACCGCCAGCAGGCTGGAAATCCGATATTCGCCTTGCGCCAGCAGATAATTGAAGGTTACCTGTTGATCGTTTTGCGCACCCAATGTGACGGAAATGACAAAAATCGCCAGTACCAGTAAGAAAATGAGTAAATATTTCACATTACTTCCCGTTATGTGGTTTGAGCGAATAAAGAGTGTTCAACATCGCGTAGCCAGCCTTATAAACTACCATTTTCAGGACGGGCGCGAAATGGAAAAAGCATCGCGCCACGCTTAGATCTGCGGCTAAATATGAGAATTTCAACCGCCGTCAGCTTTCCTGGTCTCTGTCGGCTATTTCCCGCTTCTCTTCCGTCGGCGGCGTGAGCGGGCCGCAGACGCGCTGAGCAAGCCAGGTGGCGCAGGTGATCAGCAGCCACGACATCAGGGTGGCAACCACCAGGTCCCGCGGCCAGTGCATGCCGAGCAGCAGTCGGCTTCCCATTACACCCGTCGCCCAGACCAGCAGAAAGGCGATGGTCCACGTGCGCCGACGCGGCCACAGCAACCCTACCCCCAGCAATGCCCAGCTTGCAGCGAACATCGTGTGTCCGGACGGGAAGGCAAACCCGGTCTCTTTTTGCCAGTGCTTGCGTAAAAACGTCGGCACAGCCTGTTGTTCAGTAAGCTGTTCTTTCACCAGTTCACCGCGTTCTTTACGCTTTAAATTGTAGAAGTCGTTGACCGGGACATGGTGAGTTTTTTCCAGCCAGACGACAAACGGACGCGGCTCCTGAACCCGATCTTTCACCAGAGATTTAAGCCCCTGGCCGATCAGGATCGCGCCGGCGAGAATGGCAAAGAGCATGATGGCCGCCCGCAGACGAAAACGCAGGCACCACAAAAACCAGCCGCATAACAGGGTGTGCGTAATAATGCCCCAGGGTTGGGTGACCGTCTCCGTGATCCAGAACAGCGCCTTCAACCATCCGCTATTCGTGCCCGGCTGCCACTGCCAGCCGGATATCCATACAGCCACAGGCATTATCAGCAATATCCCTGCGCCAACCGCCGTACGGCGGGCAATTGAAAGCATGTCGTCTCCTTTTTTCGATAAGCCCCACAATCATAACCGAAAAATCAGAGCTGCGTAAAAATGTCGGATTGTGCGTTTAACGTTCGTTAAGCTGGCGGTGATTAGGTGAACCCACGCAGCTTGTGGCAAAATAAGACAATACCGACAGCCAAACAGGCAACAGACACAAGGCGTGTCAGCATTTTCTGGAGAATCACATGCAGCTTAAACGTGTGGCAGAAGCCAATCTGCCAACCCCATGGGGCGATTTCCTGATGGTGGGTTTTGAAGAACTGGCAACCGGGCAGGATCACGTGGCGTTAGTGTTCGGGGACACCTCCGGCCAGACGCCTGTGCTTGCTCGCGTCCATTCCGAGTGTTTGACGGGTGACGCCCTGTTTAGCCTGCGCTGCGATTGTGGTTTTCAACTGGAAGCCGCCCTGTCGCACATTGCGGAAGAAGGCCGCGGCATCCTGCTGTATCATCGCCAGGAAGGCCGTAATATCGGCCTGCTGAACAAGATCCGCGCCTATGCCCTGCAGGATCAGGGGTACGACACCGTGGAAGCGAATCACCAGTTAGGCTTTGCTGCCGACGAGCGTGATTTCACCCTGTGCGCCGATATGTTCAAGCTGCTGGGCGTGGACGAAGTGCGTCTTCTGACCAACAACCCGCGTAAGGTCGAGATCCTCACCGAAGCCGGTATCAATATCGTTGAACGTGTCCCGCTGATCGTGGGCCGTAACCCGAATAACGAGCACTATCTGGATACCAAAGCGGCGAAGCTTGGACATCTGCTGAGCGAGTAATATTAACAGCCCGGCAGCGCAAGGCGTGCCGGGCTGGCCACAGCGTTTTAATTCAGCATGTTACGAATCACATAGTGCAGGATGCCGTCGTTCTGGTAGTAGGTCAGCTCCGTCGCGGTATCAATTCGACAGCGACAGTTCACGACCTCGGTTTGCCCATCCGCACGCGTCAGTTTGACCGGTACGGTGGCACCCGGCGTCAGGCTTTGCAGATCCGCAATATCAATGCGCTCTTCCCCCGTCAGCCCCAGCGTTTTACGCGATGTCCCCTGCGGGAACTCCAGCGGTAAAATCCCCATCCCAATCAGGTTTGACCGGTGGATACGTTCAAACGACTCTGCGATTACCACGCGCACGCCCAGCAGCCGTGGCCCTTTTGCTGCCCAGTCGCGGCTGGAGCCGGAACCATACTCTTTCCCGGCGATCACCGCCAGCGGCGTGCCTTCCTGCTGATACTTCATGGCAGCATCGTAAATCGAGATCACTTCCGTGCCCGGCAGATGGCGGGTCATCCCACCTTCAACGCCGGGAACCATTTCGTTGCGGATGCGGATATTGGCGAAGGTGCCGCGCATCATCACCTCATGGTTACCGCGACGCGAGCCGTAGGAGTTGAAATCGCGTCGCTCCACGCCACGACTCTGCAGATACCGCCCAGCCGGGCTATCCGCTTTAATGCTGCCCGCCGGGGAGATGTGGTCGGTGGTCACCGAGTCGCCAAGAATAGCCAGCACGCGCGCACCGTGGATATCTTCCAGCGGTTTAGGTTCCGCCAGCATCTCGTCAAAGAAAGGCGACAGGCGGATGTAGGTGGAATCATCCTGCCAGCTGTAGGTATCCGAGCGCGCCACCTCAATGCTTTTCCACTCCGCCGTGCCTTCGAACACTTCGGCATACTCTTTGCGGAACATGTCGGTGGAGACTTTTTCTACCGCGAGGGCGATCTCCTGCGCCGACGGCCAGATATCTTTCAGATAAACCGGATCCCCTTTGCGATCGTGCCCCAGCGGCTCGGTCGCGAGGTTGATATTCATGTTCCCGGCCAGGGCATAGGCCACCACCAGCGGCGGTGATGCCAGCCAGTTGGTTTTCACCAGCGGATGGATGCGGCCTTCAAAGTTACGGTTACCCGAAAGCACCGCCCCGACCGTCAGATCGCCCTGCTTGATCGCCGTCTCGATAGGATCGGGAAGCGGCCCGGAGTTACCGATACAGGTAGTACACCCGTAGCCGACCAGGTTAAAGCCCAGCTCATCCAGGTATGGCGTCAGCCGGGCCTGGGCCAGATAATCGGACACCACTTTGGAGCCGGGAGCCAGCGAGGCTTTTACCCATGGCTGGCGTTTCAGGCCGAGGGTGACCGCTTTTTTCGCCAGTAGCCCGGCCGCCATCAGCACGCTGGGGTTAGAGGTGTTGGTGCAGGAGGTAATAGCCGCGATCACCACCGCGCCATCCGGAAGCTGGTACTGATGACCGTTCATGACGTAATCAATGGGGCGGCGATCTTTCTGCGCGGTGTTAACCTCCAGCTCATTGCTGGCGGCAAACGCCTTCGGCACATCAGGCAGAGCCACCCGATCCTGGGGACGTTTCGGCCCGGCGAGGCTGGCTTCAACCTCGCCCATATCCAGTGCCAGCGTGCTGGTGAACACCGGTTCATCACCCGGGTTACGCCACATCCCTTGCGCTTTGGCATAGGCTTCAACCAGCTCGACCTGTTCGCTGCTACGCCCGCTGAGGCGCATATATTCCAGCGTCACGCCGTCAATCGGGAAGAAGCCACAGGTCGCGCCATACTCCGGCGCCATGTTGGCGATAGTGGCCCGGTCAGCCAGCGGCAACGAATCGAGGCCGTCACCGTAGAATTCAACAAATTTGCCTACCACGCCGTGCTTACGCAGCATCTGGGTCACGGTGAGCACCAGATCGGTGGCGGTGATGCCTTCGCTCAGTTTGCCGGTCAGCTTAAAGCCGACCACGTCAGGGATCAGCATCGATACCGGCTGGCCAAGCATGGCGGCCTCGGCTTCGATACCCCCTACCCCCCAGCCCAGCACGCCAAGACCGTTGATCATGGTGGTGTGCGAGTCGGTGCCGACCAGTGTATCCGGGTAGGCCACCCACTCTTTATCCTGCAGTTCGCTCCACACCGCCTTACCGAGGTATTCGAGATTGACCTGGTGGCAGATGCCGGTGCCGGGTGGAACGACGCTGAAGCGGCTGAAGGCCTGCTGGCCCCACTTCAGAAAGACATAGCGCTCGTGGTTACGTTCCATCTCCAGGCGCACGTTCTCTTCAAACGCATCATCATCGCCAAAGTGGTCCACGGTTACCGAGTGGTCAATGACCAGATCCACCGGAGAAAGCGGGTTTACTTTGGCGGTATCGCCGCCGAGACGTTTAACTGCTTCGCGCATTGCCGCCAGATCGACCACCGCCGGGACGCCGGTAAAGTCCTGCATCAGCACCCTGGCGGGGCGATAGGCTATCTCCCGGTCGGCATGGGCATTTTGCAGCCACCCGGCGAGAGCGTGAATGTCTTCGGCGGTGACAGAGACCTCATCCTGCCAGCGCAGGAGATTTTCCAGTAACACTTTAAGCGACTTGGGTAAACGGGCGATGTCTCCAAGTTCCCTGGCGGCCAGCGGCAGGCTGTAGTAGTGATAGGTTTTGTTCTCGGCCTGCAATGTGTCCTTACTGGCTTCGCGTAAGGTTAACGACATAAGCTCCTCCTTAATTACCGGGATTGCGATACCCTGACCTTTATCAGGGCCGTAATTAAAGATAACACATCGTCACCGTAACGATTTGATAACAACCCAAATGGACAAATTTGCAGAGAAATGGCGAGGTCAAAAAGAAAAAGCCCCGCTTGAGCGAGGCTTTATTTTTCAGTGTAGGGTGAGCCAGATAAGCTGGTACCAGAAGAGAATCGACAGAGAGAACGCGGCGATCCACGACCAGTATTTGACTCCGGATATATTATTCATCATTGTGACACCCGTCTTTATTTATTTGTTTACGGCTGAGTCTGGCTCAGTTCGATATTGCTGAAGTGTATTTATTAAAGAGTACAAAAGCGCACCGGATTATTTATGCACTACGCCTGAGCGGCAGAATTATTGTTTTTTGGTATCGTCTTCTGCGAACGAATCAATGAAGGCTTGCTGCTGCGGTGACAGCGTCCAGGAAGCAGGCACCTGACCTGTCACTTCTTTACGGACTTTGCGGCGAGTGTCACGTTGCTGACACATAGGTTTCACTGCTTCACTGCGCCCCTGTACCGTCATAGTTAACCCCAGAATTTCCAGATCAGTAACGCCACCACCACCCAAAACAGCGTGGAACCGAGAAATACCGCCAACCAGGCTTTGCGCTTGAGCCCTGTATCCCGTTGCGGCTCATGACTTCCTGACGGCATTGCTAACCTCGTACAATCGACTTTGCTTATCATTTGGCTACCAAACAATTGGTATAAGTAATCATCACTGAGATAAATCCTAAAGAAACTTTAGTTGAAAATCCAGCGAATTTACGAATCGTATACGGTGAAATATTTATTCTTTTGAGCAGATAGATATAAATGAAACGGGGAATTTGCGTAGCGGCTATTTATTTTCTATTTTAGTTGCCTTTTTGTAACAGAGTCGGATAAAAAGCGCTGTAACCCTATGGTTACTGTGATAAATGAAAGGATAAAAGCGAAGGATTCTAATTCAGGTTAAAAGGGAATAACGGTATCTTTCCCGAAGGAAAGATACCGCAGGGTATTATTTCTCTGGCAGCTTAATATCTTTGAACATCGCTTCGATGTCTTCGTTAGAACGCAGCGCCACTGCCGTATCCACCACATCGCGGGTTAAATGCGGCGCAAATCGTTGAATGAAATCATACATATAGCTGCGCAGGAAGGTGCTGCGGCGGAAACCAATTTTGGTGGTGCTGTGGCCAAACACCCCTTGGGTATCCAGGCGTACCAGGTCAGGATCGGCGACCGGATCCACCGCCATGCTGGCAATCACCCCTACCCCCAGCCCCAGCCGCACGTAGGTTTTAATCACATCGGCATCGGTGGCGGTAAAGACGATCCGTGGCGTTAATCCTGCACGATTGAACGCAGTGTCTAGCTCCGAGCGACCGGTAAAGCCAAAGGTGTAGGTGACCAGCGGATACTGAGCAAGCTCTTCGATCGACACCGAGGTTTTGGCCGCCAGCGGATGTTCCGGGGTCACCACAATCGAGCGGTTCCAGTGATAGCAAGGCAGCATCACCAGGTCGTCATAAAGATGCAGCGCTTCGGTGGCGATGGCGAAATCCGCATTGCCTTTCGAGACCGCTTCGGCAATCTGCGTCGGCGAGCCCTGATGCATATGCAGCGAAACGCGAGGATAACGCTCAATAAACCCTTTAATGACGCCCGGCAGCGCATAGCGTGCCTGGGTGTGGGTAGTGGCAATATACAGCGAGCCTTTATCAGGCCAGGTGTGTTCGCCTGCCACGGATTTGATGGCATCGACCTTCGACAGCACCTCGCGGGCGATACGAATGATCTCCTGCCCTGCCGGCGTCACCTGGGTAAGATGTTTCCCGCTGCGGGCAAAAATCTGGATCCCCAGCTCATCTTCAAGCATACGGACCTGCTTACTGATGCCGGGTTGCGAGGTATAAAGACCTTCTGCGGTCGAGGAGACGTTAAGGTTGTGGTTGACCACCTCAACGATATAGCGAAGCTGCTGTAGTTTCATGCCGGACCATCCGATTGAGCGCACACGGGCAATCGCTTAAGACGATTTGATAATAAGAAATGGGTTAACTATAACCACTATATCATTTATATCATTGCTGTATAGCCCGGAACAAAAAATAATAACCAGGCAATAAAAAAGGGCCGGAAGTCCGGCCCTTGCAAAGGTAAGTTGCGGTAATTAAGGCTTATTTCTTGCCTTCAACCCATTTTCCGTCAACATAAAATGCTGACCAGCCGGTCGCTTTACCGTCTTTTTCAGCAGCAACATACTGCTGCTTGGTTTTACGGCTAAAACGCACAACCGTTTTATTACCTTCAGGATCCTGCTGTGGCGCATCGGCCAGATAGCGCAGCTTCTCAGCCAGGCGATCGCGGAAGCGGTACAGCTCTTCCACCAGCGGTGCACGGGTTTCACGTGATTTAGGGAAGGTGTTGGCCGCCAGGAAGACGCCCGCCGCACCGTCACGCAGGACGAAGTAGGCGTCGGACTTCTCGCACGGCAGCTCCGGCAATGGAACCGGATCTTCCTTCGGCGGAGCCACTTCACCGTTACGCAGGATTTTACGCGTGTTTTTACACTCGTCGTTGGTGCAGGCCATGTACTTACCAAAACGCCCCATCTTCAGGTGCATTTCAGAACCACATTTTTCACACTCCACGATTGGACCGTCATAGCCCTTAATGCGGAACTCGCCCTCTTCGATCTCGTAACCGTCACAGGTCGGGTTGTTACCGCAGACATGCAGTTTACGTTTCGGATCGATCAGGTAGCTGTCCATTGCCGTGCCGCACTTATTACAGCGGCGTTTAGCGCGTAATGCGTTGGTTTCCGCATCGTCGCCTTCCAGCACGTTCAGCACTTCGTTTTCCGGCACCAGGTTGATGGTGGTTTTGCAGCGTTCTTTCGGCGATAAGGCATAGCCTGAGCAGCCGAGGAACACGCCGGTAGTAGCGGTACGGATCCCCATCTTGCGGCCGCAGGTCGGACAGTCGATGCTGGTCAGCACCATCTGGTTCGGCTGCATGCCACCCTCTTCAGGATCTTTCTCTGCTTTTTCCAGCTGGTTGGTGAAGTCGCCGAAGAAGCTGTCGAGCACCTTCTTCCACTCGGCTTCGTGGTTAGCCACCTGGTCCAGGCTGTTTTCCATCTGCGCGGTGAAGTCGTAGTTCATCAGCTCGCGGAAGTTAGCTTCCAGGCGATCGGTGACGATTTCACCCATTTTCTCGGCATAAAAACGGCGATTTTCCGTACGCACATAGCCGCGATCCTGGATGGTCGAAATGATCGACGCATAGGTGGACGGGCGACCGATACCGCGTTTTTCCAGCTCTTTCACCAGCGAGGCTTCACTGAAGCGTGCCGGTGGCTTGGTGAAGTGCTGGGCCGGGGTCAGTTCAACCAGGGAGAGTTCATCCCCGGCGTTGACCGCTGGCAGGGTTTTGTCTTCATCACCCTTGCGCAGTGCAGGCATCACTTTGGTCCAGCCATCGAAACGCAGAATACGGCCACGCGCTTTCAGGCGGAAATCACCCGCACCGACGGTGAGCGTGGTGGAGTCGTACTGCGCTGGCGTCATCTGACAGGCGACGAACTGGCGCCAGATCAGCTGATACAGTTTCTGCGCATCGGCTTCCATATCCTTCAGGGATTCCGCCAGAACAGCCACGTCAGAAGGACGAATTGCTTCGTGCGCTTCCTGCGAGTTCTCTTTGCTGTTGTACTGGTTGGCGCTCTCCGGCAGATACTTCTTACCGAAGTTATCGCCAATGTAATCACGCACCATGTTCACTGCGTCCTGGCTCAGGTTGGTGGAGTCAGTACGCATATAGGTAATGTGACCCGCTTCATACAGACGCTGAGCCATCATCATGGTTTTCTTCACGCCGTAACCCAGACGAGTACTTGCCGCCTGCTGCAGCGTGGAGGTGATAAAGGGTGCGCCCGGCTTGCTGCTGGTCGGTTTGTCTTCACGATCCAGCACCTGATAACGGGCTTTCTCCAGCAGCGCGACCGCGGCCATCGTCTGTTCGCGGTTTTCAGGGCGGAACGGCTTATCGTTCTGATGCGACACTTCCAGCGGCAAGGTATCGCCACCTGGCGTGGTGACGCTGGCGTCGATTTCCCAGAACTCTTCTGGCACAAACGCTTTGATTTCGCGTTCACGTTCAACCACCAGACGTACGGCAACAGACTGTACGCGGCCTGCTGACAGGCCACGGGCGATCTTTTTCCACAGCAGTGGAGAGACCATGTAACCCACGACGCGGTCCATAAAGCGGCGCGCCTGCTGAGCGTTAACGCGGTCGATATTCAGCTCGCCTGGCTTTTCAAAAGCCTGACGGATCGCGTTTTTAGTAATTTCGTTAAACACCACGCGGCTGTAGCGGGTGTCATCTCCCCCGATCACTTCCCGCAGGTGCCATGCAATGGCCTCCCCTTCGCGGTCAAGGTCGGTTGCGAGATAGATGTGGTCGGCTTTTTCCGCCAGCTGTTTCAGCTCGGAGACGACTTTCTCTTTACCCGGCAGCACTTCGTACTGTGCCTGCCAGTTATCCCACGGGTTAACCCCCATGCGATTTACGAGCGCGCTACGTTCATCCTTTTTAGGCTTTTTGGCCCCTTTGGTGGAGGTAGAGTCGGCGCTCTTCTTGGCTGAGCCACTGGTCGGCAGATCGCGGATATGACCGACGCTGGACTTAACCACGTAGTCACTACCCAGATACTTATTGATCGTTTTGGCTTTTGCCGGGGACTCAACGATAACGAGAGCTTTACCCATATTCACCTTTACCTAATTTGTTTCTTCCAGGAATACGTCGCGTGAGTTCACCTTCCACTGGCGACGAGACATCTATATAACGACGCCATCAGTGGATATCAACCCCCTTTCGGACCAGTCGCCAAAAACGACCTTAGCCAGGTGGTTGAGTTTACGGGCTTTTTCTCGCTCCGGTGTGACTGCACGACGAGATTTAGGTCGAATGTCAAGCAAATCTATTGCCAGAATGACGAAAGCGCACACTCTACCTGATAAAATCCGTTACGCAACTTTATTAGCATGCAAAAGCAAATCACGCCAGCGCTGTCCGTCTTGCTCAGCATGCCTGAAAACGGGGAAAATTTGCTCCCGGGACCGCGGCGGCGTAGACTAATGTCACTGTTTAAGGAGGGGATAATGCAGCAAACTACCCAACCCATTGACCGCGCAACCTTGCTTGCCGAAGCAAATAAACTCATTCGTGAACATGAAGACACCCTGGCAGGGATCGAAGCCACCGGTGTGGAACAGCGCAACGGCGTGCTGGTGTTCAGCGGCGATTACTTTCTTGATGAGCAGGGGTTACCCACCCCACGCAGCACGGCGGTATTCAACATGTTTAAATACCTGGCCCATGCGCTCTCGGATAAATACCACCTGGTCGATTAATGCAAAACGCGAGGCACTGGCCTCGCGTTTTTATTTACAGCAGCGGTTTTTGTCCGCGCTGCACCCAGCGTAGCAGCAGTCGGTCCGCACTCTCCGCAGCGCTGTTGGTAAAGCGATCCATCAGCTTTTTCTTCCGGGTATAGCGCACGCCTACCAGCTCGCGCCCCTCCATCAGCCCCAGCAGCAGATCGTCGCTGGTCCCGACCTGATCCACCAGCCCCTTCTCCAGAGCCTGGGTGCCGTACCAGTGTTCGCCGGTCGCCACCTGCTCGATATCAAGTGAAGGCCGCATCTGGTGCACAAAGCTTTTAAACAGCTGATGGGTGTCATTGAGATCCTCGCGGAACTTCTGCCGTCCCTCTTCGGTATTTTCGCCGAGCAGCGTCAGGGTGCGCTTGTACTGCCCCGCCGTGTGCAACTCCACGTCAATATCTTTGTTTTTCAGGAAACGATTGAAGTTCGGGATCTGCGCCACTACGCCAATGGAACCAATAATAGAGAAAGGCGCGGCGACGATTTTATCGGCCACGCAGGCCATCATGTAGCCTCCGCTGGCGGCGACCTTATCGACCGCCACCGTCAGCGGGATCTGCTTGTCGCGCAGGCGTTGCAGCTGCGAGGAGGCCAGCCCGTAACCGTGCACCACCCCGCCGGGGCTTTCGAGACGCAGCACCACCTGGTCTTCAGCTCTCGCGACAGCCAGCACGGCGGTGATCTCTTCGCGCAGGGATGAGACCTCATGCGCATCCATACTGCCTTTAAAATCCAGCACATAGACCCGCGGCTTTGCCGCTTCCGGGCGCTGCTCCAGCTTTGCTTTCTGCTTTGCGGCTTTCGCATCAAGCTTGTGCTTTTTCTTCTGCGCTTTGTGCCACAGTTTTTGCTGATGCGCGTCGAGCAGCGCCACCGACATCTCTTCCTGCATCTCCGTGTACTGCTCGCTTAACCGGGTAATCCGCAACTCGCCGCGCTGACGTTTGCGCTGCGTCAGGTTGACAATCAGCACTGCGATCACCGCAATGGCAATCACCACCGTTGCAATTTTGGCCAGAAATAAACCGTATTCAGAAAGTAATTCCACGCGTCCACCTTGGTTTAACCACTTGTTTTCTCACCCAGTGTACAACAGCCTCCGCCAGGCGTCTCGCACCTGACGATACCCTTGCGAGGCGTCTTCAGGAATGTTTATTTATGAATGAAATATTTGCAAATTGTTAATTTTACAGCGAACTCACCGGTAGACTGATTGTAATCAGGCGCGCTTTCGGGCATAAAGCCGAAAAGAGACCGCACAGCATGGGCCGCGCCAACGCGCGCCAGAGGAGTGACCTTGCACTATCAACCCAAAAAAGATCTTCTGCAAAACCGTATTATTCTGGTCACCGGTGCCAGCGACGGTATTGGCCGTGAGGCGGCGCTGACCTACGCCCGCCATGGCGCACGCGTCATTCTGTTGGGGCGTAATGAAGAAAAACTGCGCGACGTCGCGCAAGCGATCGCCAGCGAGGGCGGCGCGCCGACGCATGAATATACTCTCGACCTGTTAAACTGCACCCCAGAAGAGTGCCAGCAGCTTGCCCAACGTATTGCAGAAGATTATCCGCGTCTTGACGGGGTTTTGCACAATGCTGGCTTCCTCGGTGAAGTGCGCCCGATGGATGAGCAGACCCCGGAGATCTGGCAGCAGGTGATGCAGGTGAACGTCAACGGCACCTTTTTCCTCACCCAGGCACTGCTTCCTTTATTACTGCAGTCCGATTCCGGCTCGCTGGTGTTCACCTCATCGAGCGTCGGGCGCCAGGGGAGAGCCAACTGGGGTGCCTATGCCGCCTCGAAATTTGCCACCGAAGGGATGATGCAGGTGCTGGCGGAAGAGTATCAGAGCCGCCACCTGCGCGTGAACTGTATTAATCCTGGCGGTACCCGCACCGGCATGCGCGCCAGCGCGTTCCCGACGGAAGATCCACTTAAACTGAAAACCCCTGCCGATATCATGCCGCTCTATCTGTGGCTGATGGGCGACGATAGTCGCCGGAAAACCGGCATGACCTTTGATGCCCAACCCGGCCGTAAACCAGGAATATCGCAATGAGTGATGAACGTCATCAGCAGCGCCAGCAGCGCCTGAAAGAGCAGGTCGATGCCCGCGTTGCCGCCGCACAGGATGAGCGCGGAATTATTATCGTCTTCACTGGCAACGGGAAAGGCAAAACCACTGCCGCCTTTGGTACGGCGACCCGCGCCGTTGGCCACGGGCAAAAGGTCGGCGTGATCCAGTTCATCAAAGGAGAGTGGCCGAACGGCGAGCGTAATCTGCTCGAGCCTCACGGAGTGGAGTTTCAGGTGATGGCGACCGGTTTTACCTGGGATACCCAGAACCGCGATACCGATACCGCCGCCTGTCTGGCCGTCTGGGAGCAGGCGAAGCGCATGCTGTCCGACCCGTCGCTCAACATGGTGCTGCTGGATGAGATCACCTATATGGTGGCCTACGACTACCTGCCCCTGCAGGAGGTCGTGGATGCGCTGAACAACCGTCCGGCACACCAGACGGTGATCGTCACCGGGCGCGGCTGTCATCGGGATATTCTGGAGATGGCAGATACGGTGAGCGAGTTACGCCCTGTCAAACACGCCTTTGATGCCGGCGTGAAAGCGCAAATCGGTATCGACTATTAACAAAAAACCCGGCGATGCCGGGTTTTGTTTTTTTAGCCGTTGTTGTTACGGCTGCCAGAGCGGCGATTATTGCTGCTGACCTGGCTGTGACGTTTGACCGCCCGGCGGATCTGGTTCGCCTTCATGCGACGACGATCTTTTTCCACCGCCACCTTGGAGGTGGTTTCCGGCGTCAACTGCACCAGCTCACGCAGGTAGTTGGTCTGGGTTAAATCCAGCTCGGTATAGCCACCACGCGGCAGCCCTTTCGGCAGCAGAATGTCACCGTAACGCACACGGATCAGGCGGCTAACCTGCACGCCAACGGCTTCCCACAGACGACGCACCTCACGGTTACGGCCTTCGGTCAGGGTCACGTTGTACCACTGGTTAATGCCTTCACCACCGGTAAATTTGATGGTTTTAAAGGCGGCCGGGCCGTCTTCAAGCTGCACGCCGCGGGACAGATCGCGGATCTTGTTCTCGTCAACTTCACCAAACACGCGAACCGCGTATTCACGCTCCACTTCACGGCTTGGGTGCATCAGTCGGTTTGCCAGCTCACCGTCGGTGGTGAACAGCAGCAGACCGCAGGTGTTCACGTCCAGACGACCTACAGCGATCCAGCGCGCACCGCGCAGTTTTGGCAGGCGGTCGAACACGGTCGGACGCCCTTCCGGATCGTTGCGGGTACATAACTCGCCTTCCGGTTTGTAATAGGCCAGCACGCGGCAAATTTGCTCGGCAGACTCTTTCACCGAGATCAGGTGGCCGTCGATACGGATTTTCAGGCCTGGTACGATCTCCACACGATCGCCCAGGGTGGCGATTTTACCGTCCACACTCACACGACCTGCTTCGATGATGGTTTCGATTTCACGGCGTGAACCGTGGCCGGCGCGGGCCAGCACTTTCTGTAATTTCTCGCTCATTGAGCTTCCTTCAGGTGTCGCCTTCACAGGCGTCTGGTATACTTTCGAAAACAACAAGTTAAGCTCCAAAAGACCTTAACTCGCTGATCTACAACTCTTTCATAGCACACAACATGGCGGACAATGTGTCGCGCCTGGTGATTCATGGCCGCACATACTACATGAATTTTAGACTAAATGATTCAACAAGTTTTGTGCGGCGGCGTTCTGGTGAGTATTACCTGAAGTAAAGCCAATGGATTGTGCCTGTCGCATACTGGGGCGGTCAGACTTTGCTATGTGGATAGCTGACCTATTGTCCTACATACAACAGGCAGGTTTATACCGTGGCTTAACCCGATTCTCTCTATACTTCATTTACGATCCTTGACGTCTACAAATCCTTTAATATCTGCGGCGCCATCGTCTTTCAACCGCATATACGGAGGAATTGGCATTTTATTTGCTTCTTAATTTTTTGATTAACTTCATTGTCATAGCATAGATAAATATAGCCCCAGGCAAGATAGTAATTATATGAATGTACAAATACAGATCATAAAAATTATCCGCGCCAATCTCGTCCGGTCCATAAATAAAATGACCAATGCGTGTGGCTAAGCCATCGTTAAACCAGAGCTCAGGGTCACCTATCAAGCGGCCTACAACTATAAATAAAGTAATAAAATAAATAACTTTACTTATCTTACGAACGAATGTTGTTATAGCCACCAGCGACTACCTCCCTCTTCCTCTCGCCATCAACGACCGCATATAGGAAGCCTGTATAAGCGACGGATTCGTTAGCGCATTGCGGATCATGGAAAAATCAGAAAATGTGTTCGCTTATTGTACATCTACAAATTCATGCGGAAATGGGTTTATTTCGGACACTGGCTAATTTTCAGATTACATCAAAACATTAAACGTGCGAAGAAATAAGAGAGGTATTAATAACAGGGCCATAGTAGCGAAAAATTTATGCTAATAAGATGGCCCCATAATAGAGGAAGTTACAGGAAAGGTTTTACGTCCCCTACCCCTTCACGCAGCACCACCGGTGCATCTTCCGTTAAATCGATCACCGTGGTCGGCTGTTGACCGAGATAGCCACCGTGAATAATCAGCTCCACCTGCTTCTCCAGACGGTCTTTGATCTCATCCGGATCGGATTCGGTAAAGTCGCTGCCCGGCAGCATCAGAGAGGTTGAGAGCATCGGCTCGCCGTGTGTCTCAAGCAGCGCCTGGGCAATCGGGTTCGACGGCACGCGCATCCCGATCGTTTTGCGTTTTTCCTGCAGCAGGCGGCGCGGCACCTCTTTCGTCCCTTTAAGGATAAAGGTGTAGTTACCCGGCGTGTTATTTTTGATCAACCTAAACGCCACGTTATCTACGTAGGAGTAGGTCGATAGTTCGGAGAGATCGCGGCACATCAGGGTGAAGTTGTGCCCGTTCGGGATGTGACGGATCCGGCAAATGCGCTCCATGGCGCTTTTGTCTTCGATTTTACAGCCCAGCGCGTAGCCCGAATCGGTTGGGTAGACGATAACGCCGCCCTTACGCACGATCTCCACGGCCTGATTAATCAAACGCGGCTGCGGATTGTCAGGATGGATATAAAAAAATTGACTCATACTTCCCTCTCTTCAATTGGCGTTGGCTGCTCCCAGAGTTGCCACACCGGCTCGACGCCTGCGGGTAACCAGAGCTTGCGTCCCAGCTCAATCCAGGGGCAAGGCTGATGGAAATCAGAGCCCTGGGAGCCAAGGAGGCCGTACTGGCGGGCATATTCAGCCAGTTGACTGCGCTCGTTGGGCGCCTGCTGACACTGCGCGACTTCCATCGCGTCCCCGCCGTGTTCGGCGAAGTATGCCAGCAGACGTTTCAGCCATTTGGCGGAGAGGTCATACCGCCCGGGATGGGCCAGCACCGCCTTACCGCCAGAATGATGAATGACATCAATAGCTTGTTCTATTGTACACCACTGGGGAGGAACGTATCCGGTTTTCCCCCGTGCAAGGTATTTTTTAAACACATCCGCGATGTTATTCGCTTTCCCGGCTTCGACCAGAAAACGGGCAAAGTGCGCCCGGGTGACCGCGCCGCCTTTGGCCAGGCGGAGTGCCCCTTCCCAGGCACCGGGGATATGGGCTTTATCCAGCCGCTCGGCGATCAGTTCTGCCCGCAAAACGCGACGCGTTTTCTGCTCATCCAGGAACGCGCGCATGGCCGGGTTCTCAATATCAATGTTCAGCCCGACGATATGGATCTCATGATTTTCCCAGACGGTGGAAATTTCCACGCCTGCTATCAGTGTAAGCGGCAATTCAGTGCGGGCAATTTCCGCCCGCGCGGCCGCAATGGCCTCGGTAGTATCGTGATCGGTGATCGCCAGCGTACCAACGCGCATTTCATGGGCGCGATGGACAAGCTCTTCGGGCGTAAGCAGGCCGTCAGAGGCCTGAGTGTGGCTGTGTAAATCGTAAATCACTGCGTAATTCGTGTCGCTCAAAGCGGCTCCCGTCACTCATCTTCAATATCTGCGCCGCCATAATAGCGGTATGTGGTGAAATTCTGAAATCGGGGGGTTGACATTACGCCATCGAACTAGTTAACTAGTACGCAAGTTCACTCAACGAGGTATCTGAAAATGACCGCACATTTCACTCTGCATAGCTGGTGGCGCACTTCCTGAATATCGGGCAGTGTCGTACGTCTGCGTCATGCAAACAGATACCTGGCCCGCCACTGAGCGGGCTTTTTTATGAACAGAATAAAGAGAACAAAAAATGCAAACAGCCAAACCGACCCTCGAACTGCTGACCCGTGAGGCGGCGTATCGCCACAACCCGACCGCCCTGTTCCATCAGGTTTGCGGCGCGCGCCCTGCCACGCTGCTGCTGGAGTCTGCGGATATCGACAGTAAGGATGACCTGAAAAGCCTGCTGCTGGTCGACAGCGCGCTGCGCATCACCGCGCTGGGCAATACCGTCACCCTGCAGGCGCTCTCCGAAAACGGCGCAGCGCTGCTCTGTTTGCTGGATGGCGTGCTGCCGGCGGGTATTGAGAATGAACACCGCCCGGACCAGCGGATCCTGCACTTCCCGCCGGTGAGCCAGCTGCTGGACGAAGATGCCCGCCTCTGCTCGCTGTCGGTGTTTGATGCCTTCCGCCTGCTGCAGGGCCTGGTGAACGTGCCGGAACATGAGCGCGAAGCGATGTTCTTCGGCGGGCTGTTTGCTTATGACCTGGTCGCCGGTTTTGAAGAGTTGCCAGAGCTTGAACAAGGCAACCGCTGCCCGGACTACTGCTTCTACCTGGCAGAGACCTTACTGGTGATCGACCACCAGAAAAAATACACCCGCATTCAGGCCAGCCTGTTCACACCGTTACTGGCAGAAAAACAGCGTCTGGAGCAGCGCATCGCCCAGCTGCAGGAGCAGATGAATGAAGCCCCGCCGGAACTGCCTGTGCAGCGCGTGGAGCAGATGCGTTGCGACGTCAGCCAGACGGACGATGAATACGGCGTAGTAGTGCGCCAGATGCAGAAAGCGATTCGCGCGGGCGAGATTTTCCAGGTGGTCCCCTCCCGCCGCTTCTCCCTGCCCTGCCCGTCGCCGCTGGCAGCCTATGACGTGCTGAAGAAGAGCAACCCCAGCCCGTACATGTTCTTTATGCAGGATAACGATTTTACGCTGTTCGGCGCTTCGCCGGAGAGCTCCCTGAAGTACGACGCCAACAGCCGTCAGATTGAAATCTATCCGATTGCCGGTACCCGCCCGCGTGGCCGCCGCGCCGACGGTTCCCTGGATCGCGATCTCGACAGCCGCATCGAGCTGGAGATGCGCACCGACCAGAAAGAGATGTCCGAGCACCTGATGCTGGTGGACCTGGCGCGTAACGACCTGGCGCGTATCTGCACCCCGGGCAGCCGTTACGTGGCTGATTTAACCAAAGTGGACCGCTACTCCTTCGTGATGCACCTGGTTTCCCGCGTGGTGGGCGAGCTGCGTCAGGACCTGGATGTGCTGCATGCCTACCGCGCCTGCATGAACATGGGCACCCTCAGCGGTGCGCCGAAAGTCCGTGCCATGCAGCTTATCGCTCAGGCCGAAGGTCGCCGTCGCGGCAGCTACGGCGGTGCGGTGGGTTACTTCACCGCCCATGGCGATCTGGATACCTGCATCGTGATCCGCTCCGCCTACGTTGAAGAAGGCATCGCCACCGTTCAGGCGGGCGCAGGCATCGTTCTCGACTCGGTTCCGCAGTCTGAAGCTGACGAAACCCGCAATAAGGCCCGCGCGGTACTGCGCGCGATTGCGACTGCCCATCACGCACAGGAGATTTTCTGATGGCTGACATTCTGCTGCTCGATAATATCGATTCCTTTACCTACAACCTGGCGGATCAGCTGCGTGCAAACGGTCACAACGTGGTGATTTACCGTAACCATGTTCCGGCCCAGACCTTAATCGACCGTCTGGCCACCATGCAAAACCCGGTGCTGATGCTCTCCCCGGGCCCTGGCGCGCCAAGTGAAGCGGGCTGTATGCCGGAGCTGTTAACCCGCATGCGCGGCAAGCTGCCGATCATCGGCATCTGTCTGGGCCACCAGGCCATTGTCGAGGCCTACGGCGGTTATGTCGGCCAGGCCGGTGAGATCCTGCACGGCAAAGCCTCCAGCATTGAACATGACGGCCAGGCGATGTTCGCCGGGCTGACGAACCCGCTGCCGGTGGCGCGCTATCACTCGCTGGTGGGCAGCAATATCCCGGCGGGCCTGACTATCAACGCCCACTACAACGGGATGGTGATGGCGGTGCGTCACGATGCAGACCGGGTGTGCGGCATGCAGTTCCACCCGGAATCCATTCTGACCTCCCAGGGCGCGCGCCTGCTGGAGCAGACCCTCAACTGGGCGCTGCAGAAGCTGGAGCAGACCAACAGCCTGCAGCCGATTCTGGAGAAACTCTACCAGGCACAGACCCTGAGCCAGCAGGAGAGCCACCAGCTGTTCTCCGCCGTGGTACGCGGCGAACTGAAGCCCGAGCAGCTGGCCGCCGCACTGGTGAGCATGAAAGTGCGCGGTGAGCAGCCGCAGGAGATTGCCGGTGCCGCCACCGCCCTGCTGGAAAATGCCGCCCCGTTCCCGCGCCCGGACTATCTGTTCGCGGATATCGTCGGGACCGGCGGCGATGGCAGCAACAGCATCAACATCTCCACCGCCAGCGCTTTTGTGGCCGCGGCCTGTGGGATGAAGGTGGCGAAGCACGGCAACCGCAGCGTCTCCAGCCGTTCCGGTTCGTCGGATCTGCTGGCCGCCTTCGGCATCAACCTGGACATGAACGCGGAGAAGTCCCGCGATGCGCTGGATGAGCTGGGCGTCTGCTTCCTGTTCGCGCCTAAGTATCACACCGGATTCCGTCACGCGATGCCGGTGCGGCAGCAGCTGAAAACCCGCACCCTGTTTAACGTGCTGGGCCCGCTGATCAACCCGGCGCATCCGCCGCTGGCGCTGATTGGCGTCTACAGCCCGGAGCTGGTGCTGCCGATTGCCGAAACCCTGCGCGTGCTCGGTTATCAGCGCGCCGCGGTGGTGCACAGCGGCGGGATGGACGAAGTCTCCCTGCATGCGCCAACCCTGGTAGCAGAACTGAATAACGGTGAAATCAAAAGCTATCAGCTTGAAGCGGCGGACTTTGGCTTAACGCCATATCACCAGGAGCAGCTGGCAGGCGGCACCCCGGAAGAAAACCGTGACATTCTGACGCGCCTGTTACAAGGTAAAGGTGAGCCTGCGCATGAGGCCGCTGTGGCCGCTAACGTCGCCATGCTGATGCGTCTGCACGGCGAAGAAGATCTCCAGGTCAACGTGCAAAAAGTGATGGATGTGTTGCGCTCTGGCGCAGCCTACGACCGAGTGACCGCACTTGCGGCAAGAGGGTAAACAATGCAGACCGTATTAGCGAAAATCGTTGCCGATAAGGCCATCTGGGTTGAGGCCCGTAAAGCGCAGCAACCGCTCGCCAGTTTCCAGAACGAGGTGTTGCCAAGCAGCCGTCGTTTCTATGATGCCCTGCGGGGCGCGCGCACCGCGTTTATTCTGGAGTGCAAAAAGGCCTCCCCGTCAAAAGGGGTGATCCGCGATGATTTCGACCCGGCTCAGATCGCCGCCATCTATAAGCACCACGCTTCGGCCATTTCGGTGCTGACCGATGAGAAATATTTCCAGGGCAGCTTTGATTTTCTGCCGATCGTCAGCGGGATCGCCCCGCAGCCGATTTTGTGCAAAGACTTTATTATCGATCCGTATCAAATCTGGCTGGCGCGCTTTTATCAGGCCGACGCCTGCCTGCTGATGCTCTCGGTGCTGGACGACGAACAGTACCGCCAGCTCGCCGCGGTGGCGCACAGCCTGAACATGGGCGTGCTGACCGAAGTGAGCAACGAAGAGGAGCTGGAGCGCGCCATCGCCCTGGAGGCGAAGGTGGTAGGCATTAATAACCGCGACCTGCGCGATCTCTCTATCAACCTGAATCGCACCCGCCAGCTGGCGCCGCGTCTGGGTGCTGGCGTGACGGTAATCAGCGAGTCCGGCATCAACAGCTATGCCCAGGTTCGCGAGCTGAGCCACTTCGCCAACGGCTTCCTGATTGGTTCGGCGATGATGGAACAGGCCGATCTCAGCGCGGCGGTGCGTCGCGTCCTGCTGGGTGAGAACAAGGTCTGCGGCCTGACCCGTCCTCAGGATGCCGCTGCGTCCTATGAAGCAGGCGCTATTTACGGCGGGCTGATTTTTGTTGAATCCTCCCCGCGCAACGTCAGCGAAACCCAGGCGCGCGAGGTGATCGCCGCCGCGCCGCTGCAGTACGTGGGCGTGTTCCGCAATGCCGCCATCGAAAAGGTGGTTGCCACGGCAGAGGCCCTTTCTCTCGCCGCCGTGCAGCTCCACGGCAGTGAAGATCAAAGCTATATCGATACCCTGCGTGAAACCCTGAACCCGCAGGTGCAGATCTGGAAAGCGCTGAGCGTGGCTGAAACCCTGCCGCCGCGCACGCTGCAACATATCGATAAATACGTTCTGGATAATGGCCAGGGCGGAACCGGGCAGCGTTTTGACTGGTCGCTGCTCAACGGCGAGAAGCTGGATAACGTCCTGCTCGCCGGGGGCTTAAGCCCGGACAACTGCGTTGAAGCCGCCAAAGCGGGCTGCGCAGGTCTCGATTTCAATTCAGGCGTTGAGTCGCAGCCAGGCATTAAAGATGCTGGCAAGCTGGCTTCGGTGTTTAAAACGCTGCGTGCATATTAAGGAAGAGAAGATGACCACATTATTAAACCCTTACTTTGGCGAATTCGGCGGCATGTACGTGCCGCAGATCCTGATGCCCGCCCTGCGCCAGCTGGAAGAGGCGTTCGTGAGTGCCCAAAAAGATCCGCTCTTCCAGGCTGAATTTACCGACCTGCTGAAAAACTATGCCGGTCGTCCGACGGCCCTGACCAAATGCCGTAACCTGACCGAGGGCACCAACACCACGCTGTATCTGAAGCGTGAAGATCTGCTCCACGGCGGCGCACACAAGACCAACCAGGTGCTGGGACAGGCCCTGCTGGCAAAACGGATGGGTAAAACCGAAATTATCGCCGAAACCGGTGCCGGTCAGCACGGCGTCGCCTCGGCGCTGGCCAGCGCCCTGCTCGGCCTGAAATGCCGTATCTACATGGGGGCCAAAGACGTTGAGCGTCAGTCGCCGAACGTCTTCCGTATGCGTCTGATGGGCGCGGAAGTGATCCCGGTATACAGCGGCTCCGCCACCCTGAAAGATGCCTGTAACGAGGCGCTGCGCGACTGGTCCGGTAACTATGAAAATGCCCACTATATGTTAGGTACCGCTGCGGGCCCGCACCCGTTCCCGACCATCGTGCGTGAATTCCAGCGCATGATCGGCGAAGAGACCAAAGCCCAGATCCTCGAAAAAGAGGGTCGCCTGCCGGATGCGGTGATCGCCTGCGTAGGCGGTGGTTCTAACGCCATCGGTATGTTTGCCGATTTCATCGACGACACCAGTGTAGGGCTGATTGGCGTTGAGCCTGCCGGTCACGGGATTGAAACCGGCGAGCACGGTGCACCGCTGAAGCATGGCCGCGTAGGCATCTACTTTGGTATGAAGGCCCCGATGATGCAGACCGACGAAGGCCAGATTGAGGAGTCGTATTCCATCTCTGCCGGGCTGGACTTCCCGTCCGTCGGGCCGCAGCACGCCTACCTGAACAGCATCGGCCGTGCCGAGTACGTGTCGATTACCGATGACGAAGCGCTGGAAGCGTTCAAAACCCTGTGCCGTAAAGAGGGGATCATTCCGGCGCTGGAGTCCTCCCACGCGCTGGCCCATGCCCTGAAAATAATCAAAGACAACCCGGAAAAAGAGCAGCTGCTGGTGGTTAACCTTTCCGGTCGCGGTGATAAAGACATCTTCACCGTTCACGATATTCTGAAAGCACGAGGGGAAATCTGATGGAACGTTACGATAACGTGTTTGCTGAGCTGAAAGCCCGCAAGGAAGGCGCCTTTGTTCCCTTCGTTACTCTGGGCGATCCCTCTCCCGAGCAGTCGCTGAAAATTATCGACACCCTGATTGAAGCCGGTGCCGATGCGCTGGAGCTGGGCATTCCCTTCTCCGACCCGCTGGCCGACGGCCCGACCATCCAGGCCGCCACCCTGCGCGCATTCGCCGCAGGCGTGACCCCGACCCAGTGCTTTGAGATGCTGGCGACTATTCGCCAGAAATACCCGACCATTCCCATCGGGCTGCTGATGTACGCCAACCTGGTGTTTAACCGCGGCATCAACGAGTTCTACGCTGAGTGCGCGCGCGTGGGGGTGGATTCGGTACTGGTGGCCGATGTGCCGGTCGAGGAGTCAGCCCCGTTCCGCCAGGCGGCGATGCGACATAACGTCGCCCCGATCTTTATCTGTCCGCCGAACGCCGACGACGAACTGCTGCGCCAGATCGCCTCCCACGGCCGCGGGTATACCTATCTGTTGTCCCGCGCCGGGGTAACGGGTGCGGAGAACAAAGCCGCCCTGCCGCTGCACCATCTGGTCGAGAAACTGGCGGAGTACAATGCCGCACCGCCGCTGCAGGGCTTTGGCATTTCAGCCCCTGAGCAGGTCTCTGCAGCGCTGGGTGCCGGTGCTGCCGGGGCGATTTCCGGTTCGGCGATCGTGAAAATTATCGAAAACAACGTCGATAAGCCTGAGCAGATGCTGCGCGAGCTGAAAGCCTTCGCCAGCGCCATGAAAGCGGCGACCCGTCCGCAGTAACGAAATCGCCGTCTGGTTTTGCCAGGCGGCGTTCAACGTAAATTGATCCCTTCGAGCTTTAGTGCATTTAACGCTGTTCAAATGTGTTTCCCGGCGTATTATCCCCCCGTCTTTTAATTGTTCTCCCTTAAACCTTCTGAGTTCAGAGGCTTATCTATGTCGTGGCAACACTTTAAACAGGCTTATTTGATTAAGTTCTGGTCCCCCGTTCCTGCCGTTATTGCAGCAGGCATTCTCTCCACCTACTACTTCGGCATCACCGGCACCTTCTGGGCCGTTACCGGCGAATTCACCCGCTGGGGCGGTCAGCTGCTGCAGCTGGCGGGCGTTCACACCGAAGAGTGGGGCTACTTCAAACTGATCCATCTTGAAGGCACCCCGCTCACCCGTATCGACGGGATGATGATCATCGGCATGTTCGGCGGCTGTTTTGCTGCCGCGCTGTGGGCCAACAACGTCAAACTGCGCATGCCGCAGAGCCGGATCCGCATCGCCCAGGCGGTTGCTGGTGGTATTATCGCCGGGTTTGGCGCGCGTCTGGCGATGGGCTGTAACCTCGCCGCTTTCTTCACCGGTATTCCGCAGTTCTCTCTCCACGCCTGGTTCTTTGCCCTGGCCACCGCCGTGGGCTCGTACTTTGGCGCACGTTTTACGCTGCTGCCGGTGTTTCGTATTCCGCTCAAAATACAAAAGGTCAGCGCCGCCTCGCCGCTGACCCAGAAGCCGGATCAGGCGCGTCGCCGCTTTCGTCTCGGGATGCTGGTCTTCTTTGGGATGCTGGCCTGGGCGCTCTGTACCGCGCTGGATCAGCCCAAACTCGGGCTGGCGATGCTGTTCGGCGTCGGCTTTGGCCTGCTGATTGAACGGGCGCAGATCTGCTTTACCTCAGCGTTTCGCGATATGTGGATCACCGGGCGCACCATGATGGCCAAAGCGATCATCGCCGGGATGGCAGTGAGCGCCATCGGCATTTTTAGCTACGTTCAGCTTGGCGTGGCGCCAAAAATCATGTGGGCAGGGCCGAACGCCATTATCGGCGGACTGCTGTTTGGCTTCGGGATTGTGCTGGCGGGCGGCTGCGAGACGGGCTGGATGTACCGCGCGGTGGAAGGTCAGGTCCACTACTGGTGGGTCGGGCTGGGTAACGTGATTGGCTCCACCTTACTGGCTTACTGGTGGGATGATTTTGCGCCAGCGCTGGCGACCAACTGGGACAAGGTCAACCTTCTCAACACCTTTGGTCCGCTGGGTGGGCTGCTGGTGACCTACCTGATGCTGTTGATCGCCTTTTTACTGGTACTGGCGCAGGAGAAACGCTTCTTCCGGCGCGCTGCCCTGAAAACTGAATTACGTGAGGACGTCGCATGAAAGAGATCGTTCCTGACTACCGCCTCGATATGGTGGGGGAGCCTTGCCCCTATCCGGCCGTCGCGACCCTTGAAGCAATGCCGCAGCTGAAAAAAGGCGAGATACTTGAGGTGGTAAGCGATTGTCCGCAATCCATCAACAATATTCCGCTGGATGCCAGAAACCACGGTTATACAGTGTTAGATATTCAACAGGATGGACCCACCATCCGCTATCTCATCCAGAAGTAATGCCAGGGTGGCGACAGGCCACCCCTTTTTTAAGTATTAATCCCATTTTCTTCAGGATATCTCCGTGGAGTCTATGCTTTACATTGACTACAAAAGGAGAACGTTATGTCAGACCAAAATCTTGATAATGATGCACAGTATGCTGGTGAAAAAGCGAAGAACACATTGAATGAGGCGGCTGGTGCTGCGCAGCAGCAGTTTGGTGAGTTTGTTGACTCGCCAAAACATCAGTTAAAAGGTGCCGGGCGCAAATATGCCGCGCAGGCCAGTGACGTTGTAACTGATGTTACTGACGCGGTAAAAAATAATCCTCTTACCGGCCTCATTGCCGCAGGCGCGGTCGGTATTGTCCTTGGCCTGTTATTGGGTCGTAAATAAGTAAAGAAGGCCCTTCGGGGCCTTCTTCTCCTCAGAAGCGATATCCCGCCGAGAACATAAACACCCACGGATCCAGGCGAGTGCTGATATTTTGCTGCTGATCCCCCGCCTTAAAGCGTACCTCGGTGTCGATATCCATATACCAGACCGACATGTTAATCAGCCAGTCGCGATTGATAAGGTAATCCAGCCCCACCTGTCCTGCCGCGCCCCAGGAATCTTTCAGGCTCAGGTCAGAAAGGCCCGCCGCTTTACCGGTGTCGTTAAACTTCTCATCAAAGAAGGTGGTGTAGTTGACCCCGGCACCAACATAGGGACGAACCTTACTGCCCGCATCGCCGAAATACCACTGGGCCATCAGAGTGGGCGGCAGATGGTGAACGGTGGCGATATCCCCGGTTGGGCCCGTACCGACCTTGTGACGAAACGGCGTGGCCGCCAGCAGTTCAACGCCGACGTTGTCGGTGGCCATCCAGGTAAAGGTCATCCCGGCCTGAGTATTGTTACTGACGTTAAAGCCGCCCAGACCCAGAACGTTGTCCGAACCTTCCGTAGGTCGCACAGTGGCGGTTCCCAGGCGGAAAAAGAACTCGCCTGCTTCGTGGGCCATTGCGCCGCCGGAAAGCGTGCTCAGAATCAGTGCTGCCATCGCTGCTTTTTTCATATCCATTCCCTCGTTATGGTTTTATTGAGGAACGGAATATACCTACAAATGATTACTAAGTGATCTCGTCCGGATCACATTAGATTCAGCAATTTAACATTCATTGATCTAAATTAATTTTTTCAACAACCGGCAAAAATTGGTAGTCAGGAGCTGGATCAATTTTGCCGTTTAAGGCAAACACAGCGCAGCGTGATAACAACCGCGTAAATTTACAGCGACGCATTACGGGCGCTTTACAAAGATATGCTTTTCCATACAAGCCTTGATGCTGCCACCGGGCAGTTATCCAGGGTACAATTGCCCGCTAATTAATACCTGCAATACTCAAGGAGAGTGCATGTCTATCACGGCGAAGTCTGTCTACCGTGACACGGGGAATTTCTTCCGCAATCAGTTCATTACCTTTTTACTGATCGCCTTGTTGTGCGCATTAATCACGGTGGTACTTGGTCATGCCTTTTCGCCGAGTGAGGAGCAGATTGCCAGCCTGAGCCAGGGCGATCGGATCGCCAGCAGCGTGGGGCTGTTTGAGATGGTGCAAAATATGACGCCAGAGCAGCAGCAGATCCTGTTGCGCGCCTCTGCCGCGACCACCTTTTCCGGTTTGATTGGCAATGCCATTCTGGCCGGTGGCGTGCTGTTAATGATCCAGCTGGTCTCGGCCGGGCATCGCGTCAGCGCCCTGCGTGCGATTGGTGCCAGCGCGCCGCTGCTGCCGAAGCTGTTTATTCTGATCTTTTTAACCACTATGCTGGTGCAGTTAGGGATTATGCTGGTCGTGGTGCCAGGCGTGCTCCTGGCAATCGTGCTCGCCTTCGCGCCGATTATGGTAGTGCAGGACCGAATGGGCATTTTTGTCGCCATGCGTAGCAGCATTCGGCTGGCATGGTCTAATATGCGTCTGGTTGCTCCGGCGGTGATGAGCTGGCTGCTGGCGAAAACCTTGCTGCTGCTGTTTGCCCCAAACCTGGCCGTATTGACTCCGAACGTCGGTGCCGTGGTGGCAAATACGGTGAGCAACCTGATTTCAGCGGTATTGCTCGTCTACTTGTTCCGCCTGTATACGTTAATTCGTCAGTAATTTTTCTGATGGCCTGGGCACTCTGCGCAGGCCGTCGCAGATGATGGAATCGAAGAATGAAGCAGTTTCTTGATTTTTTACCCCTGGTTGTCTTTTTTGCCTTCTACAAGCTGTATGACATCTATGCGGCAACCACCGCCCTGATCGTCGCCACCGCGATAGTGCTGATCTACAGCTGGGTGCGCTACCGCAAGGTCGAAAAGATGGCGCTGATCACCTTTGTGCTGGTGGCCTTTTTCGGCGGATTGACCATCTTTTTCCACAACGATGAGTTCATCAAATGGAAAGTGACCGTCATCTACGTGCTGTTTGCCGGTGCCCTGCTGTTCAGCCAGTGGGTCATGAAAAAGCCGCTTATTCAGCGCATGCTGGGTAAAGAGCTGGCCCTGCCGCAGAGCGTCTGGTCGCGCCTGAATATCGCCTGGGCGGTGTTCTTTATTCTCTGCGGCCTGGCGAATATCTATATTGCCTTCTGGCTGCCGCAGAATATCTGGGTCAACTTCAAGGTCTTTGGCCTGACCGCCTTAACGCTGATTTTCACCCTGCTGAGCGGTATCTACATCTACCGCCACATGCCGCAGGACGACAAGCAGTAATCCCCCCGCCAGGCTTAATCAGCCTGGCGTTTTCTTCTGTTCTCTCTGGCTGTAAATCATAGTAGCATCCCGCCTGAAGTCCTCCGTAATGAGTAGAGTCCATAATGACAACAACAAACGCCCCACAGGGCGAACTGGTATTACGCACACTTGCAATGCCCGCCGACACCAATGCGAACGGCGATATTTTTGGCGGCTGGCTGATGTCGCAGATGGATATGGGTGGGGCGATCCTCGCCAAAGAGATTGCTCAGGGCCGTGTGGTGACGGTCCGGGTCGATGGTATGACCTTTCTGCGCCCGGTCGCGGTCGGGGATGTCGTCTGCTGTTACGCGCGCTGCGTGAAGCGCGGGAATACCTCGGTGTCGATCAATATTGAGGTGTGGGTGAAAAAGGTCTCTTCTGAGCCTATTGGCCAGCGTTACAAAGCGACCGAAGCGCTGTTTATCTATGTCGCCGTCGACAACGACGGGAAACCGCGTCCACTGCCTCAGGTCTGAGATTCAGGCCAAAAAAAAAAGCCTCCGTCAGGAGGCTTTTTTATTTATTCCATCTGTGCCCCGCCGTTGAGGCGGAAAACAATATTCACGATCAGCCCGCTGCCTGGCTTACCGGCTTCGTAACGCCATTTACGCATCGCGGTCTTCACGTCCCGCTCAAACATATTTGATGGCTGAGCGGAAAGAATCTCGACATTATCCACTCGTCCGTCTGCGGTCACGTCAAACTTCACACGGACACGTCCTTCAATGCGTAATGCCTGCGCACGCGCCGGGTATACCGGCTGGTTGCGGCTCAGCGCACGTGGGCCTGAAGGGGCCGCAGCGACCGGCTTAGCGGTGGTCGGGGAAGAGTTCATTACCGGGCGAGCCGGGGCCGCTCTCTCAACCGGCTGGGTAGGGCGAGGCTCAACCGGGCGCTCTTCACGCTTCGGACGCTCTTCCACCTTTTTCACCGGCTTTGGTTTCGGTTTCGGCTTCGGTTTTGGCTTGGGCTCCGGTTTAGGGATCACCACAGGCGCTTCTTTAGGCGGTTCAGGAACGATTTCTGGTTCTGGTTCCGGCTCGGGTTCTGCAACAGGTTCCGGTGGGGGTGCGACCTGCACGGGCTCCAGCTCCGCAGGTGTTACCATGGTCACAGAAATCGGCTGCGCGGGCGCTGGCATTTCAATAACCTGATGTACCGATGTGTAAAGCAGACCCGCCACGACGGCTCCATGAATTCCGACGGACAACAGCGTCGGCCAGGGAAAGCGGCGAGGGTGTTCAAGGGTCATTGAAGTCATAATCGTTTCAGTTAAAAAGCCAGGCCCTGATTTTAAATGCAAATAGCAATCATATTCAATAAGCCAGTTAAACTTCACCCGAATTAACCGTTCATCAGGCGAAAAAAGGCACGCAGTGAGCAGGGTTTTAACAATGTTGCCATCTTTGCATTGCAGTCCCCTGCACTTTCACATAACGTAATTCACACTTTTGTCGGTTAAGGAGCTCCGCTGTGCTTTATGTGATTTTCGCTGCAGATGTTGCTGATTCTCTGGAAAAACGCCTTTCCGTGCGCCCTGCCCATCTGGCGCGCTTACAACTGCTGCATGATGAAGGCAGATTACTGACCGCAGGGCCTATGCCTGCCGTCGACAGCAACGATCCGGGTGCGGCCGGCTTTACCGGCTCGACGGTCATTGCCGAGTTTGAATCGCTCGAAGCGGCACAGGCCTGGGCGCAGGACGACCCGTACGTGGCAGCTGGCGTATATGATAACGTCGTGGTGAAGCCGTTTAAAAAAGTTTTCTAGAATAAAAAAAGGCTCCTTATCAGGAGCCTTTTTTCGTCAGTGCAGGGATGCGAGTCGCGCCGCAAACCCGACAAACAACAAACCTATCAACCCGTTCCCCAGCTTCGCCAGTTTCTTTTTGGTCTTCAGATAGCGCGTGACGAATGCCCCGGAGAAAATCAGGAAGCTCATGTAGATAAAGCTGATGATCTCCAGCGTGACCGCGAGGATCATAAACGCCACGCCGGTATTGTTAGCCTGAACGTCAATAAACTGCACAAAGAAAGAGACATAGAACAGAATCGCTTTCGGGTTGGTCATACTCAGCACCAGCGAACGCTTCATGATGGTTTTTGCTGGTTCGATACCGCCCGCTTCGCCCTGCTGCTTATGCCGAATCACCGACCAGAGCATCTTGCCGCCCAGCCATAACAGATAGAATGCCCCGAGATAGCGGACGATATTGAACAGCACCGGGGTGGTCTGGATCAGCGCCGCGACGCCAGCCCAGGCGAGAAACATCAGCACCGCATCGCCGATAAACACGCCGCTGGCGGCCAGATAGCCTTTCTTCACGCCGTGACCTATACCGGTTTTTAAGACGAACAGGGTATTGGGACCCGGAACCAGAACAATGAAAATGGCTCCCACAACATAGGTCCAGAAATTAAGTACACCAAAATCCGCAAACACTTCATCCTCCTTTTCGAAATCGCGAATCTTTAAAAACATCGGGCACCTCAGAGGGTGCCCTTGTGTCATTCAGTAATCCTGAACGGCGAACAGTAACGCATTGCGATGACGGTTCATACTGCATTTTCTGATGGCGTGGATACGCATATTACGGCGGGATTGTGCTTCCAGCCAACGCGCTTTGCGACGACCTGTCTGTCGCAACATGCGCCAGCGCCCTACTTCTGTTCTACTGCGCTTCATGTTAACAACTCTTCCCAAAACAGAGCGCTCATTATAGACCCTTGCCTGCGGCAAACCAGCGCTTTTATCTGGCGTTTTTATTTGCCAGAAAAATCCTGACGCGTAAACTCTTAACAATACGCTTTCAAAAGGATTTTTTATTATGACAACCTTCTACACCGTGGTGAGTTGGCTGCTCATTCTGGGATACTGGCTGCTCATCGCAGGTGTAACATTACGCATCCTGATGAAGCGCAGAGCGGTTCCCTCCGCCATGGCATGGCTGTTGATTATTTTTATCCTGCCGCTGGTTGGCATTATTGCGTATTTATCCTTTGGCGAGCTGCACCTCGGTAAACGCCGGGCGGAACGCGCCCGCGCCATGTGGCCCTCGACGGCCAAATGGCTCAACGATCTGAAATCCTGCAAGCATATCTTTGCCGAAGAGAATAGCGACGTCGCCGCCTCCCTGTTCCAGCTCTGCGAACGCCGTCAGGGCATTGCCGGGGTCAAAGGCAACCAGCTGCAGTTGATGACCACCTCCGACGACGTGATGAATGCGCTGATTCGCGATATTCAGCTGGCACGGCATAACATTGAGATGGTGTTCTACATCTGGCAACCAGGTGGGATGGCCGATCAGGTTGCAGAGTCCCTGATGGCTGCCGCACGCCGGGGCATTCACTGCCGTCTGATGCTCGACTCCGCCGGCAGCGTAACCTTTTTCCGCAGCAACTGGGCGTCGATGATGCGCAATGCCGGGGTGGAAGTGGTCGAGGCGTTAAAGGTCAATCTGCTGCGTGTGTTCCTGCGCAGGATGGACCTGCGCCAGCACCGCAAAATGGTGCTGATCGACAACTACATCGCCTATACCGGCAGTATGAACATGGTCGACCCGCGCTTCTTTAAACAGGACGCCGGCGTGGGCCAGTGGGTCGACCTGATGGCGCGTATGGAGGGCCCGGTCGCCACCGCGATGGGCGTGGTCTACTCCTGCGACTGGGAGATCGAAACTGGCAAGCGCATTCTGCCCCCGCCTCCTGATGCCAACATCATGCCGTTTGAGCAGGCCAGCGGGCATACCATCCACACCATTGCCTCCGGTCCCGGTTTCCCGGAAGATCTCATTCATCAGGCGCTGCTCACCGCAGCCTATTCCGCCCGCGAATACCTGATCATGACGACTCCCTACTTTGTGCCGAGCGACGATCTGCTGCACGCCATCTGTACTGCCGCCCAGCGCGGGGTGGACGTCAGCATAATCCTGCCACGCAAGAACGATTCGGTGCTGGTGGGCTGGGCCAGCCGGGCCTTCTTTAGCGAACTGCTGGCCGCCGGGGTGAAGATTTACCAGTTTGAGGGTGGCCTGCTGCACACCAAAAGCGTGCTGGTGGATGGCGAGCTCAGCCTGGTGGGGACGGTTAACCTGGACATGCGCAGCCTGTGGCTCAATTTTGAGATCACCCTGGTGATCGATGATGCGGGTTTTGGTGGCGATTTAGCTGCCGTCCAGGACGACTATATCTCCCGCTCACGCTTGCTGGACGCGCGGTTGTGGGTGAAAAGACCGCTGTGGCAGCGAATTACCGAACGACTGTTTTACTTCTTTAGTCCGTTGCTGTAAAACGTGCCCAACCAACGATGTTAAACAGGTAGTCATCATGGAAATGGATCTGAACAATCGCCTGACCGAAGACGAAACGCTCGAGCAGGCCTACGATATCTTTCTTGAGCTGGCCGTCGATAATCTCGACCCGGCAGATGTGATCCTCTTCAATCTGCAGTTTGAAGAGCGCGGCGGCGCCGAGCTGTTCGACCCCTCTGAAGACTGGGAAGAGCACGTCGATTATGACCTGAACCCGGACTTCTTCGCTGAGGTCGTTATTGGTCTGGCGGATACCGACGGCGGTGAGATTAACGACATCTTTGCCCGCGTCCTGCTGTGTCGCGAGAAAGACCATAAGCTGTGCCACATACTCTGGCGTGAATAAAAGCTGGCGCGAATAAAAAAAGGCTGCGAATGCAGCCTTTTTTATTACCTGTAATCCACTCAGAGCGGATCGACCTTCAGGCAGGAGACCGCATGGCGGAAGCTGCCCTCCAGCACCGGACGCGTCTTCGCGCACTCCGGCCCGGCAATCGGGCAGCGGGTACGGAACACACAGCCGGATGGCGGATTGATCGGCGACGGCAGTTCCCCTTCCAGCAGCTGGATCTGTTTATTCTTCTCCAGATCCGGATCCGGCACCGGCACCGCAGACATCAGGGCTTTGGTGTAAGGGTGCAGCGGGTTGTGGTACACCTCATCATAGGTGCCCAGCTCTACCGCATGGCCAAGATACATCACCAGCACGCGATCGGAGATGTGCTTCACTACCGCCAGGTCGTGGGCGATAAAGATCAGCGACAATCCCATCTCACGCTGCAGTTTTTGCAGCAGGTTAACCACCTGCGCCTGGATGGATACGTCCAGCGCCGAGACCGGTTCGTCACAGATAATCAGTTTCGGCTCGAGGATCAGCGCGCGGGCAATCCCGATACGCTGACACTGGCCGCCTGAGAACTCGTGCGGATAGCGGTTAATCAGGTTTGGCAGCAGGCCCACTTTCATCATCATCGCTTTGACGCGATCGCGCACTTCCGTACGCGGCATCTTCGGATGGTAGGTGCGCAGCGGTTCGGCGATGATCTCGCCGATGGTCATACGCGGGTTCAGGGAGGCCAGCGGATCCTGGAAAATCATCTGAATGTCGCTACGCACGGCGCGCCACTCGTCAGGCTTCATTCCCAGCAGATCTTTACCCAGCCAGGCCACTTTACCGTCGGTGGCTTTTACGAGGCCAATAATCGCGCGGGCAAAGGTGGATTTGCCGCAGCCGGACTCACCCACCACGCCCAGGGTCTCCCCTTCATACAGACGCAGGGTCACGCCATCCACGGCCTTCAGGGTTTTTGCCGGCTGCCAGAACCACTGCTTACCGTCTTTAATGTCAAAGTGGACTTTCAGATCCGCGATTTCGAGCAGGACATTACGTTTTTCGTCAATGACAGTCATACCAGCTCCTCGTACGGCTTAAAGCAGGCACGCAGACGGCCTGGGGCAAACTCTTCCAGCGGTGGCGCGCTGTTGCAGATCTCCATCGCGTGCGGACAACGCGGCTGGAACGGACAGCCTTTTGGCAGACGCAGCAGGTTTGGCGGGTTGCCCGGAATCGTCAGCAGCGACTCCCCTTCCGCATCGAGACGCGGAACGGCGTTCAGCAGGCCGATAGAGTACGGGTGCGCCGGGTTGTAGAACACATCGCGCGCTTTACCGTACTCCATGGTTCGACCGGCATACATCACCAGCACTTTGTCGCAGATCCCGGCGACCACGCCCAGATCGTGGGTAATCATGATGATCGCCGTGTTGAACTCGCGCTTCAGCTCGTTCAGCAGGGTCATGATCTGCGCCTGAACGGTTACGTCCAGCGCGGTGGTCGGTTCATCGGCAATCAGCAGTTTTGGCCGGCACAGCAATGCCATGGCGATCATCACACGCTGGCGCATCCCGCCGGAAAATTCGTGCGGGAACATGCGCATACGCTTACGCGCTTCCGGCATTTTCACCGCATCCAGCATCTTAACGGACTCTTCAAAAGCAGCAGCTTTGCCCAGCCCTTTATGCAGCATCAGCACTTCCATCAGCTGCTCGCCCACACGCATGTACGGGTTCAGGGAGGTCATTGGATCCTGGAAAATCATTGAGATCTGCTCGGCACGCAGCTTGTTCAGCTCGCTCTCCGGCAGGTTGAGGATCTGTCTGCCGTTAAAGGTGGCGGAACCCCCGATGACGCCGTTTTGCGCCAGCAGGCCCATCAACGCGAAGGCGGTCTGGGATTTACCGGAACCGGATTCACCCACGATCCCCAGCGTCTCCCCCGCCCGCAGGCTAAAGTTGAGATCGTTTACCGCGGTTACATCGCCATCCGGCGTTTTAAAGGTGACCCGCAGATCTTTCACATCCAGCAGAGCGTTGCCCTGCTGATGGGTTTGTGGCGCAGATGCCGTTTCAATCATGGTCATGGCGGCGCTCCTTAACGGTCTTTCGGATCGAGGGCATCACGCAGGCCATCGCCGATAAAGTTGAAACAAAACAGTGTCACGACCAGGAAACCTGCCGGGAACAGCAGCAGCCACGGTGATACTTCCATGGAGTTCGCGCCATCGCTCAGCAGCGCACCCCAGCTACTCAGCGGCTCCTGGGTTCCGAGACCAAGGAAGCTGAGGAAGGATTCAAACAGGATCATGCTCGGCACCAGCAGGGAGGCATACACCACCACCACACCCAGCACGTTCGGCACGATATGACGTACCACAATGCTGCCGGTAGAGACCCCGCCAACCTGCGCCGCTTCGATAAACTCTTTGCGCTTCAGGCTCAGGGTCTGGCCGCGCACGATACGCGCCATATCCAGCCAGGAGACCATGCCGATAGCAACGAAGATCAGCAGGATGTTCTGACCGAAGAAGGTCACCAGCAGGATCACGAAGAACATGAACGGGAAGGAGTTGAGGATCTCAAGGATACGCATCATCACCGAATCCACTTTGCCGCCGAGATAGCCGGACAGCGATCCGTACAGGGTACCCAGAATCACCGCCACGAAGGCCGCGGCGATCCCCACCATCAGCGAAATACGTCCGCCGATGGCCACGCGGACCAGCAGGTCACGCCCGGAGGAGTCGGTGCCAAAGTAGTGGCCCGATTCGGTATCCGGCGCGCTGGACATCATGCCCCAGTCGGTGTCGAAGTAGCTGAACTGCGACAGCATCGGCGCTAAGGTCACAAACAGGGCGATAATCACCAGCACAATCAGGCTGGCAACCGCCGCGCGGTTGTGCATAAAGCGACGGCGAGCATCCTGCCAGAGACTGCGTCCTTCGACCTCCAGTTTTTCACTGAAGTTTTCCAGCGCCTCGCTATTTTTCTTACTTAACATCATGGCGAGCTCCAGTCTCAGTAGCGGATTTTCGGATCGATAACGGCATACAGCACGTCGACGATCGCGTTAAAGAAAATGGTCAGCGCACCGACGAGGATGGTCAGACTCAGTACCAGCGAGTAGTCGCGGTTCAGTGCACCGTTGACGAACAGCTGGCCGATACCAGGCAGACCATAGATGGTTTCGATAACCATTGAACCGGTAATGATACCGACGAACGCCGGGCCTAAATAAGAGAGAACCGGCAATAACGCAGGCTTTAAAGCATGACGGAAAATAATCCGGCGCATTGGCAGTCCTTTGGCGCGCGCGGTACGGATGAAGTTAGAGTGCAGCACTTCAATCATCGATCCACGGGTGATACGCGCAATGCTGGCAATATAGGCCAGTGACAGCGCCACCATCGGCAGGATCATGTACTGCAACGCCCCGCCGTTCCAGCCGCCGCCGGGCAGCCATTTCAGGGTGATGGCAAATATCATGACCAGCAAGGGTGCGACGACAAAACTCGGTATGACGACCCCGGTCATTGCCACCCCCATTACGGCGTAGTCCCATTTGGTATTCTGATTCAGCGCAGCAATAACGCCCGCCGTGACGCCAAGAATAACGGCCAGTAAAAATGCCGCGGCGCCTAATTTAGCCGAAACGGGGAAGCTGGAGGCCACCAAATCGTTTACGGAATAATCTTTATATTTAAACGACGGTCCAAAATCGCCGTGGGCCAGCTGCTTCAGATAATTGAAATACTGGGTGGAGATCGGATCGTTTAAATGATATTTCGCTTCGATATTCGCCATCACTTCTGGCGGCAGCGTACGTTCACCGGTAAATGGACTACCCGGCGCGAGACGCATCATAAAGAAGGAGATCGTTATGAGAATAAATAGCGTTGGGATCGCTTCAAGACAGCGACGTAGGATAAATTTCAACATTGCCCGTACCTTCTGGCGTGTGCCTATATAGTATTACGATGAGTAGACACCGTGGGGCGAGCATTGCCCGCCCCACTCATTGCCATTAATGCTTGATAATATACAAGTTTTTAACGTAGATATTATCCATCGGGTCTTTACCGGTATAGCCACCTACCCACGGTTTCACCAGACGGGCGTTCACGTAGTAGTAAACCGGCACGATCGCAGAGTCTTTATCCAGCTGCTGTTCTGCTTTCGAATACAGCTCAGCGCGCTGCGCTTCGTCTGTGACTTTCAGGGTATCGCCGATCAGCTTATCGAACTCTGCGCTCTTATAGTGCGCGGTGTTGTTCGAGCTGTCGCTCAGCATGGTGTTCAGGAAGGAAGTCGGTTCGTTGTAGTCCGCACACCAGCCTGCACGCGCCACATCAAAGGTGCCCTGATGACGGCTGTCCAGGAAGGTTTTCCACTCCTGGTTCTCCAGCTTCACGTTTGCACCCAGGTTTTTCTTCCAGATGGAGGAGACGGCGATAGCCAGTTTTTTATGCAGATCGGAGGTGTTGTACAGCAGGCTAAAGGTCAGCGGCTTGTCAGCGGTATAACCGGCTTCGGCCAGCAGTTTCTTCGCTTCAGCATTACGCTGTTCCTGGGTCATTTTGAACCATTCTGGCTCGGTCAGCTTCGCGCCATCGGTATACGGTGGGGTGTAGCTGTAGGCCGGCAGGTCGCCCTGGTTTTTCACTTTATTGACGATGATATCGCGATCCAGTGCCAGCTTCAGCGCGGTACGGACACGAACGTCAGTGAATGGCGCTTTCTGGTTGTTGATCTCGTAGTAGTAAGTACACAGATACGGGTCAACGTGGACTTCAGTCGGGATCTCTTTTTTCAGCTTCTGGAACAGTTCGATCGGCATGTTGTTATAGGTCATGTCGATTTCGCCGCTGCGGTAGCGGTTAACGTCGGTCACTTCAGAAGAGATTGGCAGGTAGGTGACCTGATTGATAACGGTCTTGGCGTTATCCCAGTAATTGGTATTACGCTCCAGGTCGATACGTTCGTTAACAACCCAGGCTTTCAGCTTATAGGCGCCGTTGGTGACGATATTGGCAGGCTGAGTCCACTTCTCGCCGAATTTTTCAACCGCTGCTTTTGGAACAGGGGAAACGGACGGGTGCACCAGCAGTTTGTAGAAATACGGTACTGGCTCGCTCAGGGTCACTTCGAAGGTATTATCATCAATCGCTTTTACGCCGAGGTCAGTAATCGGTTTTTTGCCGGTGATGATGTCATCGATATTGGCGATATGGCCATACTGCAGATAGCTCGCATACGGAGAAGCGGTGTTTGGATCCGCCAGACGCTGCCAGCTATAAACGAAATCTTGTGCGGTAACCGGGGAACCGTCAGACCATTTTGCGTCTTTGCGCAGGTGGAAGGTCCAGACTTTAAAGTCTTTGTTTTCCCATTTTTCAGCAACCCCGGCAACCGGATGGCCGTCTACGTCAGTGACCAGCAGGCCTTCGAACAGGTCGCGGTTAACGTTAGACTCCGGTACACCTTCAATTTTGTGCGGATCCAGAGACTGAACCTCAGCACCGTTGTTACGCACCAGCGTTTGCTTCTCCGCCAGTTGGACCCCAGCAGGTACGTCAGCAGCCATTGCAACGTTGCCCGCGATTAGCGCAGTTAAGATCCCCGCCGCGACCAGACTTTTTTTTGTGATGATGGACATTGTGTTGATACTCCACTCTTTATAATTACTGGTTTTTTACCAGCCTGTTTAATTCCCCTTTTTGGGGTTCCCTGACAACGTAGGAGTTTATGCTGCTGTCAGGCGTTTTTACTTCTCGCTATCACCGACTTTACTATTACTAACGGCTCGTCTGGCCGCCTTGCGTCGATTCTTTACAGGCCTCCCCTGTCGAGGCCTGTCTTAATTCTTTTAGGTCAGAACCGTTAATGAAAAAGATTCTCATCTAAAAAATTTCTGCGGAAAATATAAGGCCGGAAAGTACCAAATGGCTTTCTCGGGTGCCAATACATTTTGCAAATTTGTTAACCAATTCTCTTTTACGGAAGTTACCGTAACGCTGTGGGCTACCCTGCCGCGCATCAAAAGCGGGAAATATTTCCGCTATTCAATAGGATATAGAAAGTATTCTCGACGATGGCGTCGCTGTGCTGGAGACGACGGGTTGTTTGTACAAAAAATTAACAACTGTCTATTATTTAGCACATTCATCTAAATCATTCACCAAATTACTAATATCATCTCAGTTATCCCGCAGCAAGCCCCAGAGTATGGTGTGAGTAAAATAACAGTCTTGTTGCGCGGAATGTGACCAATGCGATGCGGGGATGAATGACAAGTCGTTGATAGTTAACAAAACAAAATTATTAGTAAAATTTATTATAGTTAAAGCGATTTTCAACTTTCATTATATGATTTGCTGATAATGACAAAAAAAACGGCGCCATCAGCGCCGCGCTTTCATCTGAAATGGTTAACCTAATAAACCCGGGAAAATGGATTTCAGTCCGGTAACAATAAATTCAATCCCCAGCGCCATCAGCAGCAAACCCATAATACGGGTGATAACGTTAATACCGGTCTGGCCAAGCAGTCGCACCAGCCAGGGGGCAAGTCGGAATACGCCCCAACAGCAAAACGCAAACAGCGCGATGGCGATCGAGAATCCAATCAGGTGCATCAGGTTGTGGTAGCGTGTTCCCCAGACGATGGTGGAACTGATGGCTCCCGGTCCGGCCATTAAAGGCAACGCCAGGGGTACCACGCCAATGCTTTCACGGATGGCGGTCTCTGATTTTTCCTGCTTGTTTTGTTTGTCCTCACCCAGCTTGCCGCTGATCATCGACATCGCGATGGTCACCACCAGGATCCCGCCGGCAATACGGAACGAATCAATAGAGATGCCAAAAATCTGCAATATAGAGTCGCCAAGATAGAGAGAGGTTAGCAGGATGATGGCGACCGACAGGTTTGCGGTCAGGTTGGTTTTATTCCTGGCCAGCGCGGTCTGATAGCTGGTCATGCTAATAAAGACAGGGATAATGCCCACCGGGTTGACCAGCGCGAACAGACCGATAAAAAACTTAAAATAGGTTGGAAAATCAAAGAGCGATAGGCTCACAGTTAGCTCCGCTGATAAGCAAGACTCAAGATAAAGGTATGGCAATAGCAATAACCGCGCAGAAGATACGCTTTTTACGCATGCACTTCATCACAATATTGCGAATTATAGTGGTTTGACGCTGTAAAATATTTGTGTACTAAATGCATTCCTGTGGTTCAATTGCTTTTGCAATTATTTAACATCTGATGCAACGCCCCAAAATACCCCTGCTGAAAGGTATCAGCTTATGGATAAATTGATACAGATCATGTTTTCCGTACTCAGAAGTGAGTAATCTTGATTACGCCACCACGGAGATTCAGTATCTGAACGTAGGCTACTGATGGGAGGCTCTTTTAGTAAATCAGGGGAACGATAAAAACGTTAACACCTTGTTTTTATGTAAGTTAAGCAAGTGGCAATGGCGCTGACTATACTGTTTTCGTGTCGGGCAGCTGATTTACTAAAAGAGTTTAACATTATCAGGAGAGCATTATGGCTGTTACTAATGTCGCAGAGCTTAACGCACTTGTAGAGCGCGTAAAAAAAGCCCAGCGTGAATATGCCAATTTCACCCAAGAACAGGTTGATAAAATCTTCCGCGCCGCCGCTCTGGCTGCTGCAGATGCTCGAATCCCTCTCGCTAAAATGGCCGTTGCCGAATCCGGTATGGGTATCGTTGAAGATAAAGTGATTAAAAACCACTTTGCTTCTGAGTATATCTACAACGCCTATAAAGATGAGAAGACTTGTGGCGTCCTGTCTGAAGATGACACTTTCGGTACCATCACCATTGCAGAGCCAATCGGCATCATCTGCGGTATCGTTCCGACAACCAACCCAACTTCTACTGCTATCTTCAAATCGCTCATCAGCCTGAAGACGCGCAACGCAATCATTTTCTCTCCACACCCACGTGCTAAAGATGCGACCAACAAAGCGGCCGATATCGTTCTGCAAGCGGCAATCGCTGCAGGTGCACCGAAAGATCTGATCGGCTGGATCGATCAGCCTTCTGTGGAGCTGTCTAACGCACTGATGCACCATCCTGACATCAACCTGATTCTTGCGACCGGTGGTCCAGGCATGGTTAAAGCCGCATATAGCTCCGGTAAACCGGCTATCGGCGTAGGTGCAGGTAACACGCCGGTTGTTATCGACGAAACTGCCGATATCAAACGTGCTGTTGCATCCGTTCTGATGTCTAAAACCTTCGACAACGGCGTTATCTGTGCTTCCGAGCAGTCCGTTGTGGTTGTTGACTCCGTATATGATGCCGTCCGCGAACGTTTCGCCAGCCACGGCGGCTACATGCTGCAGGGCCAGGAGCTGAAAGCCGTTCAGGACATCATCCTGAAAAATGGCGCACTGAACGCCGCCATCGTAGGTCAGCCAGCGTACAAAATTGCTGAACTGGCAGGCTTCACCGTTCCGGCTTCCACTAAGATCCTGATTGGTGAAGTGAGTGTGGTTGACGAGAGCGAGCCGTTCGCTCACGAAAAACTGTCTCCAACGCTGGCAATGTACCGCGCCAAAGATTTCGAAGACGCGGTCCTTAAAGCGGAGAAACTGGTCGCCATGGGCGGTATCGGTCATACCTCTTGCCTGTACACCGACCAGGATAACCAGCCTGAACGTGTCGCGCACTTCGGCCAGATGATGAAAACCGCACGTATCCTGATCAACACCCCTGCTTCTCAGGGTGGTATCGGTGACCTGTATAACTTTAAACTCGCGCCTTCCCTGACTCTGGGTTGTGGTTCATGGGGTGGTAACTCCATCTCTGAGAACGTTGGTCCTAAGCACCTGATCAACAAGAAAACCGTTGCTAAGCGAGCTGAAAACATGTTGTGGCATAAACTTCCGAAATCTATCTACTTCCGCCGTGGCTCTCTGCCAATCGCGCTGGATGAAGTGATTACTGATGGCCACAAACGTGCGCTCATCGTGACTGACCGTTTCCTCTTCAACAACGGCTACGCAGACCAGATCACCTCTGTGCTGAAAGCTGCTGGTGTGGAAACTGAAGTATTCTTCGAAGTTGAAGCTGACCCAACCCTGTCCGTTGTTCGCAAAGGTGCAGAGCTGGCCAACTCCTTCAAACCAGACGTTATCATCGCGCTGGGCGGCGGCTCCCCAATGGATGCAGCCAAAATCATGTGGGTTATGTACGAGCACCCGGAAACCCACTTCGAAGAGCTGGCGCTGCGCTTTATGGATATCCGTAAACGTATCTACAAGTTCCCGAAAATGGGCGTGAAAGCGAAAATGATCGCCGTCACCACCACTTCCGGTACCGGTTCTGAAGTGACACCGTTTGCCGTTGTAACCGACGATGCAACTGGTCAGAAATACCCACTGGCAGACTACGCGCTGACCCCGGATATGGCGATTGTTGACGCCAACCTGGTAATGGATATGCCGAAATCACTCTGTGCGTTCGGTGGTCTGGATGCAGTGACTCACGCCCTGGAAGCTTACGTTTCTGTGCTGGCGTCTGAGTTCTCTGACGGTCAGGCTCTGCAGGCGCTTAAGCTCCTGAAAGAGAACCTGCCAGCGTCTTATAACGAAGGCTCTAAAAACCCGGTTGCCCGTGAGCGTGTGCACAGTGCTGCCACCATCGCCGGTATCGCGTTTGCGAACGCCTTCCTGGGTGTGTGTCACTCCATGGCGCACAAGCTGGGTTCACAGTTCCACATTCCTCACGGTCTGGCGAACGCCCTGCTGATTTCTAACGTTATCCGTTACAACGCTAACGACAACCCGACCAAGCAGACTGCATTCAGCCAGTATGACCGTCCGCAGGCTCGCCGTCGCTACGCAGAAATTGCTGACCACCTGGGCCTGAGCGCACCTGGTGACCGCACTGCTGCGAAGATCGAGAAGCTGCTGGGATGGCTGGACAGCATTAAAGCTGAACTGGGTATTCCGAAGTCTATCCGCGAAGCCGGTGTTCAGGAAGCTGACTTCCTGGCACACGTAGACAAGCTGTCTGAAGATGCCTTTGATGACCAGTGTACTGGTGCGAACCCGCGCTACCCACTGATCGCAGAGCTGAAACAGATTCTGCTGGATACCTACTACGGCCGTGAATATTCTGAAGGCGTTCCTGCATCAGCTGCACCTGCTGCTGTAGTCGTGCCAGTAAAAGCGGATAAGAAAGCGAAGAAAAGCGCTTAATTAATCGCTAAATAAAAAACCCGCTCCGGCGGGTTTTTTTATGTCTGTAACAGAGGACGAACAAAGAGAAGTGAAATAGCGCCTCTAACGACGACAGGCGTCCTGAATGGCCGTCAGGGAGCCTACAACCAGCGCCTCTTTATAATGCTTACGACAGACGGAGACATAACGCTCATTACCGCCAATGACTACCTGCTCGCCTTCTGCATAGGGTTTGCCGGCCTGATCCAGGCGCAGCACCATACTCGCTTTGCGGCCACAGAAACAGATGGTTTTCAATTCAACCAGTTTATCCGACCAGGCCAGTAAATACTGGCTACCAATAAACAGCTCACCACGAAAATCCGTACGCAGGCCATAACAGAGCACCGGAATATCCAGCTCATCGACCACTTCTGATAACTCATGCACCTGCTGACGCGTTAAAAACTGGCTCTCATCTACCAGCACACAATGCACAGCCTGAGTGGCCACTTCTGCACGGATCTCTTCCAGCAGATTGGTTTGCGGGTTATATAGCTTTGCCGGAGATGAAAGACCAATTCGCGAGCTAACCTTTCCGCTACCAAAACGGTCATCAATCTCGGCGGTGTAAACGAGGGTCTGCATCCCACGCTCCTGGTAATTGTAGGAGGATTGCAGTAATGCGGTCGACTTACCTGCGTTCATTGCTGAATAGTAGAAATACAGTTGTGCCATTGGCCGTTAAACCCTAATCAATGTGTATTATAACCGATGCGCGATTGTACCATATTTTGTCTGGTCTTCCGTGCTGTAGCGCGCCTTACGGCCATTCCGGAGCATGTTATCCCCTGCCTGGATATACGCCTGGCGGCGATGAAAGCCGGTAACAATGTGAAATGAATTAGGGTTTTAAAACGGTAACCTCAGGAAAAACCTGTTATTTTATTGCCAGAACAGGGTCAGAAATGAAGCAGGAATAATTAACAGTTTCAGCAGGCAACCGTGTTTTCATTACTAATACGAAAGGTTGATATTTATCCGTGGTAACAATAATCTCTAAGAAAATTGCCCATAAAAAAAGAGTTCGCCGCCGGGTTTACAGCGCATCTTTCGATAACGCAGCACGCTTTTCACTGCTGGAATTTAAGTTAGCGTTAATAATAATAGTGCCAAATATTAGGCGTTTTTTGAATTCCTTACATTCTGACCTATTGCATATATCAATTTATGCCTCTATTATTACTTCAACAAACCCCCCACATTATAAGTTTGAGATTACTACAATGAGCGAAGCACTTAAAATTCTGAACAACATCCGTACTCTTCGTGCCCAGGCGAGAGAATGTACTCTGGAAACGCTTGAAGAAATGCTGGAGAAATTAGAAGTCGTTGTTAACGAGCGTCGTGAAGAAGAAAACGCCGCGGCTGCTGAAATCGAAGAACGTACACGTAAACTGCAGCAATATCGTGAAATGCTGATCGCTGATGGTATTGATCCAAACGAATTGCTGAACAGCATGGCTGCCGCTAAAACTGGCACCAAAGCTAAACGCGCTGCGCGCCCGGCTAAATATAGCTATATCGATGAGAACGGCGAATCTAAAACCTGGACCGGCCAGGGTCGTACTCCAGCTGTTATCAAAAAAGCCATGGAAGAGCAAGGTAAACAACTGGACGACTTCCTGATTCAGGAATAAGTTAGCGAATCATCCGAAAAATCCCGCTTAATGCGGGATTTTTTTATGCCGGTATTTTATACGGCGTGACATTCAGTTACATGCTGTCATATAACGTTTAAGCGTCTGTTATTCCGCCGCGGCTGGTAGCCTCGCTGAAAAAGCACATAAAAAAACCGGTGTAGCCAGGCTATCACCGGTTTTTTTGCTTAGCGCATCAGGGCCTGGTTAGTTTTTAATGCCCAGCGTCTCTTTCAGCCAGCCTTTAAATTCTTCACCGAGGGACTGGTGGCGAATACCATATTCAACAAAGGCCTGCATGTAACCGAGTTTATTACCGCAGTCATGGCTCTTACCTTTCATATGGTAGGCTTCAACGGTCTCTTTCTCGATCAGCATGTCGATGCCATCGGTCAGCTGGATTTCGTCACCGGCGCCTGGAGGCGTTTTCGCCAGCAGCGGCCAAATCTCTGCGCTCAGGACATAACGCCCTACTACAGCCAGATTAGACGGCGCTACGTCGGCTTTTGGCTTCTCAACCACGCCTACCATAGGCACGCTGTCGCCCGGGTTCATCTCCACGCCTTTGCAGTCGACAACGCCGTATGCGGTCACGTCTTCAACCGGTTCAACCATAATCTGGCTGCTGCCCGTTTCATCGAAACGTTTAATCATTTCTGCCAGATTATCCTGGGACAGATCGGATTCAAACTCGTCGAGAATAACGTCCGGTAAAATAACCGCTACCGGCTCGTTACCGACAACCGGATGGGCACACAGCACTGCATGGCCCAGACCTTTTGCCAGCCCCTGACGGACCTGCATAATAGTAACGTGTGGCGGGCAAATAGACTGCACTTCCTGCAGAAGTTGACGCTTAACACGTTTTTCCAGCATGGCTTCGAGTTCAAAACTGGTATCGAAATGGTTTTCGATAGAGTTTTTGGATGAATGCGTTACCAGCACAATTTCAGTAATGCCGGCGGCAATACATTCGTTGACCACATACTGGATTAATGGCTTATCAACGAGTGGCAGCATCTCTTTTGGAATTGCCTTCGTTGCGGGCAGCATCCTGGTTCCCAACCCGGCAACCGGGATAACGGCCTTTGTCACTTTCGAATTTACGGCAGCCATTGAAACTCTCCTGAACTGTTCATGTTTTGAACTTTAGTCTGCATTAATAACGCGTTCAGTATATCAGTCGGAGGATGAAGTCCGGGTCTGAAAAGGACGCGCTACCGCTTAATTAGGATAAATACGAATGATAACTTGCAACGATAGTAGCATTGCCGGTGAAACGACGGTAAAGCTATCTACCGTTTAAATTCCAACTGATTATTCCGTGGACAACATTAAGCGCAACCGTCCTCCTGCCCCCCAAATTTGGCATTGCCATGAGGTGCAGCGGTGGCTTATTTGATTAAGATAGGTATTGCCTAAGGTTCCTAACGGAACGCCGTTGCTGACCTGAATATGATGTTCGCCAGTATTAAGCGTGGCATTAAGTCCGGCAGAGACCAGAATCAAATTTTTCAGGCCGCTGTGGTAATAACCGACCAGTAACGGAAATTGGCCAGGTAAACTTGCCTGACGAAGCAGCTGGTTAACCTGTTTAAGTAAACTCCCTAACTCTGGCAGGCGTTGCCCCTGATGAGAAAGTTGTTCCTGGAGCAAACCATTAAACAGAGCGCGTAATAATAACGCAGCCAGCACGCCATTATCTCCCGCCCGGGTAACGTCCAGACAATAAAACGCCAGATCGTTATCGGATAGCGGAGCGATATCCAGCACCAGGCCAGGTTGATCGGCGGCCATCAGCTGACGGTAATTGACTTTACATCCGGAGATGTTCTGCTGCACCGGTGGCTGCAGCTCCTGTAAAAGCTTCGCCGCCGCAGTGGGGTTATTAACCAGCGCATCCCAGTCCTGAAAAAGTCGCTCTTCTTCTTCTACCCGGGAATTAAACATATTGGGGTAGAGGCAGGCGAGAACAGTTTCACGCAGACGGTTAAGATCTTTCACCGGCTTTAGCAGGACATCCTGTACGCCCAGACGCAACGCTTTGGCGATGTCGGCCATATTCTCGGTGGCAGAAATAACAAGGATAGGGATCTGGTCCCCCGCGTTACGTAAATGCTCCACCAGCTTCAGACCGTTCATCCGCGGCATGGCGATATCGCAAATCATCAGATCGGGCTTCAGACCCGCCATTTTTTCGAGGGCGTCGACGCCATCCCCCGCGAGTGCTGTTGTTGCTCCCAATGATGAAAGCCACGAATCCAGTAATGAGCGGAAAACAGGCTCGTCTTCAACTATCAGAATTTGTTTCCCGGCTAATGGCTGTGTCATGGTCTCTCCCGGCGCTGACAATAGATCAATAGTGGCATGCTATCGGTACTATCGCCTGTCAGATTTTGCTGAAGTAATCAAAAAAAGCGTGCTCAGGCAGAAGCCCGCACCAAAGGTAATAATTCATCCATTTTCTTTTCGACAGCCTGTGCGCCAGCGGTTATCGCCGCCTCTGCGCGATGGAAATCGAGCGTTGAAATTTGTGGACAAAAAGGTTGAATCAATATATCCGGCGGGTCACCCGCCATTCGATTGCGTTTCAGGCGATTTTCCAGCACCTGAATCGAGGTTGTCATGATCTCCATGGCGGTCGGTGCGGCGACCCGTTTACGCGTCGCCACACGGCTCAGACGTCCGCGCAGCTTTTCATGCCAGGCGAGATCGTCGAGTGCACCGTCATCCGTTTGCGTATTGACCGGCATCAGGTCCTGCTGCATCAGGTGGGCATCATGCTGGAGATCGACCGCAATCACGATATCGGCCCCCATCGCGCGGGTCAGGGAAATGGGCACAGGATTGACAACGCCGCCGTCCACCAGCCAGTAACCATTGTGCGGAACCGGAGCCATCAGGCCCGGCATGCTGCAGGAGGCGCGGACGGCAAGGTGGATATCGCCTTCGGTGAACCAGATTTCACGGCCGGTGCTGAGGTTGGTAGCAACCGCACCAAAAGGCATCTGGCAGCTGGAGAATTCGGTCAGGGGCATGACCTGGCGGAAACGGTTAAAGACGCGCTCACCGCGTAACAACCCGCCACGTTGCCAGGAGAGATCCATCAGGCGCAGGACATCCCAGTAGCTAAAGGATCGTACCCAGGTTTCCAGCTCGGGGAGTTTGCCACACGAATAAGCGGCCCCCACCAGAGAACCTATTGAACAACCTGCGACAATATCTATTTCGATACCTAAACGTTGTAAGGCGTTGATCACACCAATATGCGACCAGCCCCGGGCTGCTCCTGAGCCCAACGCCAGTCCGATTTTAACTTTTCTCATTAGCCCTGTTTAACGTCCCCTGGATTCCTGGCATAGCGTCATTGCAACCGCTCAGTTAACATAGTGCCACCCTGGCGTTATGCGCCATTCATTTTTTAGTTTCAGGAAGAGAATCGTGTCTCAACTCTGTCCCTGCGGTAGCGCTCTCGAGTATAGCCTATGTTGCCAGCGATATCTTACTGGTGAACAGGTTGCACCGGACCCGGCCTCACTTATGCGGTCCCGATATGCCGCTTTTGTGATGCGGGACGCAGACTACCTGATTAAGACCTGGCACCCATCGTGCCATGCTGCTGATTTTCGTCAGGAGATCGAGGCCGGATTTGCAAACACGCAATGGGCCGGGCTGACCCAGTACGAAACGGCGGCAGGCAAGGATGAGAACGAGGGGTTCGTCAGCTTTGTGGCCCGCTTTACCGAACAGGGGAAAGCTGGTGCCATCATCGAACGCTCGCGTTTCTTAAAGGAAGGCGGTCGGTGGTACTATATTGACGGTACGCGTCCGCAGTTCGGTCGTAATGACCCCTGCCCCTGTGGTTCAGGTAAAAAATTTAAAAAGTGTTGCGGGCAATAAGGCCTGACGACACCGTTTCAGCAAACACGCAAAGGATTTTCCGGCAATGCAATCAACACAACGCAAAGTGCTGCGCACCATTTGTCCCGACCAGAAAGGGCTGATCGCCCGTATTACCAACATTTGCTATAAGCATGAACTGAACATCGTGCAGAACAACGAGTTTGTTGATCACCGTACCGGCCGCTTCTTTATGCGTACCGAGCTGGAAGGGATTTTCAACGACGTGACGCTGCTGGCCGATCTGGACGGCGCGCTGCCGGAAGGATCCGTCCGCGAGCTGACCCCAGCCGGTCGTCGCCGGGTGGTGATTCTGGTCACCAAAGAGGCGCACTGCCTGGGCGATCTGCTGATGAAAGCCAACTACGGCGGTCTGGATGTGGAGATCGCCGCGGTCATTGGCAACCACGAGACGCTGCGCACTCTGGTCGAGCGCTTTGATATTCCGTTTGAGCTGGTCAGCCATGAAGGCCATACCCGCGAAGAGCATGATAATTTGATGGCGCAGGCCATCGAAGCGCATAACCCGGATTACGTAGTGCTGGCGAAATACATGCGCGTTCTGACGCCCTCTTTCGTTGCCCGATTCCCGAATAAGATCATCAATATTCACCACTCGTTCCTGCCGGCCTTTATCGGTGCGCGTCCTTATCACCAGGCGTACGAGCGCGGCGTGAAGATCATTGGCGCCACGGCGCATTACGTGAATGACAATCTGGATGAAGGTCCAATCATCATGCAGGACGTGATTCATGTCGATCACACCTACACGGCAGAAGATATGATGCGCGCCGGCCGTGACGTCGAGAAAAATGTGTTAAGCCGGGCGCTGTATCAGGTGCTGGCGCAGCGTGTCTTTGTCTACGGTAACCGAACGATTATTCTTTAATCCTTTATAAAATGAATTGATTAGCTTTGCGGCTTTATGGGTAAAAATCAGGCAAACGATTCAATTTAGCAAAGGAAGTCTTTACAGGGGCGCATCATTTGATATGATGCGCCCCGCTTCCCGCAAGGAAGCAGGCCAGTAAAAGCATTACCCCGTGGTGGGGTTCCCGAGCGGCCAAAGGGAGCAGACTGTAAATCTGCCGTCATCGACTTCGAAGGTTCGAATCCTTCCCCCACCACCATTATTCACCACAGCGATGTGGTAACACCGATGAGATGTAGCGAAGTTTGCACTTATCGGGAAGGGTGAGAACCTTCGATTAAGGTTCGAGTCGAGCGAAAGCGAGACAACGTTGCCAGAGGCAACGGCCCGAAGGGTGAGGAGCGAAGCGACGAATAATCCTTCCCCCACCACCATCTTCAAGCTTTACCTCAAAATATGAATTACCCCTGGTGGGGTTCCCGAGCGGCCAAAGGGAGCAGACTGTAAATCTGCCGTCATCGACTTCGAAGGTTCGAATCCTTCCCCCACCACCATCACTTCCAAAGCATACTGACTCTCAAAAAAAGACTTTGCCTTATATTCTTCCGATGCAGGGAAGGATGAGAAGCTTCGACCAGGGTTCGATTCGAGCGTAGCGAGAAAGCGTTGCCGCAGGCAACGACCCGAAGGGCGAGGCGCAGCCGAGTAATCCTTCCCCCACCACCATCACTTCCAAATCGCTTCAAATCTCCGATTTCTAAAATAACAACAATTTCATCCGATTCTGCGCACCTGTTTTCCCCGGTGGCGCTGCGCTTACCGGGGCTACAAAAATACTACAAAAATAGAAAACCGCACCATACCCGTAGGCCGGGTAAGGCGCAGCCGCCACCCGGCGAAATGCACCTACAACGGCGGCAACCGACGCGTCACCGGTGAACTCTTCACAATCGACGTATTGCACTGGGCATGTTCTGCCAGCCCATCCAGCAGCGTATCCAGCTGCTCGATCGAGCGCACCACCAGCCTGATAACAAAACAGTCCTCGCCGGTCACTTTGTCGCTTTCAATGCACTCCGGCATCGCCTGAATATATTTATCCACCTTATGCAATAACCCCGGCAATGGCCGTACGCGCACCAGCGCCTGCAGGGTATAGCCTAACGCCGCCAGGTTGACCCGGGCGCCATATCCCTGAACGACGCCCCGCTCTTCCAGCCGCTTTAATCGCTCTGCCGTACTGGGAGACGTAAGCCCAACCCGGCCACTCAGCACCTTCAGCGACATGCGGGCATCTTCCACCAGACAGGCCAGAATCCGACGGTCGATCTCATCGATAAGGTAATCCATAACTTCCACCTAATTTAAAAAAGCAAATTACCTCTACTACCTTAATTCAGCGCTGTAAAACCGGACACTTTTTTTCAACAATAAGGTCATTAATCAGGAGGTGTATGATGCGTGACATTCAACAGGGCGTCTGGCAAATGAGCCTGGCGATGCTGATTTCCGGCTCTATCGGCGCGTTTGTTTTACTTTCCGGTTTGCCGGTGACCGAAGTGGTGTTCTGGCGCTGTCTGATCGGTGCCATGGCGCTGTTTCTCTTTATTCGTTGCAGTAAACAGCCGTTCAGCCCGTTAACCAAAGTCACGCTGGGCCTCGCCGTTCTCGGCGGCGTCGCGCTGGTGGTGAACTGGCTGCTGCTGTTCGCCGCCTTTGAGCGTATCTCTATCGGCCTCTCGACGGTGGTCTACAACACCCAGCCTTTCATGCTGGTGCTGATGGGCATGCTGCTGGGCGAACGGGTCAGCCTGGTGAAATGGGGCTGGTTGCTCCTCGCCTTTGGTGGCGTGGTGATTCTGCTCTCCAGCGAACTGACGGGCGGACATGAAACGGGATGGCTGGCCGGTATCGGCCTGGCGCTGGGCGCGGCGTTCTTCTATGCCCTCACCGCCATCATCACGCGCAGGTTAAAAAGTATCGCGCCGCAGCATATCGCCTTTATTCAGGTCCTGACCGGCGTGGTTATGCTCCTGCCGCTGGCGCAGATGCCGACCTTCTCCGCCGATTTCCCGTGGGGAATTTTATTGACGCTGGGCATTGTCCACACCGGGATCATGTATCAGCTGCTCTACAGCGCCATTCAGAAGCTCCCTACCCCGATTATCGGCTCGCTGTCGTTTATCTATCCGGTGGTCGCGCTGATTGTCGATAATCTGGTGTTTGGCCACTCGCTGAACCTTACTCAACTGGCCGGCGGGGCCTTGATTCTTCTCGCCGCGGCGGGCAACAACCTCGGCTGGGGCGAAAAAAAACCCCGCCAGAGCGGGGTTTCGATTAAAACTGCGGATTAGCGGCGGGCGCGCACAATCTGATATCTGCGCGTCAGGTACTCCACCGGCGCGCTCCAGATATGCACCAGACGGGAGAACGGGAACAGCAGGAACAGGGTCATACCCAGCACCAGGTGCACGCGGAAGACAAAGGCCACGCCGTCGAGATGCTCAGACGCACCGCCGTGGAAAGTGACCACCGACTGCGCCCAGCCCACCAGCTTCAGCATTTCGCTGCCGTCCATGTGTTGCGCAGAGAACGGAATGGTCAGCAGACCCAGCGCACACTGCACCATCAGCAGAGAGAGGATCAGAATATCCGCCCCGGTGGTGGTGGCGCGCACGCGCGGGCTGAACAGACGACGTTTCAGCAGCATCAGGCCGCCTACCAGCGTCATCACGCCGCAGGCCCCCCCGGCAATCATCGCCATCTTCTGCTTCACATCCATCGGCAGGAAGGATTCATACATCCAGTGCGGGGTCAGCATCCCGAGGAAGTGACCGGCAAAAATACCCAGAATCCCGATGTGGAACAGGTTCGATGCCATGTTCATCCCTTTGCGATCCAGCATCTGGCTGGAGGCGGCGCGCCAGGTGTACTGACCGTAGTCGTAACGCAGCCAGCTACCAATCAGAAATACCGAACCCGCAATGTACGGATAGATATCGAAGAAGAACATATTCAGGAAGTGCATTATTGCTGTCCTCCGTTAGAGATATTCAAATATTGCGGGGCAACAGCACCGGCAAAACGACGCTGGTGAGCAGAGATTTCGGACTCGCCGCAGCTCTGGTCAGCAAAGAACTTCACCTGCTCCTCTTCCCAGACCGCATCCAGCGCCTGTGGGGTGTCATCCCGGGCTTCATCCGCGATTTTCTCCGCCACTTTTTCACTGTCGACCGAGGCGTTGGCCAGCTTCACCAGCAGATCGAACAGCACCGCATAGCGGCTTTCACGCTGCTGCAGACGCGCGCCCAGCAACGCCAGGATCGGCGCGATATCGTGCAGGCCGCCCAGCGCCTCTTCTTTCGGCAGATGCGCCAGATACTCCAGGTACAGCGGCAGGTGATCCGGCAGCTCGCGGCTGTCGAGCTGCATACCGTGCTGCTCGTACTGGGCCATCAGGTCCACCATCGCCTGACCGCGATCGCGGGATTCGCCGTGAACGTGTTCAAACAGCAGCAGCGAGGTGGCGCGGCCGCGGTCGAACAGCTGGCTGTAGTCAGACTGTGCATCCAGAAGATCGCGCGCTAACAGGCCGCGCAGGAAAACGCCCAGTTTTTGGGCATCCTCTTTGTCCAGGTTTTCCGATGACGCGAGTGCATCAAAGAGTTCCTGTTGATGCTGCACAAGGGCAGCATCCGGGTACTCGAGCAGACGCGAAACAATGACGAGTTCAATCATTGGTGCGGCTCCGTTTTGCTGGTCACATCCATCGCGTCTATGCGACGGCTGTTGAACAGGTTGAATTTATTGTCTGAACCGTGGCAACCGTCGCCGAAGGTAAAGCCACACCCGCTTTTTTCCGGGAAGGCTTCACGGGCCAGCTCACGATGGCTGCTTGGCACCACGAAACGGTCTTCGTAGTTAGCAATCGCCAGGTAGCGGTACATCTCCTGGGCCTGAGCTTCGCTTAAGCCCACCTCTTCCAGCGCGCGGGTGTCGATGACGCCGTCAACGGTCTCCGCACGTTTGAAGTGGCGCATCGCCAGCATACGTTTCAGGGCCAGCAGTACCGGCTGGGTGTCACCGGCGGTCAGCAGGTTCGCCAGATACTGAACCGGGATACGCAGGCTTTCGACATCCGGCAGAATGCCGTTGCTGCCCAGCTCGCCCGCGTCCGCTGCAGACTGAATCGGCGACAGCGGCGGCACGTACCAGACCATCGGCAGAGTGCGGTATTCCGGATGCAGCGGCAGGGCCAGCTTCCAGTCCATAGCCATTTTGTAGACCGGAGACTGCTGCGCCGCGTCAATCACGCTCTGCGGAATGCCGTCTGCCAGCGCCTGAGCGATCACCTTCGGATCGTTCGGATCGAGGAATACGTCCAGCTGACGCTGATAGAGATCTTTCTCGTGCTCGGTGCTTGCCGCGTTCTCAATCGCGTCTGCGTCATACAGCAGCACGCCAAGGTAGCGGATACGGCCTACGCAGCTCTCAGAGCAGACGGTCGGCATACCGGCTTCGATACGCGGGTAGCAGAAGATGCACTTCTCGGACTTGCCGCTCTTCCAGTTGAAGTAGATCTTTTTGTACGGGCAGCCGGTGATGCACATACGCCAGCCGCGGCACTTGTCCTGGTCGATCAGGACGATGCCGTCTTCTTCACGCTTGTAGATGGCACCGCTCGGGCAGGTGGCGACACAGGCCGGGTTCAGGCAGTGTTCGCACAGACGCGGCAGATACATCATGAAGGTGTTTTCGAACTGGCCGTACATCGCCTTCTGCATGTTCTCGAAGTTCTGGTCTTTGGCGCGTTTTTCGAACTCGCCGCCCAGAATCTCTTCCCAGTTTGGCCCGCTGGTGATCTTGTCCATGCGCTGACCGGTGATCAGCGAGCGTGGACGGGCGATCGGCTGGTGTTTGCTCTCCGGCGCGTTGTGCAGGTTCTGGTAGTCGAAATCAAACGGCTCGTAGTAATCGTCGATGCCCGGCAGATGCGGGTTAGCGAAGATTTTACCCAGCAGCAGCGCGCGGTTACCCATGCGCGGCTGCAGTTTGCCGTTGATTTTACGGATCCAGCCGCCCTTCCACTTCTCCTGGTTTTCCCAGTCGGTCGGGAAGCCGGTGCCCGGCTTGCTTTCGACGTTGTTGAACCAGGCGTACTCCATACCTTCCCGGCTGGTCCAGACGTTTTTACAGGTGACTGAGCAGGTGTGACAGCCGATGCATTTATCCAGATTCAGCACCATGCCGACTTGTGAACGAATTTTCATTTTACGCTCTCCTGTACCTGGTCACACCCTTCGCCGTCTAACCAGTTAATATTCTTCATCTTACGTACCACCACGAACTCATCGCGGTTCGATCCTACGGTGCCGTAGTAGTTAAAGCCGTAGGCCAGCTGCGCATAGCCGCCGATCATATGGGTCGGTTTCGGTGTAATACGGGTCACGGAGTTGTGGATCCCGCCGCGCTGCTCGGTGATCTCAGACCCCGGCAGGTTAACGATACGTTCCTGCGCGTGGTACATCATGGTCATCCCGGCCGGGACACGCTGGCTTACTACCGCACGGGCGGTCAGGGCACCGTTGCTGTTAAACACTTCGATCCAGTCGTTATCTTCGATACCCAGATCTTTGGCATCCGCTTCGCTCATCCAGACAATCGGGCCACCGCGCGACAGGGTCAGCATCAGCAGGTTGTCGCTGTAGGTGGAGTGGATACCCCACTTCTGGTGCGGCGTCAGGAAGTTCAGCGCCTTCTCCGGATTGCCGTTCGATTTCGCGCCCATCACGGCTTTCACCGAGCGGGTGTCGATTGGTGGACGGTACACCAGCAGGCTCTCACCGAAGTCGCGCATCCACTGGTGATCCTGATACAGGGACTGACGACCGGTCAGGGTACGCCATGGGATCAGCTCGTGAACGTTGGTATAACCGGCGTTATAGGAGACGTGCTCATCTTCCAGGCCAGACCAGGTCGGGCTGGAGATGATTTTGCGCGGCTGGGCCTGAATATCGCGGAAGCGGATCTTCTCTTCCTCTTTATTAGTTGCCAGATGCGTGTGGTCACGGCCGGTAAACTCGCTCAGCGCTGCCCAGGCTTTCACCGCCACGTGGCCGTTGGTTTCCGGGGCCAGGGTCAGGATCATCTCTGCCGCATCAATGGCGGTGTTCAGCATTGGCTGGCCTTTCGCCGGGCCGTCCGCTTTGGTGTAGTTGAGCTTACGCAGCAGATCCATCTCGGTCTGGGTGTTCCAGGCAATGCCTTTCCCACCGTTGCCAACTTTCTCAAGCAGCGGGCCGATAGAGGTAAAGCGTTCGTAGGTTGCCGGATAATCACGTTCAACCGGAATAATGTGCGGAGCCGTTACGCCCGGGATCAGGTCGCATTCGCCTTTTTTCCAGTCCTTCACGTCCAGCGGCTGCGCCAGTTCGGCGGCGGAGTCGTGCTGGATGGGCAGCGTCACCACGTCGGTCTCTTTGCCGAGGTGGCCCACGCAGACTTCGGAGAATTTCTTCGCAATGTCTTTGTAGATATCCCAGTCGCTTTTCGATTCCCACGCCGGGTCAACGGCGGCAGACAGCGGATGAATAAACGGATGCATATCCGAGGTATTCATGTCGTCTTTTTCGTACCAGGTGGCGGTCGGCAGCACGATGTCGGAGTAGAGGCAGGTGCTGGAGAGACGGAAGTCGAGCGTCACTACCAGATCCAGCTTGCCGTCCAGGCCGTTGTCTTTCCACTCCACTTCTTCAGGCTTAACCCCGCCCTGCTTGCCGAGATCTTTGCCCTGGATACCGTTTTCGGTACCGAGCAGGTACTTCAGCATGTACTCGTGGCCTTTACCGGACGAGCCCAGCAGGTTGGAGCGCCAGATAAACAGGTTGCGCGGATGGTTTTTCCCGTTCTCCGGCTGTTCGGCCGCAAAGCGAATCGAACCCTCTTTCAGGGATTTGACCGTGTAGTCCACCGGCGTCATGCCCGCTTTCTTCGCCTCTTCGGCGATGCGCAGCGGGTTGGTCCCCAGCTGTGGCGCGGACGGCAGCCAGCCCATGCGCTCTGCACGCACGTTGAAGTCGATCAGGTGGCCGCTGTAGCGGGATTTATCCGCCATCGGCGACAGCAGTTCCTGCGCGGTCACCGTCTCGTAGCGCCACTGGCTGGAGTGGTTATAGAAGTAGGAGGTGCTGTTCATGTGACGCGCCGGACGCTGCCAGTCAAGGGCAAACGCCAGCGGCTGCCAGCCGGTCTGCGGACGCAGTTTTTCCTGGCCGACATAGTGAGCCCAGCCGCCGCCGCTCTGACCGACGCAGCCGCAGAAGATCAGCATGTTGATCAGGCCACGATAGTTCATATCGAGGTGATACCAGTGGTTCAGACCGGCACCGACGATGATCATCGACCGACCGTGGGTTTTATCTGCGTTATCAGCAAATTCACGCGCGGTACGGATGATGTGCGCCCGCGGTACGCCGGTGATCTGCTCTGCCCAGGCCGGGGTGTAAGCTTTCACATCGTCATAATTAGTGGCGCAGTTTTCATCGTTCAGACCGCGCTCCAGGCCGTAGTTGGCCAGAGTCAGATCGTAAACGGTGGTCACCAGTGCGGTAGAGCCGTCGGCCAGCTGCAGGCGTTTCACCGGCAGTTTGTGCATCAGGATATTTTGCAGCTCAACCTTGTTGAAGTGCTCCGAACCTTCGCCGCCGAAGTACGGGAAGCCGACGTCGGCGATTTCATCCTGGCTCCCTAGCATGCTCAGGCGCAGTTCGGTCTCTTCGCCCGTCGCGCCATTGCGCTGCTCGAGGTTCCATTTGCCCTTCTCGCCCCAGCGGAAACCGATAGAGCCGTTTGGTGCTACCAGCTCGCCGTTGCTGTTACAGGCAACAGTTTTCCATTCAGGATTGTTTTCCTGACCCAGCGCATCCACCAGGTCGGCGGCACGCAGCATACGGCCTGCGGCGTAGTATCCGTCGCGCTCTTCCAGCATCACCAGCATCGGCATGTCGGTATATTTGCGCACGTAGTCGGTGAAGTACTGGCTTGGCTTGTCGAGGTGGAACTCACGCAGCATCACATGGCCCATCGCCAGCGCCATTGCGGCATCGGTACCCTGCTTCGGTGCCAGCCACAGGTCGCACAGTTTGGCGATTTCGGCGTAGTCCGGGGTCACGGCAACGGTTTTGGTGCCTTTGTAACGTACTTCAGTAAAGAAGTGGGCGTCCGGGGTACGGGTCTGTGGAACGTTAGAGCCCCAGGCGATGATGTAGCTGGAGTTGTACCAGTCAGCAGATTCAGGTACGTCGGTCTGCTCGCCCCAGGTCTGCGGAGACGCAGGCGGCAGGTCGCAGTACCAGTCGTAGAAGCTCAGGCAGGTCCCGCCGATAAGCGACAGATAACGCGCGCCGGAGGCATAGGAGACCATCGACATCGCCGGGATCGGCGAGAAGCCTGCAACACGGTCCGGGCCGTAGGTTTTGACGGTATAGACGTTCGAGGCGGCAATCAGCTCGTTCACTTCCTGCCAGGAGGAGCGCACAAAGCCGCCGCGACCGCGCGCCTGCTTGAAGCTTTTGGCTTTGTCAGCGTCTTCGATGATAGATGCCCAGGCCTCAACCGGATCGCTGTGCTGCACTTTCGCTTCACGCCACATTTTCATCAGGCGTTTACGCATCAGCGGGTATTTCAGGCGGTTGGCGCTGTAGAGATACCAGGAGTAGCTGGCGCCGCGCGGGCAGCCACGCGGTTCGTGGTTCGGCATATCCGGACGGGTGCGCGGATAGTCGGTCTGCTGCATTTCCCAGGTCACCAGACCGTTTTTCACGAAAATCTTCCAGCTGCATGAGCCGGTGCAGTTTACGCCGTGGGTGGAACGGACAACTTTGTCATGCTGCCAGCGCTGACGGTAACCGTCTTCCCAGTCCCGGTTGGTCTCCAGAACCTGGCCGTGCCCATCGGCAAAAGTCTCACCCTTCTGTTTGAAGTAGCGAAACCGGTCCAAAAATTTGCTCATCGGGTATCTCCTGTGTGGAGCCTGTGGCTCTCTAAATCGACATTGCTGATTTGCAGCGAAGGTAACGCTCTGAAAGATGGTGGGAATTGATAACGATCAAGGGGAATGGGGTTGTTAATGCAGGGATAAATACAAAATACCACCAAGTAAGTAGTATTTTTTATCTTTCAACTTTATGTTTTATATGAATATTTATAGGATTTTACTCATGGCGTCATAAAAAAACAGCAGAGTTAGTTATTAAGTGGTATGCATTTGGCGTTGTTTAATAATAGTGGGTGAGTCTCATATTTACGTTCTTCATCTACATTAACTTTAACTTCGTACCGCTGGGTTTGAGGCAAATCATGAGTGATGATAAATGTGAGAAGTGCCACACATTCCCCTGTCGGTGCGAAATTGATGCCATTAATACGCGCAGAAAAAAGGTTTTCCCTCATATAACTCAAATACTCCCATTATACGCGCTGGCCCTTTCTGGTGGTGGCATACGCAGTGCAACCTTTTCTCTTGGCCTGGTTCGGGCAATGGCAACCAATCAGGTTTTCAAACGCTTTGATTATATGTCAACCGTATCGGGCGGCGGATATCTTGGGGGCATGGTGGGCAAGCTTTACAGTGCTGCGAATGACGCGACTGCTGTAGAAGCAGGGCTGAGTAGTAAACACAGCGTCTTTTTATGGTGGATACGCAATAATGGCCGCTATCTCACACCGGCAGGAGCCAGAGATACGTTAATGGCACTGACTCAAATTATGCGTGCTTTTTTCTTCAACTTTCTGTTAATGACATGGATGGCTACCCTACTTTGTGCCCCTGCGCTATGGTCAGGAGCAAAGGTAGAGCCCGAACAGTTCATATTTTTCGAATGCGTCCTTTCAATTGTTATTCTCTGGACAGGTTCGATTTACTGGTTTACAGGCTTAAACAAATGGGCATGGGCGTCGATTTCGCTTGTTTTGTTATTATCACTACTCATGGTTTATCACGAAAGATGGTTATCGCCCTTCTCTTTTTATCAGTGGTTTTCAAATCAGCTAACTGCTATGCCTGTTGCAACACCGATTATTAAGGTCGCCGCAGTTTACTCTCTCCTGATACTTATTCATTGTCTGTACGCTAACCAGTCAAAACAAAGAAATCTCCTTACCCGATATCTACTCTGCACCACGATCTTCGCTGTAGGTGTGGGTATTGTTTACGGACTCGGTCGTATAGAGAAAATTATTTTCTCTCATGCCTCTTTGGGTAAATGGGCTGTCATAGCCATTATCGCTGCCATGGTTACTGGCAAACTAATAACAATAGTTTTAAACAAAATTGAAAGCTCCAGAAAACTGCTTAAGAAAGCGAAACGTAATCCTCACATCATAGGATTTGCCAACCTGGCAGGGTTAGGACTCGCGGCTCTGCTGCTTATAACCGGGACCTTAGGATTAAGCTGGCTGCAGCTTAAATTGGCTAACGGTAACATAAGCTGGTCTGGTCATCTCAGCATCATTGCCTGGTTCGCGGTAATCGCACTGACGCCCTTTAAGGTGATACCTTCATTGTTAAACTTAAGTTCTATGCATAATTTCTACCGCGCGCGCCTGGAACGTGCCTGGCTTTCTGTCGGTAATGCAGTGCGTTTTCCCGGCAATATTTTAGGTTCCTATAGTCGTAATAGTGTAATGAGCATTAATCAGGTCACAGACGTAATGAAAGAGGATGAAACACCGCTTGATAAATATGCCCCCTGGGAATTTGGAGGCCCCATTCATTTAATCACCTGCTGTATCAATCAAACTATCGACGACCGTACAGGAATGTATAACGCGGACAGAAAGGGACTTGCACTAACGCTGGGACCGATGGGCGTGGAAACAGGCACTCAGACACAGCAAAAAAATAACTTCGGGAGTATTGGTAAAGAATCGCTCGCGCAGTGGATTGCCATATCCGGTGCCGCGTTCAGTACAGGGCTGGGGTCGCGCACCGCGCCGGGTATTTCCTTCCTTAGTTTTCTTTTTGGCGTTCGGACGGGGTTCTGGCACCCTAACCCTTTACCCCATCAGTCATCCTGGAGCTTATTAAATATTGCGGGAGGCGCAGGCTACATAACCGGTGAAATGTTTGCCCGATTCCCGGATTTAAAAAGCAAGCAACTCTATCTTACTGATGGCGGTCATTTTGAAAACACCGGTGTTTACCCTCTGCTAAAACGAGACATTCCGCTGATTGTGGTAGCGGACTGCGGTGCCGATCCTGAGTACATATTTGATGATCTTGAAAACTTAGTTCGCAAAGCACACATCGATTACGGCGCTTCAATTGATTTCTATGATTTTCGCTATCGCTACAACCGCCGCAAACGTAAATTTACAAGTATGAAAATAATGCGCGAGCGCGACGAATCGCCGCCATATCTGCTGGCCCGTATTACCTATCGGTCCGGAGTGATTGGAACGTTGCTGGTCGTTAAACCGCATAACATTGCGGGTATGTCACTTGATATGCTGGCATATGGTAATCGCGAGGTTGAGTTTCCTCAACAAACCACCCTTGATCAGTTTTTTGATGAGTCGCAGTGGGAAGCCTATCACCAGTTAGGTTTTCAGATGGGAGAACACATTACCGCTCCGCTCTTACGGCATTTAATGGCTTTTACACGGCGTTTCAAACCCTGAAATAAAAAAGCGCGGCACCAGGCCGCGCAAACGGATAATCAAACTTACTTATTTTTTATTAGAATTGCGTCCATATACCAGCCAGGTGACAAACACGCAGGCGATATAGAAAACGAGGAACACTTTCATGGCACCCGCCGGTGAGCCGGTCAGATCCAGCGAAATGCCGAACGCTTTAGGGATAAAGAACCCGCCAATCGCGCCAATGGCAGAGATGAAGCCCAGCGCGGCTGCGGTATCGGTGGCCGCTTCACGCATCGCCTGCTGCTCGTTGCCGCCCTGCGCTTTTACGCGATCCATCGTCAGCTTACGGAAGATCACCGAGATCATCTGGAAGGTCGAAGCACTACCCAGCCCGGCGGTCAGGAACAGCACCATAAATACCGCGAAGAAGGCGCCAAAATTGCCGCCCACGCCGTTAACCGGGAGGGTCGTAAACAGCAGGGCACAGAAGATCGCCATCACCACAAAGTTCACCAGCGTCACGCGGGTACCGCCCAGACGGTCGGAGATCATCCCCCCGGTGGAACGCGCCAGGGCACCAATGAACGGGCCGAAGAAGGCGTAGTGCAGGATCTGCACGTCCGGGAACTGGGTTTTCGACAGCATTGCAAACCCGGCGGAGAAGCCGATAAAGGAGCCGAAGGTCGCCAGATAGAGCAGCGCCATGATCCACAGATGGGCGCGCTTCAGCACCGGCAGCTGTTCGCTCAGGGAGGCTTTCGACGCCGCCAGATCGTTCATACCGAACCACGCAGCCAGGGTTAAGACCACCAGGAACGGCACCCAGATCCAGGCGGCGTTCTGCAGGAACAGGTAAGAACCGTCGGCCTGCTCAACGCCCGCACCGCCAAAGGCTGCAAAGATAGAGACCGAGATCGCCAGCGGTGCAATCAGCTGCATCACGCTGACGCCCATGTTGCCCAGACCGCCGTTGATCCCCAGCGCGCCGCCCTGCTTCTGTTTCGGGAAGAAGAAGCTGATGTTGGCCATGCTGGAGGCAAAGTTTGCGCCCGCAAAGCCGCACAGCAGAGAGATAATCACAAAGACGCTGAACGGCGTAGAGGTATCCTGTACCGCAAAGCCCAGCCACACGCACGGGATAATCATGATCCCGGTGCTGAACGCGGTCCAGCGGCGACCGCCGAACAGCGGCACCATAAAGGCATAAGGCACACGCAGCAGCGCACCGGAGAGTGCCGGCAGCGCCGTTAACATAAACAGCTGGTCGGTGGTAAATTTGAAGCCCACTTTTGGCAGGTTTACGGCGACGGCGCTGAACAACATCCAGACGCAAAACGCCAGCAGCAGACAGGGAACGGAAATCCATAGATTACGGCTGGCTATACGTTGGCCGCGCTGTTGCCAGAACGCCGGATCTTCCGGACGCCACTCCGTAATAACCGGGCCGGAATCCCTTTCGGGGGTAGTTGAGTGACTCATAGACACCTCTGATTCTTAAAAGATGCTACAAAGATCAGGGTTTTAAGCAGACAGGAAGTTGATATAAATCAAGGGGAAGGTGGGCAAATTCCGCAAGCAAAAGTCGCCATACTCCCTGGTGAGTAGCGCAATCCGCTAAAAAAGGTGTGGTTTTTCACGGCGCTGCTACTCCCCGCTTACCCCCTCATCCCATTCATCCGACAAATGGCAATTTGTAGGTAATCCTTTTGAGGTATGGGTATACTCCAGGGTATGCCTGAGAATAGAGCCCTTGCCGAGTCCAGGCATTGTCAGGAGCCAGACTGCCCTATGTTTAAACGCTGTTTTTCACCGCTGACGCTGGTTAATCAACTGGTGCTTATTGTCATGCTGTCCACCGCAATCGGGGTGACGGGGATGGCAATTTCCGGCTGGCTGGTCCAGGGCGTTCAGGGCAGCGCGCACGCTATTAACAAAGCCGGTTCGCTGCGCATGCAGAGCTACCGCCTGCTGGCGGCGATCCCGCTGGAAGCCAAAGATCAGGTCTTACTCGACGAAATGAACGCCACGGCGTTCAGCCCGGCGCTGCAAAACGCGGCGCAGCGGGATCATCAGCAGGCACAGCTGAAAGCCCTGCAGGATTACTGGCAAAACCAGCTGGCACCAGGGCTGCGCCAGGCACAACGCCCCGACGCGGTCGCCAGCGACGTCTCCGGCTTTGTCAGCCGCATCGATAATCTGGTCACCGCTTTCGACAGCAACACCGAACAGCGTATTGAGCGGGTGGTGCTGATGCAACGGCTGATGGTGCTGTTTATGGCCCTGCTGCTGGTGTTCACCATACTCTGGCTACGCGCCAGACTGCTGCACCCCTGGCGGCAGCTACTGGCGGTGGCCCGCGCCGTGACCCAGCGCGATTTTACCCAACGGGCGCACATCAACGGCCGCAATGAGATGGCGATGCTCGGCGAAGCGCTGAACACCATGTCCGGCGAGCTGGCCGAAAGCTATGCGGTGCTGGAGCAGCGGGTGCGGGAAAAAACCGCCGGGCTGGAGCAGAAAAACGAGATCCTCTCCTTCCTCTGGCAGGCCAACCGTCGCCTGCACTCCCAGGTGCCGCTGTGCGAGCGGCTCTCGCCGGTGCTTAACGGCCTGCAGAACTTGACCCTGCTGCACGATATCGAGCTGCGGGTGTATGACCTGGAAGATGAAGATAATCATCAGGAATTTACCTGCCAGTCAGATATGAGCTGCGATGAAATCGGCTGCCACCTCTGCCCTCGCGGCCTGCCGCCGCTGACCACCAGCGGCACGACCCTGAAATGGCGGCTGGCGGACAACCTGACGCAGTACGGTATTTTACTGGCTACCCTGCCCGCCGGACGCCACCTGAGCCACGATCAGCAGCAGCTGGTCGATACCCTGGTGGAGCAGCTGACCGCCACCCTGGCGCTCGACCGCCATCAGGAAAAACAGCAGCAGTTGATTGTCATGGAAGAGCGCGCCACCATTGCCCGGGAGCTACACGACTCCATCGCCCAGTCGCTCTCCTGCATGAAGATGCAGGTCAGCTGTCTGCAGATGCAGGACGCCGACCTGCCGGAAAGCCACAAACAGCTGCTGAGCCAGATCCGCAACGAGCTGAACACCTCCTGGGTGCAGCTGCGTGAGCTGCTCACCACCTTCCGCCTGCAGCTGACCGAGCCCGGCCTGCGTCCGGCGCTGGAGGCCAGTTGCCAGGAGTTCAGCGCCCGGCTCGGTTTTACCGTCTCGCTGGACTACCAGCTGCCGCCGCGGTTTGTGCCCTCTCATCAGGCCATCCACCTGCTGCAGATCGCCCGCGAAGCCTTAAGCAACGCGCTGAAACATTCCGGGGCGACGGCGGTTTCGCTCACCGTGAGCCAGCACGACAACCAGGTCAAACTGGTGGTGCGCGATAACGGCTGCGGCATACCGGCCAACGCTGAAAGAAGTAACCATTACGGTCTGATTATTATGCGCGACCGCGCGCAAAGCCTGCGTGGAGATTGTCAGGTCCGCCCAGGCGAATCAGGCGGTACGGACGTCATTGTCACCTTTATTCCCGAAAAGCCTCTTTTCACTGCCCAAGGAGAACACCATGTCTAATCAGGAGCCAGCCACAATCCTGTTGATCGACGACCATCCGATGCTGCGCACCGGCGTAAAACAACTTATCAGCATGGCCTCGGATATCACCGTTGTGGGCGAAGCCAGCAACGGCGAACAGGGCATTGAACTGGCCGAGGCGCTCGATCCTGATTTGATCCTGCTCGACCTGAATATGCCCGGCATGAACGGCCTCGAAACCCTCGACAAGCTGCGCGAGAAATCGCTCTCCGGCCGCGTGGTGGTCTTCAGCGTCTCTAACCATGAAGAGGACGTGGTCACCGCCCTGAAACGCGGCGCCGATGGCTACCTGTTGAAAGACATGGAGCCGGAAGAGCTGCTGAAATCCCTGCAACAGGCGGCAGCCGGTGACATGGTGCTGAGCGAAGCCCTGACCCCGGTGCTGGCGGCCAGCCTGCGTGCCAACCGCGCCACCTCCGACCGCGACGTCAGCCAGTTGACCCCGCGCGAGCGCGATATCCTCAAGCTGATTGCCCAGGGCCTGCCGAACAAGATGATCGCCCGCCGTCTGGACATCACCGAAAGCACGGTCAAGGTGCATGTGAAACATATGCTGAAGAAGATGAAGCTGAAATCCCGCGTAGAAGCCGCGGTGTGGGTCCATCAGGAACGTATTTTCTGAGTTTACTCGTCCGGCAGCAGCGCCCAGCGCGGATCCTCTTCTGGCAGGGCCAGTAGCGGCTGCGTCAGCGCCAGCGTGATCTCATTGGAAGAGACACGCTGCCCGGCTTTATCTTCCACCACTACCAACAGCTTCCAGCGATTGCTCGCCCCCTCGCGGTTATCCCACGCTGGCAGAATAATGCTCCAGCCGTCGCTGTCACTGGCCTGCGCCGGTGAGGTCAGACTCAGCGCCTGGGTATCTCCCTGCCAGTGCAGTGTCCGCACGCCGTGACGGCTGCGAATATCCAGCTTCAGTACTACCGTCTCACCCGGCTGCAGATCCCACGGCGGCGTTGCCAGCCATACCGACAAGGTCTTGCGCTGGCGGAACTCCAGCACCGGCAGGCTCTCGCGTTCCGGCGGATCGTAGCGACTGCCCCGCAGGGAGCGGCTGTCCATCACTTCGCTGGCGGAGAGCTGTTTTTTCAGCGGTACCCCGAAGCGATAGTTGAGCTTCAGGCCAAGGTTGTTCTGGCTCACCCCGCTCTCCCCCTGCTTGTGCGCAGCGGAGAAGGTCACCAGCGGCACCGGGGTATAATCGAGCCCCAGGTTGACCGCCAGCGGGTTGCGGTAGCCGGTACCGGTATGAAACAGATCGACGTTGTCGCCGTAGTATTGTTCAAAGCTGACGCTGGTATTGAGGTGATGCCAGAACGGCAGCCAGGCTTTGGCGGTGACATCGTACCCGCGCGCCATACGCTGCTCCTCTACCGCCGAGCTGTCACGCCAGCTGGCAAAGGGCTGATAGTAGTTGGCCGACAGACGCAGGTATTCGCCCCAGGCTTCGGCGCCCAACCCGGCGCGCTGCAGGTTTTCATCCAGCAGGTTGTCGTAAAAGGTGTTGTAACCCAGCAGCCATTTGCCCGCCACCCAGCGCTGGCCGATGCCCGCGTTGCTGACCAGGCCGTCCTCCTGCTGGGTCAGGCCGAGCTGGCTCCAGGTCAGATAGTGGTTGTTGTCCTGCCAGGGGATAAACCAGCTGCCCTTGCTGCCGGTGAAGCGCCCTTCGTCATCCACCAGCAGATCGACGCTGGCGTTGCCCCAGGGGGAGAGCCACGACTCGATATGCTGATTCACTTCCTGGCTGACCGCGTCCCGCACCTGGCTCAGGGCAAACTGCCGGGCCTGCTCCTCTGTGGTCAGGCCGTTGTCGGTCATGCTGGCCTCACCGAAGGCTTTCGCCATCTCCGCCAGATGCTTTTCACCCTCTCCCGTCGGGGTCGCCATGCCTAAGTCCGGCAGGCTGTCGCCGTTATTATCGAAAGGGTTTTGTGCCTGCTGGATAAAGGAATTCGGGGCACTGTGAACGGCTCCGGGAGTACAGAGGAGGAGGAACAGCCAACGAATGCGGGGAGAAACAACTATCACCGTTGTGAAAGGGCGCCTGTGTTGAGAGAAAACAGAGTTAACACCTTAGCGTGATTGAGGAAAAATTTCAGCCCTAAGGGAAATTTCAGGAATAACCTGAAATAGGGTACCTGATTGCCGGGTGGCGCTGCGCTTACCGACCTGTGGGGCCTGCTTGCCGGGTGGCGCTGCGCTTACCCGGCCTACGGGACCGTAGGCCTGATAAGCGTTAGCGCCATCAGGCGTTTACACCCGCACAGGACCCGTAGGCCTGATAAGCGTTAGCGCCATCAGGCATTTACACCCGCACAGGACCCGTAGGCCTGATAAGCGTAGCGCCATCAGGCGTTTTGCACCTTCATCCCGAGCATCTCCTTCAACTCCGGCACGCAGGAGCCGCAGTTAGTACCACAGCGCAGTTTGGCCCCCAGCGCTGCCGCCGAGTCGCACCCTTCCGCAATGGCCGCGCGGATCGCATTTTCGCCGACGCTGAAACAGCTGCAGATAATGCGTCCGGGCTCCACGCGCTCGCCAGGACTCTGCCCATGCAACAGAGCGTGACGTTCGGCCAGCTGCACCGGTGCGGTACGAAACGCCTCTTCAATAAAGGCATGCCCCAGCACCGGCAAGCCGGTGCCCTGCCAGAATCCCAGCATCAACTCCCCATCATGCCAGGCCAGGATGCTGCTTCGCTCGCCGGTTTGCGCGATTTGCAGCTGCCAGCCCTGCTCGCTGCAGTGTGCCATCACCCACTCCAGCAGCGGCTTGTCCCCCGCCAGGGTCAGACGCGACACCCCGGCGGTCGCCTTGCGCCACCAGTGGACGTTCGCCGGCAGGGCCAATTCCTCCCGGCAGTACAGCTCCCCCTGCCAGGCGGGCTGCCACGGCATCAGCCGCACCGCGGTTTGCTTACTCTCCGGCTGACCGGAATGGGGATCGCAGCGCCCCTCCACCAGGGCATTCACCTTGCCCTGGCGCGAAAAACAGCTGTTCCAGTGCATCGGCACAAACAGCTCCCCGGCGCGCTGCCCGGCATTGATCCGCGCCCGGGCCACCATAACCCCGCGCGGGGCGCTGATGCGCGTCAGCTGTCCGTCCTGTACGCCGAGCCGGACGGCGTCCAGCGGAGAGATATCCACCATCGGCTCATCCCGGTGCTGCATCAGGCGCGGGACATAGCCGGTGCGGGTCATGGTGTGCCACTGGTCGCGGAGTCGGCCGCTGTTGAGCATAAAGGGATAGAGCAGATCCGGCGTGACGCCGTGCGGCTGCGGGATGACCGGCACCTGCCGGGCGCGGGTTAACGCCTCCCGGTTAACTGGCCACTGCCACGGCGTCAGGGTATCCCACTGCTCGCGGGTCAGATTTGCCAGCTCAGCGAGGTTAAACACGCGTTCACCCTGGTTCTCAAACGCCGACAGCCCGGCGTGTTCGGTAAAGATCGCGTGGGGATGATCCCAGGCAAAGGCCGCGCCGTGGCCCAGCCGCTCCGCTATACGGGCGATGATCCACCAGTCGGGTTTCGCCTCGCCGGGCGCGGGCAGAAAGGCGCGCTGGCGCGAGATGCGGCGTTCGGAGTTGGTAACGGTGCCGTTTTTCTCCCCCCAGCCCAGCGCCGGAAAGCGGACATGGGCGAAGCGACTGGTGTCGGTGTCGCGCATCACTTCCGATATTATCACCAGCGGGCAGGCCGCCAGGGCCTGACAGACCGCATGGCTGTCCGGGAGCGACACCGCCGGGTTGGTGCCCATGATCCACACCGCTTTCACCTCGCCACGCGCAATGGCCTCGAACAGCTCCACCGCCATCAGCCCCGGAGTTTGCGCCAGCCGCTCCGTTCCCCAGAAGCGCGCCACCCGGCTCAGATCGTCCGGGGTGAAGTTCATGTGCGCCGCCAGCTGATTCGCCAGCCCGCCCACCTCGCGGCCGCCCATGGCATTGGGCTGACCGGTCAGCGAAAACGGGCCGCAGCCTTCGCGGCCGATTTTGCCGCTCGCCAGGTGGACGTTAATAATGGCATTGCACTTGTCGCTGCCGCTGGTGGATTGGTTGATCCCCATGGTGTAGAGCGTCACCGCGCGCGGGGCGGCGTTAAACCAGGCGTAAAAGGTGGCGACCTCGTCGGGCGGCAGGCCGCAAAACGCCGCCACCCGTTCCAGCGGCCAGTCGCTGGCCTGCGCAGGGTCGATGGCGTGCAGCAGGCCGACAAACAGCCCGGCATCGCTGCCCGGCGTCAGGGCCAGATGCAGGTCGGCAATGTCGCAGGTCGCGGTGCGCCGCGGGTCGATCACCACCACCTTCATCGCCGGGTTAGCGGCGCGGGCCTGCACCAGCCGCTGATACAGCACCGGATGGGTCCAGGCGGCGTTGGAGCCCACCAGCACCACCAGGTCGGTGTGCTCAACGTCGTCGTAGCTGCACGGAACAATGTCCTCCCCGAAGGCGCGCTTGTAACCCACCACCGCGGAGGACATGCAGAGCCGGGAGTTGGTGTCGATATTAGCCGCCCCGATAAAGCCTTTCATCAGCTTGTTGGCGGCGTAGTAATCCTCGGTCAGCAGCTGGCCGGAGGCATAAAAGGCCACCGCCTGCGGCCCGTGCGTGTCGATGATCGCCCGCAGGCGAGCACCTGCCGTGTCCAGCGCCTGGTCCCAGCTCACCGGCTGGTCGTCCACCTCCGGATGCAGCAGGCGGCCCGCCAGGCCGGTGGTCTCTCCCAACGCCGAGCCTTTAACGCACAGCCGCCCGAAGTTGGCCGGATGGCTGTCGTCGCCGCGTACGCTCACCTCGCCGTTGTCGACGCGGGCGATGACCCCGCAGCCGACGCCGCAGTAAGGACAGGTCGTTTGGGTTTCCCTCATGAGGCCTCCGCACGCATTACCAATTCTTCGCTGCCCACCAGCACCCGGTCGCCGTCAAGCTTCACCGGCCAGGCGCGCACCGCCACTTCGCCGGTATCGACATGCCGCCCGTCGCGCAGGCGGATCCGCGTTTTGTACAGCGGGGAGATCACCACCGGCTCGCCCCCGGCATCGCCGAGAATGCCGCGGGACAACACGCTGACGCTGCCGCCCGGCTCCCGGTCTTCGAGGGCGTAGACCGATTTACCGAAGCGGAACAGCGCAATGTGCTGCTCACCCAGACGGGCACCAATCCCGGCCTCCTCGGGGATCTCCGCCAGGTTACAGACCGCCTGCCAGCGTTTCGAAGCCACCGGGGCGGCGTCGAGGGTGCGGAACTGCGCCAGACGGCCAGGATCCTGCAGGGTGGTCTGCCATTCGCACTGGTACGTATCCACCACCCGCTGCATCTCCTGCTCCAGCTCCTCGGCAATACCGAGGCTGTCGTCGATGATCACCTCGCGCAGGTATTCCAGCCCGCCTTCGAGGTTATCCCGCCAGGTGCTGGTGCGCTGCAGGCGATCGGCGGTGCGGATGTAGAACATCAGGAAGCGATCGACGTAGCGTAGGAGCGTGGCGTCATCGAGATCGCTGGCAAACAGATCCGCGTGGCGCGGCTTCATGCCGCCGTTGCCGCACAGATAGAGGTTCCAGCCCTTGTCGGTGGCGATCACCCCCACGTCCTTGCTCTGGGCTTCGGCGCATTCGCGGGTGCAGCCGGAGACCGCCATTTTGATCTTGTGCGGGGCGCGCAGCCCTTTGTAGCGGTTCTCCAGAACCACCGCCAGGCCGGTGGAGTCCTGCACGCCGTAGCGGCACCAGGTAGAGCCGACGCAGGATTTCACCGTGCGCAGGGATTTGCCGTAGGCGTGGCCGGTTTCAAACCCGGCGTCGATCAGCTGCTGCCAGATCTCCGGAAGCTGCTCCAGCCGGGCGCCAAACAGGTCGATGCGCTGCCCGCCGGTAATTTTGCTGTACAGCTGGTAGCGTTTGGCGATCTGGCCGATGGCGATCAGCCCGTCGGCGGTGACTTCTCCGGCGGCCATGCGCGGCACAATCGAGTAGGTGCCGTCTTTCTGGATATTGGCAAAGTAGCGGTCGTTGGTGTCCTGCAGCGGCAGATGGGCCGGCTTCAGCAGATATTCGTTCCAGCAGGAGGCCAGCACCGAGCCCACCAGCGGCTTACAGATCTCGCACCCGTGGCCCTGGCCGTAGCGGCTGATAAGCTGTTCAAAAGTGTGGATGCGGTTGACGCGCACCAGGTGGTAGATCTCCTGACGCGAGTACGCGAAGTGCTCGCAGATATCCTTTTTCACCTCCACGCCCTGAGCCGCCAGCTGGAACTCCATCACCTGTTTCACCAGCGCGCTGCACCCGCCGCAGCCGGTGGCCGCTTTGGTGCACTGTTTTACCGCCCCGATGTCGGTAGCGCCGTTGCTCACCGCCTGGCAGATATCGCCTTTGCTGACGTTGTGGCAGGAGCAGATCTGCGCGCTCTCCGGCAGGGCCGCCACGCCCAGCGCTTTCGGGCCGCTGCCCGCCACGGCGGGCAGGATCAGGGTCTCAGGATCCTTCGGCAGGGGGATATCGTTGAGCATCATCTGCACCAGAGTGGCGTACTCGCTGGCATCCCCCACCAGCACCCCGCCGAGCAGGGTTTTGTTGTCGGCGCTGACCACGATCTTTTTGTAGATCTGCTGCGGGCCGTGGGTCCACTGGTAGCTCTGCGCCCCCGGCGTGCGGCCGTGGGCATCGCCAAACGAGGCCACGTCCACCCCCAGCAGCTTGAGTTTGGTGCTCATGTCCGCGCCGGTAAAGGCGTTCGCCTCCCCGGCCAGCGCGGCGCTGGCTACCCGCGCCATCTGATAGCCCGGGGCCACCAGGCCATAGATTTTACCCTCCCACAGGGCGCACTCCCCGATGGCAATAATGTCCTCATCAGAGGTGCGGCACTGGTTGTCGATGGCGATCCCGCCCCGCTCGCCCAGCAGCAGATTGCAGCTCCGGGCCAGCGCGTCCTGCGGGCGGATCCCGGCCGAAAAGACCACCATGTCAGTTGCCAGCTCGCTGCCGTCGGCAAAGCGCAGCACCTTGCCCGCGTCGGTATCGGCAATCTCAGTGGTGGCTTTGCTGGTGTGTACCCCCACGCCGAGGGCTTCAATTTTGCGCCGCAGCATGGCGGCCCCGTCGTTATCGAGCTGTACCGCCATCAGGTTCGGGGCGAACTCCACCACGTGGGTCTCCAGCCCGAGCTGTTTCAGGGCGTTGGCCGCCTCCAGCCCCAGCAGCCCGCCGCCGATCACTACCCCGGTGCGTGAACTTCTGGCATGGGCAGCAATCTGGTCGAGATCGTCGAGGGTGCGGTAGACAAAGCAGCCCGGCAGTTCGCACCCCGGCACCGGCGGCACAAAGGGGTACGATCCGGTAGCCAGCACCAGTTTATCCCAGTGGGTTTCGTGCCCGCCGGCGGTACGCACCACCCGGGCGTCGCGATCGATGGCGACAATCTGCTGGGACAGACGCAGCTCAATGCCGTGTTCGGCGAAGAAATCACCGGCCACCATCGACAGCGAGTCGGCGCTGCGTCCAGCAAAGTATTCCGACAGATGGACGCGGTCGTAGGCGGCATAGCGCTCTTCACCGAAGACCACAATCTGGTATTGCTGATGCAAACCGCGGTTCACGCAGTCTTCAAGAAAATGGTGGCCGACCATACCGTGCCCAACCACAATCAGAGTAGGTTTTGTCATCGCGTTTTGTCCTGCAACCTGCGGCTGCGTAGTGAATCGATCGAACAGCCAGTCCGCCTGGGCGGGTCCTGACGTAGCCAGTAAATCGGTGAGGGTGGCCGCGCTGCGACACTCCCCCATCAGCAGCACGCCTGCCAGCGCGCCGTTGCGAACCAGTAAGCGGCGGTAGTGGCGGGTCAGCGGATCCCAGCTGGTCCATACCGCGTCATCCTGTTGCGCGGTCATTTCCCCGACGCTGAACAGCTCAATGCCGGTCACCTTCAGGCGCATGCCGTTTTGCATTGGGGTAAAGGGGGTAACCTTTTCCCCGGCCAGACGGGCGGCGAGGATCTCCGCCTGGGCCAGGCACGGAGCCACCAGCCCCCAGGTCTGACCGTCAATTTCGCAGCACTCGCCGATGGCGCTGATGCCGTCAATGGCGGTGCGCATCTGGTCATCCACCTGAATGCCGCGCCCGCAGGGCACACCGCTTGCCTGGGCGAGGGTAACGTTGGGCGTCACGCCGGTTGCCAGCACCACCCGCGAGGCGGGTAAATTGCGTCCGTTGCTGAGTGTCACGCTGTCGGCAGCAATCGCCGTCAGGCCGCCATTTAGCTCGCAGTCGATGCCCCGTTCCGCCAGCGCCTGCTCCAGCAGCAGCCCGGCCTGCTGATCCAGCTGCTGCTCCATCAGCCAGGGACCACGATGGACTAAGGTGACGTTGTCACTGTGACGTTGTAACGCCGCGGCGGCTTCCACGCCGAGCACCCCGCCTCCCAGCACCACCGCCGGACCGGGGGTTGCCAGAATGGCGTTGACGTCATCGAGGGTGCGGAAGGTAAAGACGTGCGGCAATCCCACGCCGGGGATCGGCGGCACAAAGGGCCGGGATCCGGTGGCAAACACCAGCTCATCCCAGCCCATCAGACGTTTATCGGTGCGCAGCATCCGCGCTTCGCACTCCACCGCCAGCACCCGTTCGCCGCAGAGCACCGTGACGCCGCGCGCACGATACCAGCCGTCATCGTGCAGCTGCGTGGTGGCGGCGGCTTTCTCGCCCCCGAGCACCGGGGAGAGCTGAATGCGGTTGTAGGCCGGAGCCTGCTCATCGCCAATGACGGTGATGACGAAGCGCCCGGGCGCGCGGTCGGTCAACGACTCAACCAGTCGCGTTGCCGCCATGCCGTTTCCAATGATGACCAGGCGCATATGACGCTCCTCAGGCCGCTTTCGGCTGTTTTTCGTAGAGGAAATGGAGGATCTGCTGGCGCATATGGTGATAGCGGCTCTCCTCCGCCAGCTGCACCCGGTTACGCGGGCGCGGCAGGTCAACGCGTAAAATCTCGCCCACCGTCGCCGCCGGGCCGTTGGTCATCATCAGCACCCGATCCGAGAGCAGCACCGCCTCGTCGACGTCGTGGGTGATCAGCACGATGGTGGTGTTGAGCTCCTGCTGAATTTTCATCACCGAATCCTGCAGATGGGCGCGGGTCAGGGCGTCGAGTGCGCCAAACGGCTCATCCATCAGCAGCACCTTCGGCTTCATCGCCAGGGCGCGGGCAATGCCGACCCGCTGCTTCATCCCGCCGGAGATCTCCCCCGGACGCTTGTGGATGGCGTGCCCCATCTGCACCCGATCGAGGTTGTGTTCGATCCACTCCCGACGCTCGGCCTTGCTCATGCTGCGGCGGAACACCTGGTCCACCGCCAGCGCCACGTTGTCAAAGCAGGTGAGCCACGGCAGCAGGGAGTGGTTCTGGAACACCACCGCCCGCTCCGGCCCCGGCCCGGCGATTTCGCGGTTGTCGCAGATCAGCCCGCCTTCGGTCGGCAAGGTAATACCGGCGATCAGATTCAACAGCGTCGATTTGCCGCAGCCGGAGTGGCCGATCAGGCTGACGGTCTCGCCCTCGTGGATATCAAAAGAGACGTTCTGCAGCGCCAGAAACTCGCCGCTGGCGGTGGAAAAACGCTGGCTGACGGCCTGGACCTGAATTAATGGTTTCATGTGCGCTCCTTATTTTTCCTGCCAGCTGAAACGGCGGGCGACCAGCATCAGCCCCTGCTCCAGCAGCAAACCCACCACGCCGATAATGACGATGGCGATGAGAATGTTTTCAACGTTGAGGTTGTTCCACTCGTTCCAGATCCAGAAGCCGATCCCCAGGCCCCCGGTGAGCATCTCGGCGGCAACGATCACCAGCCAGGCGATGCCGATGGAGAGGCGCACCCCGGTCAGGACCGCAGGCAACACGGCGGGGAACAGAATGCGGCGCATCACCGTCCACTCGGAGAGCTGCAGTACCCGCGCCACGTTGAGGTAGTCTTCCGGGATGCGGCGCACCCCTTCGGCGGTGTTGATGACCATCGGCCAGATCGAGCAGATAAAAATGGTCCAGCTGGAGGCGGGTTCCGCCTTCTGGAACAGCAGCAGGCCAATCGGCAGCCACGCCAGCGGGCTGACCGGACGCAGCAGCGCGATCAGCGGGTTAAACATGCGGGCCAGGAAGGTGAAGCGGCCGATCATAAAGCCCAGCGGGATACCCACCAGCGCTGCCAGGCCAAAGCCGATAGCGACACGCTGCAGCGAGGCCAGCACGTTCCAGCCCACCCCCATGTCGTTCGGGCCGTCGCGGTAGAACGGATCGGCAAACAGGGTGATGGCTGAGTCCAGGGTGCTGAGCGGCGTCGGGAAGCCTTTGCTGTTGATGGCCGCCAGCTGCCAGGCGATCACCAGTAGCCCCAGACCGAGCAGAGCCGGAATAAGACGCTGCAGCAGGTCGTTGATCCGGCGGGCAAACGCAGGCGTGCGGCGGCGCACCTGCACCGGCGGCAGCGCGATCACTTCCCCGCTGACCGGCGCGGCGGGTGCCGCTTTAGTGTTAACTCTTTTCATATCAGGCCCCTGTACGGTGAATAGCAAAACGGTTGGCGTAACCCTGCGGATCGGTGCCGTTCCAGACGGTGCCGTCCATAAGCCGACTGCTGCGCAGCGGCGATGCAGGCGCGGTAATGCCCCCCACCGCCGTGGCGGCGTCCTGCCAGACGTCGGTGCGGTTGATGCGTTGGGCAATGGCGGCGTAGTCCGGGTCGGTTTTCAGCAATCCCCAGCGGCGGAACTGGGTTAAGAACCACATTCCGTCGGAGTGCCACGGGTAGCTGACCGCCCCGTCCTCAAAGAAGCGGATCGGATGGGCATCCTGCCAGCGTTGGCCCACGCCGTTGTCGTATTCGCCGAGCATGCGCCCGGTGAGGTACTGCTCTTTGGTGTTGAGCCAGGCGCGACGGGCCAGCAGCCGGGCGGTCTCTTCTTTGTTCTGCGGCGAGGCATCGATCCAGCGCTGTGCCTCCAGCAGGGCACTGACCAGCGCCCGGGCGGTGTTGGGATGGGCATCAACCCACTCCCGGCGGGTGCCGAGGATCTTTTCCGGGTGTTCCGGCCAGATGGACTGGGAGGTGGCGGCGGTAAAGCCGATGCGATCGTTGATGGCGCGGGCGTTCCACGGCTCGCCGACGCAGAAGCCGACCATATTGCCGATGCGCATGTTCATCACCATCTGCGGCGGCGGCACCACCACGGTGCGCACGTCGTTAAAGGGGTTAATGCCCGCGCTGGCCAGCCAGTAATAAAGCCACATGGCGTGGGTGCCGGTGGGAAAGGTATGGGCGAAGGTGTAGCTGCCCGGTGCCTGCTGGCCGATCAGCTTCTTCAGCCCTTCGACGTCGCGCACGCCCTGCTGCGCCAGATCGCTCGACAGGGTGATCGCCTGCCCGTTCTGGTTGAGGGTCATCAGGTTAGCCATGGGTTTGGGCTTACCGGCAATGCCCAGCTCCAGGCCGTAGAGCAGACCATAAAGAATGTGCGCGGCATCCAGTTCCCCGGCCACCAGCTTGTCGCGCACCGCCGCCCAGCTGGCCTCTTTGGTGGGTACCAGGGTGAAGCCGTATTTTTTATCGAAGCCCTTATACGCCGCGATCGCCAGCGGCGCGCAGTCGGTGAGCGGGATAAAGCCCACGCGCACCGTATCAAGTTCCGGTTTATCGGAGCCTGCGGCCCATGCGGCCTGCATGACGCCCGGCAACATCAGCGCCCCGCCTGCCAGCGCGCTGGCCTGTAAAAAACGCCGCCTTGTCCATTCCACCATGCTCACTCCTGAAAAAAAGCCAAAAAAAAGCGCCCGGCAGTGCCGAAGCACTGCAGGACGCCTTTATCCTCGAGACCATCGCACCGCCGTTGGCGCGCCGTCTCAAATTATGATTTAACTAATGCAAAGCGGATGCCAGCTTTTAAGGTGCTGGTTTACGGACTTTTTCTTCCAGCACGCGTTCAAAACGCACCTCAACCATGCAGGCGTTGCCCGCCTGGGGTGCAGCTACTGCTGCCAGAGTGCCTTGACGGTGAGCAAGGCCCGGGCGATATCCACCATCCGCTGGTTCTTGTCCATCGCCATCTTGCGCAGCTGGCACCAGGCCTGCTCCTCGCTCATCTGCTGATGGGTCATCAGCACGCTTTTGGCTTTATCGATCACCTTGCGCTCCTCAAGGGTGTCGCGCATCGAGGCCAGCTGGCGGGAGAGCTGTTCGATCTCCCGCGCCTGCTGGCGCACCAGCGGCAGGAGCGGCTTTTGCGGATAGAGGGCCAGCGGCTCTTCCGACGAGGGCTCCTCCGGCAGGTCGTCGTCGGCCCGGCCAATCAGCGTCTCCACCGCCAGCATCAGATCGGCAATCTGCATCTCTTCGAGGCCGCGCAGGTGTTCGAGACGTTCGGTTTGCAGCGAAAACCAGTGCAGGGCCAGCACGCCCTTATCCGCGGCGGGCTGTCGGGTGCAGGCCAGCCGCCGCAGCTGTTCGGTTTCGGCCCCCGGCACGCTGAGGCTGAAGTGATCGTGCACGCTGGCGGGGGTCAGGGAGAGAAAGACCTCAAAGCAGGCCTGCTGCCCGTCGATGCGGTCCACCAGGGTCTGGCGCATCTCATCGCTGAAAAAACCCTGGGTAAAGCCGATCGCCCCCAGCGCCCGCTCCTGCCCGACCAGCTCTTTGCCCTGCATCAGGCTATAAAGCGCAACAAATCGGCCGGCAAGTTGCGGATCGTCAATGCTGTCATTGAGCTGCGGTACGATACTGAGCAGGTTGCGCAGCGTGCGGCTGTAGCGCTCCATCGCCACGTCGGCGGAGAGCGTGCAGGCGGTGATTGCCTCGCGCAGCGCGGGGAGCTGTTCCAGGCTTTGCAGGGCATTCCCCACCCGCTCGCTGAGGGCACCGCTGGCCATCAGCGGCGTGCCGAGCGCCTGGTGCAACGCCTGGAGATGGTCGTCCACCAGCGCGCGGCTGGCTTTACACTCCAGGGCGTACAGCGTGCCCTGCGAGCAGAGCCAGATGTTGGATGCGCCGCGCTCGCACTGTAGCATGTGCGCAAGATGGCCGATCCGGCTCACTAACGTGCCCAGCTGCGCCAGTTTGCACAGCTGCTGTTTACGCATCAGCCTGGCGTGCTGAAACCATTCGGTGGCGCCGGTGATGTTGGTCATGCTTTTTCTCCCGGGTCAGTGTTTGACTGAGAGAAGCAATTTTCATGCCTTTTTACCTTTCAGGAGTCGAGATGCAGAAGATCGTGATTGTCGCCAACGGCGCGGCCTATGGCAGTGAATCCCTGTTTAACAGCCTGCGGCTGGCGATTGCCTTACGCGAGCAGGAGAGCGAGCTGGATCTGCGCCTGTTTTTAATGTCCGACGCGGTGACCGCCGGGCTGCGTGGCCAGAAACCTGCCGAGGGCTATAACATTCAGCAGATGCTGGAGATCCTCACCGCGCAAAACGTGCCGGTGAAGCTGTGCAAGACCTGCACCGATGGCCGCGGCATCAGCGCCCTGCCCCTGATCGACGGGGTCGAAATCGGTACCCTGGTTGAGCTGGCACAGTGGACGTTATCCGCGGACAAACTATTAACTTTCTAATAATGATTTAACTAAAATATTTTTTTCTTATGAGCGCGGTTCCAGCATCAAGTTTGCCTGCCCGATGCCGATAGGCTTCTTACAACAACACAGCAGGTATTACATTTATGTTCAGGTCAATTCGCGCTCGTATTATTGCGGCGACGGTCGGATGTCTGATCGCCGCGCTCCTTCTGAATACCGTGATTAATTTCCAGGTCACGCGCCAGGACAATCAACAGTCGCAACGCGATATGCTGGCCAGCACCAGCGCCAGCCACGGCCTTGCGATTGCCGACTGGGTCAGCAGCAAAACCACCATTATTAACTCCCTGCAGAGCGTAGCCCTGAGCGACGATCCGGTGCCGATGTTCAAACAGCTGGCGCAGGCGGGCGGGTTTATTAACGTCTATGTGGGCTATGCCAGCAAAACCGCGAAGTTCTCCAATCCTGACGGCGTACCTGCCGATTACGATCCCACCATACGCCCGTGGTATCAGCAGGCGGTGAAAGAAGATCGCGCCATCGTCACCGCCCCTTATGTCGATACCGGCACTAAAAAGCTGGTGGTCACCTTTGCGGTGCCGGTGAAAGAGAACGGCGAACTGAAAGGGGTGCTGGCGGGTGACGTGGCGATGGACAGCGTGATCGCCAACGTGCGCGGTATCCGTCCGACCCCGGCCAGCAGCGGGCTGTTGATCGACAGCGACGGGACGGTGATTGCCGCTAACGATCCTGCCCTGACCCTGAAAGCCTTCACCGATGTCATCCACGGCGTCGACCTGAATGTTCTGAAGAGCGGCAAGAGCGCCGAAGGCCAGTTTAACGACGCGGCGAAAACCTTTGCCGCCACCCCGATTGCCGGGACCCAGTGGCAGCTGATCGTCGCCCTCGACAGCGACGATGCCACCTCCGGGATGCGCACCCTGCTGAAGGCCTCCTCTCTGTCGCTGGTGATCCTGGTCCTGCTCAGCGCCGCGGTGGTGCATTTCGTGATTGCCCGCCTGCTGAAACGCCTGTCGGATATTCGCGATGCGATGCACGCCATCGCCAACGGCACCAACGATCTCTCCCAGCGTCTGCCGGAGAAAGGCGAGGATGAAGTGGCGCAGATCGCCCATGCCTTTAACGCCTTCAGCGACAAACTCTCGGTGGTGATGGTGCAGCTCCGCGACGCCAGCGCCTCGGTGAAAAATGCCGCCCAGGAGATCGCCGCCGGTAACCAGGATCTCTCTGGCCGTACCGAGCGGGCCGCCTCCAGCCTGCGCGAAACCGCCAGCGCCGTAGAGCAGATCACCGCCTCCGTCGCCCAGTCGACTGAATCGGCCGCCATCGCCAACGAACAGGCGGGTAAAGCCTCCGAGGCCGCTACCCGCGGTGGCGGCGTGGTCTCTCAGGCGATCACCACCATGCAGTCTATCGAAGCCGCCTCGACCAAAATCGGTGACATCACCAGCGTGATTGACGGCATCGCCTTCCAGACCAACATCCTGGCGCTGAACGCGGCGGTTGAAGCAGCGCGCGCAGGTGAGCAGGGTCGTGGCTTTGCGGTTGTCGCCGGGGAAGTGCGCAGCCTCGCCAGCCGCAGCGCCCAGGCGGCAAAAGAGATTAAAAGCCTGATCGACTCCACCACCGACAGCGTGGCGACCGGTTCGCGCTATGTACACCTTGCCGGACAGAGCATGGATGAGATCGTCACCAGCATCGGCAGCATGTCAGGGATTATGCGGGAGATCACCGTGGCGACCAGCGAGCAGATGAAAGGCATTCAGGAGATCAACCGCGCGGTGACCCATCTTGACAGCATGGTGCAGCAGAACGCCGAGCTGGTGGTGCAGTCGGCCGCTGCAGCCAGCGCTCTGCAGGGTCAGGCAGGCGAGCTGGCTGAAACCGCCGGACATTTCCGCATTTAATGTTAACCCGATGCCTGAAAGCGGTGTAAAGCGACGTCCGCTGAATGCTTTCAGGCATATTGTCATTTTTGTTTAAGGGTTATGCCATTTTTTGATCAAAATCAGCACCCCCGCTTCTCCCCTTTGGTGTTATGCCATGAGTGAATTGTGAACAACATCACGCTCAGGATTGGCCGCAGGGAGAGCGTTGTTTCCGGATACGGGGTAAAAAAATGGCACTGGTAAAAGCAAGTCTGAAGTTGTTTGGCGGAGATACGGTGGTGGTGCGCTGCTCAGAGCGTTGTCATATTCATCTGATGAGTAACAAAGCACCACGTAAAACGCAGGCGGATATTTTAAGCGTGCAGAACAGGGACAGCGCCTGGCTCACGGTGCCCTATACCGGCACCTGGGAGGTGCTCATCGACAGCCACAGCCAGTCGCTTGAGCACTCCATCAGCTACGTCGCTGCCTGATAAGCAATCGCCCGGTAGGCTGCAAAGCCCCCGGGCGTTTTTTCAGGCAAAGCTCGCGCTCAGCGGGCTATCGGGCTGGGAGCCGTCGAGCAACGCCCGCACGCGCGATACCAGCTCATTCAGACAGTCATCCTGCATACCCAGCCGCGTCAGCTCCTGATCGAGCGAGAACAGATACTGCGCGTTGGTGCCAAGCGGGCCGCTGGCCGCGGCAATCAGCGGGGCAATAACCTGCGCCCGGGTGTCGGCTTCAAACAGCGGATGGCGTGGATCCATAATGAACACCAGCGCGTTAACGGTGCGTCCGTCATCAAGTTCCAGTTTGCACCAGCTCGGCATATAGCAGCCGGTGATCATCTCGCGCTTCCACAGCAGGGCCAGCTCCTCTTCCAGGGTCGCATCCGGCAGGCGATAGGCCACGCCCGTGGTGCGTCCGCCCTCTTTTAGTGCAAGCATACGTCCTGGCTGGCAGGCGCTACCGCGACCGGCGGTCAGGCGCAGACAGAAGGCGCGGTGCCAGCCCGGCAGGGTGCCGGTTGCCGATTCGACAAATTCCAGCGCCGGGTTCCACATCAGCGAACCGTAGCCGAAAAGCCACACCGGACCATTGTCCGGACGGCAGGCAAGCGTTGCAGCCAGCGATGCCGCCCGCTGTTCGGCTGACCACAGAAGCGATTCTTCAATCGCACCAAAGGCCGTTTTACAGTCGGCCTTCATAAGAAAATCACGCGTTAACATATTGCACCTCCGCCACTGCCTGCTTCCCTGCCCACACTTTTTTGAACCTTCCAGGTCTTTTTACTGCTCAATTAGAAAGCAGTACCGTGACGATATGCAATAAACCCGCCGGGTGCAACAGAACGACAGATCAACCGCCACAAAAGTCAAAGCGCAGGGTGCAAACTATTAAGCACAGGCAATCAGGCAGGCGCTATTTCTTCTTGTGCCATTTGTCGTCATCGCCCTTTTCGTAGTCATTCTTCACTGCCGCCCAGGCCACGCGGTGCGCCGTCTCCTCGCGACTGGCATCGCCCCGGCGGTCCTCTTCATCTTTGTATTGATCCCAGGCGCTGTTGAAGGCTTCTTTATAAATATCCTGCGCATGGGCCGGCAGCACGTGCTTAACGTTGTCCGGTAAATCGCTTTTCGATTTGTATGGCATATCAAACCCCTCTTTTTAATCAATTAATAAGTGTGGTAGACAATACCGGAGGCTTCCAGTCAAATTGATATTCGGATAATTCTTTTGCTTAATTGACTGTTATTAAGAATATATTTATCAAAGAGTGGTTATTATGGCGCTCTCAGACAATAATCACCTCATACCGTAAAATTAAGTAAAATATCATCAGAATGTAACGCTAATCTGTTAATTTAACGTCCTCTTTTTGTATCTATAATTACAAGCACCTGCAACTCTGGAGAATTACATGACAACTGCACACGAGACGGTGAAAACCCGTCATAAGGAGACGTCTCTCATTTTCCCGGTGCTGGCCCTGGCCGTGCTGCTCTTCTGGGGAAGTAGTCAGTCACTGCCAGTGGTCATCGGCATTAATATTCTGGCACTGGTGGGTATTCTGAGCAGCGCCTTCAGCGTTGTCCGTCACGCCGACGTGCTGGCCCACCGACTGGGAGAGCCCTATGGCTCGCTGATTTTAAGTCTTTCCGTCGTTATTCTTGAAGTAAGCCTTATTTCCGCGCTGATGGCGACCGGGGACGCGGCGCCCACCCTGATGCGCGATACGCTCTATTCCATCATTATGATTGTGACCGGGGGACTGGTCGGCTTTTCACTTCTGCTGGGCGGGCGCAAATTTGCCACCCAGTACATGAACCTGTTTGGTATTAAGCAGTATCTGATCGCCCTCTTCCCGCTGGCGATTATCGTGCTGGTGTTCCCAATGGCGCTGCCGGGTGCCAACTTTACGACCGGCCAGGCCCTGCTGGTAGCGCTTATCTCCGCAGCGATGTACGGCGTGTTCCTGCTGATCCAGACCAAAACGCACCAGAGCCTGTTCGTGTATGAGCATGAAGACGAGGGTGACGACGATGACCCGCACCACGGCAAACCGTCCGCGCACAGCAGCCTGTGGCACACCGTTTGGCTGATCGTGCATCTGATTGCGGTTATCGCGGTTACCAAGATGAATGCGAACCCGCTGGAAACGCTGCTGACCGAGCTGAACGCGCCGGTGGCCTTTACCGGCTTCCTGGTGGCGCTGCTGATCCTCTCCCCGGAAGGGCTGGGCGCGCTGCGTGCGGTGCTGAACAATCAGGTGCAGCGCGCGATGAACCTGTTCTTTGGTTCAGTGCTGGCGACCATCTCCCTGACCGTTCCGGTGGTGACGCTGATTGCCTTCCTCACCGGCAATGAGCTGGTGTTTAGCCTGGGAGCCCCGGAGATGATTGTGATGGTGGCATCGCTGCTGCTGTGCCAGATTTCGTTTTCAACCGGGCGCACCAACGTGCTCAACGGCGCGGCGCATATGGCATTGTTTGCAGCCTATCTGATGACGATATTTGCGTGATGCAGTAATGCCGGGTGGCGGCTACGCCTTACCCGGCCTACAACTGAACCCGTAGGCCCGCGCAAGCGCAGCGCCGCCGGGCATAACAATGTGCGGCCTGTTGCCCTCACCCCAGCCCTCTCCCACAGGGAGAGGGAGCACATACAAAAAAAAGCAACTTACGTTGCCTTTTTGCTTTTATTTCGCGGGTTTTTTCGTTCACTGGATTAGTTGGACGTATCCAGCTCTTCAAAGTTCTTAACCAGGTCGTCAATCGCTTTGATCTGTTTCAGGAACGGCTCCAGCTTATCCAGCGGCAGTGCGGATGGGCCGTCGCATTTCGCGTTGGCTGGATCCGGGTGCGCTTCGATAAACAGACCTGCCAGGCCGGTCGCCATACCGGCGCGCGCCAGTTCGGTAACCTGGGCACGACGGCCGCCGGAGGCTGCGCCAAACGGGTCGCGGCACTGCAGGGCGTGGGTCACGTCGAAGATCACCGGCGACTGGTTAGAGACGTTCTTCATCACGCTGAAGCCCAGCATATCCACTACCAGGTTGTCGTAACCGAAGTTGGCACCACGGTCGCACAGGATCACCTGGTCGTTACCGCCTTCGATAAACTTATCGACGATGTTCCCCATCTGACCAGGGCTCACGAACTGCGGTTTTTTCACGTTGATGACCGCGCCGGTTTTCGCCATCGCTTCGACCAGGTCGGTCTGACGCGCGAGGAACGCCGGCAGCTGGATCACGTCGACAACGTCAGCCACAGGCTGCGCCTGGCTTGCTTCATGGACGTCGGTGATCACTTTCACGCCAAAGGTCTGCTTCAGCTCCTGGAAAATCTTCATCCCCTCTTCCAGGCCCGGGCCGCGGTAAGAGTGAATAGAGGAGCGGTTGGCTTTATCAAAAGAGGCTTTGAACACGTACGGGATACCCAGCTTCTGGGTCACGGTCACGTAATGTTCGCAGATACGCATCGCGAGATCGCGGGATTCCAGAACGTTCATGCCGCCGAACAGCACGAACGGCAGGTCGTTCGCCACGTTGATATCGCCAATGCTAACCACTTTTTGTTTCATAGGATCGCCTTATTCAGGGTGAATCGGAGTTAAGGTTAATGCAGTGTAATCTGTTTATGCGCGATGGAATTAATCTGCGCGCGAATCATCTCGCTGATCGGATCTTCCGGACACTGCTCAACGAAATAGCTCAAATCGGTCAGCGCGACGTGGTCGCACTCGAGCTGGACGTAGATCAGACCGCGATCGCGGATCTCATACGGATCTTCCGGGTTAAACTGCAGCAGCACTTCGCTGGCACGCAGCGCCAGCTCCATCTGCCGCTCTTCCATCAGCGCCGATTTTAAGGTGTCCAGCAGCTTGCGCACCACTTCAGCGTTATCCGCTTCGTCCAGATCTTCGTTGTACAGCTCCGCCATCGGGTTGATATTGCCCTTCAGCCAGACATCCAGCGTGTGATCGTCGAGGGTGTCGCCGTTGAACGGGTTGATTAACCACATTTCACCGTCCAGCCACTCGGCACGCAGCAGCATCTGCGTCGGGAAGATGACCGGCACCAGCGGGATATCCAGGCGGTGCGCCACCCATAATAAAATGGCCCCCAGGGAGACGGCGCTACCCTGACGGTTTTTCAGTACCTGATCGAGCCACAGGGCATCGGAGAGCCGATACACGCCACGCGTATCGCAAAAGCCCCATTCGCCGTAAAACAGCTCAATCAGTTTCTCCAGTTGCCAGTCCTGCGGGCGCGCCTGACTTATCTCTTCACGCGCCAGACTCACCAGATTCTCCAGCTCGTCGTAGACGTATTGTGAAACGAAATCATCGCGGATCATCTCTGATACTTTGATCATTCCATCGCACAACGGCACTTTGTTAAATTCGAAATCGGCCAAGGACTCCATGACTTACCCCAGTAACGGTATTCTTGTGGTGGCGAGTTTAATGATGATGTACAGCACCACCAGCCCCAGCAGAAAGGCAATAAACCCCACCTGCTGGCTGCGCGGACGATGACGCCCCAGCGCAATAAAACCCAAAACGATGTAGATGATAACGCCAAACAGCTTCTCAGTCAGCCATGCACCGTCATCGGTGAACGGCAGATAGCCCGTTACCCACATCAACCCCGCTCCCGACACAAAGAGTACGGTATCGATACAGTGCGGCAGTACCCGCACCCAGCGGGCGTTGATCAGCTGATTATTGCTGTAACGCCACCAGTAACGCAGCGCGAAAAAGCTGATGGTCAGGGTAACGGCAGCCACATGCAAGGTAATCAGCACGGAGAAGCTGTTCATGGCAGTTTGCCCAGCGTCAGGCGCTCATTGCCGCCATAGTCGCGGCAGGTTTCGACGCGCTCAAAACCTGCCTGCAGGAAGAGTGCCCGCACCGCTTCACCCTGGCTCCAGCCGTGCTCCAGCAGCAGCCAGCCGCCGCTCACCAGGTGTTGACGAGACTGAGTGATGATATGGTTGAGATCGGCCAGGCCCTGATCGGCGGCAACCAGCGCGCTGCGCGGCTCGAAGCGCACATCGCCTTCAGCGAGATGCGGATCGGCTTCATCAATGTAGGGCGGGTTACTGACGATCAGCTCAAACTGCCGATCGGCAAGGGCAGAGAACCAGCTGCTGTGCAGCACGGTGACGTTAGGCAGCCCCAGACGCTCAAGATTGCGCTGTGCCAGCGCCACCGCATCGGGCATCACATCCACCGCGGTGACCTGACAATCCGGACGTTCGCTGGCCAGCGCCAGGGCAATGGCCCCGGTGCCGGTGCCTAAATCGAGAATGCGCGCGGGCGTGGCGGGCAGTCTCGCCAGCGCCTGCTCCACCAGACACTCGGTGTCGGGACGGGGGATCAGGGTGGCCGCGGAGACATACAGCGGCAGCGACCAGAACTCACGCTCGCCCACCAGGTGCGCCACCGGCTCGCCGTTTTTGCGGCGGGCCAGGAGGAGGTCAAGCTGAGCCTGCTGGTCGGCCGTAAGCTCGGTTTCGCCAAAGGCGAGAATATAGGTGCGCGCTTTGCCCGTCACATGCTCCAGCAGGATCTCCGCATCGCGACGGGGGCTTTCACCTCCCGCCAGCTCGCTAATCGCCTGCTGTAGCCAATGCTGAAAATCCATTAATCCTGCTCTGCCAGCGCCGCCAGCTGATCGGCCTGGTACTCCTGCACGATAGGTTCGATCAGGGAGTCCAGCTTGCCCTCCATGGTCTCATCCAGACGGTAGAGGGTCAGGTTGATGCGGTGATCGGTGACGCGGCCCTGCGGGAAGTTATAGGTGCGGTTACGATCGCTGCGATCGCCGCTGCCCAGCAGGTTGCGGCGGGTCGAGGCTTCGGCCTGCTGGCGTTTTGCCATTTCGGCTGCGTGAATACGCGCCCCCAGCACCGACAGCGCTTTGGCTTTGTTTTTGTGCTGAGAACGTTCGTCCTGACACTCCACCACGATGCCGGTTGGCAGGTGGGTAATACGGATCGCGGAGTCGGTGGTGTTAACGTGCTGACCGCCCGCGCCGGAGGAGCGGAAGGTATCGATTCGCAGATCCGCCGGGTTGATGTCCGGCAGCTCGGCTTCCGGCAGTTCGGGCATCACCGCCACGGTGCAGGCGGAGGTGTGGATACGCCCCTGGGATTCGGTGGCCGGGACGCGCTGCACGCGATGGCCGCCGGATTCAAACTTCAGGCGACCGTAGACGCCGTCGCCGCTGATTTTGGCAATGACTTCTTTATAGCCGCCATGCTCGCCTTCGTTGGCGCTCATGATCTCCACGCGCCAGCGGCGGGATTCGGCGTAGCGGCTGTACATGCGGAACAGATCCCCGGCAAACAGGGCCGCTTCATCCCCGCCGGTCCCGGCGCGGACTTCCACAAAGGCGTTGCGTTCATCGTCCGGATCTTTCGGCAGCAGCAGTACCTGCAGCTGTTGCTCCATCTCTTCCGCGCGGACTTTGGCATCCTGCAACTCTTCCTGCGCCATCTCGCGCATTTCCGGGTCGTCGAGCATCATCTGTGCGGTTTCAATATCTTCCTGAACCTGTTGCCAGTCGGTAAAGCATTTTGAAACATCACTTAGTTGTGCATACTCGCGCGACAAGGCGCGAAAACGTTCCTGGTCGGCAATGGTTGCGGCATCGCCAAGCAGCGCCTGAACTTCTTCATGGCGCTCGTGCAATGCTTCCAGTTTGGCGACGATAGAGGGCTTCATAGGCGTAAGTGCACCTTATAATAATAAAATGGGTATGGCGCGCTATTCCAGCCCGAGGCTGTCGCGCAGAATGTTCAGGCGTTCGTCGTCCCCGTCACGGGCGGCCTGTTGAAGTGATTTGGTTGGGGCATGGATCAGGCGATTGGTCAGTTTCCATGCCAGCTCCTGCATGATGACCTGCGGATCGCCGCCCTGCTCGAGGGCCGCCATCGCTTTGGCAGTCAGTTCATTCCGGACCTGTTCCGCCTGACCGCGGTACTCGCGAATGGTCTCGCTGACGCTTTGCGCGCGCAGCCAGGCCATAAATTCGCTGGTTTCCTGCTCAACGATCGTTTCCGCCTGCACCGCTGCCGCTTTACGCTGGGCAAGGTTGTGCGAAATGATGCTTTGCAGATCGTCCACGCTGTACAGATAGGCGTTCGCCAGTTTGCCGACGTCGGGCTCGACGTCGCGCGGAACGGCGATGTCCACCAGCAGCATAGGCTGATTACGGCGGGACTTCAGGGCACGCTCCACCATGCCTTTACCGATGATCGGCAGCGGGCTGGCGGTGGAGCTGATGATGATATCCGCTTCGCTCAGACGGGCGTCGATGTCGCTGAGGGCGATCACTTCCGCGCCGACTTCATCCGCCAGCACCTGAGCACGCTCGCGGGTGCGGTTGGCGATCATCATCTTTTTCACTTTGTGTTCGCGCAGATGGCGCGCCACCAGCTCGATGGTTTCGCCCGCGCCCACCAGCAGTACCGAGACCGTGGAGAGTGATTCAAAAATTTGCCGCGCCAGGGTACAGGCAGCGAAAGCAACCGAAACGGCACTGGCGCCAATATCGGTTTCGGTTCGCACTCGCTTGGCGACGGAGAAGGATTTCTGGAACATACGTTCCAGCTCGCTGGCCTTGAGGTGGCCTTTTTGCGAATCGGCAAAGGCTTTTTTGACCTGCCCGAGGATCTGCGGCTCGCCCAGCACCAGCGAATCGAGCCCGCTGGCCACGCGCATCAGATGGCTGACTGCATCGTTATCCTGATGCCAGTAGAGGCTGTTGCGCAGCTCTTCTTCATTCAGGTTGTGGTACTCGCATAACCAGCGGACCAGCGCTTCGTGCAGGTTGTCCTGCTCTTCGACGCTGAGATAGAGCTCAGTACGGTTGCACGTCGACAACACCACGCCCCCCTGCACCATCGGCTGGGCAAGCAGACTGTCCAGCGCCTGGTCGAGCGTGTCCGGCGAAAACGTCACACGTTCTCGCAGTGATACCGGGGCTGTTTTGTGGTTAATACCGAGTGCTAAAAGGGTCATATGAGCGGGAGTAGTACCAGCGTTAATAAGGTTAGCAGGCCGCATCATACAGGATGCGCGAGATCAATAAAAGAGACTGCCCCCTTTCGGAGTAATAGGTTATTGGTTGTTATTAACCGTTAATTTCAGGAATTAGGACAACTTGAGCGTAGACGCTGCCGCAGGCGGGCGCTAGCATTAAGGGTTATAACTGCCACGTATCTCAAGGATTTGTCATCATTATGACCAGACTCATTCGCCTCCTGCCCCTGGCCGCGCTGGTGCTGACCGCATGTTCCATCACGCCGCCGAAAGGGCCGGGCAAAAGCCCGGATTCGCCACAGTGGCAACAGCACCAGCAAGAAGTGCGTGCATTAAATCAGTATCAGACCCGCGGCGCCTTTGCTTATCTGTCCGATCAGCAGAAAGTGTATGCCCGCTTCTTCTGGCAGCAGACCGGCCAGGATCGCTATCGCCTGCTGCTGTTGAACCCGCTTGGCAGCACGGAAATGGAGCTGATTGCCCAGCCGGGCAGCGCACAGGTCACCGACAATAAAGGCCAGAAATATACCGGCACCGATGCCGAAGAGATGATTGGCAAGCTGACCGGGATGCCTATTCCGATCACCAGCCTGCGCCAGTGGATCCTCGGCCTGCCGGGCGACGCCACCGACTATAAGCTCGACGATCAGTATCGCCTGAGCGAAGTGAACTACAGCCAGAACGGTAAAAGCTGGAAAGTGGTGTACGGCGGCTACGACAGCAGCAGCAAACCGGCCCTGCCGTCCAGCCTGGAACTGACCGAAGGCAGCCAGCGCATTAAGCTGAAAATGGATAACTGGATTGTCAAATGATGACCCACTGGCCTTCGCCCGCAAAACTGAACCTGTTTTTATACATCACCGGACAGCGTGCTGACGGGTATCACACCCTGCAGACGCTGTTTCAGTTTGTTGACTACGGCGACACCATTTCCATTGAACTGCGCGACGACGGGCAGATTCGTCTGCTGACGCCGGTCGAAGGGGTGGCCGACGAGGATAACCTGATCGTGCGCGCCGCCCGTCTGCTGATGAGTGCCGCAGAACGGTCCGGGCGTCTGCCAGCGGGCAGCGGCGCGGATATCAGCGTGGAAAAACGCCTGCCGATGGGCGGCGGGCTCGGCGGCGGGTCGTCTAACGCCGCCACCGTGCTGGTGGTGCTCAATCATCTGTGGGGCTGCGATCTCACGGTGGATGAGCTGGCCGCGCTCGGGCTGACGCTCGGAGCCGACGTCCCGGTGTTTGTTCGCGGGCATGCGGCCTTTGCCGAAGGCGTGGGCGAGATCCTCTCCCCGGCAGAGCCTGCGGAAAAATGGTATCTGGTGGCCCACCCGGGCGTCAGCATTCCGACCCCGGTTATCTTTAAAGATCCGGACCTTCCGCGCGATACCCCAATAAGGTCAATAGAAACGTTATTAAACTGTGAATTCAGCAACGATTGCGAGGATATCGCAAGAAAACGTTTTCGCGAGGTTGATGTCGCGCTTTCCTGGCTGTTAGAATACGCGCCGTCGCGCCTGACTGGCACAGGGGCCTGTGTCTTTGCTGAATTTGATACGGAATCCGCTGCACGTCAGGTGCTCGAGCTGGCTCCAGAGTGGCTGCATGGTTTCGTAGCGCGTGGTATGAACGTCTCCCCGCTGCAGCAGGCCATTCTGGCGCAATCTGAGTTTCGGTGACAACGTCACCCTGTTCCAGACGTTGCATCGCGCTCTTTAATACACCGCCTGGATAGCATTCGCCTGGCCCGCACAGTTTACGGCGAACTATCCACCACTGGACGCATGCCTGAGGTTCTTCTCGTGCCTGATATGAAGCTTTTTGCTGGTAACGCCACCCCGGAACTAGCACAACGTATTGCCAACCGCCTGTACACTTCTCTTGGCGACGCCGCCGTAGGTCGCTTTAGCGATGGCGAAGTCAGCGTACAAATTAACGAAAATGTACGCGGTGGTGATATTTTCATCATCCAGTCCACCTGTGCTCCAACTAACGATAACCTGATGGAACTGGTTGTCATGGTCGATGCCCTGCGCCGTGCTTCCGCTGGCCGTATCACTGCTGTTATTCCTTACTTTGGTTATGCCCGTCAGGACCGTCGCGTCCGTTCCGCACGTGTGCCAATTACCGCTAAAGTTGTTGCTGACTTCCTCTCCAGTGTTGGCGTTGACCGCGTTCTGACGGTTGACCTGCATGCCGAGCAGATCCAGGGCTTCTTTGACGTTCCGGTTGATAACGTATTCGGCAGCCCAATCCTGCTGGAAGACATGCTGCAGCTGAACCTGGACAACCCGATTGTGGTTTCTCCGGACATCGGCGGCGTGGTTCGCGCACGCGCTATCGCCAAACTGCTTAACGATACCGACATGGCGATCATCGACAAACGTCGTCCACGCGCTAACGTTTCTCAGGTGATGCATATCATCGGTGACGTCGCTGGCCGTGACTGCGTGCTGGTTGACGACATGATCGACACCGGCGGCACTCTGTGCAAAGCCGCCGAAGCGCTGAAAGAGCGTGGTGCAAAACGCGTATTCGCTTACGCGACTCACCCGATCTTCTCCGGCAATGCAGTGAACAACCTGCGCAACTCCGTCATTGATGAAGTTGTGGTGTGTGACACCATCCCACTGAGCGACGAGATCAAAGCGCTGCCAAACGTGCGTACTTTGACCCTGTCCGGGATGCTGGCCGAAGCGATTCGTCGTATCAGCAACGAAGAATCCATCTCTGCAATGTTCGAACACTAATCGGACGCAGTCGAAAAACCCGCTACGGCGGGTTTTTTTGTCTGTGGTATTTATTTGTATGATTAATGCCTCCTTCACCTGCCATTGATATGACAGATGATGCGCACCTGGATGATGATTGTGAAAAACGCTTCCTCTCACGTTCTGCCCTTCCGCGCCCTCATCGACGCCTGCTGGAACGAAAAATATACCCTGTCACGCTTCACCCGTGACCTGATCGCCGGGATCACCGTCGGCATTATTGCTATCCCGCTGGCGATGGCGCTGGCGATTGGCAGCGGCGTGGCACCGCAGTACGGCCTGTACACCGCCGCCGTCGCCGGGATTGTGATCGCCCTGACCGGCGGGTCGCGCTTTAGCGTCTCCGGGCCGACCGCAGCCTTTGTGGTGATCCTCTATCCCGTATCCCAGCAGTTCGGTCTCGCCGGACTGCTGGTGGCGACTCTGATGTCGGGGGTATTTTTAATTTTGTTCGGCCTGGCGCGCTTTGGCAGGCTGATTGAGTACATTCCGCTTTCCGTAACCCTGGGCTTTACCTCCGGGATTGGTATCACCATCGGGACCATGCAGATCAAGGATTTCCTTGGCCTGCAGATGGCCCACGTGCCGGAGCATTACCTGCAAAAAGTGGGGGCGCTGGTGATGGCGCTGCCAACGGCAAACCCGGGAGATGCGGCGATCGGGGTGGTGACGCTGGGCACGCTGATCCTCTGGCCGCGCCTGGGCATACGGCTGCCGGGGCACCTGCCCGCCCTGCTGCTGGGCTGTGCGGTGATGGGGGTAGTCAATCTGCTGGGCGGTCACGTCGCCACTATCGGCTCCCAGTTTCACTATGTGCTGGCGGATGGCTCCCAGGGTAACGGCATCCCGCAACTTCTGCCCCAGCTGGTACTTCCCTGGAATCTGCCCGGCTCCAGCTTCACCCTGAGCTGGGACTCCCTGCGTGCCTTGCTGCCTGCCGCTTTTTCGATGGCGATGCTGGGGGCGATTGAGTCCCTGCTCTGCGCGGTGGTGCTGGACGGCATGACCGGCACCAAGCACAAAGCCAACAGCGAGCTGGTCGGCCAGGGGCTGGGGAACATCATCGCTCCGTTCTTCGGTGGGATCACCGCGACGGCGGCCATTGCCCGCTCGGCGGCGAACGTCCGCGCCGGGGCGACCTCTCCGGTCTCGGCCGTCATTCACTCGGTGCTGGTGATCCTCGCCCTGCTGGTGCTGGCTCCCCTGCTCTCGTGGCTGCCGCTGTCGGCGATGGCGGCCCTGCTGCTGATGGTGGCATGGAACATGAGCGAGGCGCACAAAGTGGTGAACCTGCTGCGCCGTGCGCCGAAAGACGACATCATCGTCATGCTGATCTGCATGTCGCTGACCGTGCTGTTTGATATGGTGATTGCGATTAGCGTTGGGATCGTGCTGGCCTCGCTGCTGTTTATGCGCCGCATTGCCCGCATGACCCGTCTGGCGACGGTCAACGTCACGGTGCCGGACGACGTGCTGGTGCTGCGGGTGATCGGCCCGCTGTTCTTTGCCGCCGCCGAAGGGCTGTTCAGCGATCTGGAGTCGCGCATTGCGGGGAAACGGATCGTGGTTCTGAAATGGGATGCGGTCCCGGTGCTGGATGCGGGCGGGCTGGACGCCTTCCAGCGGTTTGTCCAACGCCTGCCGGAAGGCTGCGAACTGCGGGTGAGCAATCTCGAGTTCCAGCCCCTGCGCACCATGGCGCGCGCAGGGGTGCAACCCATTGCCGGTCGTCTGGCGTTCTATCCGAACCGCGAGGCGGCGTTAACGGATCTGTGACATCCGCCGCTGCATCATGATGCCAATCGCCTGCTGGAGCCACCCAAGCACAGCAGGCGTCATCCAGGTGCCCTTCATCAGATGCGGCTCCTGCTGCATCGCCTGGCGGAATTTTTGCTGCGTCACCGGGTTAGTTCCGGCATAAGACTGGAACAGCGCCAGCCAGTTTTCGGCCAGCTGTTGCGCGGCGTCGGAGGCAGGATCCAACTCCTCCCGCTGGGCCCGGTGCAGCTTCGCCACCAGCGGCGGCCACTCCATCATGCGATCGAAATAGTGCGCCCGGGTAAAGGCCATCTCCTCCGGCGTGAGATAGTTTTCCCAGATGATAAGCTTCGATTCGGCAAACGCCCGGGTGATGTAATCCGTCATCTCTGCCGTGATGCCCGTCTGTTCGCGCATCTGCGGCTCAACGCTGTGCATCTCGTTGAGACGGGTGAGAAACTCCGGTTTGCCCGCCGTGTCCTGCTCCAGACGCTCCATCCAGCGCGTGGCCAGATCCCTCGCCCGGGGATCGAATACCGCAACATCATTCTCCAGCAGGCTTTTCGCCTCCTGAACCAGAGCGGCCCAGATATCCGCCAGCGCCTCTTTGTGCTGCGCAAATGGCAGCTGCTGTAACTCTTCTTTGCTAAACCAGCGATCGTACATATTCATTAACTCCAGAGTCTGTAGCCAGGACTCCAGATCGAGATCCTCATGGGTATCGAGTCCGGTGCGTAAATCCACAAGCCGGTCGCGCAGCGTGGTAATGCTGCGCACCTGCTTATCCAGCAGGTTGATTTGCGCCTCGAGCAGTTCCGATAACGTAAGTGAATCTTTCTCCAGAAAGTCCCTGATTTCAGCAAGTTCCAGCCCTGCCTTTGCCAGCGCCTGTATCATATGCAGACGCTGAACATCGGCCAGATTATAGAGCCGGTACCCTGCCGCGCTTCTGGCAGAAGGCAGCAACAACCCTGTTTGCTCATAGTGGTGCAAGGTGCGCACGGTGATCCCGGCGCGTTTCGCCAGTTCCCCGACCTGAATTAACATAACGGCTCCTTCTTATTGCCAGTGGCGTCACTCTGGAGCCTTACGTTACGTGAGGGTCAATACGGGATGCAAAAAAAAACGACTCCAGAGGGAGCCGTTTCGGTGTTCTTTGGGTTAGCGCATTAACTGTGCTTATGCTGATCGCGACGGCAGCGCTTGTCGTAGTGGCGCACCCACCAGTATCTGTCGCAGACCTGCTCATGACCGCTGACGCGGGCACCCGCCAGCCACAATACGGCACCCAGGAAGATGCTCAGGATCGCACCGTGTGCAAAGTATTGCGGCAGGTCAAGCTGCGGCAGTTGGTTTAAAATGGAATAACCGACGCCAACAACCATGACCACCAATCCCAACCCCATTAGCACGTTACCGAGTAACGAAGCGTTTCTGCGTTTCATGTGTCACCTCCGGAGCTTTGGGTTGCAGGGGAATAATCTCCCTAATCCTTGTGTGTAAAGTATAGACAACACCCCTTTTGCTGATTGCGTGAGGGATCACATTTACGCACATCGGGGCAACAAAACTTTACAAATAACCCTTTGAGTAGCATGAAATTCTAATGGTTCAGGCACGGTATTATTCAGATCCAACGCGACGGCGCGCAGAATTTTGTCAAGCGACGCGGCAGACAGTACACTACGCGCCAGACTTAGCACTTTCAGGAACAAAAACGTGACGATTAAACTGATTGTCGGCCTGGCCAACCCTGGCGCGGAATATGCAGCAACCCGCCACAATGCGGGCGCATGGTATGTTGATCTGCTGGCCGAGCGGTTGCGCGCTCCCCTGCGCGAGGAACCGAAGTTCTTCGGCTATACCTCACGCGTGAACCTGGCCGGAGCCGATGTGCGTCTGCTGGTGCCGACCACGTTTATGAACTTAAGCGGCAAAGCGGTTGCCGCGCTGGCGACCTTCTACCGTATCAACCCGGATGAGATCCTGGTGGCGCATGACGAACTGGATCTGCCCCCTGGCGTGGCAAAATTCAAACTGGGCGGCGGTCACGGCGGGCATAACGGCTTAAAAGACATCATCAGCAAACTGGGCAATAACCCCAATTTTCACCGTTTACGCGTCGGTATTGGTCATCCGGGCGATAAAAACAAAGTTGTCGGCTTTGTCCTCGGCAAGCCCCCAGCTTCGGAACAGAAGCTGATCGACGAAGCGGTAGACGAAGCGGTGCGTTGCACTGAAATCTGGCTGCAGGATGGCTTAACTAAAGCCACCAACCGTCTGCACGCTTTCAAAGCGCAATAACCGGTCCGTCACGCCTTTTTTGCCCCGCAGGCTGCGGGTTACGTGTATAATAGGCGAAGTTATTTACTTTTCTTCGACTCGTTAATATTAACGTGTTGAATATCAAGACATTAAGGTGATTCAGAAATGGGATTCAAATGCGGTATCGTTGGTCTGCCTAACGTTGGCAAATCCACCCTGTTTAACGCGCTGACTAAAGCGGGCATCGAAGCGGCTAACTTCCCGTTCTGCACCATCGAGCCAAACACCGGTGTCGTGCCAATGCCCGATCCACGTCTGGACCAGCTCGCGGAGATCGTTAAGCCGCAGCGCATTCTGCCAACCACCATGGAGTTCGTGGACATCGCCGGTCTGGTAAAAGGCGCGTCCAAAGGTGAAGGCCTGGGCAACCAGTTCCTGACCAACATCCGTGAAACCGAAGCCATCGGCCACGTTGTTCGTTGCTTTGAAAACGACAACATCATCCACGTGAACAACAAAGTGGATCCAGCTGACGACATCGAAGTGATCAACACCGAGCTGGCGCTGTCTGACCTCGACACCTGCGAGCGCGCCCTGCACCGCGTGCAGAAGAAAGCCAAAGGCGGCGATAAAGACGCGAAAGCGGAACAGGCTGCGCTGGAAAAATGTCTGCCACAGCTGGAAAACGCTGGCATGCTGCGCGCGCTGAAAAACCTGACTGAAGAAGACAAAGCGGCGATCAAATACCTGAGCTTCCTCACCCTGAAGCCAACCATGTACATCGCTAACGTCAACGAAGACGGTTTCGAAAACAACCCATACCTCGACAAAGTGCGTGAAATCGCGGCGGCCGAAGGTTCTGTGGTGGTGGCTGTTTGTGCCGCCGTTGAATCTGATATCGCCGAGCTGGACGATGCCGACCGTGAAGAGTTCATGGCCGAGCTGGGCCTGGAAGAGCCAGGTCTGAACCGCGTGATCCGCGCCGGTTACGAGCTGCTGAACCTGCAAACCTACTTCACCGCTGGCGTGAAAGAAGTGCGTGCATGGACTATCCCTGTTGGTGCCACCGCTCCACAGGCAGCGGGTAAGATCCACACCGACTTCGAGAAAGGCTTTATTCGTGCGCAGACTATCGCGTTTGAAGACTTCATCACCTACAAGGGTGAGCAAGGCGCGAAAGAAGCGGGCAAGATGCGTGCAGAAGGTAAAGACTACATCGTTAAAGATGGCGATGTGATGAACTTCCTGTTTAACGTCTAATCGCTGCTAAACAGACAAAAAATCCACGCCTTTGCGTGGATTTTTTTTATCACGCTCAAAGCTGATGCAAACCAGCCTCAGCGGCCTCCTGGCACCAGTCCAGCAATACCTCCCAGGACTGTCGCTTTGCCTCGCTAAACCCACCAATAAACAGAGCCGAACAGATTTCCTGGTATTGCGGGTCGCTCACCAGCACCTTCAGCGCGTCGCGTATGGCCTGTAGCGTGCCTGATGAAGTGCTGGCTGCGGTAATCAAAGGCAGACCGGGTGCCAGCGGGCTGCGGCCGATGACTGCCAGCCCCTCCAGCAGCTCAGGTTGATGGCGCTGCAGCAGGGCCCAGGTCACGCAGTCGATGGCCGCGATATCGCCCTCACCGAGCCGGAGATCGATCAGCGACTGGCGATGGCTGCCGCTAAACGCTACGCCGGAGAAAAAACGGCCCCGCTCCGCCAGCGGAGCAACCATTTTCAACAGCACGTTGTAGCCGGACTGCGAATCCGGAGCGTTACACACCGCCCGCCGACCGCGAAAATCGGCCAGCGTTTTATCGCTTTCCTGCGCCCGGGCCACCAGCAGGCTGCGGTAATTTCGCCCCTCGCAGCCTGGCGCGGTGTAATGAAAACAGCCGACAACCTGCACATCCGGCAGTTGCGTCATCAGCGGAAAACCGCAGGTCTGGCTCAGCACCAGGTCGGGATGCCGCCAGTGCGCCAGCAGCCCTTCTCCGGTAAACCCGGGGCGCTGACCGGTTGTCGCCACGCCGCGGGCCGCCAGCAGCTGTTGCATCGCCCGGTACAGAGCCGCTGTGTCCGCCTGGTTAATGTTATACATAGGAAACGCCAGCGTCTCACTCATGGCCTTTACCTCCCTCAATGCCGGGATGTACCGTGACATCCACCGGGGTACGCCAGAAATGGCGCAGCCACTGGCCATAGCCCTTGACCACAAAGTCCTGGTTTCGCTGCTGATAGTCCTCACGATTAAGCCGGTAGATGGTTTTCAGTCCGTACCAGGGCACGCCGGGCAGATCGTGGTGAACTGAATGGTAGTTGAGATTTAAAAACAGCACCTGCCAGAACATCCCGGCCTCGTTAATGACCGAACGCGCCAGCGGATCGTCCGCCGCCCGGTGCTCCAGGAACGAACGCACTTTGGTCAGGGCCAGCGCCGGGTAGCTCACCGCCAGCACAAACCAGAGCGGCGAAAATCCCCGCTGCGCCATCCAGAAAAACAGCGCGAAAAGCAACGTGCCGTGAACCAGCCACATCGTCATCGCCGCATACTGCAGCTGGCGAAATGCCGACAGCGCGCTGCCGAGCGTTTGTGCAATATCCAGCAGCGGCCCCAGTAGCAGCCGACCGCAAAAGGTATTGCGCGCCTGGATCGCCCGCCTGTGCCAGGGTGAAAAGCGCGCCCAGCTCGCCGGGGTAAAGTAATAGGATTCGGGATCGTCCACCGGTACGGTAAGACTGTCGTGCCGATGGTGCGCCAGATGGGAATCCCGGTAGAGGCCATAGGGATACCAGACCGCCAGCGGCAAGATGCCAAACAGCTGGTTAAGCCAGGGGAAACGCGTGGGATGGCCGTGGATCAGCTCATGCTGGAGCGACATGTACCAGGTGCTAAAGCCGATCAGCAGCAGTGTCGCCGGCAGCAGACCGAGTATGTGCCAGTACGCTAGCGTGCTAAACCAGCCGCCATAAATTATCACGATGAGCAGCCAGGTCGGTATTTCGCTGCGCCACAGCAGGCTGGCCGAAAGGCGACGGATCTGCTCGCGCTGTTGTGAGTGTAAATAGAGGGCCATTCCTTCAGATGCCGCCGTCAGGGATAAGATGTTGTAACCCTCCGGGATCGCGCCAGAAATGACAACGAACTTAAATTGCATTGCTTTGCCACAAAATACGCACAGCAAGCCCGCATTTGCGCGAGGGAGCTTGACTTATTTTGTGATAAAGGTACTTTTCAGGACATGAAGAAGATCCTGATTATTGTTCCTGATGGCGGTATGTTGTTTGAGGCCGCCGGTATTGCCGACATTCTGACCCAGGCTAACCAGCTGCGCCCGGAAGGTCCCTGCTATCGGATTATTATCGCCACAACGCAACCCCATCAGGTGATCCACGGTCAGTCCGGCCTGAACCTGCTGGCCGACTACCGCCTGCCGGAGCTTGATCCGCGCGAGCCGCTCGACACCATCATTATTACCGGACGCGGGCTCAACGAGCAGGAGAGTACGGCGGTTGTCGACTGGCTGCATCTCGCCGCTCCACACGCGCAGCGTATTGCCTCGGTCTGCGGAGGCGCCCTGCTCCTGGCGCAGGCCGGCGTGCTGGATGGCCGCCGGGCAACCACCCACTGGCGGCTGCTGGAGACCCTGCAAAGCCGCTGGCCGCGGGTGAAAGTTGAAAGCGGCCCGCTGTATATCCAGGACGGCCCGGTCTGGACCTCCGGCGGCGTCAGCACCGGGTTCGATCTGACGCTGGCATTGGTTGAGGAGGATTACGGCTTTAGCCTCGCCCGTGACGTCGCGCAGGACATGGTGATGTATCTGCGCCGCCCCGGTGGACAGATGCAGTTCAGCCGCTACCATTTGCCACAGCCCGGCGCCTCCGGCCCGATTGCTGAACTGCAGAACTGGATCCTGCAAAACCTCACGGCGGATCTGTGCGTGGAAAAGCTGGCGGAAAAGGCCGCTATGAGTCCGCGCAATTTTACCCGCGTATTCACCCGCGAAACCGGCGCATCCCCTGCCCGCTACGTCACCGAGGCACGTCTGGCCGCGGCGCGACACCTGCTGGAGCAAACCACAGAGCCGCTGGAGCGCATCGCAGCGCAGAGCGGGTTTGGCACCAGCATCAACCTGCGTCGGGTTTTCGAAAAACAGCTTCACCTGACCCCTGGCGAGTACCGCCAGCGCTTCCACAGCCGAAAAATGGCGTAATCTGATCCTTTTTTGTCATTTACGCCATTACGCCTGCCGCCTACAGTGACTCCAGAGATCACAGAAAAGGAGTCAATCATGGTTAAGGTCGGTATTAACGGTTTCGGCAGGATCGGACGTAATTTCTTACGCGCTGCGCTGGGCAATCCGGATATTCATATTGCAGCGATTAACGATCTGACGGACAGCAAAACCCTCGCCCATTTACTGAAATACGACTCCCTGCTCGGCACCCTGCCGGCAGCCGTCGAAGCCGGTGAAGGCGCGCTGCAGGTGGACGGTCAGCGCATTACCGTATTCAGTGAACGCGACCCGGCAAACATCCGCTGGGCTGAGGCAGGCGTGGATGTGGTTATCGAGGCCACGGGCTTTTTCACCGAGCGCGAGAAGGCGGCGGTCCATATTCACAGCGGCGGCGCAAAGCGCGTCATCATTTCAGCGCCGGGTAAAAACGACGACCTGACGGTGGTCATGGGGGTAAACGACGCCCTGTACGATCCGGCGCAACATTTCGTGGTCAGTAACGGGAGCTGCACCACCAACGGGCTGGCGCCCGCGGCACAGGTGCTGCACCAGCGGTTTGGCATTGAGCACGGCCTGATGAATACCACCCACGCCTACACCAACAGCCAGGCGCTGCACGACCAGCCGGAAAAAGATCTTCGCGGGGCCCGTGCGGCGGCGCTGTCGATTGTGCCCTACTCGAGCGGGGCGGCGAAGGCGCTGGGTAAAGTGATCCCTGAGCTGGATGGCCGACTGACGGGCTATTCGCTGCGCGTGCCGGTGCCGGTCGTTTCCATCGTCGATCTGACCGTTACCCTGAGCCGGGAGGTGACCGTCGAAGAGGTTAACGATGCCTTTCGCAGCGCGGCGTCGAGCGGGCCACTGAAAGGGATCCTGGGATACAGCGATGAGCCGTTGGTTTCCAGCGATTACCAGGGCGATCCGCGCTCCTCCATTATCGATGGGCTGTCCACCCTGGTGATAGGCGGCAAAATGGTGAAGATCCTCGCGTGGTATGACAACGAATGGGGATTCTCGAATCGGCTGGTGGATCTGGCGCTGCTGATGGATCGCAAAGGCGTGTAATTGTGCCTGTCGACTGACGCATCTGCGTTCCGCTAAAAATCCACGCCAGTGCGTGGATTTTTTTGCTAACGGAAAAACAGTTTATTTGTTTGCCGCTAAAAACACTTCTACGCCAAACGCGGGCAGCGGATAAAGATGCCCCTTCGGCATACCGTCATTCAGTAGGGGTTTCAGCTCCCGGCTCTCCTCTGCCAAATCAAGCGTGACGGTCTGATCGCCATAGTTCTGTACAAAAATATACGCCTTCCCTTCTTTGTGTCGTGCCGTGGCGACCACCCCTTCCGGCAATTGCATTCCCGTACCGGCAGTAATCCCATTTTCATCGGCAATCATTCGGTAAAAATCATGCAGGAAATCGCTTCCGGTTCTGGCTGCCAGATACCAGGCCTGCCCTTTGCCATACGCATTACGGGTGACTGCTGGCCTGCCCGCATAGAAATCCTGCTGATAAACGCCCAGTACCTCTGCCGTTTCCGCATGAATAAGATCGCACAGCTCCCGACATTCATACGCACGTTCAGGGCTGTTCCAGACTGACGACGTAATGCCGATCTGATTCGTTTCGCCATCGTACAGACCGTCGATCTCTTCCGACCAGATACCCAATACATCGCGAAGAGGTCCCGGGAAACCGGTTGTGAAGCACAGATCGTCTGTATCGACGATGCCCGTCCAGTAGGTGGCAATAAACACCCCGCCGACTGCCACGAACTGATTCACGCGTTCGGCAAAAGCTGCATCCACCATATAGAGCATCGGGGCAATGATGACCCGGTATGCACTGAGATCTGAATGTTGGGAGACGATATCCACCGGGATGCTCTGCTGCCAGAGTGCCTGATAATGTTGCTGCACCGTCTCTTCAAACTTAATGCCACAATTTCGGGGCCCGGCAGCATCGTTCACTGCCCAGCGATTGTCCCAGTCATAGACTATCGCCACCTCAGCCCGGTAATCCGCGCCTGCCGCAGGTGCCAGCTTTTCCAGCGCAGCGCCGACCTGCTTCACGTCCTGCCCGACGCGGGTATTAAGATGGCCGACATGATCCACTACCGCGCCGTGTAATTTTTCGACCGACCCCCGGCTTTTTCGCCACTGGAAATATTGTACCGAGTCGGAACCGTGGGCCACCGCCTGCAGGGCTGACAGCAGGTGCATCCCCGGTCTTTTCAGCTTGCTGACCGCCTGCCAGTTTGTGGTTCCGGGAGTAGATTCCATCAGCAGGAAAGGCCGTCCGGGTTTCAGGCTTCGCATCAGGTCAAACGTGAAGGCCGTGTAAGCGGCGATATCCTGCTGCTGTTGGGCTTTGTGCCACTCCGGATAGCTGTCCCATGAGATGAAATCAACCTCCTGCGCCAGTCGCCAGTAATCGTAATCGCTGAACACCCCATGGAAGTTAGTGGTGGCGGGCAACGCCGGGTTGAAGGCTTTCACCGTCTGAATTTCATGGCGGCAAAACAGCGCAACCTGCTCACTCATAAAGCGCCGCCAGTCGATATTCAGGCCATGAACCGACTGCTCGCCCAGTGGCCCTGGGGAATGGATCTGACTCCAGCTGGAATATTCGTGGCTCCAGAATGAGCTCCACCAGCGCTGGTTCAGGTTCTCTAACGTCTGATACTTCTCCTTCAGCCAGTCGCGGAAGGCCTGCTGGCAGATCTCGCAGTGGCAGTCCCCGCCATACTCATTCGAGATATGCCAGGCCAGGACGGCAGGGTGATGCGCATAACGTTTCGCCAGCTGCGCGTTAATTTTCCCGGTCAGGCGTAAATATTGGGGGGAGGAAACACAGTGATTATGGCGTTCCCCGTGCAGGTTTTTCGTCAGATCCTTATTGGTCCGCAATACCTCCGGGTATTTTTCTGATACCCATGCGGGCCTGGCACCGCTCGGTGTCGCCAGGAAGACATAAATCCCGTTGGCATAAAGCGTATCCAGAACGCTATCCAGCCAGCCAAACTGATATTCGCCTTCGGCGGGCTCGAGTTTAGACCAGCTAAATATTCCCACCGACATCACGTTGCATTTGGTCTCTTTCATCATCGCGATATCTTTCTCAAGAATATCGGGCTGAGTGAGCCACTGGTCCGGATTATAATCAGCGCCGTGTAAAAAATTGAGTTGAGTAAATAACTTGCTCATCACCACCTCCCTTATGCTAAAGACTCTCTCTCAGGAGAAAGAGCCATAACCTTGTCTTTTTTGTTCCGCAGAGAAAATATTGAGAACAACGTAAAGAGTCCTGAAACGACGCCAAGAATGATATAGGTATTGGCAAAGCCAATGGTGTCATATAAATGCCCGACCACCGGGGAATAGACCGTCGTGGCAATGGATGCCGCAAACAGCACCAGCAAATAGATCGTGGATGACAATTTATGGTCAAAATTTTGGGCAATAAATTTAAATACAGAGATCAGGATCAAGGGTTTCTCAATGGCGTGCATCATCTTCACTGCCGCAATCCATACCGGGCCCAGCGGAACGGCAGATCCCAGAATACGCACCGACATAATCGTCCCGGCAATCACCAGCGCCCACTTCGCCCCGACGCGGTTCACAAACCACGGCATCAGACCAAGGAATAAAGTTTCGCCACAGACCTGAATTGATGCCAGGGTGCCGTACCATTTATTTCCTTCATCAACGCTCGGGAATTGCAGAGAGAAGTACTGCGCAAACTGCTGGTCGTAGGTGTCATAGATTTGCGTGACAAACAACGTAAAAATAATCAGCATCCAGAACTGCTTATCTTTCATCAGTTCAAAAACATGCCCCGCTTTTAATGACGAGGTCATTTTTTCTTCTTCCAGCGTGACCGTAATTTTCGTCAGCATAAAGCAGACAGCCGCTAACACAATGGCAATACTGGCCAGCCAGAACGAGAGGTTAGGATTATCGTTAATATTACGTCCGACAATATACGCCGCGGCCGCCCAACCCAGAGAGCCCCACATTCTCACCCGGCCATATTCGAAAGCGTAACGGCGGGATATTTTGTCGATATAGGAATCAATGACGCCACACCCGGAGTTAAAAATAATACCCAGATAGATACCGCCGAGCACAGCACCTAACCAGAAGGAGCTGACCAGCAAGGGCGCATAAACATAAATAAAGAACGGTCCGACCGGAAGCAGCAGCGCAATAATTAAAAAGATAAGCGATTTTTTTGTGCCGAATTTATCAGAGATAAAACCAAAGAACGGCTGCATGGTTAGCGCAATAAAGGCATTAATCGCATACAACCACCCCGTTTGGGTGGCGCTGATCCCTAAATGCTGTGTCGTCCAGATAACAAAAAAGGCCATCGTCGACGACCAGGCAAACAGGTAGAGAAAATCAAAAATGCTTAAAAGGACATAGTTCCTTTTACCGGTAACCATATTTTTCTTCCTCAAGAAGGAACAGGATCGGTGCTTCGCTGAAGGCTCAGTGAGTGGCGTTCTTTTGGGTTATGTCAGTACTGTTAAGCAGAGCGCGCAGTGGTCGCCCCTTAAAATGTATGACGTTCACATCAACGTGTTACATACAATACCTGACAAATGACGCGAACAACTCTCCTTGATGAAAACTGCAATCGGCATCACAGAACACAATTTTTAAAGCGGCAAAAGGTGAGCAAGATCGCTAAATCACGCCATGTGAACGTATGACATTTTGATATAATGTCTACTCAAGGCGGTGATGAAACGCGTAATTTTTAGTGTCGAACTGAGAAAGGATTGAGGATGAATAAAAACAGAAATGCGACGCTGGAAGATGTCGCTCGCCGGGCAGGAGTCTCCTATCAGACCGTATCCCGGGTACTCAATAAATCGGTAAACGTGGCCGAAAAAACGCGTATCCGTGTCGAGCAGGCCATTGAAGATCTACGCTACGTTCCAAACCGGCTGGCGCAGCAGCTGGTCGGGAAACGCACCCAGACGCTGGGGTTAGTGACCACCTCCCTTGCGCTGCATGCGCCATCACAAATCGCCGCATCCGTGAAAAAGCATGCCCGTGAGGCGGGCTATCAGGTTCTGATTTCAATGATTGATGAAGCTGACCCCACAGCCATTCAGCAATCGATTAACGATCTTAAATCGCAGTTTATCGAAAAAATCCTGATTAACGTCCCGCTGGAGACTCCTCCCGCCCGGGAGCTGGCTGAGCATAATACCGATGTCACCTGCCTGTTTCTCGACGTCGCGCCGGACAGCGGTGTTTTTCATGTCATCTTTGATCCGGCGAACGGGACTCAGGAGAGCGTCAAACGCTTATGCGAACTTGGGCACACCAACATTGCGCTGATGCCGGGTCCAAAACAGTCCATTTCAGCCAAATTGCGTCTGGAAAACTGGTTAAGCAGCCTGGCGACATTTGGCAAAACGCCCGCGGCCGTTATTTTCGGCACCTGGGATGCCCAAAGCGGTCACGACGGTGCGCGACAGCTTATCGACAATAAGACTGCGTTTAGCGCCCTGCTGGTGGGTAACGACCAGATGGCGCTGGGGGCACTGAGTGCACTAAATAAGGCAGGTATCGCGGTACCCCGGCAGGTTTCCATCATTGGCTACGATGACAGTTACGAAAGCGCCTTTTTTATTCCTTCGCTCACCACGGTACGACTTGATTTAGACGCTCAGGGTAAGGAAGCGGTGGCCAGAGTACTCGCGGCAACAGGGGAAAACATGCCTGAGAATTGTATTTTGTCAGCGGAATTTGTTGTGCGGGATTCGATTGCGATGAACAAAGTTTAGCCAGCCATGCTACAGGTAAACAGATCCCGTTCTGCAAGGCTGGCACAGACTACTTAAAAATAAAGACGGAATGAATATGCCCCGCCAACATTGACGCCATCGACGTAGGCTTCACCTTTAGAGTATTTATCTCCGGCACCCGGTCCAAACTTTGTCAGTAAAAAGATAGGGGCCTCAAACTCTTGTTTTATTGCCCACCAGCTAATGGCATTGTCCTGGGTACACTCACCGCACGTTAACCGTAAGGTATATTTGTGGTTTTTAACTATTTTCACCCCATGGAAGTCAAACCATGCATAGGTATTGTCCGTAAGGGTTTCCATCATGACTGTTTTAGCAGCAAGCGTTTTCCCGCCATTATCGACTAATTCCAGCGTTAATGGGCCATGATTTTGCCGCGCAAAAGTCGCCAGCATCAGTTCAACGCCTTTCAGCGCATTTGATTCAGCCAATATTGTCTGTTCAAAGCTGCGTCCCTTTGTAAGGTATCCGTAGCTGGTATTGAAAAGCGGCTGCTCGATAATGGGTGTTGATTGCCACATACGAAGCTCTGAAAGCTTAACTAATGCCGGGTAAAGAGAGGCTATCAATCCGGCGATCATCATCGCTGACACCAGGCCTTTCATTACCTTACTATTAAGCCAGGATAGCACCTTAGCGATCACTAGAGAGCAGACCGGTAAAAATCCAAAAAAATATCTGGCCTGCATTGCTCCTGAATAACCTGTTTTTAAATGCATATTTCTGATAGTGAAAAAATAAATCACGAAGAAAATAAAAAAGGCCACCACAAAGGAGAATGTCACATTGAACAAATAATTATTTTTGGTATTCTTATTTACTAAAACACAACCCGCCATGACGCCTAGTATGATCAAAATAGCTTTAACAATGAATATTCTGGTTTCACTGTCAAAAATATATACGTGCCCATAAGGAATCGTCAGAGTGACTAAATTCCCGTTAAGAAAATTATCAAGAAACTCTGAGAAAGCCAGCCTTTTTGCATCTGGATGCTCAATAAAAAACCATGCTGCGGGGGTACCCTGAGGCGCTGGATAAAAACCACCATAAACACGATGTATGCAGACAAAATAAATGACAACAACGGATATTGATGCGGCTATAATCAACCATTGCTTTAGCGATATTTTCTTTATTATTTTTACTAAACTGGAGAAATTAAAAAGCGCAACGGAGGCTAACAAACAAACGATCGCTAGTGAACCTGTAGCTTTACTCAATGAAGCGATAATCCCACCGGCACAAATAAAAAGAATATAAGATGTTAAAGGCCTGTCATCTTTGTGACGCTCCATCAATCCCAGCAATCCATAGATGACAAAGGTACAACCCAGAACATTTATCTGATCGTTACTGACTGCGCTTCCTAAAAGCACAAACATAGGGATGACGAGTAAAAATGCGCCTCCCACAAAAGTTGCGAGTCTGGATTGAGTGCTCTGGTACAGCATCCGGCATGTCATGACGATGATGATAAGGGAAATCACCATGTTTACGTAACGTCCTACGCTTGCAAGTGCATCCTGCAAATGTAAGAGACTGGCCAGTTCGCCAACGATGATATAATACAGTACCGGATGATTAAGGTAATTGAGTTTATTACTCGAATATATAAGACCGTTATTATAGTCGGGGAAGTGATTTTTCATGACATCAACCACATATCCCATATGCGCAAACTCATCCGGGAAAAATCCAGGATTATAGGATTGTGAATAGCCTATCCCTAATATGAGATAAAATAATGAAAGAAAAACAACAATAAAAACGATACTGAGTTTTTGTTTAGTCATAATAATCATCTTAAGGAGAGAGAGTACAGGTAGAAAAAGCAATCGCCTACAACAGTGGTAATTCGACTTAGTATGACTGCCAGCACAATATCTATCTCAGCAAAGAACGGCTTTAACAACAAAATGAGCAAAAATTCTCTGACCCCTACCCCAGCAGGAGAGCCTGGCGTAATAAGCCCCGCAAGCCATGCGATGACATATGCTCCAATGAGCGGCAGTACCAGCGCGGGGGTGGCAATCCAGTTATCGACAATGGAATAGAGTACGCACAGGAACACAGTTCCTGAGATCACCAGGAACAGGAAGTATCGTGCTATGACCTTGATTAAACTGCTCCTCTCCTGCCATTTCAACCCCAGAGCAATTAACAGTGCGATAATAATAAACAGCGAGAAGCCATAGATAATATTAAAAGCAGGATATAACAGAGGTAACATCCATAATACAAAAGCGCCCCCCGTCAGAACTAACAGCAGTAGCTCCAGAAAAGTGCTCTTCGCAATCGCTTTTCCTGAAAAACCATGCGACATAGCCAGGAATTGTCTGCCCGCAAACTGGAAAATATTGCCAGGCACATATTTCGCTAACTGAGTCAGACCGTAAATCCGGGTGGCAATCCGGGAGCTAATAGACTGTTCCAGACCTACCATCAGTATGCGCCACGCAGAAGCAAGAATGATGTTGGCGGCACCATAGATCGCCGCCAGTATCAGAATCAACGAAAGTAATTTTAGCGTAAAAGTGTCGTCTGGAACCTGGGCCCAATACGCCATTATTCTGTGAGCAACAAACAGGACACTCAAGAGTGCAATAACACTCCCTGTAATATTGAGCACCTTGCGTAGATTACTTTTTGTCATAAGGTACGCACAACAACATGGTCCATGGGAAGGGTGAAGCCACTTCAATAACCTTGAAATATTTACCGGTAAATTTTATAAAGGCGCTTTTCGACCAATGCTGTATATGACCAGGCGTGTTACCAAAGCTCGTTAAATATTTACCCCGGGCCATATTCAGCGCACACCAGACGGGTTCACGAGGCACGCTAACGATCAGATAATTACCGACCAAAGTCTGTAGTACCTTCATGGCCCGATCCGGGTCCTCAAGATGCTCCATTACTTCACAGCAGACGATTAAATCTGCACTGTCCGTTTCAGGCTTGAGATCATAGATACTCTTTGCATTAAATACGTCAGGACGAAGATCCGCCGCTAGCGCATTCTCCCTTGCCAGAGAAATAACATCATGAGAGAAATCGCTGCCGACAGCCTGTAACCCCTGGCCATTCCATTTGTTGACCCAGAATCCTTCACCGCATCCCACTTCATGGATTGTTTTTGGATTAGCACGTATTACAAAATTTTCAAGGGTGGAGTCAAAGCCCTTCATCATCCATTTTACAATTGGATTTTTTGAGCCATATTTGTCATACGCGTTGCCGAACACAACGCCATCTTCTGACTTACCACCCGATACTTTGAAACCCATACTCACCTCATCTATTGCTGTTCGACGTCATTATTATCAGTTTTATTATTGCGGCTCGATTCCAGTTGCGCGACCTTAAAACGCAGATCTTCAAGAAGCTTTCTGTTAGCCGATAACAGATCAGTGACAAAAGCGACAAGTATTGTCTGGAAGCCCATACCCATGAGTATAGATGCCAAAATTAATGACTGAACATAACCATTACCATCGCCGGTCAGATATTTATAAAGAAAACGAAGGCCTAATAAGAACCCTGCAGAAAATAACACCGTTCCTATTGTGCCAAAAAATCTGAATGGCCGATAAATTATAAAAATACGGACAATGGTAATAATACTTCGTTTGATATAAGACGAGATGCTTTTTACCAGTCGCGAAGGCCGCAGATCCTCATTAACCCGAACAGATACCGATGTAATGGTGATATTTTTTTGCCCTGCCTGAATAATGGTTTCTAAAGTATAGGTATAATCATTAAAAACCATCAGCTTTTGGGCTGTTGCTCTCGACATAGCCCTGAATCCGCTTGGCGCATCGGGAATATTGGTATTACTGGCCACACGGACCACCCAACTTCCCAACTTTTGCAGGTATTTTTTGACGGGGGAAAAATGGTCAATGGTCGAAATAGGTCTTTCACCGATCACCATTTCTGCACGGTGTTCAAGTATGGGGGCAACTAATAACGGAATATCCTCAGCAGAGTATTGATTATCCGCATCTGTATTTACAATAACATCAGCGTTTAAGTTCAGACACGCATCGAGTCCGGTCATAAAGGCTTTCGCTAACCCTTTATTTCCTGCATGTTTAACGACATGGTCAACGCCATTTTGTCTGGCTACGTTGACGGTATCATCGGTACTGCCATCATCAATAATCAGCCATTCCACCAAATCAAAACCCGCAACCTGTCTGGGTAGGGCTTTCAAAGCAATTGCAAGCGTATCAGCCTCATTAAAGCAGGGTATTTGTATGATTAATTTCATTAACTCTTAACCTTACATTTTAATGATTTATTTAACACTCCATTATCGAATTTAACACTTTATATACAAAAAGATAGCTTTTTCAAATTATGCAGATTTTATTCAATCCCCACGTAAGAACGCTGGCTCAGCGAACCCTTTCCTGTACGCCGCAGGTGTCGTCCCCAGCTGATTTCTGAAGTGATGGCGCATCGTCGCCACGCTGCCAAACCCTACCTGCTCGGCAATACGCTCTATTGACAGCTGGCTGTTCTCCAGCAGTTCCTGGCTACGGCTCAGACGGGCGTTCAACAGCCACTGGGCCGGCGTTTTACCGGTGGTCGCCGCAAAACGGCGCAGAAAGGTACGCGGACTCATACCAACAAATTTCGCCAGCGAATCGACGCGGTGCGGGGCAGCCAGATTTTCGAGCAGGTAATCAAAGAGCGCGCCAAGCCGGTGGCCTTCATAGGCGATCGGTACCGCCTGCTGGATAAACTGGGCCTGGCCACCATCGCGATGCGGCGACACCACCAGCCGACGCGCCACCTGATTGGCCGCCACGCTGCCATAATCCCGCCGCACCAGGTGCAGACACAGGTCGATCCCCGCCGCGCTCCCGGCGGAGGTCAGGACATCACCGCTATCGATATACAACACATCCGGCGTGACATGAATGGCAGGATAACGCTGTTGCAGCAGGTCGGTGTATCGCCAGTGGGTAGTGGCCTGACGGTTATCAAGTAACCCTGCGGCGGCCAGCACAAATACCCCGGAGCAGATAGAGAGGATCCGCGCCCCACGCAGATGGGCAGCGGCGAGCTGCTCGCACAGCGCGGCGGGCACCGGGACATCAGCGCCCCGCCAGCCGGGAACGATTATGGTACCGGCCTGCGCCAGCAGCTCAAGCCCGCCGTCGACCACCAGCCGGATGCCGCCCGTGGCGCGCAGCTCCCCCGGATCGACACCCGCCACCGCAAAGCGATACCAGTTATCCCCCATTTCAGGACGGGCAAGACCAAAAATTTCCACCGCAATGCCGAATTCGAACGTACATAAGCCGTCATAGGCCAGCGCAACCACCAGAGGATTATTCATCACTGCACTCAGGATATTTTTGTCATGATCCTGATGGTATATGGCATTTCTGCCAGCTGTCAAAACCACGCTGTCACCGTAGAGTAAAGCCTCAATTCAGGAGGAAACGATGAGCTATGTGACTGATTACCCTGCTGCGATCGCAGAAAACGCGGCGAACCATTTTTTACAACGACTGAGCGTGGAGACAGACTGCGCTGACGTCTGGAGCGCCTTCCAGGAGCGGGATGTCGATTTTGTCTTGCTGCACGTGGTAGGTAGCCCGGAGACCTTTGCCCGGCATCATATTCCCGGCGCTCTGCATCTGCCCCATCGGGAGATCGCTGCCCAGCGGATGGCAGAATGGCCAGCCGATACGCTGTTTGTGGTCTACTGCGCCGGGCCGCACTGCAACGGTGCCGATCGCGCGGCGCTGAAGCTGGCGCAGCTGGGACGCCCGGTGAAAATCATGATTGGTGGCATGACCGGATGGGCCGACGAAGGTTTTGCTTTTAACGATCGGTAAAACAACAGCGACCCCGTATAACCTGCGGGGTCGCTGGCACTCCCCCTACCTGCCCGACGCCGGATAAATCGTCTGTTCCGGCAGTACCCGGCGATCGAAACGTCTGAATGCGTAGTAAAGCGCCGCCGTGCAGAACCAGCCGATGATCCACGATACGTCATTGTCGGCGAAGATCCACGTCAGGGAGCCGTGGTAGAGCGGGTTTTCAATAAACGGCAGTTGAATCAGCACGCCAATGGCATAGATGCTGATACCAAACATATTCCAGTAACCGTAGCGTTCACGCGGATCGAACAGCGCCGGAATATCCACCGCTTTACGGGAAATAATAAAGTAGTCGGTCAGGCTGATGGCGCTCCACGGCACGAAGAACGCCAGCAGGAACAGCAGGAAATGGGTGAAGTGTTTCAGGAATGCCGGTTCGCTGAGCAGCGCAATCACGCAGGAGATGGTCACCATCAGCACCACAAAGATCACGCGGCTTCTCTGGCTCAGCGTGGTCTGATTGCGGAAACCCGACACGATAGTGGTCAGCGACATAAAGCTGCCGTAGGCGTTCAGAGTGGTGAAGGTGATTTTGCCGAAGCAGATCGCAAAATAGATCACCATCGCCATCGCTTCGCTTTTGCCCAGCCCGACGATATAGCTCACCTCATGCCCCTTGAAGGCGCTGCCAGCAATCGCCGCGGTGATCACCCCGAGGGTCATCGAGGCCTGAGTGCCCAACACCGTGCCGCTGAAGACCGAGAAGAAGGTTTTCACCCCGGAGACGTTGCGCGGCAGATAGCGTGAGTAGTCCGACACGTAGGGGCAAAACGCGATTTGCCAGGATGAAGAGAGTGACACCGCCAGCAGGAACATCGGCATCGAGAAGTGGTTATTCTGCGCAATTGCCCCCAGGTTGCTGGACATCAGCAGGGCGATAAAGAGATACACAAACGCCAGTACACCCACGACGCTCGCCACCTTGCCGAGCTTGTGGATCACACGATAGCCCAGCACCGCAATCACGATAATGATCGCGCTGAACAGGATCATCCCCGCCACGTTGGACACCGACAGCAGTTTCGCCATCGCCTGTCCGGCCAGCACCGTGCCGCTGGCGGAGAAGCCAACGTACATAACGCACACCAGCACCAGCGGGATCACAGCCCCCAGCACGCCAAACTGGGCGCGGCTGATGATCATCTGCGGCAGACCCAGACGCGGCCCCTGCAGGGCATGGAACGACATCACCGTCGCCCCGAGTATTTGCCCCACCAGCAGACCGATAATCGACCACACCACATCACCGCCCAGCACCACCGCCAGCGCGCCGGTGACAATGGCTGTGATCTGCAGGTTGCCGCCAAACCACAGCGTAAACTGACTGAAGGGGTGGCCGTGGCGTTCATTATCCGGGATGTAATCGATGGAGCGTGTTTCCGACAACCGCGTCCCGTTTTTCTTAGACTGCGCTTCTGAAGACGAAAAAGACGACATAGCTTCCTCTCTGAATGGATGATGAATGACCGCCAGACACCCTGCCTGCGTCAGGGCAACGCCACATGACAGATCATGTATATACAACCATTGACATCCGCCGACACGAATCTGATGATGGATTTGTGAACTGAACTGTGAATAATTTGTAATTATTTTGAAAATCATCTGTAGCAAAGATGAATTATTAACCCCCACAATCAGGGTCAAACGGACATGATTACCCCCTTTACGCTTGCTTCCCTGCCGGTCACCCCGTGGAAAAACGGGGCGGGTGAAACCCGGGAGATCGTCAGCATTCCCTCTGCGGATGCCCCCTTTCTGTGGCGAGCCAGCATCGCCACGCTCGGTCAGGATGGCCCTTTCTCCCTCTTCCCCGGCGTCGATCGGGTGATTATGTTGCTCGCCGGTTCCGGGCTGTGGCTGCGCGGTGACGACCTGCTGCATCGCCTTGAGCCCGGCGTGCCCTGGGCTTTTCCGGGGGAGTGGTCGCTTGCCAGCGAAGGGATCACCGGGCCAGGCATGGACTTTAACGTGATGACCCAGCGCACCCGTGCCCGGGCGCAGGTGACGATCGCAAGCCACGCCCTGCGACCCGGCGCTGAGGGCATCGCGTATGTGCTGAACGGCCACTGGCAGTTAGCCGGAAAGAATTATTCGCCAGCCAGCGGGATCTGGTGGCAGGGGGAGACGCCGGGCGAGCTTGTGCCACACTCAGAGGAGGCGTCGCTGCTGCTGGCGGAGATCCGCCGCCATGACCAGATACCAGACAGGAGTACAGATGAGTAACAACAGACGAGCGGTTCCCGGGATCCGCCATTACGCCGGTCCGGCGGGCGGCTGGGGAGCCTTAAAAGCCACGGCGATTGCCGTGCGCACGCAGATGGACGCCTTTGACGCCCCTGCAACGCTGCTGCGCACCAACCAGCCCGACGGATTTGACTGCCCGGGCTGCGCCTGGCCGGACAAAGAGCACAAGTCAACCTTCCAGTTTTGCGAGAACGGTGCCAAGGCGGTGACGTGGGAAGCGACCACGAAGCGCGTCACGCCGGAATTTTTTGCGGAGCACACCGTCAGCACCCTGTGGGCGAAGAGCGATTTTGAGCTGGAGGGCTATGGCCGTCTGACCCATCCCATGAAGTACGATCCGCAGAGCGACACCTTCCGCCCGGTGGAGTGGGACGAGGCTTTTGCCCGTATCGGGGAGGTATTGCGCGGCCTGGCACCGAATCAGGTGGAGTTTTACACCTCCGGGCGCGCCTCGAACGAAGCCGCGTTCCTGTATCAGCTGTTTGCCCGCGAACTGGGTACCAACAATTTTCCCGACTGCTCCAACATGTGCCATCAGGCCACCAGCGTCGGCCTGCCCCGCTCCATCGGCATTGGTAAAGGCACCGTCTCGCTGGAGGATTTTGACCACACCGAACTGGTGATCTCCATCGGCCACAACCCGGGCACTAACCACCCGCGGATGATGGGCACCCTGCACGAACTTGCCCGCCGGGGGGTACCGATTATCGTCTTTAACCCGCTGCGCGAAACCGCCCTGGAGCGCTTTGCCGATCCGCAGAGCGTCCGGGAGATGGCGACCTGGAGCGCCACCGATATCGCCTCGACCTACTACCAGGTGAAAGCCGGGGGCGACGCCGCCGCGTTAAAAGGCATTGCAAAACATTTGCTGGTGCTGGACGCGCTGGATCACGACTTTATCGCCACCCAGACCCAGGGGTTCGCGGAGTTTGCCGCCGATATCGCCGCCACCTCCTGGGAGGCCATAGAGCGCGAGTCGGGGCTCAGCCGCGCCGATCTGGAGAACGTGGCGCAGATCTACGCCAAATCCCGCGCCACCATCATCACCTACGGCATGGGGATCACCCAGCACAACAAGGGCACCGCCAACGTGCGCCTGATTGCCGACCTGCTGTTGCTGCGAGGCAATATCGGTAAACCCGGGGCGGGCATCTGCCCGTTGCGCGGCCACTCCAACGTGCAGGGTAACCGCACGGTGGGGATCACCGAAAAACCGACCGCCGCCTTCCTCGATCGGCTGGGCAAGGTGTTTGGCTTTACCCCACCTGCCGCCCACGGCCATGACGCGGTGCAGGCCGCCCAGGCGATGATCGACGGCGAGGCGAAAGCGCTGCTGTGCCTCGGCGGGAATTTTGCCGTGGCGATGCCCGATCACGATAAAGCTTTCCCGGCGCTGAAAAGCCTCGATCTCAGCGTGCATGTTGCCACCAAGCTGAACCGCACCCACCTGCTGGTCGGCAGAGAGACGTATCTTCTGCCCTGCCTCGGGCGCACCGAGCTGGACATGCAGCAGAGCGGCCAGCAGTCGATCACCGTAGAAGATTCGATGTCGATGGTGCACGCCTCCAGCGGGAAGCTGAAACCGGCCTCGCCGTGGCTGCGCTCGGAGCCGGCCATTGTCGCCGGGCTCGCTCACGCCACCCTCACGAACAGCAACACCGACTGGCTGGCGCTGGTGGCCGATTACGACCGCATCCGCGAGCGGATCGAACAGACCCTTCCCGGCTTCGAGAACTTCAATGCCCGCATCCGGGTGCCCGGCGGCTTCCGCATGCCGCTGCCGCCCACCGAGCGCATCTGGCCGACCGCCAGCGGCAAGGCGATGTTCTCCCTGTTTGATGGCGTTGAGGAGAACAGCCCCGGTGAAGGCGAAAACGTCCTGCGGCTGGTCACCCTGCGCAGCCACGACCAGTACAACACCACCATTTATGCCCTCGATGACCGCTATCGTGGGGTGTTTGGCCGCCGCGACGTGCTGTTTATGAACGAAGATGACATGCAGCAGCTGGGGCTGGAGCACGGCGACCGGGTGGATATCACCACCGCCCTGCCCGACAGCCAGCAGCGCCTGGATGATATTACCCTGGTGGCGTACAGCATTGCGCCGGGCACGGTAGCCGCCTACTACCCCGAGGCTAACGTACTGGTGCCGCTGAATTATCTTGATAAGGAGAGCGGCACGCCGTCGTATAAATCGGTGCCGGTGCATATCACCCTGCGCTCCAGGGAGATCCGCATGTTATAGAGACCCAGGGTAAAGGTGTCTTCACATAGACAGATTAGCTTATTTGGTTCATGCTAAGACTATATTAGTCACGCTGAGCTGAGGGAGTAATCATATGACGAAGCACCTGAACCTTGACTCTGAAACCCGCGGCGATCGCGATCTGATCGCCATCAGAGCCGCAATGAACATTCTGGATAAATGGGGCTGCTCGACGGAGCAACAGCAGAACATCCTGCAACTCTCCAGAGCGGCGCTCTACAAATACCGCCAGAAAGAGACGAAGACGGCCTCGCTGACCCACGATCAGTTAACCCGAATCAGCTACCTGCTGAATATGCACTCGGCGCTGCGGATCGTGTTCAGCAACCCCGAAAACGTTTATGGGTTTATGTCCATGGCGAATCACAATGCTTATTTCAATGGGGCAACGCCGTTATCCCTGATAGAGGATGGCGAGTTCGGCAATCTGCATGAAGTCGCCAAGCGGGTGGACGTGCTGCGCGGGGGCCTGTCCGGATGATCCATCCTGAGATCCCCAGAACGGTACTGACTCCGATTACCGGTTACCGCCTGCTCCATACCAAGTACCCTGCCATTTACGTGTTCGAGGACGTTGCTACTCCGGAAGAGTTCGACGTTCTCTATGACATCCAGAAATTAACTAATCCGCGCCTGACGCAGGAAGTGGGTAATCTCAATCTGCTGCCACGCGAGGAGTGGGTGCTGGGCATCCGCGGGGCGCATTACGCGATGGCGGCCTTCACCCATATCAACCCTGACGGCAGCCGCTTTTCGAACGGCGATTTTGGCGTTTACTACCTTGGCGACAGCCCGGAAACAGCGCTGGCCGAAGTGGTTTACCACTGCCAGCGCTACTGGCGGAACGTGCCTGAACTGAAGTTCGAACGATTCGAGTACCGTTGTCTGGAGACCGAGCTGGGCGGCTCGTCATTTGCCGATATCACCGGCCTGCCGGATACGCACCCCTGGTACCATCCAACGGACTACAGCGCACCGCAACAGCTGGGCGCCAGCCTGCGTGTCGCGGGCGAAACTGGCATAACGTACCGCTCGGTTCGCCACCGGGAGGGGCTCTGCTGGGCACTGTTAACCCCGAAAACCATCACCAGCATTATTCAGACCTCCCTGCACCAGATCATCTGGGACAAAGGCATTGTCAGCGTCGGGCTGGTCACCCCCACCTGAGCACAACGTCAGGCATTATCACCATCTAAAAGCGAAGTGCCGTAAGAGTTGTCGATGGTGCAGAGCCAACGGTCATTTTCCAGGCGGAAGACATAGGTTGCCCGACGCGTTAACTCAGCGGTTCCACCCAGTTCATCCGGATAAAAAAGCTGGGTTTCCATGATCACCAGCGCATCTCCGCCGCCTTCGATAATCTGCATTTCGCCCTGCTTCACGATCAGCCGATCCTGAAAATAATCAGAGATGGAGATAAACGCGCTGCGGATATTGTTTTTGCCTTTGACAATCGTCCCTGGCTTAACCACCAGCACGGCGTCTTCAGCGTAATACTCCATCAGCGAGTCGAAATCTTTGGCGGTGATCGCCCTGTCACAGGCCTTAATGATCTGGTGAAGCGGATGGTCGTTCATGTGCTTTTCTCCTGGTGAGTGGATGCCTGTATTCACTGTATCACTGGATAGCCAACTTTGTAGGCCGGGCAAGCGAAACGCTCCCGGCTTTGCCCTTTCTGGAAGACGCCTCGCAAAGCCAAAAGTAACCCTATGTAATTCATGTCACACACTTTTACTGACTTTATCAGGATCATAAAGTGACTGCGTTGCGACATATCCGCAATCGGGGTAAGGACATTATTGGACATTGCATGCAGGGAGCAATAAGTGCGTATAGAAGAAGAAGTTTTTCTTGACGATTATGGCATGAGGCGAAAAACATTTTTCTACGATCATCGGGTTCATCACAGCTACGTCTTTGTTGCTGGTCAGGAAGTCTACACTGTGATCGTTGGTAGTCTGTTTCGACACCTTCGACGGCATGGGTGGTTTAGCGGATTTTCGCCATATAAAATTTAAGGGCTTAGGCAGCGCGGTCGTTTTGCAATCCGTCTCGCTGGCGTTAATTGCGCACTATGAGAAACTGAAAATCGGTGGTTTTGTCTTCCTGGCCGCTTCAGGCGAAATTGTTGATAAGGGTCGCCGTGTTACCCTGGAAGAGACCTATGACATTATGCTTGGGTTAAAAAATGTACCGCGCTACAATCCACGCACAGGGTTGCCAAAGAGAATTCCGCGACCACTGATACAGGGAAATTTTCATGCTTACAAAACAGTTACAGAAGGGAGAGCCTGCTATGTCTTATTGCAATAAGCATGAACACCCTGGTGAAAGGGAAAAGCGAGTATTCCAGGCGTTAGCGTCTGCTGAGTTGAAAACTTACGGTATCAGCGCAGAGGCGTATATCCGTGATCTTAAAGCCGAGCTTGCTCCAGCTCAGAAACGATCTTCTGCTGCCCTGCTCCGCAGAAAGCTGGCAACTCCGCTGGTGCGTGAACGGCACGACATCTAACGGTATATTTTCAACATAAGGCTCAGCTAATGGGCTTTGTTTTTCTCATCAATGCACCAAAAACTACCCTGCCGCCAGCAGCGAGTTACAACTCCGGGGCTGTTTGCCGCGGCATCTGTTTAATGCTCTTCGTAGGCCGGGCAAGCGAAGCGCCCCCGGCAAGCCTTTTATTGACGACGCCTTCAAACGCTCAGTTTTAACCAGCGAAATACCGCCATAACAATGCCGATGGTAATAATGGCGATCAGTATGCTGACACAGCGCATAACCGCCTGATTCGGCTCGGTCAGCCACAACGACTCCTGGATAAAAACGATGATCCAGGCCACGGTAAACTGCCGTCCGAAATAGCTGATGGACTGTTTTCGCTGTTGCAGATGACACCCCAGCCATAAGCCCGCGGCCAGCATGGCAATATAAACCGGGGGATAAGAGTGCATGAAAGGTAAAAGGAGCAAACTCAGCAGCGTCGCGGCCATACAGCCGTATAAACGTTGCTGCATTCGCTGGCCGATCTGCTGCTGTACGGGCTGAGCCGAGGAAGGAAGAATAAAGACCGCCAGCACGGAAACCATCGCCTGCCAGAACCCCGTCAGCTGGAAAGCAAGCAGTATCGGCGTGACCAGTAACAGCGTGATCCCTGCCTGCAGGGGCAGCAGCGGTCGTCGGGGCGGCTCAGGGTGACTCTCCTGATGTGGCGCTTGTCTGCGCCGGTTAACCGGGTAAAAGAGTAGAGTAACCGCAATACAAACGGCGCAACCCAGCACCACCTCTTCGATGCGGTTAAACGTAAACCTTAGCAGATGGCGAAACTCACTGTTTTTCTGTGCCTCAGCCATCACCATCATGGATGTGACCGCCCCCAGCACCCAGGAATAGGACCAGCGGGAGACGTCCGCCCGCCATACCGCCACGCCCCCGACAATCGTGCAGAACAGCACCAAAAACGCCGCATCCTGGATGAGATAAGTAGAAAGCAAGAGCGCCAGTACACCGCCAAGTACGGTTCCAGTCACCCGATTGAAAGCCCGAACCGTCGAGGCTTTTACTGAAGTATTCATGACCGCATAACTACTCAGCGCTGCCCAGCCAGGGTAATCAAAACCCGCCAGATCGGACAACAGCACCGACACCAACACGGCAGCGATGACCTGAATCGCAAATATCTCTTTCACGGTTGCTGCAGCCAGACGACTTAGCCACTGTTTGAGTTGTGTGGGCGATGAAGGAAAACTGGTGTTCACGATCTACCCCCTCTTTATTATATGGCTACTGGGGAGTGTAGTTATCCGCACAGGGCAAGCCAATCACCCGGTATAACCTTTCTGGAAGCCGCCTCGCAAAGCCTCAAGTAACCTTATGTAATTCGGGGTGATGTCTTTTTCTCAGGGGATCGGCGTCGTAGAGTGACGGCGTTGCGGCACATCTGCAATCGGGCCCAGGAACTCACGGGTGGTCAATCAAAACTGCACATTGAGGATGCCCTATGGCTACTATCCCTGGTTTTTCTTACTCCCAATCTGACGAAAGCATTGTTCAACAACTTATCGCCCTGCCCCTTCCGGTTAATGCGGATCTCTTCGAGGCCGCCGAACACTGCGCCGCGCTGTATTGCGTATATGAATAAATCATTCCACGCCTGCTCGGTAATAAAACCGAACAGATCGCTGAAGTGCTGTTTGCGGGCCTCCCTGCCCGCTAATGGCGATATTAATTAAAACGATGCCATCGCGGAGGTGCGAATGGAATAGCCCAGAGGAAGACCATCATCCTGGTCAATATCCATTGCGCTCATCACTCTGTCATCCGTACCGACGTGACGCCCCCTTAACATCTGCGCTTTTTCCGGTTGCCCTGCTAATTCGTATGCCTGCGCCAGATCGCGTCGCCAGTTGGCATTCCACGGGCAGGCCTGGTGTCCCTTTTCCATGTGCGCAATGCCATCAGCCAGGTGCCCTTTACGAACGCAAATCAGGCCCACCATGAAATGCGCAGTAGCATGTTCGGGCACGTGGTGCAGCAGGCGCCTGAAGAGCATCTCGGCTTCATCAAGCTTCCCCTGACGATAGCATGCGATGCCATCGGTCTGCATGCCGGGTACTGGCAGGCTCACCATCTCAACAGGCTCATGCACGATCTTCGCGTTAGTCCCCGCGATCAGCGGCGTCAGAAAGTCCGCATAACGCCGCCAGCGCTCGCGCGCCGTCTGATAGATAGGCTGGCGCACCTGCCACACGCTGGCGGTCTTAACCGGCCTGTCCAGTTCAGTCGTGTCGAGCACCTGCGGCTCCCATTGCACGCCCAGATAATCCAGCATACGACGCGCCTCTCGCTCCGGATCAGATACCACGTCCTCATAGCGTACTTCCAGGATGTCGCCAGGGAACAGCTGGTTCCAGTGGTGCATCATAAGGTTGTGGTCGGCCAGTTGTTCACCAATCCACCGCAGGTCATAGGCGAAGCCCATACCGCCGTGCTTTGCCGTGTAGTCGGTAAAGTAATTGGAGATAGCGATATCGCGTGGATCGCGTCGCACTGAGATTATCCGCGCGTTCGGGAACAGCAGCTTGATAAGACCAATGTTCTCGAAATTGTGTGGCAGCTTATCCACCACATGGCGGATCTCAGGCGCGTTTTCCGGCAATGTTTCCCGCAGTTCCTTGAGCAGGCCGGCAGTGATACCCGCCACGGCATCGGCCGACAGATCGTCCACACAGTCCGGGTAATGACGTCCTGAACCCGTATGACGTTCCCAGCGTTCCAGTCGGGCGATCGTACTGGGGATCACCCCCAGTTCGCCCGCACCGTGGATTTGGCTGTGTCCCGCCAGGATCTGTTCGACAAGCGTGGTACCGGAACGCGGCATACCCAGTATGAACACGGGCAGCGTTGAATCGTTGCCGATGCCGCGTCGGTTTTCGTAGAGCGAACGGCTGAATGCATGCCGGATACGCGCGCTGCTTTGCCGGTGTGCAACCGGGTCATAGCTTAAAAGTGCGCGGCTGGCGGCATTGGCTTCGTTTGCCAGGGTGAAGGCTTTGGTGTAGTCCTTGCGCTTTTCCCAGGCCGCAGCCAGTTGCAGCAGCAATCCAGGCTGCACCGGGCCGGACAGGCCAGGCCGTCGTGCCAGGGTTTCCAGGCGAATCAGCGTCTCTTCGTCCTGCGGAAAATGCCGGGCGTTGATCAGTGCCGCATGACCGCGTGCCGGGTCGACAGCCAAAACCTGCCCGAACAAAGCGACCGCCTCGTCGATGCGCCCCAGTTGCATATACAACTGCCCCAGCCCCTGCAGGGCGAGGACCAGGCGCGGATGCGCTTGCAGTACCTCGACGTATCGCGCCTCCGCGCCGGTGTAGTTTTGCTCCTGCGCATCCACCCCGGCGAGTGTCACTTGCGCCTGCGCCAGCCACTGGCCGATCTGCACATCGTCCATAGCGGGTGATGACCTCAGCGCCCCGGCCTCCTCGATGGCCTGTTCGGCCATCTGACGTGCCAGCGTCGGATGGCTCTGGGTGGCGACGCTGGCCAGCTTCAGGCGCAAAGGAAGCGTCATTTTTTGCTGTTGCCCGGCCAGATGGATGGCACGGTGCAGCAACATCATGGCCTGAGGCAGACGCCCCTGTAGCTCCGCCAGTTCAGCGTGCTGTTGGTACAGCTCCGGATGTTCCGGGTAATGCCCCAGACCACGGCGCAGCGCATCTTCAGCCTGGGCATGGCGTCCTCGCTCGGCCAGACGCTGAGCATAACCCCTCAGCAGGCCGCAATAATCCTCTTCAGCCAGTTCAGCCTGGCGTTCGTCCAGCCAGGCATCAGCGCGGGCGTTGTCGTCACGTGCCAGCCATAACTCCAGGCGCAGGCCACGCAGCTGCTGGTCGTGCAGAGCCGCCTGCCGTGCGGGCCAGAGCTCCCGCTCGCCTGCCCAGAAACGGTCGGCGGCGTCCAGCGTCTCCCCGGCCTGCGGCAAGTCCGCACGTTGCAGGTAAAGACGCAGCAGTTGCTGATAGACGGCGATTCCAGGTTGCAGCTGCAGACTGCACTCATACAGAGAGATAGCCTCCTCTCCCCGTTGTTGCTCCACATAACAGGCAGCCAGACGCGCCAGCAGAAGCGCATGGTCTGGTGCCGCCGGGCGGGAGGCTTCCAGCAGCGCCTGCGCCGCGTCAAATTCCCCAAGAAACAGATGCATGGCGGCCAGGTCGACGCGGACGTCGACCTCCAGTGCCACCGGGTCCAGCGCCATCAGCGCCTGGCGCGCCGCCTCTGGCTGACCCAGATGGGCCTGGGCCAGGCCCAGCAGCACCTGTTCTGCCGGTGAAATCACCGGCAGGCTATAACAGGCCTCTTGCAGCGCGTCGAACTGCTGCATTTCCACCAGACGGCGTAGCAATGTCAGAGAACCTGTCATGGCATAGCCAACCCTTGCGAGGTGAGGACGCCAGCAGGCATCGCCTGCAGATACACCTGAGCAAACGAATTGTCCTGATTCGGGTTTACGGTCCAGTTGCCGTTCCAGAGATCGACGTTATTACCATCACGAGAGAATTGGCCGTTTGCGTCAACTCCGGCGACGTTATAAGAAGAAAACGTCATAGAGAAACCCGCCAGCCAATTAACGGAATTCCCACCGTGATTCATCATCATCACTGGGTCGCCAAAGTGTCCCTGAACATCACTGCCCGTGCCCACCAACACAATCTTGTCGTCAAGACCCAGATTCTGCGCGCCCGACCACATCTCGTTGCTGTCCAGCCCAGCCAGCGAGCTGTTGTTAGGGCTGTTGACCTTGATATAGATGGTGTACGCGGTATTGGCATCAAAGACGCGCCCGTTGTGATCGGAGCTTTGGCCCGTCGTCAGGTCGAACACCACAATGGACGGATCCCCGATCCCGGCGACAGCCGTCGTGAAGTTCAGCCCCGTCGAGGTGCTGATACCGGCATAGTCATTGCCCGCCGTGTCGTGCAGCGCGGTGCTGTCGATCTGGACGTGGTAGTTTGCGCCAGCCGCCAGGTCCGTTGTCGGGTTAACCGTCACCGTATTGCCGCTGATGCTGACCTGCGAACTGTCGGTGATATCGATGACCTTGTTCTGACTGCTGTCGCTCTCATTGACGAGGGTGATATGGCCGCTGCCGGCCAGTACATCTTCGCTAAAGGTCAGCGTGAGGTTAGCGCCCGTGGCCACGCTGCCGCCGTTGTCCTGCGGCGTGCTGCTGGTAAGCACAGGCGTAGTGTTGTCTACCGTCAGACCGGTGCTGTCCGCCGCCGTGGCCGTGGTATGGTTCGCCGCGGTAACCGTAACGGCGACGTTGCGTCCGTTTAGGTGGTCAATGGATCCGGCGGCGATGGTGTATTGGGCGGTATATTTACCATCGCCCGCGATTGCATCGCCGTGAGTGCCGTCGTCCCAGGCCGTCGCCGGCGTGCTGGCACCAAACTGGCTGAAATCCATGGTGACGCTGGTCACGGTGCTGGTATTGGCGTCGCCGCTGGCCGAGTTGTCCCACACGGCGGTAACGGTGTCGCCGACCTTGTAGGTAATGCCATCTGCACCACCTGGCATGGAGGTGATGGCGATGTGGGCATCGGTCACTGTCGGTGCCACAGGAGCAGGACCTGCATTCAGGCCGATCTGGTAGATCCCACCGACTGCGTAGCCGCTCTTGCCGCCATCGCTAGTGTCGGCATCAAACAGCACAGAATAGGTGATGTCATAGCCGCCCGCGCCATCGGAGACGATCCGCGGGTTATACAACTGCCCGCCCTGAGGTACCGTGATACCGCTGTCGGTCACGTTACTGGTCAGCTCGCCGGTGGTTTTGGAGATGGTGACCTGGCTCAAGCCACCGTTACCGTCAGGGAATACAAATACCAGATCCGTGCCGTTGTCGTAGGCCGTGGCCGATGCCGCCACAGAGCCATTGCTCATCCACGCCAACTCGTCATGGAGCGTTTTGTCCATCGCGCCAACGTCCACGGCGTGATAGCTCTGGGTCCCCATGCCATAAACGGTGTTGCTCTGTACGTGGGTGGTGATCAGCGTACCGTTGTTGTTGTAGAGCGTGACCTCCCAGGTCGCGGAGCGGTATTCCTGGCTGAAGACGGCAAAACCGCCGTCGAAAGCAATGACGTTGGTCGGAGAGCCCTGCTCGTCATTCCAGTTAACGCGCGCCCAGGTGGTGCCGCTGTCGAAATTGGCCAGCGTGCCGGTGGCGTCGAGCTTAAAGATGAAGGCACCGATAGGCGTACTTGTCGCCACCTGGCCCGGCGTGCCTATCCAGTCGTAGACCTCGGAGGCCAGGACATAGCTGCCATCGCTCAGTGCCGTCAGCACACCCGGCGTCAGCTGGAATTTCAGCAACTGGACTGCCGGGCTGGCGACGCCGCCGAAGTTTTGATTCGCGTTGTTGCCGCCAATCAGGGTCTGCGTGCCCGGTGTGAAGCTGGTTCCGCTGCCGTTGTAGTGGAAGACAGAGATGGCTTCCTGCTGGTCGGTCCCTGGGCCCATCGTCTGGTAGGCGATCGCGAAATCACCGCCATTCGCGCTGCTCTGCGCGGCAATGGTGACACCGGATCCAGGCGACGCCAGCGTGTCGCTGGATTGCAGGTTGCCGCTGTTATCGTAGATAGCGTAGTGGACGCTATAGTCAGTCCAGTTAATGCTATCCACCTGCGACCAGGCCACGACGAAGCCGCCGTTGGCCAGCGCCTTGATCTGCGTATCCAGCATGGTGTAGCCAGCGGGAATGTTGATGTCCAGGGTCTTGACAACGTTGTTGCCCGCGTCCAGCACCGTGACGACGCCGTCGTACAACGCGCCGGTCGGATCCCAGGTGAGATTGTCACCGCCGGTCTGCCGCATGTACTCGACGACCGTGTAGCCGTTACTCAACTTCTCCAGACCGACGTTGACAGTCATCTCAGTGGAGGTGTCGGTGGTGCTGCCCGACACCATCTGGCTGCCATCAAGGTTGCTGCCGGGCGCTACCTCAACGGTAACGGTCTGGCTGCTGTTGTTGCCCGCCGCATCGGTGGCGGTCACGACGAGGTTATAGCTGCCAGCGACGGCGGCGCTGTTCAGTGTGACGACGCCGGTGGTGGCGTTGATGTCGAACCAGGCGAGGCTGTCCTGATCCAGGCTATAGGTGATGGCGTGGGCATCGCTGGCGTTGGCGTCATACACCTGGGTGCCCGCCGCTGCGCCGCTGGTGATGGCGGAACCGGTAGCAATCGCACCGCCTGCAATAACAGGTGCAGTGTTGTCCACTGTCACGCTACTGCCGGAGATAGCAGAAACATTGCCGGATGCATCCACGGCGTAAGCGCGGTAAGTCCCTTCGTCCAGGCCGGTCAGCGCCAGCACGGTGCCAGCGTTGGCCGCGACGGCAACGCTGTTCACCTGGTTGTCGGCAGCATTGATGAGGCTGTTCAGATCCGTCACCGTCACGCTGTCGCTGACCAGATATACCGTGCCAGCTTCGGAACTCTGCACGGTGACAGTCTGACCGTTGTTCTCCACGCCATCCAGGTCGCTGAGGAGCGTGACGCCTGGCGGCGTGGTGTCGACGACGTTGTAGGTGACGGTCTGCGTGGTCTGATTACCGGCAGCATCGGTGGCGGTAACAGTGAATTGCGCACCGCTGGCCTTGGCCGGGCTGGAAATCAGCGTCACGACGCCGGTGCTGGCGTTGATGCGGAAGTGCAGGGTGTCGTTCAGGCTGTAGGTGACGCCATGCGCGTCAGTGGCGGCAGCGGTATAGACGGTGTCACCAGCGGCGGTGCTGTCCGTAATGTCGGCGGCTGTGGTCGCGCTGGTGAAGACAGGCACGACGTTATCCACTATCACGCTGCTGCCGGAAATGACCGACAGATTGCCTGCCGCATCGACAGCCCAGGCATGGTAGGTGCCGTCAGCGAGGTTGGCAGCGGAGATCAATGCAGGGGTATTGGCGGTGACAGCTTTGCTGGCCCACTGGTCGCTGGCCGCACCGGTAATGTCGCTGAGCTGACTGACCACGACACCGTCGTTCACCAGATAGACGGTGCCGTTTTCGCTGCTTTGTACGGTGGCCTGGCCGTCATGGTTCAGCACGACGAGGTTTTCGTAGGTGCTGCCGTCGGCGTTAAATTTCTGCACATAGAGGTGGAAGTTAAAAATACCGTTGGCAGGGCTCAACGCGTACCAGGTCACCATGTATTCGCCGTCTGCACCGACGGCGGTGACTTGTGGGTATTGGTCAATCGCGCCGCCGGAAGCTTCCAGACGCACGATATCGCCTACTGCGACACCGCTGGCATTGAATTTCTGCACATAGATGTCCGGGCTCGAGCCGCTATTACCCATCCAGGTGACGACGTAGCCGCCATCACCCAGCGCCGTGATGCGCGGGTTTTCGTCGTAGCTATTGCTCGTATTGTTGTGCGGTGCATCCAGTTGCACGACAGCGCCCACTTTGCTGCCACCCGCAGTGAACTGCTGCACATAGACAGTGTAATCCCAGGAGCCGTTGTTGGTGTCGTATTCCATCCAGGTGATGGCGTAGCCACCGTCGGCCAGCGCTGCAACATACGGATAGGTATAGTTGCCACCGTTACTGCCGTTGCTCAAGCCGTCCAGTTCGACGGTGGTGCCGACTTTAGCGCCAGTGGCATCGAACTGCTGCACCCAGGTGCTGCTGTCGTAATTCGAGCTGTTGTAGTCGAAGCCCGACCAGGTGACGACATAGCCGCCGCCAGTCAGCGCCGTGATCTGCGGCTGGGTTTCGTAGCTGGAACTGTTTCCGGTGGTGCCATCCAGCACCACCGGGAGGGAACCAGTGCCGGTAGCGTCGAACTGCTGCACGTAGATGTGGTAATCGCCGGAGGTATAGCCCTGCCAGGTCACCACGTAGCCGCCGTTGTCCAGCACGGTGATCTGCGGGCTGGCATTGTCATAAGAGCCAGGCACAGCCAGTGGGAGGGTGTTGCCCACGGCAACGCCGGTGTCGTCAAAACGCTGCACGTAGATGCCGCCGCCGCCGCTGATGTACCAGGTCACGATATAGCCGCCATCGGCCAGCGTCGCGATCTGCGGGGCGATGTCCTGCGCAGAAGCGAACCCATCAAGTTTCACGGCTGCGGATAGTGAGATGCCGTCAGCGTTGAACAGCTGCGTATAGATGCTGGTGTCGTTGCTGCCATCGTCCTGGCCGATCCAGGCCACGGCGTAAGCCCCGGCATCATTAATGGCCGTCACGCTGACAAAACTGTCTGACCAGTTGTAGAACGTGTTGGTCGCACCTGATGCGAGCTGTACCGGTTCACCCAGCGCCACACCCTGAGCGGTAAGGCGCTGCGCATAGATCCCGTAGCTGCCATTGTTGTTGCCTGCCCATGTCACCAGGAAGCTGCCGTCACCCAGCGCGGTGGTGTCAAAACCGTTGGGGTAAGTGGAGTAGGTCGCCGGGCTTAACATCACTGGCCCCGACGAGCTGCCGTCGAGGGTGACAGTCGGTGCGATTTCGTCCACATCGGTGACATTGACGGTAACGGTCTGCGAGGTTGCGTGACCCGCGGCGTCAGTGGCTACGACGTTGAAGGTGTATTGCGGCACGTGGGTGCCTTCATAGTCGGGGGTGGCGTTAAAGGTGACCGCACCCGTTGCAGCGTCGATAGTGAAATACTGGGCGTCTGCGCGACCAGGCTCGTCAGCCAGGCTGTAGGTGACATGCTCGCCGCCGTCGGCGGCGTCATTATCGTTGGCCTGTGCGGTATAGATGGCGGTGCTGGCGGCGGTATTCTCGGCAACGCTAACCGTTGCGCTGGCATAGCTGTCGCTGAAGTTGCCGGTAGTGAAGCTCGGGGCCTGCTCATCGAGGTTATTGATACCCAGGGTGACCGTCCGGTCGCTGGCATTGCCCGCCGCATCGGTAGCCACCACGGTAAAGCTGTAGCTGGCCTTGCTCTCATAATCCGGGTTGCCGGTCAGGGTGACCGCGCCGGTAACCGGATCAATCGTCAGCCCCGCGTCGCTGCCCGCTTTCAGTGAGAAGGTGACGCCCCCGCTGATATCCGCCGTGTCGGTGGCCGTGGCGGTGTAGATCACCTGGCCTGCGCCGCTGTTTTCGTTAATTGCGGTAGCGGTGGTGCCGCTGGTGATGGTCGGGGCCTGCTCATCGAGGTTGTTGATACCCAGGGTGACCTTCTGGCTGCTGGCATTGCCCGCCGCATCGGTGGCGACCACGGTAAAGCTGTAGCTGGCCTTGCTTTCAAAGTCCGGGTTGCCGGTCAGGGTGACCGCGCCGGTGATCGGATCGATCGTCAGCCCCGCGTCGCTGCCCGCTTTCAGTGAGAAGGTGACGCCATTGCTGATATCCGCCGTGTCGGTGGCCGTGGCGGTGTAGATCACCTGCCCTGCGCCGCTGTTTTCGTTGATCGCCGGGGCGGTTGTGCCGCTGGTGATGGACGGGGCAGCTTCGTCGAGGTTGTTGATCCCCAGGGTCACCTTCTGGCTGCTGGCATTGCCCGCCGCATCGGTGGCGACCACGGTAAAGCTGTAGCTGGCTTTGCTCTCGTAATCCGGGTTACCGGTCAGGG